>ERZ1106983.493-NODE-493-length-48173-cov-5.167152_pt1 | contig 48173 bp, 52 predicted proteins | sample MGYA00403693_ERZ1106983 | MGnify/ENA primary metagenome ERZ1106983 (study PRJEB35170, sample SAMEA104062420) | human gut metagenome | biome: human gut; feature: human-associated habitat; material: faeces | place: Denmark | collected 2012-07-13 ...
TATTTAATTTTATTCTCCTTAACATTCAGGTTAAGGCGATTTTGTTAAAACGGAGTGATGTATGCAAAATGATCTTGGACTTGGGTTCATCTGCAAGTCAGCAAGAGCGTCAGCAAAAATTATATCCCGGAAAGTTACTTTTCCGCTAAATGGCTCGAGTACTACAAAACTTACCCTAACGGGACTACAGTGTCATCCATCCTGCCGGTTTCCGTTTTACCAGCTGTCTATGCTAATCCACAACCAGCTCGCTGATCATGCCGCCAACGTTGTCGATGAAAATGCTCCGTTCACTGTATCCATTAACATACATGAATGGCTGAGTCGTGCCAGAGTGGCATTTATTGATTATCACGGTCTGCGTAATACCGATAAAACAGCAATGATCACATTGGATCATCTGGAAGAATTACTTACTCACTTGTCGACTACATTGGCCGTATATATCCCGTATTCAAAGAAGCGCCTGAACTTTAGCTTTCTGACGTCCTTTACACTGATCAAAACATCACAGTCTTATACTTTGATGTTCCCTGGTGTGCTGCGGCCGATCTTGGTGTTACTTGGGGGGTTAATTCAGGAATTTATGACCGAGAAGTTATTGAAGAGACGTAATACCCAACTTGTCATTTTTGAATATTTGCGAAAGTCTCGGCGCCATTCCCATAAAATTACCGATATTGCTAACGCTCTTCAGTTGCAGACGGTGAACGTACGAATCATGCATGTTCTTACCCAACTTGCAGATCTGGGGCTTATATCGTTTATTTGTGAAGGTAAGAGAGGGGAGCGGTCCATCGAAGAGCTTCAGTTTATTCCTTATGCCAGTCGGGACCATTCCGAAGTTTTGAGCTTTGAGGAATGGATAAGCCCGATCGACTAACCACTGACTGTCACTTAACGAAGGACAGCCAGGATCTCTTTTTCCTTTTTTCGCGATTTTGATTGACTGCCGACAGAACGGTAAGCATTGAGAGTATGAATTTCAAAACCGCGTTCTTCATAGAGCTCCAGCGTAAAGGGAGTCAAGCTGTTGGATATGGCCACTGAAGCCCCTTTACGATGAGCTGCCACCAGCATATCCGCCAGTTTAACATGTGCGCTCTTATTGAACGGTATGCCGTCATAACTGACAAAGCTGGTTTTGCTGATTTTATCATAAGGCGGATCGCAATAAATTTGGTCACAACCACCAGCACTCTCCAACGTCAGACCAAAATCTGCGGTTGTCAGCTCAACGCCAGAAAGTCTGAATGAGAGATAATCGACTTTCTGGGGGTCCAGAGTTAACTTGGATCGATTCCCCCACGGAACTGAGTACTTACGTTTCAGATTGTAACGACACAGGCCGTTATATCCGAGTCGGTTCATTGCGTAGAAAAGGACTGCTCGTTGCAGCGGGGCATCATCCAAACTGGTGCTGTTAAACGTGTTCCTCAGCTTTAAGTAATCCTCTTTATCAAATTCCCTTTCCGCCAGAAGATTCACTTCTCTGATGAATGCCGATTTATTCCGCTGGATGTTGCGGTACAGATTGATTAGATCCGGATTACTGTCTGCCAAGAGTGCATCGGTGGCAAACATGTTAAGGAACACAGCGCCCCCGCCGATAAATGGTTCGACCCACCGACGGCTCTGATCATGTGGGAAATGCTGACTGATGAATGGCATCAGTTTGGTTTTACCCCCCGCCCATTTGATGATTGGTGTATGTTTTCGCAACGCGTATTCTCCTTTAAGCATTATCGGTATGTCACCCTTATGGTACCGAAAGCCGGATTACAACCAACAAGGTTTAAGCAGGGAAAATCGCGGGTGTTGTGAAAGAAATTTTCATTCCGACACATTTTTTTATTTTTTTTCACTTTTTGGCAAAAAAGTTAACTACCTTCTTAGCTCGCATAAACATTTGTTTTTAATTGTTTATTTAATCTTTTAGGTCTGAGCATCAGAACGTTTTGCTTCGCGAAATTCGGAATAAACCCCAAAAGTACCTTTTTAACGAAAAAGTGAGATTTTTTTTTCCGGTAGTATTCACGCACAGATGAAAGGTATGGCAAAAAAGAATACAACGGAGTATCTATGAGTGATCTGATGACTGATTCCCAGCAAACTAACTCACGGGTCTTTAAATCACCCCTCGTGTCATTTTCAACAGTGACAGGTTCCGGCCGATTCGTCAGTGGCATGAAGCAGTTCCGCGACGCGAACCCTGACCTTTGTAATGAAGTCACTGAACAAAAAGCTTGGGCTATCAACCCTTCAGTGGTTCAAATCTCGCCAGGCTTCAACTCCCGTGAGATGGGGATGGGGGAGGCATATTACCAGCTGCCGGAAGTCGTAGATCATCTCAATAACATCAAGTGTGCATTCATCCGGGGTGATTACGTTGACCCTATACGCGTTCTGATCAAAGACGGTATTCCGTACGTTCGCCAGGGCCATTGCCGTTTAAAAGCGGCTTTAATGGCTCAGGCAGAAGGACATACTGACCTCACCATTCTTTGCATCGAGATGAAAGCCGATGAGATCAGCTGCGAACTGACGACAATTGACGGGAACCGTGGTCTGGCTCTTTCTCCAGTGGCACTGGGTGAATCCTACAGACGTCTTCAGGCGCTGGGCGGATGGTCGCTTGATCGTATTGCCGAACGTGAGGGCAAGAGTAGTACAACCATTGCTGCTCTCATTCGTCTGACCGGATGCTCTGTCTACATCAAAAAATTAATCCATGCCGATGCTATTTCCTATGTTGCAGTCCTATCCCTTATTGATGAGTTCGGTGAAACGGAAGCCATCTCTCGTATCGAAAAAATGATCGCCGAGCTTGAGAAAGCTGATTCAAGCGGTATCAAGATTAAGAAGACGCCACGTGGCAGTATTCGTGTTGTCCCTTCCGATTTTAAACCGGCACGTGTTCCACCTGTTCTCGCCACAAAAGCCGTAGAAGGGGTCAAACTCATCACTACGAGTTTGTTGCAGAAACTCGGTGATATCCAACTTCCCGAAGTGACCGACTCCAGCGAAGATGAAGAAATTTCCTTTACGTTGAACCGAAGCATGCTGGAGATGCTCAAGAACCTGCAAAGTGAGATCACTGAAGCAGAAAACAAGCAGCTTCGCCGGGTCGAAAATCGGCAAGCTCGATTGAAAGGGGAGAAAGTGACTTACAAATCCGCGAAAAACACAAATACTGGCGGAGAACCACAATCTGAAGCACCACCAGCACAGGCTTGAATTAAGCATTTCAACTTATGAGTAGCACATAATTAGAAGTACGATATTCAAGAACGAGCCACCCAGGCTCTCGCCCATTGCCCCTACTAAGTAGGGGCTTTTTTTTGTCCTGTCTCCGGCACGCTTTCTCTTCATTAAAACGACATCTGTCTGTCCTACCTCCCGCAGCGCAACTTTCGAGATTTTTATGTCGCCCAACCTATTAGCTTTTTGAACGAGGTTGATATCCTGGTAATAGATAATTCCTACATAAAGGACTGATACTATGTCTGCTGTTGAATCTAATTTCCCCCAAATTGGCGCCCCAGGGAACTCTCTGGTCGCTTGTATGCCCCTAACTGGCCTCAGTGTTAACGAGGATAACTTTCTGCCCGAAATGCGGGAAGAGCTTGGCATCATTGCCAGCCAGGTCGAATCCTATAACGAAGAGCTTAGTTTACTGAGGTCCATGTCCACTCAGTTTATGAAATACGGAAATCAGAAGCTCTATTCCTACCTCTCGGGCTATAACCATCTCATTTCAGAAACAGATGCCCTGTACGCAGAAAATGCACTTCGTTCTGAGTACTGGAAGCGGGTAATGGCCCTTACCGATGTGCTGTCCGTGATGTCTGACGAAAAAAAGAACGAATGGGACAAGCAATTTACTGCTGACCGGTATCACCGGCCTCCGCAAGAGATCCCTGAGTTTACACTCGACGCAGTAGTTGCCACGGTTGTCACATTGCTCAATGACCGGCATCAGTTCATTAAAGAGCGCGTCTATGCCGTTTTTCAATCATTAAGCCGTCACCACAAAACCAATAAAGCTTTTGGTTTCTCAACCCGCATGATCACCGTCGGCGTCTGTGAAGGGGTGAAAGACAAGTGGGTAAAACTTAAAGTTGAATTCAAAGAATCAGGACTCATGCCACTGTCGGAACTGCGGGTGATCTGTTCTTATTTCCGGGGAGAAACAGTTAAACCGGTCTATGACACGAAAAAAATGGTTGAGAATATGGTTGGTCATGCTGGGTTCAGAAATTGGATCAGCCTGGATGGCAACAGTATTCGTTTTCGGGTTTACAAGAATGGTTCGATGCACATTGATGTACATCCTGATATTGCAGAACGGCTTAACAACATTCTTGCTGCCATTGTCCCTCTGGCGCTGCCTACTGAACGCTTAGCCCATTACAAAGCCACGTTGCAGGAGTTCCCGGCACTGAAACGCTGCATCGATTTTCATTCACGGATGCAGCTCGCAGAGCTGGAATTCACTCGGAATGAAAAGGAATGGTCCAGCTGGACATCGCTCGGTTATGCCGGTGAGTTCGCTGATAAAACGCGGCAGGTGAACGCGGAGGTTCTGCGGTTCCTCGGTGCCCGGATTACTAGCTACCATGTGACATTTGATTATGACCCGACCGAAGTGATGCGCTTCATCGGTCATATGGGTGCCATGCCCGATATTGTATCCCACCAGTTTTACCCTTCATCGCTGCGACTCAGTGAATACGTCGCATCCATTATTGCGACCGGGGAGGGGGAGCGACTGCTAGAGCCAAGCATCGGGCACGGGGATTTGCTGCAATGTTTTCCTAAGAGCGTCAACGTTACCGGCATCGAACTGGATACACTAAATTGTCTGGTCTCCCGAGCTAAAGGTTACGATACAACGGAGGCCGATTTTCTGGCATGGTCAGCAGCGAACCCAAATCAGAAATTCGACTGCGTGGTGATGAACCCACCTTTTGCTGACAACCGGGCTAAACTCCATCTACTGGCCGCTGCGTCTCATCTCGTTTCCGGCGGGCGTTTAGCGGCCGTCCTGCCGCTATCCCTTCAGGGGATCGATAACCTGCTGGGCGAGGGATACCGTGCTGAATGGATGGACACCTTCGATAACGAGTTTGACAACACTGCCGTCTCCGTCCGTGTTCTGTATGTAGAATGCCTTTAACTGAAGGAAAGACCATGTCTGAAATCTCACCTGGCCTGCCAGAGGACCAAAATGATGTTGAATTTATGATGGATGATTTCCAGCAGAGCCTGGGGAAAAGTAAACCGGTACATGAAGTGCAATTTCTGGGAGAGTCACCGCAAAGTGAAGACTCCGCCAACGCTGCCGATTCGCCCTGGTTTGAAAACTAACCTGTTAAAGGAGTTGGTACAGATTGCTCCCTTTATGGGCTCCCTACAAGATAGCGGGGAGCCCGAGCAGTGGTTATTACTCAGGATGAGATAAACTGTGATTAATAGTGCATGTTAAGCACTTCGCATTCCTGCTTTTATTGGCGAACATTTCACTCTTTTTTTCTTGTTTTTTATATCCCCTTCCCAGAAAAGTTAGCCTTGCTCACTTGGTATGATTGATACCTGACTGGGGGAGGATAATCATGAAATGCAGGGCGATACTTTTAGCACCACTCATAGCTTTTTCGTTTACGGCACAAGCTGAGATTGCAGAGTTAAGATTCAATGACACTCAGAATCAACCAAAGATTGTTGTTCCATCTGTGCAGTGGATTAATCCAGCAACCTCATTCGAGGCTGATGTAATCTCCGGCTTAGACCGGTACGTCCAGTTGTCGTTACTTAATGTCAACGGTGCAAGCTTGTGGAGCACGAAAAGTAGCAAAGTTACGGTTGATGACCGTATGACCTCCAGTAGCGGGTATGACTATTATGGAAAAAGGTTAAGTGTCCCTGCGTTTGGTGAAGATAATTACACCCTGAGGGAAGTGATCACAGATCTCCAAAATAATGAAATTTCTCGCCGGGACTACGTTATATCTATCGACCGCACTCCCCCTAAAACTAGCACAATTGGATATACGCGAAATGGATGGCAATATGGTAGCGAAGCCATCTTTACCAGCGTTCCTTCAGGTATGCAGTATGCCTCTGTTCAGGCTCTCGTCTTTTCAGGCCTTTCAGACAGTCGCTCTGGTCTCGACCGGGCTGAGTACTTTCTTGTCGATTCGAACGGCGTTGAACGAAAGAGAGGGGCTGTAATTAACCTGGTCGATAATTCAGTAACCGTCCAAAATACTACTGCGAGCGATCCAGCCCTGGCGCCAGCTTCTCAGTCTGAATACCGTATGGGCCTTTATGTTTATGACAAGGCAGGAAATAAAGCATCAGTAAGCAGACAAAGTGTGATTGATCGGGTCAACCCTCCTTCTGTTCTACAGGTGCTTAATACCAGGACAAATACCTGGGAAAACTACTCAGCTGGGATAACTGTTTACAGTAATCCAATATCATTGCGGGTACTCAGGAATAAAAGTAACTTTACTGCTGCTAATAAAACAAGCTTTGGGTGGGCAGATGCCAATTATCAAAGTTCTGACAGCACATATAATATTTATTCGTTCAATTTTGTTTTCCCCAGTACCGGTGATATTTATCACGAATTCCAGACACTTGCGGGAGGCGTTCGTCGGTACCATCACTCTGAGTTATCTTTCACTCCTTCCCCAACCATGGAACTTGCACCAAAGGTCACAAGCAAAGAAATTTTTCGTAGTGATACCGGTAAATGGAGCAGTGCTACTGGGAATGTAAGAACTGCCAAATTTACCCAAATACGCGTGACTACCGAACCTCGTAACTATGTACAACGGGTTGCAGCTAATTCGAACCGTAACTGGTACTGCCTTATCCCGGTAGGAAGCACTGGTTGTACCATGAACGTGGATTATACCTTTACTTCCGATAAGGGGATGCAATACATCCATCTGGTCTCAGGTAAAGACGGTACAGCTATTTATGATAATCTGGCTGGGGCATTCGTAGTTATTTGGGATAACAACCCACCGGTTATTAACGCCGTAAAAATTAACCGTATGGATAAAAATGTAACCATGACGGTTACTGATGATGACCGGATAAATGGATGGCAAATAGGAGCATGGGATACCCGAGAATTTGGCGTGGTGCTTAAAACCGAAACGGGGAATGTGATTGACCTACCCGCCAGGACATGGACAGAGAGTGATTTTAAAACAAAAAACGCGGTCATTTCCTATGCTGATCTGCCGGACGGCAAATATACCGTTCTGTCCGCCTATGCAAGAGATCTTGTGGGCAACACGGCAAACTACGTGATAAATGATTTGCTTACCATTGACTCCACTGCCCCTCTAATATCCTACCGGTATCTGAATGATGATCCTGAAGGCAAACTGATTAAGGGACTAGAAAACCTCAGAATTAGTGTAGCTGACCCTTCAGGTGACGCCTCGCTTGAATCACTGGTGTTGAGCGGTGGACCAAACAGTGAACAGGTGACATTAGCTTATTCCAGTCAGGGCTCAGGAGTTTATACGCCAGAGTACCCGCGTATCTTTCCCGTAATAGCAAAAGAGGATGGCATTTATACAATTGAAGCTCACGCAGTCGATGCCTCTGGAAACCGGTCCTCGAAAAAGCTCAATTTCCTCTATCAACCAGCAAACATGATCACTCTGGACAGGCTACGTACTCTTGCTACTGCGGCTGCACTAAAGACCACGGATAACCAGCCACTGGCTTTTATCCGGACAAGCGTACTTCGCCGAAAAGATGGTTCTGTCATTACCGGGCAGTTAAACGGTACGCTGTCCGTGCGGAAAGATGCTGACTTCCCGGTAAGTGTAGCTGGCGTAACCGTTGCGCCAGGAGAGACAAAGGCAATCATTTTTGATATGGGGCAGGGTGAAGAACGTATTTATTCTGTCACACCAGGAAAGAGTGGCGTTTCTGGTACATCTGAATTTGCCGTTGAATTCCCGCAGTTTTGAACATTTCAGGGTGCCGTTAAGTCGGCACCTTGCTGAAATATAACCAAACCCTCACCCATAACTTCATTTTCCGCACTGTGGCATTCACATCAAAACATTAATTTTTGAGAGCTTGTTCGTGTACGAAAAAGTTACTTTTCCTCACCGTGGTGCAGATCCATCTCAATGGTCAATCCATTGGCAATTTTTGCCCCCCAACGTTGTCATAACGGACATTTCCAAGAGTTTAAAGCCATGAAATACACCTGCTAACCAGCAAGGCCAGAAGCAAAGATTTCGTAAAATAGGGACAAATTTCATCCCGGGAGCATCACATGCGTAAAACACTGGCAGGCTGCATAATTGGTATGGCCATAGCTTCAGCTTTTCCGGCGGCGGCTCAGATTTTCAGCTATTCGTATACCGACACCAATCAGCTGGCAAAGACGCTTAAGCCTTCCACGCTGAGCTATCTCAATCCGGCAAGCACACTGAACCTGAATCTAATCTCCGGCCTCGACCGGTACGAACGAGTGAGTGTGACCAGAGACAGTGACAAAAAGGTCATGTATTCCGCACTGACGACAAAGATAAGCGTCGCCGACCGCATAGTGGCAGCAGACGGCACGGAGTATTACGGTAAGGACATGATGTTACCTGCTCTCGGGGAAGGGGCTTTTACAATCGTCAACGATACGCTGGATCTCCAGCAAGCCGTCGTCAGTTCCTCTACGTATCATTTCACCATCGATACCACGGCACCGAAGTACACCCGCATTTACCCGAGCCAGGACGCAGGCTATGACATGGTACTGAGTGGTCCCCTCTGGGAGCTCGGGCGCGGAGGATCTGGACAGTTTTCTATCTTTGCTGATGGAGTGGATGATGCAAATGGTATAGAAAAGATCCGGCTGGTCATCAAGCGCAGTAATGGGGCAGTCGTATCCGACAATAAACTCAGTTACGACTCGGCGGCAAAACGCGCCTTTTACCCTTGGATCATGGGTGCGGTCACTCAACCTGGCATGCCCACCAGCGATCTTAATGAAGAGTTCACCTTCAATTTTATCATCACGGATAAAGCCGGAAACACGCTGAATATTCCTCCGCAGCGCTTTTTATTTGATGACCAGATAGGTGAATATACGCCCTTTGCGGTCCATGACTCACGAGTCAGTACGAGTGTGGTTCCAGGGATCTCTTCAGGGTACGTACCGTTTGTGCGGGGGCTCTCTGTACTCGAAAACCCGTACCGGATGGTCATTCGTATTCCCCGAACTAACTGGCAGCCATACCGTAACGGCGGCATCACCATTCTTAACAATTATGGCGGCTCTAAGGTTATTTCAGAAGACACGACCTATGTGTACGTAGAAGTGAAGCTCCCACAGGGTACTCTGGATGGAAACTACTATCGCCCTGTGAACAGGTACCAATGGGCCGGTGGCGGTCTGACTCAGTACGCCTCCTGGCTGAACTGGGACCCGGCGGCGGTAAAAAGTCCTGCGTGGGGGAGTCCTGCGATTGAGCGACAGAAGTCTGACGGCACTTGGTTCAATAGCGTCGACTGGAAAAATTTTCTGGCTTCAGATATGCCGGTGAACCTAACCAAGATCCGTTTCACTGTGCAAGCACGCCCCTACGAACAAGCAATTACCGGCAGTGCCACCTGCAAGATCCCTGCCGGGTCAACGTCGTGTACTGTCGACCTGACACAGGCGATTACAAACGGTACCACCGGCTATATACATACTGCCTATGAAGTGCGTTCGACAACCGAGTCCACCTTCTTCATGCCGCTCTGGGAAAACATCGCCTGGCATACAAAGGGGCCCACAGTTACTGGCTACAACTACAATGATGCGACCAACATTCTTCAGGTATTCGTCAACGAGCCAGGAGACGGATGGTATTTCGATGCCGTTAAACTGAGCCGGGTGTGGTTGTCTGACAAATCCCGCAATAACGCGGATATCAACGTGACAGGAAAACAAACGGGGCGTAACACAGCAACCGGGAATTATACTTACGACTTCAACCTGAAACAGATCCCGGAGGGCAGCTATAACGTGCAGCTCAACGCCCAGGATTCTTTCAGCAACACGGGAAGCTTAGCCTACAAAACCGTGACGGTCGATAACTCGCCGCCGTCCATCAGTATCAACTACGAAAACAAACCTATCACCAGCAACGTGACAGTGTTCGGCTTGGAAAACGTCCGAATTCAGCTCGCAGATACTCTGACCAAACCCTCGTTAACTCGCATGACGCTTCGAGGTGGACCGGTATCTGATGCTGTTGAGTTGTCCTGGGTAAATCTCGGAAATGATCTCTATACACCGAATTACCCGAAGATCTTCCCGTCACTTAATGACGGTGAAACCTACACGTTGACCGTGTATGCCAAAGACGAGATGAACAACGTTAAAGAAAGCGCCGTCGAATTTAACTACCTGCCGAACAACCTGGTACGTCTGGAGAACCTTAAGACCATCTCCGTCAGTACCGCCCTGAAAACGTCCGACAACACGCCGCTGGCTGTACTGTATGCCAGCCAGCTGCGCAAGAAGGACGGTTCTATCGCAACAGGGAAACAGGACGCGATACTGACGGTACGTAAGGATGCGGCCTTCGGCGTTACGGTGAATGGGGTTTCCGCAGCACCAGGGGAGAGCAAAAACGTTCAGCTGGATCTGGGTCTGGGTGACAGCCGCAGCTTCCCGATTTTCCCATCGATTTCCGGCGTCAGCGGAACGTCAGAATTTATGCTGAATATCGAGGAACTGAAGTAAAAGCGAGGCAGGGTGACCCGGTACCGGGTCACCCTTTCAAGGTAATGGCACCGCGATGATGATTATCCCATCTTATCCAGATTCCGGTCACAGGTTTATGCACCGTTTTTGTGGATAACCTGATGTCCCATCACTAAAACCGCAAATGAAACTGGCCTGCCGCTCTCTGCGGATCTGCCCATACACCTACCCGTCAGCATGGATCAACACATCATTCACCCGGCATAGTGGATTTGGGCAACTCTCCTAACCGGGAAGCGTGTTGCTTTTCATCTTTAGCCACGAAAACCCATCCTTAAGAGGCGCCTAAACGGGAGGCTTTTTTATTGCTGCGCTGCGCTCCAGGCGTCCAGTTCTTCCTTCGTTTCGAACGACACAACTACTACAGCATCATGATCAGGGCGTTGCGGCTGTCGCACCATCTGAAAAGGCGGCTCAAAGGTCATATAGTAAATAGGCTGTTCCCGGCGTGCCACCCACTCAGCTTGTTTCCGTTCTGCCAGTTCACAGGCCTCATCATACGTGTCAGCCTGAGCCAGCCATGTCGGCCTATCCCACGCCCCGCCGTTCAGACAGTACACGTGAAATTTCTCGTTATGGGTGACGCAGTAAGGATGATCCCACCAGGCATCGAGCTGGGCCTTGCTGCGCTTCTCGTTAGGCGTAATGTCGAAATTCTTCGGAAGTGTAGGGTTGTTCGGGATCTGGTTAGGCATCATGCGCCTCCTGTTCATACACGCCACGGGGAAGCGCCCGCATGTCATCAGTAATGACAAAAAGCGATTCTGAAATCGTGTTGCCTGTTGGGCGCCCGTCCCCGCAAATTACCACGGCATCATTGCCTGGGTAGCGAGCCGACTCAATGACGGCGAATTCTATGCCATCTGCACGGCGAAACCAGTACAGGCTTTCACCTTCCGGTGATGTTTCAATAGTCTTGCGGAAAAACGTTCCTTCCAGTGTTTCGGGGATGTAAGGCATAAACACTCCTTGTGTACGAAAAAGACCACAAGTTGTTACCCCTGCGGCCTGATCGGGCGAATGCTGCCATTAAGACGGTTAATCGCCCTTGTAAGGTGAGGCAACAAAATGGATTCTAACGCTGTAGCTAACATTCCAGTAGGAATAATTATCCCCGCGAACGCGGATCTAAAACTGATCATCTTTGACTTTCCCAGCATCCGTCCGCTGGGCCAGCAGCAGCAAACACGGGTTCAGCAAGGCGATACACTGTACCGGGTACTGTAAACCCCTGTCCTGCCTATGTCGGTCAGCAGGACTGGAGGCGTGAAGTTCACGTGCTGTGGCCATATACAGACTGGTCTTCCCATGACTCACTGTCATGTTCAAGGGGGCCGGTGATCCATTGTGCGGTGCGTGAAGCTCGGGAGCGAAAAGCCCATGTTTCGTCAGGGCCGATAGTGACGTTTTCCTCCGTCAATGAGGCGTTTTCTGGCATTACAGGTAACTTGCGGGTATCACGATCACCGCTTCCCAGCCAGTGTTCTACTTGCGCCTGGGTCTGAAACAAAAAAGCATGCATATGGCAGGCTGTACCGTCATTGATACCGTACATCCGAAGTCCATCATCAAACTCAGCTATAAAAATATTGTGTGACATACATTAACCTCATGGAATTCGTTTTTTCAGGGGCGAATCCTGGTGCCTTAATTAAAGGGTAAAAAGGTAAACGCTCACCAATGGTACAATATAAAAAACCAATAACGTCATCCACGAACCTTTTTTGAGGCCGTAGATGATTTTAAACGTAGTATCTCTAAACTCGTACAAAATGGAGCATCAAAATAATGAAAATAAACATGGGTAGTCTGAAAAGCGCTGCACCGCTCTTTGTTCTTATTGGCTTGATGATCGCGTTTTCGGCCTATGTGAAATCATGGGCATTGTTATACACGTTGCTGGCGTCATCAGTCATGCTCACAGTCATGATATCGTTGCCATTTCTTGTCTCGCCTTTACAGCATTCAAAATTCATAGTCCTGCGAATTTTACGTTTACTGGTTATTACGCTCTGGGCGGTTGGCCTTGTCGGCGTACTCTTTTCAGTTGTGGAACGCCTTGTATGGGTTAATGCTGACAGCTATCCGTCATGGCTGGCGAAGGAACTGGATTCCCCGACCATCACGGATGGTGAAACTTTTATTAAAGCTACAGAGTCTTTTGAGAAGACCTGCGGTAAAAATAAAGGTTCTCTCAGCGTTGTCGCAAGGCATAACGGCATGTTTATGCGCTGCGATGATAGCGTCTCTTTCGACACCTGGTGGAAGGGGGTTTACCAACTTAAAACACCTGAGACTCGATGATGCATTTCTTTAGTGCAGCAACAGAATGGCCGTATTGTGGTTAAGACATTTTCGACGATATCAGCTACTCCACTGTGGCGGGAAAAGATTCCCCTCTCAGCCACCGGGTACGCAATCTTAGTGGCTCCACTATACCGGGTACAGTTTCCACTTCAGCCTCATCGTGCTATCAGGGCCGTTCACCCTTCACGAACCACTTTATCGGGTATATCTTCCTTCCCGTGACATCACGCCATCCGGGGCGGAGGCAGTAACGGGCTCCACTATACCGGGTAAAACTTGCCAACCAGTGCCGCCACATTTCCGGTGCCTGGTTCGCAAGGGGCCTTATCCACTATACCGGGTATGGATCACATTTTCGTGGCTCCACTGTACCGGGTATAGTTCACATTTTGGTTGAAAAACACACAGAATCGTCAGGGTAAGGCTGAAGAGAAAGGGCTGCATCGGAGTTTTAGGGCTGACATTACCCGGTGTAGTGGAGATCCACTGTACCGGGTAAAAACAGAGCGGAAAGGAGAAGAATATCCACTATTCCGGGTAATGCAGCCACCCACGCGGCAGGCAGCTGCATTATCCGGCATCTATCATGGCTTCATGTTTCTTTTCAGAATATTCAGTACATAATCGCCGTTTTCTTTGTCTATGGAGTATTCCAGAAAACCGATCTCTTTAAGCTGGCCCAGCGCCTTTTTAACTGTGGCATTCTGGTTGCCAAGATGTGAGGACAGTTGCAGGCGTTCACGCAGCCGGTCAAATCCGATACGGTAAAAGGTGCTCGGTAACTCAGCCAGATACAGATACAGGGCCTGTGCGGACTCCTTACGGGCCAGTTTCTGCAACGTCTTCAGGTAGAGTCGGGTTTTACCGTCGACGCGATACAGCGTATTGAGCTTCGAATTTGGCTTGATGACGATTTTCCCGGTGGAACTGTCGTAGTACGTGGATTCCACGAGGTGCATGTTTATCGTTATCTGATCGTCTGTACCGGGTATTTTCTTAATGAACGAGATACTGGTTCGGGCAATACGCGTCAATGAAGCATCAAAACGCTCTTTCAGTTGTTTATCAATGCGCTTGGTGTCAAAACCGCAGAACTTAGCAAACTCCGGGAAATTCAGCTCCAGCTGACCTTCCGAGTCGAGCGGACGGTTAGACAATGCATAAACGATCCCACACCATGATTTGAAGTCAGAGTCCATGTCGAGGCGGGGACCATAAATTTGTATCTGGCTGTAGCCTTCACCCTCCACAATGGATAATCTCGAAAGGGGTTCAGTGGCATCGATACGGTGACTCTTCCGGCCACCCTTATCCGTGGATTTCAGTGTTGGCACAAACACACCCAGACGGAGTAAAACTTTCGGCTGAATGGTCTGTCTTAGCGTGGGAAGCAGTTGGATAACTTCCCCGGAATCTTTTAGGGACTCTTCAATGACAAGAGATAACTTGTTGTTATTACTAGACATATAGAAAGATCCGTTTTGTGCATAAGATCTACATCCTACCCGGTATAGTGTATCGAATCCACCCGGTATAGTGGATTATGCACCCTGTATAGTGGATGGATTACCCGACATAGTGTATTTCGCCCCCTGTACAGTGGATGGCGATCCGCTGAGAGCCCCGATATTACTGGCCTGCGAGGATCGTTATTCCTTTTTGATCTGCTATTGATCCTATATTGATCTTTATTATTATTCTATCCTGTTGATAACTATGCACAGAGACGTCATGAAGCATTACGATCGAAATGTGAGTAAATTCCGATCCGTTCTAAGAACCGCACTAGCACACTTCTTCCCTTGTAGAAAAAGTTACTTTTTTGACGCAAGCGGCTACAGAGTTATGAGGAGAGAGAGCGGAGAAAATGCAGGAAATGGCGTCACGAAAAAAAGCCGCCAGAGTGACTGACGGCTTTTTATGGTTACTTCAGCTCATCAATTTGGATCATAAACTCAGCGGCTCCGGTCTTGCCGTTCTCTGATGGATAAACCGGCATGAGAAGATTATCACCCATACCCATGTCGATATTAACATTTACAGACTCCCCAGGAGCTGCCTCCGCTCCATTAAACACTATCCCGAAGTTGGCATCCTTACGTACTGAGAGGGTCGCGTTCTGTAAGCCTTTGGCTATTTCACCGTTAGTCTTGCGGAGCATGTTTGTAGACAGATAGGCAAGTGGCACGTTATCAGAGGTTTTGAGCGCCGACTTTACTGCAAGGGTTCGAAGGTTATGCAGCTGTACCAAGTTGTTCGGGAGATAACTGAACTTCTGTGTGTAAGTTTTTGTGTTGGACTGGCTGTCCGACACTGTCACACTGAGAGCATAGTTTTCAGAGGGCTCGAAATTCGGGAATATGCGCGGATATTCCGGCGAGTATATGTCTTTACCAGCAGGTGACCAACTGAGTTCAACATTGTCTGATGTCGGTCCGCCAGTTAGCTGGAGACGAGTAATGCGAGGTGTGGTCAGGTTATCGCTCAGTGCAATGCGCAGATTTTCCAGACCATAGACGACGGTGTCATCCTTTACCGGCTTCCCTTCGAAGGTAATAGCAACCGTTGGGGGTGTGGCATCGAGAGCTATCACGCCATAGGTTTTGTTTGTCTGGTTACCGAAACGATCCTGAATATTCACTTCAACGTTGTATTGCCCTTCAGACTGCCGGGAAAGGTCATACTCAATCGTGTAGTTACCCGCGTTTCTGGACTTTTCGACTCCCACAGGCGTCATGCGCTGTTTGGAGTTCTTATCAGTAAGATAGAATCCGAGGAGTCTGAATCCGTCGAACCAATCATTATCTCTGTTGAGATGAGCTTCAACAGTCAGTATCTTAGATGTCGGGCTGTAGGTGATCTCACCAATTTCTGGGACGATTTGATTGTTCCAGCGTGTCATAACCCACTGCTCGGAACGAAGAATAGGGTTCGCGACACTGCGTACATAATAAAGTGTACGGTTATAACCCTGAGTCCCTACCGCCATATCAAAATTCTCAGGAGCTTCGCAACTTGTCTGGCCAACCGGAATGCGGCAGGTTAGGCGTCCCCCAACTTCCTGCTCAAACGGTCTGGCTTCTACATTAAATCTTGCCCGGACGATTTTAATCGGCAATCTGGAAGACAGAACTGTCTCGAAGTCCTTCGACTTATACCAGGTGCCATTGCTATCCTGAAAATCCTCCCAGGTGCCAGTAAAAGCAGGCGTCTTGTTTGCGTTCGGGTTGAGCGTCATCGTGTAGGTCGGGAAGTATCCTGCCCACTGTCCAAAGTTGGCCATACGAGCCATATCCCCATTGAAGGCACCAAATGGCAGCGTCATTTCGACATAGCTGTAGGTGGCATCAGAAGCGATTTCTTTTGCAGCCGAATAAAGGTTAATAAATTCCAGTCCACCCTCTGCATATGCCCGGTAGTTAGATCTCGGGATTTTATACACCAGCCTGATAGGGTTTTCGTTAACCACCATACCGGCTTTATAGGCCGGGTAGTTTTTCACGCCGGGAACGACGCTGGTTGCATCATTTGGATCATGAACAGCGAAAAGGGATATCTCACCAATTGTATTATCAAACCGAAATTTTTGGGTCGGTAACGTGCGGATATTCCCGGCGGTGTCGTAAATTTTGGCTTTTGCCTGAAATTCTTCGTCAAGGTTGCTATCAGGGATGCCCGGTTGCTTCACACTTGCGAAGGTGTAGGGCAGGTACATCGTCTTGTCACCGACGTTGTATTTCATTGGCGTTGAGCTGAAAAGGGTTCCATTAGCGCGATAGATTTCAAATATGCCTTTATCTATTCCAACCGCATCAGCGATGCCCGTTGATAAAAAGCTGTATTGCGCCACAGCTTCAAGACCTAATTTAAATACCGCTCCAGTTCCAGTGCCCAGTGATGTGGTTGCTGTAAGGGCATTTGCAGCCGGAGGTGTGGTGTCTATTGTCCAGTTGTAGTTATACGTAGCTACCACTGACTGATTCAGATCCAAAATGTTGACCTGGACGATCAGTTTTCCTTCCCCGAGAGCGGGTAAAGTTACTTTCTTCCCGTAAAATTCACTGCCGTCGGCTGCTTTTAGCCGATCAGCCACACCGGTACGGGTAGTGGTGGTATTGTACAACTGCGCCCCGGTTTCCCGGGTCACTTTAACGTTTACAAAGCGATCCAATCCAGAAATAAGCGTCAGCGTTACGGTAGAAGCCGGATTGAGTAGCATCCGGGTTGAAGGCGCGTGTACTTCAATGCCATTGGTATCTGTAAAGCTGGATTCATAAATCTGAGCTGTTACCGGAACTGAGACGCCGAGCAAAACCATAGCCAAAGTTATAGTCTGATATTTCATTCAGTATTCCCCTATTGTTTTGTCGTTATTTTAAACGATTCACCTCCGGCACTTTTTCGTTAAGCAGAGTATTTCTGGGCCGTTAATCAGCGGATATTGTCACTTTCGCTGGCCTGGCAAAAGGCGCACAAACGGGCGTTGTTTTACTGAATAATTACACCTCTTATCACCCGGGTGATGAAAACGTTTCGGGTAAAATTTCCTGGCCAACCAGGAGAACATAAATGAAATTTTACAGAGGTCCGTTGATCGCCGCCGTCTATGCGGCACTGCTGTTCCCACTTTGCGGCCAGGCTCAGCTGTACAACTATTCGTACACCGACACACGTGGTACGAAAGTGAATGCTGAACCCTCCAGAGCGTATCTCAACCCAGGTAGCGCAATTACGCTGAACTTGATATCTGGTCTCGACCGCTACGAGCGCGTTACCGTGACACGATCATCAGATAATGTGCAGATGTTCCAGAGTGTCACCGGCCTGGTGACAGTGGCCGACAGGATCACTGCCGCTGATGGTAGTGAGTACTACGGCAAATCCATGGCACTGCCGGTACTGGGCGAGGGGACTTTTGCCCTTAAATCCGAAACCCTCGACAATAAGTCGAATGTCGTGGCCACAACCAGCTACTCCTTCAGCATTGATACCCGCGTATCTTCCCCGCAACAGATGATGCAGATTCCTACGTGCTGACTGCCATAGCAATGGATGAAGCCGGAAACAGCACCACAAAGAGCAGCCGGTTCCGCTACGTACCGAACAACCTGATTGAATTTAATACCATCAAGACGCTGGCTGTGGGCATGGGGCTGAAGACATCAGATAACCAGCCACTGGCGTATCTGCGGACCAACAGCATCCGGAAGAAAGATGGTTCGCTGATCACAGGAGTGCAGACCGGCACGCTGACGGTCCGTAAAGATGCGGCCTTTGCGGTCAGTATGAATGGGGCGACTGTCATTCCCGGAGATTCGAAAGACATCACAATAGACTTCGGTCAAGGGGATGGCATCCTGATCCCGATCTTCCCGGCCACCAGCGGCAAAGTTGGCGAATCCAGCTTCATGATCGAGCTGCCGCAAATCCAATAAACACCACAGAACCGGCCCCGTCATACGGGGCCTTTTCATGGTGTCTTAACGTAGCCAGAAAGAAACGGAACAGGCTGATTTAGTCGAATGTCAGAGATTGCTGAGAAAACGTTTATCACGCATTTCGCTCCACTGGAGAGAATTTGCTATCGCGCTCCCCGGGTGCAGGGTCTCACGCCCGATCGCCATCAAATTCAAATGCAGCTCCAATTTTTGCGTCTTGGCGTCACCTGGTTACCACCCGCACTCGCCATGGCAGAACTGGAACACCTTCTTAAGGGGTATGACGCCGACCACTGTCGGCTACTGGAAAACGTCCTGGATACAGCCCACCGGCATTACCTGGAGTCCTGTGGACCGCTAAAGAGAGAAGGGGGCCGCGTCGGGAACCGCATATCAGGCACCCGCCACGACGAAGCACATTTGTGTGTACGGTTTATGTCAACACGCTATGAATTGGCCACTGAGCTTTGTGCCGCTTATGTGTGCAGCAGGTATGCTTATGGGTGATCGTACCGGTTACTTCTTGTCTTCCAACGAGGCCAAGCGGCTAATTTCTTTCATACCGAGACGAGCGGCCACGCCCATGGCGGAGGCTTCGAGTTCGGCCTTGCCGTGTGAGACGATTTTGTCCATGGATTCCTGCATCAACTGGGTGCTGAAGGCCAGATTAACCGGCAGGTTGGCGATTGCGCCGGACAGAGACTGATATACTTCTTCAAGCTCGCGCTTTCCTGCCTTGCCTTTTGCCACCAGCAAAGCCAGTGCTTTCAGCTTTTCATTCACTTTCGCCATCTCGCGCTCAGAGGCTTCCCGGATCTGACGCTCATAACGTTCGCGTGTCGACTCAATATAGCCAATCTCCGGCTGGCGCTCATAGTCGCCGCGAATCAAACTGTTAATGGTACACGGCACGCCGTCACTCATTCCGAACGATGTGATCATTGAGGCCCACTGAGCCGGAGACAGACTGACTTTCAGAAGTGGGGAACGGCGTCTGCCTTCCGCCAGCCGATGACGGATCACTCCATCGCGCTCAACCTGCTCTGATTCACTGAAGGTCAGCGTAATCACCTCTTTATGAATGAGGTCGGAGGCATACAAGCGCTGCCCCGTCGTTGTCGTGCGGCTTACCGATACCTGCCCGTATGCCGTGTGACGGGTGATCACCTCTTCCATCTCGTTTTCTGTTACCGTCGGTATTACTGTGTTTTCCATTGTCATGCCCTGAATCGAATTAATGTTGACAGCGTCTGGCGTAATACCGATGTGAGACCGGACTGCCTGGGAACTTTACCCGTATCACTCGCTAAATTGGACGCCCGCTGACCGGAGTAACTCTCTGACATCGTCTGCCAGGAAATACGTTTCTGTTGTGTTGCCCGGGCCATCAAAGAAACAGGTCTCGGGCAACTGAATTGCCTGCGACTGCTGCTGTATCTGTTCCCGGGACTCGTTACTTTCGACGATAGCATCGGCAATGACTTCTGTTGCCCAATCGCGATCAAAGCCAGGCATCGTATGGAGTGATGCCACCATGTCGCTGGGTAAGGCATCGATATAGTCCAGAGCCGCCTGAGCTACCGAAATCAGTTCTTTCATGGTTGTCACCTTACTGTTGTGCTCATTCACCGCGCTTAACTCGCGTGAGCCGATTCTTTACGTTTATTGATAAGAAACTCTTCACCGCACGTTCCGCATTTCAAAATGTATTCTGCGTGCCTGAGTTGCTTTAAGGACATTGCTTTGCAAACGGGGCAGGCAAGGTGTTCTGAAAGCCGACGCATCAGTTGATTAATTTCAGAGCATTGTTCTGGCGTTAACTTGTGGCGGGTTTCCCACTTATAGGTCGCTTCCCGCACGACACGAGCCACGATATTTTTACCCTTCATCACTCTTGTCCTCCGGTGCAGCCAGCCATCTTACTCACTTCCGTGCGCATGTCAGCGAATAATGACCAGGTCAGGACCAAAACTGAATCCATCGCCCATCCGGTCGGAATGCTTCGATACATACGATTTCCCGTACTTCTCCAGGTCTTGCAGGCTTGATTTTGCCAGATTCCATGAATACTCATGCCCCCAGATTTCCCCATCCCGATCAGCAAATCTTGCGGGTTTATAGTTGTCCTTGAGCAGAGCATAGACACGTTCGAGAGTTGGTAATTCTGGACTGGTCTTAACGTTAGATGCGTCAGCGTTCGTCATTATTATGTACTCATTCGAGTTGATGGATAGGGAAGGTTGCACGCGAACTGTGGCGCTCCCCGTTTTACTGATAACCTGTCGGTGCTCATGCACTACGAAATTAGAATGATTGAAGGCACGTCACGCTTCCCGAAAACCTTTTCCCGTTCCGGCGTTTAGGAAGCGAGTATTCGCCGTCAAACCGGTAGATGCCGACCTTAGAGCAGGGTCCTCCGTCTTTAACCAATTCCCAGATGAAATCGGCACGGTCACTGAAATAGCCAGGACCTTCGTCAAAGGATGAAAATTCACTATGCACAACACACAGATCGCCGTGCTGACCGTTGATAAAAACGAAGTGACCTTTATGCTTTTCGCCTGGCTTCGCATCGAGGTGTCCAAACGTTTGATACATTACGGAGGCTTGATGTTCTGCCCCTGTCTTTCCAAGTAATTCACGCATCTCACTCCCCCTTTGCAGTTGCGACCATTGCACGGTAAACATCTGCAAGACGCTGGCTCATTAATCGAGACATTTTTCCAGTGGCCGAAGTTATCTGCTTCCGGCCTGCAATTAGCTGTTCCATCGTGGGAACTACCGGGACGCGGGTCATACCTTCCACTTCTCCTGCGCCAGTAGTGGTAACTTGATCAACATACTGCTCAACCTGATGCTGCTCTTCGTCGGTCCTCCATTATGATTTCTTCAATCAGACGTCTTACAACCCAGTTACTTAGGTTGCTTTGTGACGGAAGGCGCTTATACCTTCCGCCTCGGCCATTTCGTTGCCCGCGCTGAGCATTCCAGCGTCGAAGTACGCCATCGTTAATTTTCGGTGGTAGTGTGGCAACATCGCCCATCTGCCTGACTCCTGTCCTGAATTATTTCACTCGGGGCCAAAATACCGCTGTGTTGTTTGCCAGGTTACACCCCTGGCACCAACAGGGACGGGCTGTTATAAGAAAAGCGGTCTACTGGAGCATCTTCAAATCCGTGGTTCGGCGCATCTGGTGTCAGAACAAGGCCGTCATGTGCCGCGTGAATATGCAGCAGTGAATCACTGCCCGTGTCGATGTGCAGCGTCGGTACACCCCGATCGATCTCAAAAATGAGGCCGAAACAAGTCGTGCCGGATTCATTCACCACTTCACACTGAATGTTTTTCTCTTCTAACAACACCTTCACCTGATAGGACTGACAGTCTTCTTCTGGCAGCTGGGTTTCACCCAGTTGCCAGTCCTGTAACGTCCGGATAATCTCTGAAGGCGTTGCCTGCGATTCCGGCGTCAGAAGCGCATACACCTGCTGGCGGAACTGCTGGCTCAACTCCTCCATCAGGGGATTGTCCTCGCCATCGAAATGTTCTTCCCAGCCATCAGGATCAGCGTGCATCCAAACGTTATGCGTCAGAGACGGTAGTGAGTCGTCAGGGTGTACGATGAGATATGGGGAGCTTTCTTTTGTTTCCAGATAGCGGACAGGCTGGCCATCCAGCAAAGCTTCATCAACTGCCGTACCATCGGTTTCCGGCAATGCGATTTCCGTGACATTGCCGCCGCAATGCTCTGCCACAACACGCCCCAGATCCTCCATCAGTGCGCGATGTTTTTCTGGAGAATCCAGCTCGCCCAATAATTCCGGTTTTACCAGTAATGCAGTAATAATTGTTGCCAGTTCACGAGTTGAAATTAATTTAGCCATGATAGTCATCCTTTCATCTGATGTGTTAATTCTAACAGTTTCGGTTTGCTGGCTAATAACCCGGTGTGAAGTTTTTTAAAAATATATTCGCCCTTTAAACAAAGAGCGAACAATGGAATTAAAAAAGGACAAATTTGTAATTAATGAATCAGGAGGCTGCTTTAACTAATAAGCCAGGGCGACCGTTGGTATACCTGTCAGGCGGCGAAATACCGAATTCATGATTCAGGGAGTCAGTTGAAAGGACCATGCCGCCGTGAGCAGCCTGGACGTGCAGAACTGAAGGATCAGTGTCACCCGCGTTTACATGGACCGAGGGAACACCATTTTCAATTAACAACGTCAGGGCCATTACCAGGCGTGATTCCACATCCTGTACTGCCAGCTGGGCATGACCGCCGAGCGCCATAGTAACGATAAACTCTGCTGAAGACCCGGGCTGTTCGTCGTCGAGGTTGCAGTAATCACGCATTCGTACCACCTGCGAGGGAAGATTAGCATGGTTGGTTTGTGTCTGAAGGAGCATCCGCTGGAGGGCGTAGCGGCGAACTGAGCACTCTTTATGCGTCGGCAATTCATCAGGGCTTTCTTCGTCGCTGCCTTTGATATGGTCAAGCCAGCCATCTCGGGCATGGTGACGCCAGACATTATCGGTGAGGGAGTGCATGTCCGCGCCGGGAGATACGACGAGATAAGGGGTTACATCCGGAGAGGTCAGATAATCGGCCTGGCTTGATTCATCGCGATCCACCGGCATGATCACACCGTCAATCTCTCCTCCGCAATGTTTCGCCACCAGCTCAGCGATATCCTGCATAAATGCTTTATGCGACTCCGGTGTTTTTAATTCATTCATTAATGTGGGTTGCACCAGTAATCCACAGACAATTTCCGCAAGCTCGGCAGGTAATAGACATTTTGGCATGGTTGGTTCTCCTCTTTTTTGAATGAGAACACTCTAACATTCCGGCTTATTTTCCAAATAAGTTGAAGGCATTTATTTTTTTAAAAATTCATATCCAAACTATAATTAAAATAGTCCATTTTAATCTCAGAAAAGTAACTTTTCTAAAGGCTTACCGGGAGGGCATTAACGAGTGTTTCGTAATCACATTTGTGCCAGTTGAAAGCCGGTGTGCATGACCATTGTTTCGTGACCTTAAACCCAGGAATCGTAGAGCGTCTGGGAGAAAGGCTGCGACACCTTCGGTTAAGATGGGTCTTGTGAGTGGGGAAGGGACGCTACAGCCGGAAGACAAACTGAATCTGCCATTTCAGCCCGCGAGTATCCCGACCCTGTGCCACCGTTTTATAGCTAACATTTCTCCTTTACTGTAGCATTCTGCCGTTTCGCCATCCTCTCGGAACTTCGGTATACCGCGAGCGGAATATTTGCCAGTCATATGGCCCTTACTGGTAACCGGAAAAAAGCTTCATGAAGGCGGATAGGAAGTTCCTTAGACGCATATGGTGTTTTTAAATTAACACATAAGCATTGCTACTCATAAGGATGTAAAATAACCATGCCCATTAAGGATGTAATTAAGACCTCATTGGTTTTTTTTTGGTATTTGTAAACAGATAATTCCGAAAATATTTCTCAGTAAAATTGAATCCTGCATATATAAACTGCCTTTAGCAGTGCTGCAAAATTATTTTTAAAAATCTTTCATTCAGGTTATTAGCCAGCGAGACCAATCTGTCATGATTACTTCAGACCAAACCTGAGGAATCAAAAATGGATAAATACTTTGACCAGAGCGGAATTGAAATCGACAACGCTAAGATTCAGTGTATTGATTCAGTAAAAGGCACCGGGGAATATATTTATCGGGTCACTTGCAATAAATGCAAAGGCCGTGGTGAGCGTAAACACTTTTATAGGAGCCGCTGCATGGCATGTAATGGTACGGGCTATAGCCTGGTCACAACCCGTACATGTTACACCCTTTCCGCGTTATATCGCACATACCCGGAAGCGGCACGCAAGATTTCAGCAGCTCAGGCAGTAGTGCGTCAGCGTGCTGTACAATCAAAGACTTCCGCGTTCAATCTGTGGTGTAAGAGCAATCAGGAACTGGTTGACGCCATCACACAGCAAGACGGGGAGAACAGCTTTCTGAACAGTCTGAAATCGACGTTATCACGGAAATATCCATTAAGTGATAAACAACTAACGGTCGCAGCCAGAATTCTCGGGATTTAATAAATCAGCTTCAGGCTTTTATAATTCTTATTTAATTTTACTCATTCCATTACGGAGGAAGATATGATCCATTCATTTAAAGACAGACGGCTGGAAAGCTTTTTCCGTAATGGAAAGTCCACAGCAGGTATTCCTGCTGATCTGTTAAATGCGATTTCATGCAGACTGAAAACGTTAAATAATGTAAAAAACGAACGCGAATTGTTATCAAGTAGTTTGCGTTACGAACGCTTAAGGATGACCGCAAACCGGTACTCTTCCATTCGAGTTAATTCAAAATATCGGTTATTCTTTGTGTGGAATGATGGCGTACATAACGTTCACCTGTCGGCGCATGATTATAAATCGCTAATCCATTAAGGTAAAAAATGAAACTTTTCGGTATTTTATCCAGGGATGCAGGCACGGATGCGATGTTTTATATTCAGGCCAGCACTAAACAACAGGCAAGCTTCATATTTGATGCCCTTGTCCCCCGGCTGAATGCGCATTGCCAACTGATCGACCCACTGAATGAAACAATTATACCTTCACTAAGCCGGACGACACTTTCTTTACAGCCCTGGTCCCAGAATACCCAGACACGGACGAGTGAGCTGAAGATGACGACGCACGGTCTGACTCTCTCCGGGGCAGTGATGGTGGAACACTCCCGGCAGATCGTCGACTTCTGCGATAACCTGGGCCTGCGCCTCGATGCACCCACCGGGAAACCCAGCTGGACAGAACTGATCAATGCTGACCTTGAGCAGCTTAATTCCCCGCGTTTGTTCCCCGTCCTTACCCAATCTGGCACGGAAGGACAGTTTCAGATCTATGTCCCGGCACCGGCTGTCATTGACGCCGACGTAGTCATTGCTAGCGTGATCGGCGAGTGTTTTAGCGGCGTTACCCCGTACTGCGTGAACGGCACTCCATATCCGCTGACTGAAAAGCCGCTGATCCGGATGGAGGCACACGTTAGTGACATGCATACACGGGTTTTTGAGCTGACATTCGTCAGTTATAACCTGGCCCTTACTGCGACGGTATATGACAACAATCTGCGCCAGGTTCTGATGCTGTGTGAAGATTTTGGTGTCACCCTTCAGGGGCGAGCGGGTGCATCCTGTCATGCCTACATGCGTAACGAATACCGGCGGCTTGCACATGTAGGTGTTTGCTCACGCTCCGGGGCTGAAGACGATGTCCGCGCTTACAGCTCATATAAAGAGGAAACCCTGATCCGGCAGCCGCTGAATCAGGCGACGGCGGACAGCACATTGATCCCGGCGCGACACGGCCAGCAATTTAACGGTGTGCTGATGAATGCCACCCCGTCATCAGCAACCACCGGATTTATCTACCTGTCACAGGAATTCCCGCAAGGCCAGTTTATGATGACGGCGGAAGTGGTGAATGCCAGCAGCACGCCACGGGGGATCAGTTACATCGAAACGGTGGACGGTTACCGTTTTATTGTGACTGCATACGACACGAGAGCGATGAATTCCCTGACCGAATTTCTTGAAGTTAACGAGACCTATTTTACCCCATACCGCTGGGCGTAGCGCCAGCGCACCGGACAGCCAGGGAGGGCATCCGGAAAAGGTGATTTCACGCCATCAACAGAGCGCGAAACTCGCAGAAAAACAGACTGGCCCTATTTTAATACCCGATCACCGAAGCCAATTGCCTTCCGGGCAGAATGCCTGAGTATACCGGGTCTTAGCGACGTGGGATCAGGGCAGCCGGGAAAAGTAACTTTTGAAAAATTAGACGTGGTCAGTCGGCATGGTGTATTAAATTTCAAATCCTCTGGTTATATTCCTTCTTATAAACAATCCTCCTAATTTTTAAAGCTATCAATCACATCATCAACTATTCGGAAAAATTTTGCCGCAGGTTATTAGCCGTCGAGCGCGTCCTGGTATAATTGCCACATACCAACAGGAGACATCATGAATAAATTAGATATCATTTCCAGTCAGCTTAATTTCATTTCCCTTCTTAATGCTGTCGGTTATTCCGTATCTGATGTTGTATTTAAACGTCACGATGCATCAACCGACTTTAATGCAGGTTTCTGGACGTTTGTCGCGGAGCAGAAAGATCGCTATATCGAAGTGTCGTGCAGCCTGTCACATCCTACCGCAGAAGGCACGCAGCATATCGATGTGCGCATTGATATGTTTGAAGACCCGATTGATGATGAGATCTCCCGGACTTTAGACACCAACACCTATGCCACGAATTATAAATATATTGAGCGAGTGCCGTTTACTGAATCCGTCAAAAGAGAATTTACCACCAGCCTTGGTGATATTATTTCAGAATAGTGCCAGCTTAATTCACGGCATGGATGCCTGAGATTTTCTTCAAAATATTCTCTTCCGGGTTATTAGGTTTTGAACCCAACCTGGTATTATATATCTACAGGCAATGCCAACAAATAATGAAGCGTCGGAGGCGATATGAGCATTCAGGAATTCGATTTTACCACCTGTGATTTATTTTCCATTCTGGACTCTCTGAATTATTCCCGCGAGGATATTAATGGTCTTACTCCGGCTATTTTCCGGGACGGCGAATTATCGAGAGTCTCTCTCTCTGTCGTCCAGTCTACCCGCTCGGCGGAAATCACGATCAGCCAGCGCGTGAGCACCGCCACAGGTCTCCGCTGCTATGTGCTGTTGATTGCGCAGCATGAAGACCGCATCCACAGTGAAGCCCTCAGCCAAGATGCTGAGGCGCAGTATCAGGTGAATCGCTTTATCCGCAAGATGGCTGAAGTCACGGATGCCAGCACCAAATCGATCAAGAAATGCTCTCAGATGATGAAAAAAATCATAAAGGAGCACCAGTTTAAAGCCAATCCTTCTTTCGGCCAGAGTTTCATCAAGGGTTGATTGAGTCTTGCCCCGGACGCCGGGGCAACGCTGAATAAACCCCTAACCAGCAGGGAGGCGCAGATGCCTGAAAAAAACTTCATTGTCAAAATTGTATGCCGGAATGGCGAGTATGAGCATTCCAGCGTGAAGCTTGTCGCCAGCGATACTGAGGCAAACGCCAGCCAGACGGCATTACTGAATGAGTGTCGCGACGAGGTCGAAGCACTGAGTTTTGAAGACGGCGGAGTGTATGATCTTGGCGGGGAATTCTTCTATCAAGTGAAGAGCTGCCAACAGCTGCCACCGGAGGATGCGGAGATCCTACTTCGTTACCTGTGAACCCGTGGACGGTTGCGTCAGCCGCCGTCCGTTGTAACGCGATCTTGCCTGCCCAGCCCGAGGGTTATGTGGTAATTTCCCGGCAACAGAATGATTCGAAATTAAGGTTATCAGTATGAAAAGTAAATTTGCTGAGCTGCCGGTGAAAAACGGGAAATCCGGTAACTGGACGCTGGACTCCTTTGTGATTACGCCAGAAAAAGCGCAGACCCTGAAGCTTCGCGCCGAATATACAAAGGATCAGGATGAATATATCCCGGCAGGCGTCTACCGGCGTTTGTCCTGTGATAACGAAGTGGTGATGTCCAATACGCCGATGGAGATCCGTACCTGTGAAGCTTTCATTGAGCGAGCAACTGGACGCATCCTGATTAACGGACTGGGGCTGGGAATGGTGCTGCACGCCATTCTTCAGAAGCCTGACGTGACCCACGTGACCGTCATTGAGAAGTCTCAGGATGTGATGAACCTGGTTTCCAAAGCATTTGCTCACGATCCCCGCGTTGAAATTATCCTTGCGGATGCTCTGGAATACTGCCCACCGGCAGGCGTTACCTTCAATGTGTGCTGGCATGATATCTGGCCAGATTTTTCGAGATCAAATCTTGATGAAATGGAAGCGCTCGAACGCAAATATCTCCACCTGTGCGACTGGCAGGACTCGTGGGGTAAAGAGCAGTGTGAAGCTGCCCTGATTCGTTTCGCGGCGCTGGAATCGTCACTGGAGTCCCTGATGCAGAAAGGGAAGTGACCTGCTTCACCGTCTTCCTGCGCCCACTTACGTTGAACTGAATCCATTTTAAGGATGACTGATGAAGAGTTGCTTTTCTAATTTACCTGTTAAAGATGGAACATCCGGTGCCTGGACACTGGACAGCTTCGAAATCTCCAAAGATAAGGCGGTTAGCCTTTTCCTCCGTGCCGCTACGGAGGATATCGACGCGGTTTTACAGCCCGGTAACTATCGCCGCCTTTCAAATGGCAGAAATGTGGTGATGACCAATTTGCCATACGAAATCCAACTCTGTCAGGAGTTCATAAAGCGAGCGACAGGGCACGTCCTGATCAACGGACTGGGGCTGGGGATGGTGCTGCACGCCATTCTTCAGAAGCCGGAAGTTAACAACGTGACTGTCATTGAGAAGTCGCAGGATGTGATTAACCTGGTTGCCGAGGCCTTTGCCCACGATCCCCGTGTTGAAATCATCCATGCGGATGCTCTGGAATACTGCCCACCGGCAGGCGTTACTTACGATGTGTGCTGGCACGACGTCTGGGCGGGATTATCGAGTTCAAATCTCGATGAAATGGAAGCACTCGAACGCAAATATCTCCACCTGTGCGACTGGCAGGACTCGTGGGGTAAAGAGCAGTGTGAAGCCGCCCTGGTCCGTTTTTCAAGGATGGCTGATGAGCAACCTTAACAGCGATTTGATTGCGCGGATCTATGCCGCGTCAGACACCCCGTTAACGAACGAAGAGCTGTATCGCGAGGTACAACGCGAAACGGGGATGTCGGATGCAGAACTACAGAAAATGAAGGCGTTCGGCTCGGACAAAATGCGAACCAGCGGCGTTAAGCATCAGGTTCGCTGGTATCAGCAGACGCTGCGGCAGGCCGGGGTGATCGAGCGTGTCCCGGAAAAGCGGGGCGTCTGGCGCTATGCCTTCAAAAATGACAAGAAGCTGCATGAGTCCTGGGACAAACTGTGTGTCGTTGGCTTCTCAACTTCGCTCGGGGCATCGGTCTTCGGGAATGCGTACGCGTTCTTCAGCAACATCAATGAGCAAATCCATCTCTGCCTTACGTCGCCCCCGTTCCTGCTGCGTAATGCCCGAAATTACGGGCACGGCGGCGGACGCGGTGAGCAGGCGTATATTGACTGGCTGCTGCGGATTCTTGAGCCTATCGTGAAGCAGCTCGTGCCGGGGGGCAGCGTGGCGCTCAATGTGACGCAGGACAGCTTTAATCCAGGCAGGCCATCGCGCTCTCTGTATCTGGAAAGACTGACACTGGCGCTGTGCGATAAGCTGGGTCTTGAGCTGATGGACAGACTGAACTGGGTGAACCGAGCGAAACCCCCGTCGCCGACTCACTGGGCGTGTAAACAGCGTGTTCAGCTCTGTTCGTCTTACGAGCCGGTGCTGTGGTTTACTAATGACGCGCAAAAGGTTCGTTCGAACAACATGCGCGTTCTCCAGCCTCATTCAGAGCAGCATCAGAAATTGCAGGCGTCCGGCGGCGAAAACCGCACTACATTTTACGGGGATGGCGCTTACCAGCTTAAAAATGGCGCCTTCGGCAATAAGACAGAAGGGACTATCCCCAAAAATACGCTTATGTTTGGCAATGCCTGCCCGGATACGCGGCTCTGCCATCGCATCGCCCGCGAACTGGGGTTTCCGCTGCACGGTGCAACGTCACCCACTCGACTCGCCGCATTCCTGATCGAGTTCCTCACCAGGCCTGGTGATCTGGTAGTTGAGCCATTTGCCGGTCTGCACAAAGTACCGGTTGCCGCTGAGCGGCTCGGCAGACGTTGGTATGCAACGGACAAAATAATGGAATGGCTCGGGATCTCGCGCAGCCTGTTTACAGAAATGCCGGGATACCAGAGCAGCCCGATACTCGATGACCTGGTTGCCCTTTACCGTGATGAACTGCGGGAAGGGGGATGAGCTGGGCGGTTTAGCCTGGCCAGCAGCCGGAAGTGACGCCAGCGGGGATGTCCTGCGGCGACGGCGCTGACAGAAAATGATTCAGCAACATACCGGCGTAATGGCCACCAGGATTCTTCTCCCGGATGCCTTAAAAACGACGGCGACAATTTTAATCACTGAAGGGAGTGTGAGCATGAAGAATTTGACTGAACAGGTTTCCCCCATTGAACTGCAAAAGGGCGACCGTGTTGAAGCGTACGGCGCATTAATGGAAGTGATGCACATCGTTGAATCCGGCTGTGATGTCCCCGGCGGCGTCCGCGTTGCCGCCTGCGTCTCGCGGGTTATCGGTGACACCACCGGTACTATTCCGCGTGGATGGCTGGAAACGCCCGAACAAATGTCGGAACGGGGGGCAACCTGGGCCGCAGAGCTTCCGGCTGGGCTGTACTGGAACATTCAGGGCAATGCCCATGCCAGAGTCAGCCGGGTGACGAACTGACGTTATGAGAAAGGTGAAAATATTGCCAGTAGTCACCCATATGGTATAATTGACATACCAAATGGGAGGGTCGGTTATGACTATGAAAGTTTTTTCTCCAGATTTATCCAAAATGAACCCGCACGGCTTATGGCAGGTGGTGGGTCTGGATAATGACGGCATTGCGCTGATGGACAAAATTAGCCACGGACTGGAAGGTAAAGTCGCTCATTCCATTTCTGAATGGGCGAACATCACGCCGTCGGAACTGCGCAAAATGTCCGGCATTCCGAACACCACCTTCAATCGCAGCGTAAAAGCCCGTTTCACTGCGGATCAGAGCGAACGTCTGGTGCGTATTATTCGCGTCATTGAACGGGCTGTAGAGCTGTTCGAAGGCGACAAAGAGGCAGCACAGAAATGGATGAACGAGCCAAACCGTGGCTTGAGCTGGAAGACTCCGGCAGATGTTGTCTCTTCGGAAACCGGCGCACTCGAAGTGATGCGCCTGATCACCCGTATTGAACACGGAGTCTATTCGTGATCCTGTATCGGATGACCAAGACCCGCTATATTACGACTGCATGGTCGGGATTAGGTGCGAAAGAAGCGGGAGGCCGCTGGAACAGTGTCGGCACAGCACTTGTCTATCTGTCCGAGACGGCCTCTCTGACCATGCTGGAGACGCTGGTGCATATCAATGCCCCGCAGCTTCTGGACGCTTACACGCTGCTGAGCATTGATGTCCCGGATGACCAGATCCAGGCCTTTGACTTGAACCTGCTGCCGCCGGGCTGGGCAAGTGAAGATGCGCCCGCAGAACTTGCCCTGTATGGCGATAACTGGGCTGAAAGTGGCTCTTCTGTTGCCCTGCGTATTCCCAGTGCATTATCTCCGGTGGAGTTTAACTACCTTTTAAATCCGGCTCATCCGGCGATTTTTGATCTGATGAAAACCGTCCAGAAAATTCCTTACTAGTTCGACACACGGCTGAAATAGTTTCAGGTTTATATAACCTCCTGGATTGAGATGATAAATGATGACAAGCGAAAAAATCTTTAAAATCAGTGTATCGCTCGTTGTGTTATTTTCTTTCGTTTACTGGGGGCTTGATCCCGAATTTATCTGTAAATTTGCCAGTGACCCATCCAGTACCTGTGATTATTCTGAGCGTATTCCATTGCTTAACTTTATTTCTTCAGTATGGGCATTGATGCTGACTGTGACTCTGGCTGGCATTCTCGTTAAGTGGGTCAGAAAAAATTAGCCGCAGCTTTTGAACCGGGACAGGCTCTTCATAACGTCTTGTGTTCCGTCTGGTATTGTAACCGGGGCAGAGAGTGTTTTACTTCAGATAATAACCTGAATATTTGAAATATACTTTTATACCAGACGATGCAGGTTCGTTGCGTACTTAATTCCGAATATGTCAAATGTGAAATGAATTGCAATCGGATAATGTGATTTTGCTGTTTCCAGATTTGTTCTCTTCCTGTTTTATTCCTCTATTTTTAAAAAATTCGCTTTGTACTTATTAGCCAGTGAACCGACTTTGCTAAAATATCCCTACAGCAACCCAACTGACGGTCGAGGTTAATAGTATGGAATCCGAACAGCTCATCACTAAAATTACTCAGACACTGAAACGCCCCGACGGCTCTGAAGTGCGTATTGTGGTGCAGCAGTCATTTGGCTTAGGCCTCACGCCTTCGCTGGGTGTGTATGTCCTGCGTCGCCCGACCACTGTCGACAACTGGCAGTTGTGCAAAAACACACCGCACAAGGACTGGCGCACCATGTCGGTGGATGAATACCAGAAACACGGGCGTTCTGAAATGCTGCGGTACGTCTCCATCGGCGAAATCCTTCGCCTAAGCGCCGCGATTGGCAAACCGATGAGCTACGTTGATACCTGTCCGGGTTTACAGGGCTGATGGTGTATTTTACCCGTAGCAGAACTGACAAATTTAAAAATTGCAGACGGAGAAAAATGATGATTAACAAACAGGGCAACGCTGTAAATCCCCCGGACTTAAGCCGACTGTATATTATCTCAGGCCGCATGATGTTTGATGATGAGGAAGAAGTGATGCTGGTTGAAGCCGACTCCTCCGGTGAAGCAGAAGCGGCATTCCGGCGACATATCGCCGACGGAGAGGCACACATTGAAAAGGCACTTGTCATTTCGTCGGCGTCCCTTCAATCACTGTTACCAGACCGGATCATTGTTTCCGCCCTGACACATACCTTATAACTGAATCTTTCCCATTTAATAAATGCCGCCCTTGTGGCGGTTTTTTATTTTTTCCGCATAATTACTTAATGCCGCCCTCTAAATAATAGCTGGATTAATAAGTATGGCGCCTGTCTTCTCTATAAAAACTTCGAAAATATTTCATTTCGGGTTATTAGGTGCGGGTATCTGTTTTGATATTATCTATTCACAGACAGCAATCACACTTAATTAAATAAGGAGTTATGCAATGGCAAATAATTACACTCAGGCATCCTTCACAATTCTCTGTTCACAGGAACAGGCTCAGATGGCTCTGGACGCGATTGCGTATGTTACGGACACGGATGTGTCGGAAGGTGATCACCTGCTGTCTAAACCTGCTTCAGAGTGTTCCCTCACTGAACTGCTGGTCCTGGGTATTATTCAGAACCACCCGGAGTGCGATCCGTTTGAGCCGACTTTTGGTCAGCCGGAGTCACCAGAAGACAATTACGAGCTGGAACTCAAAGCGGAAATCACCGGTAGCGGTCTGGCAATCAGCCATGATGAAAGCATTAACCTCGACCACGCAATCGCGGTAACAACTGCCGTGTTGTCGGTGTTTAACCTGCCTGAAATGGTCACAATCAATGCCGCTTTCGTCTGCGACCGACCACGCGAAAACGAGTTCGGCGGTGCGACAATCGTGGTGACTAAAGATACACACCACTATGAGGAAGGCTTTAATTTTTCCCGCCTGATGAACGAAGCCCATGATGCCGGTGTTCAGTATGCGTTGGTGAAAGTGAACCAGTATAACCACGAAAACACATACACAGAATGCTATCTGATGAGCTGCAAAGCGTCTGAATCGCCTTATGACGTTGCACGCCACCGCCTGGCCTCGGACGAGAGTACTTCTGACGATCCTGATGAGGATGGAGTCATCATTCTCAGCGAAGAAGACAACACCAGCATGGCGCTTCACAGCGTCACCGAACTGACGCCCGTCGTGTACGACAGCCTGAGCAAATTGCTGCCTTCGCTGGACGTATTGTGCCCCGTGACTGCCTGATAACCCTAGATTGCCACCGGGACAGCCGGTGGCATGGAGAGCTGAAATGTTCAATAAACTTTTGATTGCGTCCGCTAGCTGCATCAATGAATTTGCGAGTGAAGTCCCGCAAAGCGTCTTCTTTTCCATTGATACATCGCTGGCTCAGCGTATCCGTGAACTGGCGGCATACGTGAAAGAGAATGATTTGTACGTTGCAGAGTTTTTCTTCTATGACTGCCTCTGGTCCGAAACATCGGAAGAGGACATTGAGGAACTCATGGCGAAGGCTGCATTTATTGAAAGTGACAGTAACGGGCAGGAAACCATGCTCCGGGACGTCATGCCGTCCTCTCGCACGGAAACAACTTCCATCCGGGTCATGAAAGAATCATTTCAACTGACGGCTGTACCCCGCCATTGCGGTGATGACATGATGCTCAATACCCCCAGAATTCCGTTGGCAGAGCTGGAATCAAATACGACGGTTTTAATTACCCAGCAGTATTCGTGAGAGCGTGGTAAAGATAATATATTTATTGCCGCGTAATTCTATTTATTTAGTGCTATTTAGTTAAATTGGCATAATTCCAATTTAACTAATTTTATCTTCACATATTGCACTGAAGATATTAGATGGGTTTAATAAATAACGCGATAATGCAGCGAAAGCCAAAATTCAGGAAATAATATGTATATCGAAATAAAAGAAACATTCCTTGAATTACCCTCAGAAATTCAATTTTCTGAGGCGGCTAACGCTGCCATTCTGACGCAGGATAAATGGGGCGATGTCTGGCAAACACTGAAGACCGATGCGGATCTGAATTATACCGATGCCGGTGAGCCGGTCAGTCTCGCATCGCGCGTGACGACGGCAACCAGTGCCATTTATCATGCGATTACCGAAGGCTGGACCATGTGCGTCGGCTACAGCGGCGGGAAAGACTCCCACTCGCTACTGCACCTGTTCCTCATGGCCCTGATCCGTGCCGTACGGAACGGGTCGAACGTCAGCCAGCACCACTTCATTCAGATCTCCAACACAAACTACCCATACATGATTAAAATGTAGAAAAATTGGAAAGCCTTGTGGGAGAAGGCTTGCATGGGTGGTAATGGTTTTTCCAGAGTTTTGCATTCGACATTCCCTCTTCCTTTTTGTTGGTAAGCTCAAATCAAAAAATGCCACAACTGTTTCGGCACACAGGTTGTTCATGTTGATTAGCTATTAACCTGGATTGTTTCTCTATGTTCATGGTGTTTTTCACGAGGGATCGCATCACTAGTCCCTGAGTTCATAATGCTATCATTTGCTTGGGAGGGTTCCTGGCCGTTTAGCAGCTTATTATTGTTCTATTTAATTGTTATTTTTGCTTCATATCAGGCCATAGAATCTGGTCAAGGATAGATTGATCTCACAGCGAATTGCGGACATTGGACTTTCCAACCTTACAAGGTAATCTAGTTTTCAAGGTTAGCGACCTTGCACAGTCGCACTAATAAAAAGAACAGGAACAGTACAAATGAACTGGATTGGTTCTCGGTGGTGGAAATTCGACTTCCACAATCACACTCCGACATCGGACGATTATGGGAAAGGCCCTAACCAGGCCCAGTATAAGCAGATCACTCATAAGGATTGGCTACTCAACTACATGCGGCAAGGCATCGATTGCGTCGCTGTAACGGATCATAATGCCACCAATACCGTATTTTGTGAGATCGTACGAGATTCAGTGAGATAGAAAATACTGTTTAATATCAAATAGATATTGACCTATTTTAGATTAAGTGTTCTCATGGACTTTCAATTAAGCGCAGTTTTTTTGGGACACCAGCGGGACACGAGACGCTTGGAGACTGTCTCAGGCTCAACCAGAACTGCTTGATGGAAATTCTCAGGGGCACTTCTCATGATCCTTCTCACAAGCCGAGCCGTTGATGCTCTGAAACCCAAGGACCAGCCTTACAAGATGGCGATAGATCGCGGTCTTCAACTGCGGGTCGCCCCGGATGGGATCAAAACTCTTCTAGTCCGTTATACCGTACAAGGCACCAGCTCCGTTCGTCAGTACCGCCTTCCGCAAGATTATGGCAATGGGATTGGTCAAATTAAGCTGGCAGACGCCAGAGCAGAAGCGCAACGCATTCGTGCGCTCGCCCGTGCCGGGGTTGATTGGCCGGCTGAAGAAGCACGTTTGCAGGCGGAAGCGCAAGCTCGTGAGACGCGGGCTTGCGCGGATGAGGCAACGTTTGCCGAAGCTTTGCGTGCGTATGTTAAAGAAAAGCGACGGGCCAAGGACGGGTTGCCCCTTAAAGCCCGAACCAAGGCCGAATACACCAACATGGTCGAGCCGGGCAAGGTGGGCAAGAATGGCCGCAAGTTTGCCGATGGCGGACTCGTGGCCTTGGCCGACACGCCCTTGCCGGAGATCACAGCAAAGGATATACGGGATGTCTACAGCAGCTTGTTGACACGTTCGAAGCGCCTGGCGGACTACGCTATGCAGATATTACGCGCGGTCCTGCGCTGGCATGGGGTTCACATACCCAACAGTCCCTTAAGTCAAGAGACGGCTGGGCGTGATCGCATTGTGATGGCGCCGGCACGGGGCAACCCCAAGCCCATCCCGATGGAAAGACTTGGTGCTTGGTGGCTGGCCGCTTGCGCGTGTCCGCAGCGCGTAGCGGCGAACTACTACCGCTTCCAACTGCTCACTGGGTGCCGGGGTGTCGAGATTCGCGGAGATAAGAGGTATGACTATGTCCCCCTGAAAGTGGGCGATGTGAATCTCAAGTCAGGCCGGGTGTTGTTACGCGATACCAAGAATCGGAGCGACCATCTTCTGTTGTTGTCGCGAGAAGCACTGGCGATTGCAGAGGACGCCTGCAAAGGCCGTAAACCTGATGAGCCGTTGTTTCCGATCGTCGATGCTCGTAAAACGCTGGCTTGGATTAACAAACAGGCAGACACGACCGTCCAGGGCCACGGCTTGCGTTCAACCTTCACTAGCATTGCCGAAGAATTGGTGTCAGGGGGTGTCCTCAAGCGCATCATTAACCATGCCGTGAACAATGACGTTACCTTGGGCCACTACGTCGGCAAGGGCGAAGCGCAGTTGCGGGCAGGCTGGCAGACGGTGGCGGACTTCATTGCCAAGGCGGCCAGCGAGGAAATGGCTCGCCTAGCCGTTCCTGACAGTGTGCTCGCTACTGCGGCGGCTCCGGACAATGGAAGCGCAGCCCAAGAGCAGGCGTTGAAGGCACTGCGTCAAGCCTTCAATCGGCGATTTGCACCGGCGCCGGACCCCGATCCTGTGCTTACCACGGAAGAGGCGGCGCGGCTGGTCGGTGTCAGCCGGCCCTATATGGTCAAGTTGATCGACTCGGGTGCGGTGGCGCTGCATATGATGGCCGGCAATCGGCGACGTGTGCGGCGCAGTGCTGTGATCCGTTGGCACGAGGCTGAACGGACACGGCAGATCAAGGCGCTCAAGCACCTATCCAACGGTTTGGACGAAGAGGCCTTATCGCCCGAACCCTTGCCTGCGTGATAATGACGGAGTGTTTTATGACTGAAGTCAGGCGCTGGTGTCGGTGGTCGACACGCACAGACTCAGTACGGAGCCCGAAGAGGCTCCGGCCAACTATTCCGAGCGATGGCGGGTTAATGAGTAAAGAGTAGCTTTCATTTTATCGCGAAAAGATATAAAATTTTATACATGCAAAGGTTATGGAACAAGAAAAAGACATTCGATGGTCAGGGTCGTCTTACGAAGACCTCCTAGCGTTTCCTGAAGATCCTCGTAGGCAAGCAGGCTTTCAACTAGGAAAAGTCCAGGCCGGACTTGACCCGGACGACTGGAAACCATTTGATGATGTGGGAAAAGGAGTACGGGAAATTCGTATTCGTGACCGTAGCGGTGCTTATCGGATTATGTACGTCGCTAAATTCGATGATGTTATATATGTGTTGCACTGCTTTCAGAAGAAAACTCAGGCGACAAGTAAGCAGGACAAAGAAATTACGAAGACGCGTTATCGCGCCATCGTGAATGCCAGGAGCATGAAATGAATATTGACACTGAAGTTCGCCATATCACCAAGGCAGGAAGCAATATATTCCTCGAACTGGGTTTTTCGCCTGAAGAGGCAAAACGGCTGCTAGCCGAATCCAAACAACAAATAAATGACACACAGTTACTCAAAGAGCAGTTGATGGCTGAGCTGGCTTCGTGGATGGAAGAGAACCACCTGAAGCAAACCGAGGCAGCCGAGATTCTGATGGTGTCGCGTCCCCGTGTTTCGGACGTTGTGAACAAAAAAACGAGCAAGTTCACGATTGATGCTCTGGTAGGTATGCTGAGCCGCGTTGGTAAGCCTGTGACGCTTTCGGTGGGCTAGTTTTTTTGTGGGCAAAACCACCTCAAAGCGTATGGAAACTGTCAACCAAGCACCAACGCCGCCGCCAAAGCACCCGCCCAGTGCAGGGCATTGATACTGTATTCGGTTGAACCGCAACCTGCGGCGGCTGGGTGAGGGCACGTCGCCAGCGGAACAGGACATTGAGGCAGTTGGGCAGCCGTCTTCCGTGTATTGCTCCGTTGCGAGAGTGAAAATCAAGGGTGTCTCGCTGACCAGGGATGGCCATGTTCCCTGGCCACCTTTTCAGGAATTTACTCTGCGATCAACCCACGTTTCCTCCAACGTACCCGCACGAATTCTTCGAATACGTAATTTTCTTGCAACTCCAGCTTGTCGGCGTGATCACACACGATGATCTGCGGCATCACGCCAGTCTCCACGTGGGTGTCATCACAGAACTTGGCAAGCTGAGTGAACATATTGGATACCGCCCCCACATCATCGTCAGCTGTCTGCATCGGCACCCTATCTCCCCGCAGTTCTTCAGCCACGAACTCCTCAGCCTCATCCCTCGATGGAAAATACACCTGTGTAGGTTGGTCAAGGAAAAGGATCGGAGGAACCTTACACTTGCTACCGTACGCGGCGAACTGATAATGCAATGCCATGAACAGAGTTAGGTGCGAGTAGAGCCAGTTGGCACCACTGCCCATCGAGCGTAAGTAGACTTTTTTGCCATCAGGCTTTTCATGCCAAAGGTCAAACGTATCGACATCAAACTTTAGCGAGCCGGACTTGTAGGTTTCTTCAAAATCGAACTTCTGCCCAAGCAATTTCATCTTTTTGTTGATGTTATTCTGCAATGTCCACAGTGCATTTTCCACATCAAACTTGGACATTTTAAGAACCAGCGCATCAACCTTCTTCTGCCAAAACTCCAATAATTCGGCCAACTCAGATGGCGGAGACTCGATGCAGCGCTCAATCGCCAATTCCAGCTTAAGCTTGGCTTTCTGGGCCGACGCATCGACTGATTTTGATTTTGTTAATCGATCAGCCTCCTCCTCTAGAGGCTTGAGCGCTTTTTGAACAAGATCCAACTTCTTGCGAAGCTCTTTGAGCTCGGCTTCAAGTACTCTGCGCTCCTCACCCAATCCCTCTCGAATATAGGTGGAAAGCTTGAGCTCATCATTCAACCAAAGAATAGCCTCTGTAAGTTTGTTTGCTTCGTCTTCCGCCACATCAGAGTGAGACTCGCAGACTGGGCAAATCGTGCTCCCTAGATCTGTAGATTTCGGGATGGCCAATGCCGTCAGAGATTCACCAAAGCCAGAGGCATGCTCAGTAGAAACTTTGAGAAGATGGCGTTTGCCAAGCACTTTCTGAATGAGAGACATGAACTCCGCCTTGCTGCCCTGCAACTCAGCCCTTTTGATTTCAAACGCGCTAGACAAACCATCAACCTTTACTGATTGCCCGGTAAGATGCGTTAGCGCTGCTTTCGGTTTAATCCAGATTTCTTCTGGACTCAGTTCAGTTAACGGAAGGCCTGCAAGTGCCTCATACTCATCCAAGTGTCTGGCGAACTCGGCAATAGTAGCTGCCTTGATCTTGTCCTGTTTCGGAATCTGTAGTTGCACCCTGCGAAGCTCGTATGTGGCCTCGGTATGCTCCTTCGCAAGGTCAAAATAATCTTCGCCCACGATACCCATCAAAATCTTGAAATGATCGATGGCCTGATCGCGCTTGTGCTTCTGATCAAACCTGTAAAAAATCGCGTGTTTGTTCGCGACCAGATTCTGGTGCTGAAGCATTAATGACGAGAAGCTGCGGACAGAAGGCGTCGGACTTTTCTGGCCAGTGATCTCTTTATGCAACGGATCAATGTCAACATTCTCAAGCGTGATCCCAAAATAGCGTCCTAAGCTTTTCACAAACTCATTGCGAGGGAGGAAATGGCGATCAGCGAAGAACACGTCAGCGTTCTTGATCAAATCGAAGATGCTATCCGCCCGAGTTTCAGGGACCTCTCGCAGAAAGCAGCGATTCGATCTTAGTCCACGTCCGATGACCAGCGCCATTGATGAAAATTGCAAAACTGTGAAAAACAGCTTGGAGCGCTCTGTAATAACTCCTTCTGGGATCGTATCTTCAGTGCTTCCCATGCAGAAATCGAAGATATCGAGGATGGCGCTTTTGCCTTTCGACGATTTTCCCGTAACGATATTCAATCCTGGCCTAAAAGGCACAGCATGAACCTCATTGTCCAGATCGACTAGGCCGATGTATCTTACGTGGCAATTCATAACGATTTAAGCCCCAAATTTCTGTAAATAGAGACGACATCTTCGCCAGAAAACACCATTGCTAGCTTACTGCTGTACCTCAACAAATCTTTATTTGAATTCACTGTACGAATCTTATTTATCGAAATCACTGACATGTCCGAGTTGATTTTCAGACTTTTCTCAGCAGTCAATATCAGTAGCGCTGAATTTGTTATAGATTTAAATTCTTCAACGCGCAGTGCCAGCCCGAGCAACCTGCTGGAGTCGGCGGCCATTGTTCTCAAAGAGCTGCTTCGCTTGGCGCCTGCCAAAAATTTGTGCATAGGCTTGTAGGACACTAATGGAAGAATTAGATAGCTCAACAAAATATCTTTCTCAATCGACTCACAGTTATCGTAAAAGCTATGAATGAGCGGAGCCAGTGCGAACGGAGTACGGTGTAATGTATAGATATGATCTGATGCCCGAGTGCTCAATTCCATAGCCTCCGGTGAAACTCATCCTGCTCATCCTCTGGATGCTCATCTGCCAACATGTGGTAAACGCCATTGCGGAACTCAACCCTGGTGTTCTCGAAGCTGCAGAATTGCTCGACAGGCGAGATATGTCGGGCAAGAAAAAATTTCATTGAGCGATTTTTGAGTTCCTTCTCGCAAGAAATCTCTTCACAATCCAGCATAGCAAGCTCTCGACCATCCAGATGTTTTACCAAATGGTTACTCAAATAGCGATCAACGTCGGATTTAAAAAGCACGCCGTCGTCGTATAGTTGCGATATCGTTTGCTCGGCGATCAGAAGATGTAAGGCTGCTTTATTGAGCCTACTTTGTCCCCCAATTTCGTTGATTTTTTGCGCAAACACCCGCGACTTGATGTCCTCTATCTTGATCGATTCCTTGAGCGCATCTTCATCAAGCGGTGGGAATGTGATCGGGTGCTTCATGTACAGCTTGTTGAGCTCCGATAATTTATCAGAAAACGCCTTATGCGTAATTTTCCAGCCAGTCGCTATAAGCTCTGTGCCACACATGAAGCCAAGCAGGTCATCGATGAAGCTCTGATGCTTCGTATCACGGATAGTCTTGAGGTGAATCGTTTTGAAGTTATGAATACGCTCTTCCAACGAGGCAGCGTCGGTCGTTATCTTCATTCGGTCCAGAATTTCAAGTAGATCATCACGGCGCTCGGCAGCCATCACGTATTGCTGAAGCTTTTGAGATTTGGAAGACTTTGACGTTTCAACGTCGTCATTTCCTAACTTATCTTGCGATGCGTCGAAAATCTTTTGCATCACATTGAGTTTTTCTGCAGCAGTACGATCATTCCAGCCCTTCAGGGCGGTTTGGGCACCGTATTCCTGGGTGGTTAGGAGTACCAGTGTTTGGTACTCCTTATGGTCAAACCCATCGTTGAGCCAATTCTTCAGTGTGTTCCAGAAATTCGAGTGGCCATCTGTAAGGCTATCCGAGTAGAACTTCACCTCGACTTGTGTCTTGCCTAGGACGGTAACGTCACCAAACACCTCAAGCCACAAGCACTCCTCGGACTCCAGTGCGTAGCAATGGTCTACGGCTACAAACAACTGATATTGAAGTGCCTTAAAAAGAAGCGTTGCGTCTACTGGTAGCTTAGTGCCCATACATCTTCCAATTCGGTCGCAAAAATCCATCACAGTTCACGAGCATCATTAATATCCTCCGGGGTATCGAATCCGCAAAGAACCGCTTCTGGCGGTCTCTCGCCATTGACCATAACAGCATTTCTAAGAATGTATCAAAAATAAACAGGTTGGTGTTGTCGATTTGAAATTCATTGCGTAATCGAATCATGGCGTCTGCGCGTCGCGCACCGCGCTGCTCCAGGTTCGCGTGTCCGCTCATCCCTTAAGGGGACGGGCCATGTGCCCGTCTTGTACATCGCTGACGCCTGCCGCGTGCCGGTCGGCACTTGCCAACCCCAGATCGTTTGCTGTTGGGGAAGGGGCGGCCTTGCTTTCCTCCTAGTGTTTCACGCCGGTCTGGCCGTCAAGGGCGGCGCGCACGGGTGCGCTTGCGGCCGGTGGCCGTCTGCGACCCTGTGACGGCTGGCGCTGCGGCGTGACCCCTTCGGTTCCAGGCAATTCCGCCTGAGTTCTGAACCGGAGGCAGTTATGCAGCAATATTCTCTTTCCCTTGATTCCGATACCTTGAATGCCGGCGCGTTGCTGGTGCGTGAGGCCGATGGTGCCGTGCGTGCGGCTAGCCGTAAGGAAATCCTGACGGTGGCGCGTGAGCTGGTCAACGTCGATGAGTTGCATGGGCAGGATCTGTCCCAGCCCAGGCTTGTCAAAGACTTTCTACGACTGCGGTTGAACGCGGCGCTGGAGCACGAAGTCTGCGGGCTGATTCTGCTGGACAGTCAACATCGGCTGATAGACTATTTGGAGCCGTTTCGCGGCACGATCAATCAGGCGTCGGTGTATCCGCGGGAGATCGTGAAAATTGCCTTGCATCGAAATGCCCTGTCGGTCTTTCTAGTACACAATCATCCAAGCGGGTTGGCCGAAGCGAGCCAAGCGGATATTGCGCTGACCAAGCATCTGAAGCAGGCGCTGGCGCTGGTCGATGTTCGGTTGCTGGATCACTTCATCGTGGCCGGGTCCACGGTGCTGTCGATGGCGGAGCGGGGGCTTTTCTAAGCCAATATCGGCGAGCCTGCGGGCTTGCCTTTTTTGCTTCGTCAGCTAAGTCACTTTACTGCGCTCACGCTGGCGAAGCCGCTTCACATAGGTATCGTCGACTTGTTCGTCTGGGCCAAGATTCAACGCGCAGTTAGCCAGAGACGCCAAGGTCCGGTCAGTGAGCTTGAATTCTTTTGGTAATTTGCCGTGATTCTCGGCGCTGTTTTCGTCGATATAAGCGAACAGTGCCTTGAAAAAATCAGCTTGTGATGATCGCGCAGCCGAGGTGGCGGCTGCCGTCATCGGGTCTGTCGCTTCCATGGCAGCGTTATTGGCGTCGGACGCTAATTCGGCTACAAAACGGCTCAATGGAGGCCAGTATTTTAAGTCGAACTGCCCGTAAAGGCTGTCTAGCTTATCGCGGACATGGACTTGAAATAGGTAGTTGTCTTGGGATGCTGCGTTGATGACTTCGCCAACATGGTAGTGGGTGTCACTACTGAAGCCGGACGTATTGTGCAGTTCGTCGCGTTGTTCTAATAAGGTTGCGAGATCGGTCGCTATTCTTCCAATGTGCCGATTGACGTTTTCCAAGTCATCCCGTTGCGCACGCGCTTTCTGAATTTTCTCCGGACTCCAGAACGCGGCCGCACTCAAGACCAGGCGGAGAAAAACCTGAAGTGCGGGCGGATGAGTATGTAGTTTGCCGTGTAATTCTTCGTACACGCTCTTCATCTCGACGCTGCGAACCAGCAGACGATCTGCGACGGCGCTTTCGCTGGGCAAGATATGGTGCTCGCTGTTGTATTGCTTCTCTGCCAAGAGTATGTTTTCGCAGAGTTGTTGTGCATCTATTGATTGAACGGAACTCATGGTCTTCCTAGGTGTTGTCGATGCTTCTAATGTTATTGAATTAAAGCGAGCTTGTCGGTACCTCAGAACGTGTTGTCGAATCCGTTTTTAGGTACCTCGGCAAATTTATCGAATAACGGCATCCGCATCCCCGGCCAAAGGGCATGGCCGGTCGCGCTGTCGTGCTGCGCATCGAGCCACCTGCGGCGTCGCGCCCCATTTGGGCTTCCATCGTTCCCTCGCTTTGCTCGGCTGACGCCTACGGCCCGGCTTACCTAGCTTCGGGCCTGCGCGCTTGCGCTTGCGTGCAGTCGGCACACAGGGACGCCCGTTGCCTGTCCAGCCATCTTTCCTGACCTCATCACCTTGTCCGCGACTGTAGCCCGTGGCTGTGTGCCGTCAAGGCGCGCCAGGCCGTGTCCTCGGCTGCGCCTGCGGGCCGCACCAACCTGTCACTTTTCTCCTTGACGGCACACGTCCGTGGGCTCCTGACCATCGCGGGCGATGAACTAAGGAAAGACGGTGGCAACGAGGCCAACCGGGTTCTTCGTGCCAACCGCACAACAAAAGCTCAAAGGCTTGGGCTTCCGAATCTTGGAATCCGGTGTGCGGTTTGAACAGCAAACCCTTTTTGTCAGGAGAAAGACCATGCTTGCATCCCGTTTCGCTTCCCGTTCCCCGGTACTGCGTAGTGATTACCCGCTGTCTGATGACCAGATCAGGGCCGTGGTGCCGTCCATCTATGCCGACGCGCCACACCAAAGCCGTTCCGAGCGGTACAGCTACATCCCCACCGCTGCCGTGCTGACGGAACTGCGGAAAGAGGGTTTCCAGCCTTTCATGGTGACGCAAACCCGCGTGCGTAACGAAGACCGCCGCGACCACACCAAGCACATGATTCGCTTGCGCCATGCCAATCAGGTCAATGACAGCATCGCCAACGAAATCATCCTGTTGAACTCCCACGATGGTACGAGCAGCTATCAGATGCTGGCGGGCGCATTCCGCTTTGTCTGTGCCAATGGCCTTGTATGCGGCGATACCGTGGCCGATGTGCGCATTCCGCATAAAGGCGATGTGACCGGGCAAGTCATCAAAGGCGCTTACGAGGTGTTGAGCGGCTTTGAACGGGCGCAGGAATCCCGCGAAGCCATGCAAGCCATCACCTTGGACGAAGGCGAAGCGGAAGTTTTCGCCCGCGCCGCGCTGGCCTTGAAGTACGACGACCCGGACAAGCCCGCGCCCATCACGGAAAGCCAGATTCTGATGCCACGCCGGTATGATGACCGCCGCCCTGATCTGTGGGTGGCCTTCAACCGTGTACAGGAAAACCTCACCAAAGGCGGCTTGCGCGGTCGCAGCGCCAACGGTCGCCGCCAAAGCACCCGAGCGGTGCAAGGCATTGATTCCGATATTCGCCTGAACCGTTCCCTGTGGCTGCTGGCCGAGGGTATGCGCCAGTTGAAAGCCTGATTTCCTGCCCGGAGGGGCGCAGCCCCTTCATCCATTCCCTTGTTTTTTCGCTGTTTCCCTTTTTGAACCGATAGGAGCTACATCATGAACGCCATTACCCATACCGAAGCCCAAGCCCTGCAAACCGTCACCCCGGTACAGCCTTCGCAAGGCATGCTGCTGGTGCCGCTGTCGCAGCTTCGCCGCTCATGCCGCAACGTGCGCAAGACCGCAGGCCAGTCTATCGACGCGCTGGCATCGAGCATCGAGCGCGTGGGCTTGCTGCAAAACCTGACCGTGATTCTTGCTGCCGATGGCAAGCATTACGAAATCGTGGCCGGTGGCCGCAGGCTGGCCGCGTTGAAGCTGCTGGCGAAGAAGCGCCGCATTGCCAAGGATTGGGAGGTGCCTTGCCTGTTGGTGGCTGATGCCAGCGCCCGCACGGTGAGCCTGACCGAGAACGTGCAGCGTGAGGCCATGCACCCGGCAGACCAGTTTGAAGCCTTCGCCGCGCTGGTAGCGGAAGGCCGACCCATTGAGGATGTCGCCGCTGATTTTGCTGTCACGCCACTGGTAGTGCAACGCCGCCTGAAACTCGGCAATGTCTCGCCCCGGCTGATGATGGACTACCGCTCCGATGCCGTGAGCCTTGACCAGTTGATGGCCCTTGCCATCACCGATGACCACACCGCGCAGGAAGCGGCCTTTTATGATGCGCCGGAATGGCAGCGCAGCCCCCACGCCTTGCGCGAACGTTTGACCGAGCGTGAAATCGACGCCTCTCATGCGCTGGTGCGTTTCGTGGGACTGGACGCCTACGAGGCCGCAGGGGGTGGTATCCGCCGCGACCTGTTCGCGGAAGGTGACGCAGGTGTGTATCTGACCGATGCCGCGCTGCTGGAAACTCTGGTGTGCGACAAGTTAGACGGCCACGCCGCCGCCGTTCGCGCCGAAGGCTGGGCATGGGTGGATGCCACGCCCGCCGCCACCTATGCCGACTTGCAAGCGTTCCAGCAGGCACCGAGGGAGCGGCGCAACCCCACCAAGCGGGAAAGTGAACGCATCGACAAGCTGGAAGAAAAGATGCAGGCCATTAGTGAAACCCTGGATGCGCTGGACGAAGACGACGAGGAAAAGGCCGACGCCTTGCAAGAAGAAGGCGACCGCGTGGGTGATCAATTGCAGGCGCTGGAAAACCGTCTATTGGACTACAGCCCGAACGTTAAAGCTGCTGCCGGTGCCATTGTCACGCTTGACCGACAAGGTGAGATTGTCGTGCATCGCGGCCTGATGCGCGAAGCCGAAGCCCGCGCACTGCGCACGTTGGAGCGGCTGCGCCAAGGCTTCAGCGGCGAGGACGGTATGAGCGACGACGAAGGCGACACGGCAGACACAGTGCCTAAGGCCGCTTCCATGTCCGACCGGCTGGCGCAACGCTTGAGCGCCCACCGCACCGCCGCGCTGCAAATCCAAGTCGCCCGGCATCCGCAGGCAGCGCTGGCCGCTACCGTGCATGGCATGGTGCAGGCAGTCTTGCAGCGTGACCGATACCATCGCGATGGCCTGCCGCTGGATATGCGTGTGACCGTGAAGGACCGGCTGGAAAACATGGCCCCAGACTGGCCGGAATCGTCTGCCGCCGTGGCATTACGCGAATTGCAGCAAGCCGTGGGTGAGAAACTGCCCGAGGACAGTGCTGAACTGTTCGCCGAGCTGTTGACAATGCAGCAGGATGATCTTGTGCGGCTGCTGGCAGTATGCGTGGCGGCAACCGTTGATGTGATCACACCCCGCGCCACGCAACACCAACCCGGCGCGGAACTGGCGCAGGCCGTAGGGCTGGACATGACCGCATGGTGGCAGCCAACCGCCGAAGGCTACTTCAAGCACGTTTCCAAGGCCGTGATTCTGGATGCTGTGGGCGAGTTCGCGCCGGAGCAAGTTTCCCGGCTGGCGAAGTTGAAGAAAACCGACATTGCCAGCGAAGCCGAACGGTTGACCGAAGGCACCGGCTGGATGCCTGCCGTGTTCAAAGCCGAGGATGTGGAAAACAGAGCGCAGAAAGAAAGCGAAGCAGGCAGCCAGCAAGATGATGGTGACGAGAACGCGGAAGGCGCGGAGAACAGCGTCGCAGCTATCAAACGCGAAGCCGAAGAACTGGCCGCGTAAAGTAGGAAGCAAAGCCCCGACGCACAGGATGCGCCAGAGCTTTGTGCCAAGTGATAAAAAGCCGTGCGTGGCATTGGCCGCGCACGGTGTTACAGCCTCAAAGCCAAAACCGCCACGCCGCCGCCTTCGATCAG
>ERZ1106983.503-NODE-503-length-47596-cov-28.551124_pt1 | contig 47596 bp, 42 predicted proteins | sample MGYA00403693_ERZ1106983 | MGnify/ENA primary metagenome ERZ1106983 (study PRJEB35170, sample SAMEA104062420) | human gut metagenome | biome: human gut; feature: human-associated habitat; material: faeces | place: Denmark | collected 2012-07-13 ...
TGCAAAACCCTCATCCACCAGTTCAAATCTGGTCGTCACCTCCAAAAGATTCCCGAACGTGAAAGCGTTCGGGATTTTTTGTTATATTGCATCCTCCCCTTCCCCGTGTTACAATAGCGGTATCCTGTGCAGAAAGGAGCGTATGCCATGCCCGCTCAAACCACCGAGACCCACACCACCCTGACCCCCGGTACGCCGGTGCGGTATCTGAAAGGCGTCGGCCCCAAGACCGCCGAGCGGTTCGAGAAGCTGGGCATCGTGACGCTGGCGGACCTGCTCTGCCACTATCCGCGCAGATATATGGATTTTTCAAAGCCCTACTCCATTGCCGAGGCACCTTGCGACACCGAGTGCGTCGTGAAGGCCGAGGTGTTCGCCAAGCCCGGCGGGCGCATCCTGCCCGGCGGGCGGCGGATGGAGCGGATCACGGCGGGGGACGATGTTTCCAGCCTGGAGATCACCTGGTTCAACAACCCCTACGCCGCCCAGAAGCTGGAACTGGGGCAGGCATATTATTTTCAGGGCATCGTGACCGGCGGGATGCTCCGCCGCCAGATGGTCAACCCGCAGGTGCGCACCGAGGCGCAGATCACTGCAGCCCCTTTTGAGGCCGTCTACCCACAGACCGATGGGCTTTCAAGCAGCGTCATCGCCCGGTGTGTCCGCCAGCTGCTCCCCCATGCCGAGCTTCTGCCCGACCCGCTGCCGCCGGAGATGCGCCAGAAATACCGCCTGCTCTCCAAGGCAGAGGCCGTGCGGGCCATCCACTGCCCGGAGAGCGAGGAAGCCGCCTTTGCGGCCCGGCGACGGCTCATCTACGAAGAACTGCTCATTTTGCAGCTGGGCATCGGCCGGATGAAGAACCGGGGCAGCGCCGCCACCGGGGCACCGATGCAGCTTCTCGACCCGCAGCCGTTCTGGGACGCGCTGCCCTTCGCCCCCACCGGGGCCCAGCGGCGGGCCGTGACGGAGATTTTGACCGACATGGCAGGCGGGCAGTCCATGAACCGCCTGCTGCAGGGCGATGTGGGCAGCGGCAAAACGCTGGTGGCGGCAGCCGCCATCTGGGCCTGCATCCGCAGCGGCTATCAGGCAGCACTGCTGGCCCCCACCGAGATTTTGGCCTCCCAGCATGCCGAGAACCTGAACCGGATGCTGGCCCCGTTCGGGATGCGGGTCGCCCTGCTGACCGGCGGCATGAAAGCCGCCGCCCGCCGCACCACGCTGGCCGCCATCCGGAACGACGAGGCCGACCTTGTGGTGGGCACCCACGCCATCCTCAGCGAGGGGGTCGCCTTTGCCCGGCTGGGTCTGGCCGTGGTGGACGAGCAGCACCGCTTCGGGGTGCGGCAGCGGGGCCTGCTGGCCGAAAAAGCCGAGAACCCCCACCTGCTGGTCATGAGCGCCACACCCATTCCCCGCACCCTGGGGCTGCTCCTCTACGGTGACCTCGACATCTCGATCCTCGACGAACTGCCGCCGGGCCGCAAGCCGGTCAAGACCCGGTGTATCACCGGGAAGAAGCGGCGGGACCTCTACGGCTTCCTTGACCGGGAGATCAACGCCGGACGGCAGGTGTATATCGTCTGCCCCGCCATCGAGGACACCCCTGACGGCGGGCTGAACGCCGTGAAGACCTACTACGAAGACATCGCCAAGGCGCTGCTGCCCGACCGCCGGGTCGGCCTAATGCACGGCAAACTCAAGCCAAAGGAAAAAGCCGCCGTCATGGAGGACTTCAAGGCCGGGCAGCTGGACGCGCTGGTCTCCACCACCGTCATCGAGGTCGGTGTGGACGTGCCGAACGCAACGGTCATGGTCATCGAGAACGCCGAGCGCTACGGCCTGAGCGCTTTGCACCAACTGCGCGGCCGGGTAGGCCGCGGTGCGGCGGAGAGCTGGTGCTTCCTCGTCAGCGACAACACGAGCGAGCCAGTCCAGAAGCGGCTCAAATTCCTCTGCTCCACGGCAGACGGCTTTGCCGTAGCGCAGTACGATCTGGAAACGCGCGGCCCCGGCGACTTTTTCGGGAGCCGCCAGCACGGCCTGCCCACCCTCCAGATCGCCGACCTGATGAACGACACCCGCACCCTCCACGCCGCGCAGAGCGAAGCTGCCGCCCTGCTGGCCGAAGACCCGCTCCTCACCGCACCAGACCACGCACTTCTGGCCGCGCAGGTCGAGCAGATGTTCGAAAAAGCCGGTGCGATGAACTGAGATTCACAACGTTTCTATTTTACCTCTATCCGTCACAACCATTACAAAAATTTCACCCAAGGAGTTTGCCATGGCTAAAGCCAGTAGAAATAAAACGATCGACACACCTTTAAGCGAAGGAAAAATGTATCTTGACCGTTGTATCACCGTTACGCAAAATCAGTCCACGCTTTGTCATGTAGTTGACAAAACGATTCTCGGAGACATGCTTCAGGTCTGCCCTCTTTTGCCTCCAGAGAGCGTTGACCTGATCGTTGCTGACCCGCCGTATAATCTCACAAAAACATTTCATGAGACTACCTTTTCAAAGAAAAAAAGTGCTGATTATGAAAACTATACACGACAATGGCTCCGTGCAGTAAAGCCATTACTAAAAAAAACCGGCTCAATTTATGTTTGCTGTGACTGGGAAACAAGTCTGATCGTTGGAAATATTTTAAGCGAATTTTTCCACGTTCGAAATCGAATCACCTGGCAGAGAGAAAAGGGTCGTGGAGCAAAAGCAAACTGGAAAAATGGGATGGAAGACATTTGGTTTGCTACCAACAGTGACCACTATGTTTTCAACCTTGATGCTGTCAAAATCAGAAAAAAGGTAATTGCCCCTTACCGAGTGAATGGAAAACCAAAAGACTGGAATGAAACGGAACAAGGTAATTATCGTGACACCTGCCCATCAAACTTTTGGGATGACATCACAATTCCTTTTTGGTCCATGGCTGAAAACACTGCACATCCAACACAAAAATCCGAAAAATTGATTGCCAAAATCTTACTCGCAAGTTCTTCTCAAGGCGATCTTGTTTTGGACCCATTTTTAGGGTCTGGCACAACCAGCGTTGTCGCAAAAAAACTTCTTCGACATTATATTGGCATCGAAATGGAATCTCAATACTGTGTTTGGGCAGAACAACGACTTGAAATGGCCAAGCTAAATCCCGGAATCCAAGGCTATATCAACGGTGTATTTTGGGAGCGAAATTCTTTGGCTGAGCAGAATTCCGTTCATACAAAATCCAAAAAAGACACTTCTGCTTCTGACGCTCAAAAAAGTTTATTTGACTTTCAAGGAGAACTCTGATGTACAACAGAGATATTATAGAACAGCTTACACAGTATATTTTCAGTCAGAATGGCATTGCCGATAAAGCACTTTTGCAGTCTTCTGTACAGCAGAAATTCCACTTGATCAAAGAACGCAGTGTATTCTATTGTGAGTGGTTTTCCATTCGCTTCTGCAAAGCAGCTACAAGAAACTTTGGCAATACAGTTTTATCTCTTTCTGTTCTCCACCGATACGATGACAGACCATTTTTCGTTTGCCTGGTCACCCCAGCTCGCAATTATCTCATGCTTGCAAACGCAACATTTCTTAAAAAGATCAGTCATTCTTCCCAAGCTCTTCGACGCGACAATATAAAAGGCAGCTTCAATGGCAGCGACATCATGCGTGTGTTTGAAGGCATTGAAAATACTCCTGAAAACTTTGAGTTTCTTTATACCTCTCATGAAAACTATACTTTTGAAGAAAATCATGAGCGTCTCGTAGAAGCAACGAATCATATTGCACCAACCGGAAAACGATTTTCTCCTACGGAATCACAAATCCGTTCTATTTATAACGCCGTTTCGCGAGCCGCGTCTTTTTTACACTCCGAAGAATATCAAATCCTAAATGATGATCTAGCACATCGCGTCCATGCAGTTGAATCCGAAATAGCGATTGCCGCATTCATAGACAACGTAAACTTGCGCGGACGTATCATTGAATACTTGATTACCGCTGAGGATGATCTCAAGGCCACTCTAATAGAATGTTTGCACACAAATCACCCCTTGCCCAAAGTTTTCACTTCAGACAAACTCGGAGACTATGAAAGAGAGTTTGACCATTATCTCACAGAAACCGATATAAAAACTAAAATTTTATTTTTATCCAGCAATCCAAAAGCCTATAATATTGATAAATTGCTTTCATTTCTTTCTACGGAAAAGAGCGTATATTTGATTTATGTCGTTGCAATTGACAAAGACCGGACCATTCAGACACGTCTATGTTCCATGTTCAATCGTCAACTTTTGTCGGGCACTCGAATCATGAAACACTGGGCTGGAAGAAACTCACGCGGCGTGACGCAATACGATGGGAAAGCACTTGAATCTGTCGTTGAAAATTTCGATTTTTCAATAGACCCTGATGCCGCACAAAATTTTCTCTCCGCTTGCCTTAACTTGTAAAGCCAAAAGACACGACTTATGAGGGTTTCTTTTGCCCCTTCTATAAGTCGTGTCTTTCTCATTTTGTATGTCGTTCTTCTATCGGAATGATCTCGCAGAAAACGCACCGGCTCTTGGTGGAAAGGGCCACATCCTTGTGGTAGCAGCCAAAGAACCATTTTTCATAGTGCAGTTTCAGCAGGATCTTATCGAGGAAGAGGTGCAGCCGGTCCGACTCGCCCAGCGCCAGCGCAGTAAAATCCAGGAACCTGCTTGGGGCGTCGTGGGTCAGCACATAATCTACCTGCCAGCCGTTTTCTTCCAGCGTCTTTTCGCAGCGGGCATATTCCTCATCCGAGGGCATTTCCTGCGGCCACCAGTTGACCCCAGGCTCCCGTTCCTCTTTGTCCTGACTTTCGGCCCCGCCGAAGCAGAGATATTTTTTGCCCTCCAGCGTCAGCACACTGCCCCGGCAGACATGGTAGACATTGCCGCCCAGCGCCTGGACCGTTCCGCCGAACCGCTCCTCGGTCGGGTACTGGGCCAGCAGGTCGTAGTTCTCATGGCAGCCATCCAGAAACAGCAGCGTGTAGGGGCGTTTGCGCAGCCAGTCCAGCTTTTTCTGTTCCTCTTTGCTGCCGTTCCACACGAACCCGAAATCGCCCAGCACCACCACGGTATCCCGCCTGCTCAGCCAGCGGAGCCTGCCGTGCCTGAATCGGTCGATGTCGCCATGGGTGTCTCCCGTCAGATATACCATTCGTTTCCTCCCGCCCTGTGTGAAAGCTGTAAAAGCCCTTGTCTCCGCAGGGCAAACCTGTTATTATAAAAGAATGAAGCTCCGGCTTCTTCCTGTTGTCCTATCCGGCCGCATCCTGCGCCCCGGTCTTTCTATTTTATCGCTTTTTGAAGGAATTGTCCACATGAAACGTATTTTTGCCCTCTTTTTGTCTCTGGCGGTCCTGTTCAGCTGTTTGGCTGTGACGGCAGGCGCCATGTTCGACCCCAGCCCCGTCTACGAGGTGCAGGCCAAGAGCGCCTACATCGTGAACACCGACACCAACATCATCGTCTACGACAAGGACAGCCAGAAGCAGGTGCCGGCCGGCGGCCTGACGAAATACATGACCATCGCTCTGGTGATGTCCAACTACGCCGACCAGCTCGACAACACCTTTACCATGCCGTTCGCCATCTCGGATTACGTCCACAACTCTGACAACGCAGACATGCGCTCCGGCGAGACCTTCACCTACCGGGAAGCGCTCTACGCCATGGTGACACGGAACGCCAACGAGGCCGCGATGGGCCTGGCGTACGAGCTTTCCGGCGGAGACCTGGCCGGGTGGGTGAGCCAGATGAACACCCTGTCCCAGCGCATCGGCACGACGGGCAGCACCTGGACCGATGCCTGTGGCCTGGACAGCGGCAACACCACCACCGCCGTGGACATGTACCTCATCCTGCGCTACCTGATGAGCTTTGATGCCTTCCGGGAGATCTCCAGCGCACCGACCTTCACGATGCCCGCCAAGGAAAAACACGCCAAGAGCTTCGTTCTGGTCAGCCAGAACGTGGCCCTGAACAAAACGAGCGGCGGCAAGTTCTACCGCAGCGCGATGCAGGGCGGCATCTGCGACGTGATGGCCTACAAGAACGACAACGGCGACCAGAGCTATGTCTCCTGGGCCAACAAGAACGGCGCGACCTATATCTTCTGCATCATGCAGAGCCCTGACACCTGCGACGATTACGGCTACGCGAACCGCCGCCCGGCCCTGTGTGAGACGACCAAGCTCATCGACTGGGTGTTCGACAGCTTCTCCATCCAGGCCGCGCTGGACACCGACCAGGCTCTGGCCGAGATCCCGGTGAAGTATTCATCCGACACCGACACGCTGCAGCTTTACCCCGACGACAACATGATGACCCTGCTGCCCTCTTCCGGCGACGGCACCGTCACCCAGAAATACTTCCATCTGCCCGATTATGCCGCAGCCCCCATCCATCAGGGCGACGTCATCGGCACGGTGGAGCTCAAGCTGGCCGGTGAGACCATTGGTGTGGTCAACCTCATCGCCGGGCAGGATGTCCGCCAGAATGCTCTGCTCTTCACCGTCTCGAAGGTGCAGGACTTTTTCCACAGCCTCTACCTGAAGGTCGTGATCGTCATGAGCCTGCTCGCCCTCGCCATCTATGGCCTGTGGTGGCTGCTCAATGTCTGGCATGGCCGCAGACCGACCAAGAAGATCCATCGCCGCTGACAGACGAGGGCAGGAACCAGACCGGTTCCTGCCCTCGTTTTCGTTCAGTCGATCGTCGTTCTGGTCCGGCCCACGCCGATGACGGCTGTGGTGATCTTTTTCCAGGTGTTGCAGCCGCAGACGCCGTCCACCGCGAGGCTGGTGCGGCGCTGATAGCCCCGGAGTGCCTCTTCCGTCCGGGTGCCGAACAGGCCGTCGATTCGGTTCCCGGTCTGGTAGCCCAGCGTCGAGAGAGCGTCCTGCAGGATCATCACATAGCAGCCCCGGCTCCCCCGCCGCAGGGTGGGGTAGCCCGCCGTGGTGCCGCGGCACGCGGGGGTGCCGTAGCGGCGGTCGAAGTGGACCCAGGTGGGCGTCTGGCTCAGCGGCTCCACATAGCCCCACGCCCCGGTCGCGCGGGCGGCCCTGTAGATGGCCGTGCGCTGGGTCTGGCTGAGGCTCTGGCCCACATCAAAGGCCACCCCCGCATAGTGCTGGCTGCGGGTGCCGTGGCCGCCCTCCCAGATGCGGCGGAACGCATACCCCACCGGGATGCCGCGGCCGTACGTGCGGCGGGTCAGGTTCCAGGCCTCCATCGCCGCGATGGTGGTCCAGAGCACCGGGCTGTTCGATCTGCCCCGGAACTCCCGCAGGGTCAGGGTCCGGCCAGTGCTGTAGGGCATGGGGTCGTTCTCGCTCAGGCTGTTATAGGTGTAGACCTTGTTTTCGTAGGCATCGTAAATAAGCAGCCGTGCCATTGGGTCATCCCTCCTCCAAATCACATGCGCAGCTCTGCGCCCGCAGTGCCGCCCAGGTCTCGCGGCCAACGGTGCCGGTCTGCTGCAGGCCCGCCCGCGCCTGCGCGGCCTTCACAGCCACCGTCTCCGCCGGGCCGAAGGACGAATTATCCCGCACGAAGCCCTCCCCGCAGCAGAGGTTCGCCCGGCCGTTGATCCACTGTTCGATCTGCATCACATCCGGGCCGACGCTCCCTTCCTTCATGGCCCGGCCCGGATATGCCATCTCCCGTGCCGCATCCCGGTCGGGGTTGGGCATCCCGGTCGCCAATTGCAGGCTCAGCGCCTCCACCGCCGTCCAGGTCTCGGCGTCCGCGATGCCGGTCTCCGGCAGGCCGAGCAGTGCCTGGGCACCGCGGGTCGCAGCGGCAGTCTCCTCGGTGTAGCCGGTGGCCAGCGGCGGTGTCTCCACGCTCTCGAAGTAATAGGCGATCCGCCGCAGCAGGATGGTGTAATACAGCACGTCGCTGCCCTCGCTGCCCACCGTCAGCGGCTTACCGGGGTAGGGCAGCCGTTTCAGCGTGACCACCGGGCCGCTGCTGCGCAGAGCCGAGGCCTTGCCGTAGAGCGACTCCCAGGTCGCCCGCCCCACGATGCCGTCCACCGTCAGCCCTGCAAACCGCTGGTAGGCCCGCACAGCGTTTTCGGTGGCCGCACCAAAGCTGCCGTCAATGCCCACCGCCGGGATGCTGGATTCATAGGCGCTCAGGAGGTAGAGGTAAAATTGCAGTTCCCGCACCGCCGTGCCGCTGCTGCCCCGCCGGAGGATGCCCGGATACTCGCCGGGCCGCAGGCTGGACGACAGCAGTTTGTTGGCGATGTCGTTGTAGACCTCGTACAGCTTGTTCCAGGTGGTGCGGCCCACCACGCCGTCGCTGGTCAATCCGAAGTAGGTCTGGAACCGCTTCACCGCCGCCGTGGTCGCCGCACCGAACGTTCCATCCACGGTGAGGTCGTTCAGTCTGGAATAGACGGTGTGGGCGATCTTGAGCCAGAACTGCACGAGCCGCACGTTCTGGCCGCTGGCCCCCTCCCGCAGAGCCGTGCCGGGGTAGGCGTTGGGGGTGCCGTTGTCCGACTGGATGCTCCGGAACTCGTTGTAGATGGCGTTCCAGGTCTCGCGGCCCACCACGCCGTCCACGGTCAGGCCGTACCGCCGCTGGAAGGCCCGCACCGCGCTGGCCGTGGCCGCGCCGTAGCGGCCGTCCACCGCAAGGGACGGGATTGCAGATTCGTACTGCGCCAGCGTATTCAGCCAGAACTGCACCTGCTCCACCGCGCTGCCGGTGGAACCGGTGCGCAGGGCCGTGCCGCCCCAGCTGCCGTCCGACAGGGTGCCGCTGGAGGTCTCGCCCTCGCTGGTCAGTTCGGCAAGGTCCTTGACCGACACGTAGATATAGCTGATCTTATACCAGGTCTGCCGCCCCACCACACCGTCGGCGGTCAGGTTGAACTGCCGCTGGAATGTCTTGACTGTGGACACCATGCGGGGGCCGAAGACGCCGTCCACGGTCAGCTTGCCGAAGAAGGGGTAGTCCTTTGCGATGCGGTTCAGCTGCCGCTGCAGCGTGAACACCGCCGTGCCGGAATCGCCCTGCCGCAGCGGCGAGCCGGGGTAGCTCTGCGGGATGGCCTGGATATTGTTGGTCCGGACGATCTCGATGTTGCTGCCGTAGTAGTATTTCAGGATCTGAAGCGGTGTTTTGCCCTGCTTTGCCAGCGTGACCGTGCCCCACTGCTTCAGACCTGGACAGGTGACGGACTTGCCGTCGCAGTATTCGGAGTAGTAGGGATTGACCGTTCCGGTCTTCCGGAGATAGGTATTGAAGATGTCGTCCGTCAGCCGGACCATGACATCGAACACAGTCCGCCCGTGGACGTAATACTGGTCGTAGCTGGTGGAGTTGGTGATGTTGAAGCTGTAGCCCCGGCTGGGGTACCACTCGGTGTAGATGCGGTTCAGCGCCAGCGAGATCTGGCAGTGGATGTTCGCCCGCAAGGCGCTCTCCGGCCAGGTCGGGTAGACCTCGCTGGACGCCACGTTGGCGATATACCTGCGGAACGAGACGGTCACGTTCCGGGCCGAGGCCGCCGGTTTGCCCAGATGGACCGTGATGTTCTTCGGGATGATGACCCGGTCCAGCACACGGGGCGCGCACGGATCGGCAGGCGCTCTGCCGCTGCCCCCGCCGCCCGCAAACAGCGGGTGGGGTGGGATGACGATGGGCGGGTTCTCCACGTCCCGGTCCTCCTCCGTTTCGGGGATCATCTCCGGCTGGGCCAGCGTCACCTGCCCCGCAAAGACCTGGATGCCCTGGATGCGGACGGTGCGGTACCCCGCCTTCGAAGCCGTCAGGCTGCACACCGCATAGGGCAGACGGGTGGTATTGTCCTCCTCCAGTGAGAGGGCACAGTCCGGGGCGGTCAGGGTCACGTCCGCGGCATTGCCCTCGGCGTCGGTCATCCGGGCCGCGGTGAAGCCGTCGCCGACGATGTTCACCGTGACCCCCTCCACCGGTGCCGACTGCCGGGCCGCAAATGCCTGAATGCGCAGAATTCCAGTCGCCATAAACAAAAACTCCTTTGCCGAAATGTTCGCTTGGTTCACTCACAGCGTATTCGGCAAGGAGTCGGAAGGTGCATGAAACAAACGCCCCCTGTCCGTCCGGAGGCATAGGCTCCGGAACCGGGCAGGGGGCGTTCGTTGTTTGTTGTATCTTGGAAGGGAAAAACGGAATGGCCTGATTTACCGCTTGTACTTTGCGGCGGTCTGCAGGCGCTGCATGGCACGGTCAAGAGCGATCTTGCTCTGGTAATACTCGTGCATGCTCTGCTTGTGCTGCAAGCGCTCTTCGGCGCGGATGCGGGCAGCCTCGGCGCGGTTGCGGTCGATGTCCTCCGGACGCTCGGCGCTGTCCACCAGCAGCAGAACGAAGGTGGGGGTCACTTCGGCAATGCCGTCGCCCACCAGCACATCGCGGGTCTCACCGTTCACGGTGAATTGCAGAATCCCCATGTGCAAGGCCACCAGCACCGGGCTGTGGCCGGCCTGCACACCATACACACCGTCGCCGGTGGGCAGGGTCAGGCTCTCACAATCGCCCTGATAAAACTCGCCGCTGGAAGCGGTGATGTTCAGCATGAACTTCTGCATCAGACGGCACCGCCCTTTTCCTCCGCGAGCTTCTCGGCGGCCTTCTGGCGGGCATCGTCCAGGGTGCCCACGTTGAAGAAGGCCCACTCCGGCAGATCATCGCACTGGCCGTCCACGATGGCGGCAAAGCCCTTGACGGTCTCGGCCAGAGGCACATACTTGCCCTGCAGGCCGGTGAAGTTCTCGGCCACCGAGAACGGCTGGGACAGGAACTTCTGCAATTTACGGGCGCGGGTGACGGTGAGCTTGTCTTCCTCGCTCAGCTCGTCCATGCCCAGGATGGCGATGATGTCCTGCAGCTCCTGATAGCGCTGCAGCGTTGCCTGCACCTTGCGGGCCACACGGTAATGCTCTTCGCCCACGATGTCGGCTTCGAGGATGCGGCTGGTGGAAGCCAGCGGGTCCACGGCGGGGTAGATGCCCTGCTCGACGATCTTACGGCTCAGAACGGTGGTGGCGTCCAGATGGGCGAAGGTGGTGGCGGGGGCCGGGTCGGTCAGGTCGTCGGCGGGGACGTAGACGGCCTGCACCGAAGTGATGGAGCCGTCGCGGGTGGAGGTGATGCGCTCCTGCAGAGCGCCCAGCTCGTTGGCCAGCGTGGGCTGATAGCCGACGGCCGAAGGCATACGGCCCATCAGAGCGGAGACCTCCGAACCGGCCTGCACGAAACGGAAGATGTTATCAATGAACAGCAGGACGTCCTTGTGGGTCTCCTCACGGAAATACTCGGCCATGGTCAGGCCGGTCTCGGCCACACGCATACGGGCTCCTGGGGGCTCGTTCATCTGGCCGAAGACCAGCGCGGTCTTGTTCAGAACACCGGAGGCGTTCATCTCGCCCCAGAGGTCGCAGCCCTCGCGGGAGCGCTCGCCGACGCCGGTGAAGATGGAGTAGCCGCCGTGCTCGGTGGCAACATTGTGGATCAGCTCCTGGATCAGAACGGTCTTGCCGACACCGGCACCGCCGAACAGGCCGATCTTGCCGCCCTTGGCGTAGGGAGCCAGCAGGTCGATGACCTTGATGCCGGTCTCCAGGATCTCGGTTGCAGGTTTCTGCTCAGCAAAGCTGGGAGCCTTGCGGTGGATGGGCCAATGGGGCAGCTCGTCCACCGGGCCCTTGCCGTCGATGGGGCGGCCCAGCGGGTCGAACATGCGGCCCAGGGTGCCCTCGCCCACCGGGGCGTTCAGGCCGTGGCCGGTGGCGGTGACCACCATCCCCTTGCCAAGACCCTCGCTGGCAGAAAGCATGATGCAGCGCACAGTCGTCTCGTTGACATGCTGCGCCACTTCCATCGTGCGCTCGGTGCCCTCAGCGGTCACCGTCAGCGCTTCCTGCAGGGCAGGCAGCTTGCCCTCGGTGAACTTGACGTCCACCACGGGGCCAGCTACGCGAATAATAGTTCCCTGTATCATACGATTGCCTCTTACTTACTGATTGTATAAACCCTCTCAGTCTCGCTTCGCTCGCCAGCTCCCCCAAAGGGGGAGCTTTTTCAAGTGATACGATTCTGCTCAAAACCTCGCCCTTCGGGAGAGGTGGCCGTGCGCCAGCACGGACGGAGAGGGTTCCTGGTTATTCGTTACTTTGCACCGCCGCAGCGCCGCCGATGATCTCGGTGATCTCCTGGGTGATGGAGCCCTGACGGGTGCGGTTGTATTCGAGCTGAAGCTCGTGGATCATATCATTGGCGCTCTTGGTGGCCGAATCCATGGCGGTCATGCGGGCGCTCTGCTCCGCGCAGAAGCTCTCGGTCATGGCGCCAAAGATCATGCCGTGCATGTAGATGGGGGCCGTCTGCTCGAACACCGTTTTGGCGTCCGGGAACATCTCCACCTCGCCGCGGGGGTCACCCAGACCTTTCGGGGCGGGCTTCAGATGCTCACGGTCCAGCGGAAGCAGACGCTCCATCACCGGCTCACTGGTCAGCGCGTTCTGGATCTTGGTGTAGATGAGGTAGATCTCATCCAGCTTGCCGGACTTGAAATCGTCGATGGCGTCCACCGTGATGTCGCGGGCGCGCTGCAGCGTGGGGGCCGTGGCACCATAGTGGAACTCTTCCACCAGGCGCGGGTCCTTGTGGAGCAGAGCGCGGTAGCCGGTCTGACCAATGACGTAGAAGCGGGCATTGGGGTCGCTGCCGCACTGCTCTTTCAGGAACTTGAGCAGGTTCTGGTTGTAGGCACCCGCCATGCCCTTGTCGGCCGTCAGCACGACATAGGCACGGATGGGGTCTTCCTTTTCCCGCTCATGGAAGAACGGGTGGACCGGCTCGTCCGGCAGATGCGGCACGACGCGGGAGATGGTGTCCCGCATCCGGTTGAAATACGGCAGAACGTTCTGGTAGTTCTGCCGCGCCTTGCGGAGCTTAGAGGAGGAGATCAAGTACATGGCATTCGTGATCTTCATGGTATCCTGAATGCTCTCGATCCGCTCCTTGAGCAGCTTACTGGACGGCATGGCTCTCCCCTCCCGCATAGGTCTTCCACGCGGTCAGGATGGCGTCCACCTGCTCCGGCGTGATCTTGCCGGTGGAAGCGATGGCATCCATCGCGCCGGAAACATCGGCGTGGAAGGACCGCACAAAGGCGTTGACCTTTGCGCGCTGCTCAGCCAGCGGGAGCGTGTCCAGCATCCCGTGGGAGGCCAGCGTCAGGATGACGACCTGCTCGGCATCGGACTTGGGCTGATAGAGCGGCTGCTTGAGCATCTCGGTCAGGGCCTTGCCGTGTTCCAGCTGGCGGCGGGTCTCGGCGTCCAGGTCTGAGCTGAACTGTGCGAAAGACTCCATATCCTTGTACTGGGCCAGCTCGATGCGCAGGTTGGAGTTGGCCTTCTTCATGGCCTTGGTCTGGGCTGCGCCGCCGACACGGGACACCGACAGGCCGACGTTGACGGCCGGGCGGTTGCCTGCGTTGAACAGGGCGCTCTCCAGGAAGATCTGACCATCGGTGATGGAAATGACGTTGGTGGGGATGTAAGCGGAGACGTCGCCCGCCTGGGTCTCGACGATGGGCAGGGCGGTGATGGATCCGCCGCCCAGGTCGTCGCGCATCCGGCAGGAGCGCTCCAGCAGACGGGAGTGCAGATAGAAGACGTCGCCGGGGTATGCCTCACGGCCCGGAGAACGGCGCAGCAGCAGCGAGATGGCGCGGTACGCCACAGCGTGCTTGGACAGGTCGTCGTAGACGATCAGCACGCTCTTGCCCTTGTCCATGAAATACTCGGCCAGTGCGGTGCCCGCATAGGGCGCGATGTACTGCAAAGGAGCGCTGTCGGATGCCGTTGCAGCCACGATGGTGGTGTAGCTCATGGCACCGTGCTTCTTCAAATCCTCGGCCACGCGGGCGATGGAGGAAGCCTTCTGGCCGATGGCGACATAGATGCACAGCACCCCGGTGTCCTTCTGGTTCAGGATGGCATCGGTGGCGATGGAGGTCTTGCCGGTCTGGCGGTCGCCGATGATCAGCTCACGCTGGCCGCGGCCGATGGGGAACATGGAGTCGATGGCAAGGATGCCGGTGTGAAGCGGTGTGTCCACGCTCTGGCGCTCCAGAATGCCGGGGGCCTGCTTCTCGATGGGGTTGTAGCCCTCTGCCTCGATGAGGCCCTTGCCGTCGATGGGCTCGCCCAGCGGGTCGATGACACGGCCCAGGAACTTTTCGCCCACCGGGATGCCCGCGCGCTTGCCGCTGCGGGTGACCAGGGTGCCGACGCCGACCGACTCGGCCCCGTCAAACAGCATGATGCCCAGACGGCCCGGTTCCACGCTCTCGACCATGCCCTTGGCACCGTTCTCGAAGGTGACGATCTCGCCGTAAACGGCGCGGTCCATCCCCTCGACCTGCACGATGCCGTCGGCGGAGGCGATGACCACGCCGCCCTCTTCCGAGGTCTGGGCGGGCTTATAATCCTCCACGCGGGTCTTCAGGGTAGCCAGAGAGGGCTTGCCGGCCATCATCTGGTCCAGCTGGTGGCGGCCGGAGTTGTCGAACATCCGGTCACCGACCTGCAGCACATAGCCGGAGAGCAGGCTCTCATCGACGGCCACGTTCAGGATGACCTCGGTGGCGTCGTAGAGCTTCTTTACCTCGTTCTTGATGCGGGCGATGTCCTCTTCGCGCAGCTGGTGGGCAGCACGCAGGTCGGCCTTGACGATCCGGTTCTCCTCAAAGAACTCACGGCTGAATTCAGTTGCCATTGCCTGCACCTGCTTTCTCCAACAGATCGTCCAGCAGACGGGCGTCGTCCTGTGCGGTCAGGTGCCGTGCCAGCAGCTTTTCGCACATTGCACGGGCCAGAGCCGTGGTCTGGGCGTCGGCCTCGCGCAGCTTGTGCTGGCGCTCTGCCTCGGCCGCGGTCTTGCCCTCGGCAAGGATGGCGTCAGCCTGCTTCTGGGCGTCCAGCAGCAGCTGCTGCTTTTCCTTCTCCGCCTGCTGCTCGTAAGCCTTGCGGCGGGCAGCGGCCTCATCGTCCACATTGCGCAGCTTATCCTGCGCAGCATTCAGTGCCGCAGCGGCTTCGCTCTTGGAAGTCTCGGCAGCAGCAAGGGCGTCGTCCACCTGCTTCTGGCGCTCTGCGATGATGTTCATGACAGGCCTGTACAGGAACTTGCGCAGCAGCAAAAACAGGACCAGAACGTTGACGACCGTCCACAAAAGGTTCAGATTCAGTGTCAGCATTCGTCATGCCTCCGTTATCAACCCAGGAACAGGATGATCAGCAGTGCAACGACGAAGCCGAAAATTGCAGTACCTTCTGCCAGAGCAGCGCCCAGCAGCAGGTTGGTCTGGATCTTGCCGGATGCTTCGGGCTGGCGGCTGATGGCCTCCGTTGCCTTACCGGTCGCAATGCCGATGCCGATGCCGCCGCCAATACCAGTCAGCGCTGCGATGCCAGCGCCCAGAGCTACGAGTCCGTTCATAATAAAATCTCCTATCTTTTATCGTTTTTCTTTTGTACGCCTTCTCCGTCCCTGCTCCGCAATGCCAGGGGAGCTGTCTGCGCAGCAGACTGAGAGGTTACTCTTCGTCTCCCAGGCTCTCCTTCATAAAGAGGGAGGTCAGGAACACAAACACATACGTCTGGATCAGACCATCGAACAGGTCAAAATACAGGCTGAACACTGCGGGGACGAACACCGGCACCACGAGCTTGATCAGCTCCATGATGACGAACGCGCCCAGCACATTGCCGAACAGTCGCATACACAGGCTGGTGGGCCGGATGGCGATCTCCAGGATATTCATGGGAGTCATGATCGGCGTAGGAGCCGTCAAACTCTTGAGGAAGCCTTTCCCGCCGCGCGCGTGGATGCCGGAGTATTCGATGAGCACGATGCTCATCAGGGCCAGAGCTGCGGTGACGTTCAGATCCTTCGTGGGAGGCTTGATGCCGAACACACCAATGAGGTTGGAGCACGCGATATACAGCGCCACGCTCATCAGATACGGCACATACCGTTTGCCGTTCTCGCCCAGCAGCCCAACGAAGAAATCGTTGAGAAGAGTCACGACCGTTTCCAGGATGGCCTGGCGCCTGGTGATGTGATCGACCCGCAGATTCCGCGTCAGCAGGATCGAACCGAGCACCAGAAACACCATGATGCCCCAGCTGACGACCACGGATTCCGGGATCTGCAGCCCGAACACCGAGACCATCTCCACGTTCAGCTCTTCTTTCAAAGCAGCAGTCAACGCATTCATTCTTTTGCTCTATCTCCTTTCCTTGTTATCGTTTTTCCGAAAAAGTGCTGCAATGCGCGAAAAAAAGCAGGAGGCCGAGACGTCCTCGTCCCACATCCTCCTTCGCTCACGCCTTGCCCGGCGCTTTTTACGTGACGTGTCATAGCACGATTGTGCCGAATTTTGTAGCCCCCGGCCCAACATTCTACGTTTTGTTATATTCCATTTCACAACGGCCGAAGAAGTGTTGTGTATTTTGTGCAAATTCTCGATCTTATCTTATGCCAATTGCACAATTTCCAAGTGGATTCTCTTCCTTTCGCTTCGTTTTCCGAGTCAAAAACGGGGCAAAATCGGCACATTATTCACCATTTGTATATCCGGTATATTAAATTTATATAGGCGGACTGGCTGTGATGCAGCCCCCAAACGCGGCTGTGATACTGCCCTTATATAATTGTAATACAGATTTAATATGGCCGTTTACTGCTCTTCGCCCCGGCGGAACAGCAGGCGGAAGATGGCACGACTCAGCGGGCCGCAGTAGAACATCTGCCAGCACAGCGCCATGGGGAAGTTGCAGCCAAAGGTGTGCACCCAGGTGCCAAAGCTGGGCTCCTTGAACAGCACGGTCGCGATCAGGCTCATGACGGGGCACATGATGCAGACGATCATCAGCGAGATGGCGTAGGTGATGAACTGGGGCCGGTCGGTGGGCCGCATAAAGCAGAAGGCCAGCCGGGTGGCCAGCTTCTCGACCACAAAGAACTCCAGGACAAAGGCAGCAGGCACCATGATGGGCATTTCATGCAGCGCCATGGCAAAGGTGGCGTTGGTCACGCCGCCCGTGTTCAGCGCCACATTGTAAACGATCATGCCATAGACCATGATGGCGGCCATGATAATGGTGAAGACGATCTTTTCAAGCAGAGTTTTCGGCATTGTTATAAGCTCCTTTTTATCGGTTGTGGAAAACGTTCACCGCACCAAAACAAAAAAAGAAGCCGGACGAGGGAACCTTCGTCTGACTTCTTTGCGCGACTACCATTCATTGTCTGCTATGATAGCACAAATTTTCGCTGCACATAAGAGTCTGCCGTCGGTTTCTCGCTTTTTTCCACAAATCATCCACAAACGGCCCGAACATTTTGGTACAGTTGATGTATCCCAGTTTTTTGGATTTTTGGTGCAAAAATGCGTCTCATTTGTTGTACACTCTGCGAATAGACAACTCCGCCTTTGTCGTGTATAATAAAGCCAGAAACCAGAGAAGTACAGCAGAAGCTCAAACGAGAGCTAACCCCGCTGACTTGAAGCAGAAAGGAGCGAGACCGATGGTCGATATGGAACCCGCACAGTTCGGACAGACTGTCGGGATTCGCTGAGAGGCAAAACAGAGGCTCACCACAAACGGGATGTTTCCCCCGTATAAAAACATAACAACGAGCCGGTCTTGAGCATCAATCACGCGAAAACAGAACAGTCTGTCGAGTATAAATCCCCTGGCGATTCAAATAGATCCGCATGAGGTGATCCCCATGATGAAAGCTTTTGCGCGGACGAGAATATTTGAATGACCAAAAAGGAGCAACTCCAATGTACTAAGCAATGGAATCCCCGGCAAATCTAACTCGAAAGAATGTGGTAATATGAAATTCATCTTCATGATCTCACTACCGCAATCCAACAGTTAAGAGAAGGGTCAGTCCAATGTACACGAGTAACGAGTAGTTCCCCTTGAACCAGATTCCCAGTTTCTGATCGTTTCTAAGGAGAGTCACCCTATGAAGCGTTTACTCCGAAAATGAGGAAATCCAAGGAGAAGAGGCTTATGACTCCGAAGAAGTAAGTATCCAGCCGGACGAGGGCTTGCAACCGCCTCGTCCGGCTGGTTTTTTGTTTATTCCTTCGCACATTTTCCGGGCAGAATGTTCCGTTCCGGGTTGAATCCCGTCCTTGCTTTTTCACCCCCCTATGTTATACTTATGGAAAAAGATGGAGGTGTATCGTATGGATTCGTTCTTCTCGTCTTCCACCCTGTTCAACATTGTGCTGGCCGTGATCTGGTTCATCTCCGGCATCCGGGATTTTCAGGGCAAGGACCCGCTCATCAAACTCCCCTTCAACCAGTACGTCCGCGACCCTGAATACCGCGCGTTCTGGCAGAAAAAGAACGGCGTATTCTACATGCTCAACGCTCTCGCCTTTCTGATCCTGGCCTTTACGCCTGTCACATCGCTGGTCTACCGCATCCTCTTCGGTGTTGCCATCGGGGGCGATCTTCTTTATCTCATTGCCTATGAGAGTTGGAACCATAGCGCCGATTGAATCGTTCTGCTCTGCTTCCATTCCAAAATTTTTCTTGCTCCTTCTGCCGTTCTCTGCTACAATGGAGAAAAAACGCAGGAGGATTTTTCTTATGGTCAAGCATGTGATTCTGTGGCAGCTCAAGGATGAGCTTTCCGACACCGAAAAAGCCGCCGTCAAGGCAGGCATCAAAGAGGGCCTGGAAGGGCTGGCCGGTCAGATCCCCGGTCTGGTGGACATCCGCGTCAACATCGACGCGCTCCCCTCTTCCAACGCCGACCTGATGCTGGACACCACCTTCGAGACCGCCGAGGCGCTCAAGGGCTACTCCACCCACCCGGCACACGTCGCCGTCGCCAACAGCAAAGTGCGGCCCTACTATAAAAACCGCGTCTGCCTGGATTACGAGGTCTAACATGCTTACACCAGCTGCATCCTCCCGGAGATGCGGCCATAGCACGAAATGAGGATGGCATCATGAATAAAGCACTTCGGAATGTTACAGCCCTTTTCCTTGCAATGCTCCTTTGTCTTTGTCCGCTTTCGGTTCAGGCCGCTGGTGTCACCGGCGATACGGTCCTGGCCAGCTACCGGACACTGATCGACGCTTACAACAACTTCGCCGACCTGCACGAGTCCTATCTGGTCATGCTGGGTACACAGAATGTTTCAGATTCTGTCCGCGCCTACTACGACGGTGTTGACCTTGTGTTGGATAACCTCTCCGCCACCGGCTCCGCAAAGGGGAATCTTGCCACGCTGGATGCCGGCACGCTGACCGAGATCAACAACATCCTCACCGAGGACATCGCTTTTATGAATGCGGCCAGCGCCACGGTACAGGCCCAGATGGGCAACGGTTACCCTGCCGGGAACTATACACCGGGAACGGTCTACGGCCCCAAGCTAAACCAGACTGAACTTGATCAGGTGGCCGGTGTCGTCAGCCGCTTTGCTTCCAGCCTGCCGCTTTCTTCCATGAGCGACGTTGATAAGGTCATGGCTGCGCGGGACTACCTCATCCAGTTCTGCTCCTATGCCCCCGACTGGTCGAAGAACCGTGCCAACACGGCGTGGGGTGCGCTGGTCTACCGGCAGGCGCAGTGTTCCGGCTATGCCCGCGCCATGAAAGCTCTCTGCGACTCCATCGGAGTGGAATGCTGCTACGTTCATGCGGACGCGGCGGCTTCCAATCCAAGCCACCAGTGGAACACCGTAAAGATCGACGGCCAATGGTACATTCTGGATGTGCAGGGCGATGACTCTTCCGGCTTCGAGGCATTCTTCCTGCTGTCGGATAACAGTTATGCCGCATCCACCGGCCTGTCATGGGATCGTTCCGCCGTTCCCGCCTGCCCCGCCGACTATACCGGCACGCATTACCACTACGTTTTCTTCCAGCGCATGGATCAGAGCCTGTTCGCCGCGCGGATGATTTGAGCGTTTCTCATTGACAAACCCGCCTTTTTTGCGTATTATAATGTCAAAGGGGATTTTATGCCCCTTTGACACACACAAACTGGCTTTGACGAGAAGAGTATGCACAGCAGGCACCTGACAGAAAGCCCGAAGGATGGAAGCGGGCAGGCAGCGCTGGGCAGAAGATGGCCTCCGAGCCGCGCAGGTGAAGATTGAGCCTGCGACGGGTGCGCCCGTTACTGCGCGTGGGCTGGCCAGACACCAGCCCACAAGGCCCCGCTCGCAAGAGCGCGGCGAAGCAAGGTGGTACCACGGAAGTTCAGCTCCCGTCCTTGTCCGGCACATCCGGCAGGGCGGGAGCTTTTTTGTGACACAGCCACGATAGAAAGGAAGAGCATATTCCCATGAGTGAGCACAAGACATTTTACATCACCACCCCCATCTACTACCCCAGCGATAAGCTGCACATCGGCCACAGCTACACCACCGTGGCCTGCGATGCGCTGGCGCGCTTCAAGCGGATGCAGGGCTATGACGTCATGTTCCTGACCGGCACCGACGAGCACGGCCAGAAGATCCAGGATAAGGCCGCCGATGCCGGCGTGACCCCCAAGGAGTACGTTGACAAGATCGTCGCCACCGTCAAAGACCTGTGGAAGCTGCTGGATGTCAGCTACGACCGCTTCATCCGCACCACCGACGACTACCACATGGAGTCCTGCCAGAAGATCTTCACCAAGCTGTATGAGCAGGGCGACATCTACAAGGGCGAGTACATCGGCCACTACTGCAAGCCCTGCGAGAGCTTCTGGACCGACAGCCAGCTCGTGGACGGCAAGTGCCCCGACTGCGGCCGTGAGGTCTACGATGCCCACGAGGAAGCCTATTTCTTCAAGACCAGCAAGTATGCCGACCGCCTGCTGAAGCTCTACGAGGAGAACCCCCAGTTCATCCAGCCGGAGAGCCGCAAGAACGAGATGATCGCCTTCATCAAGCAGGGCCTGCAGGATACCTGCGTCTCCCGCACCTCCGTTAAGTGGGGCATCCCGGTTCCCTTCGACCCCAAGCACACCATGTACGTCTGGGTCGATGCACTGAGCAACTATATCTCCGCGCTGGGCTACGGCAACGAGACCTACCACGATTACGACAAGTTCTGGCCGGCCGACCTGCACATGGTCGGCAAGGAGATCCTGCGTTTCCACACCATCCTGTGGCCCGCCATGCTGATGGCTCTGGATCTGCCGCTGCCCAAGCGCGTCTTCGGCCACGGCTGGCTGCTGATGAACGGCGGCAAGATGTCCAAGTCGGTGGGCAATGTCGTGGACCCCGTCATTCTCTGCAACCGCTACGGCGTGGACGCCATCCGCTACTTCCTGCTGCGTGAGATCCCGTTCGGCAACGACGGCATGTTCACCAACGAGGCCCTCATCAACCGCATCAACAGCGACCTGGCCAACGACCTGGGCAACCTGCTCAGCCGCACCGTCGCCATGTGCGAAAAGTATTTCGGCGGCACCGTCCGCAATGTGGCGGGCACCGAGGCCATCGACGCGGAGCTGGAAGGCCTGATCAACGGCCTGACCGCCAAAGTCACCGCCGACATGGACAACCTGACCATCCCGCAGGCGCTGATGGAGATCTTCACCGTCATCCAGCGCGCCAACAAATACATCGACGAGACTGCGCCCTGGGCATTGGCCAAGGACGAGGCCAACAAGGAGCGCCTGGAGAGCGTGCTCTATCACCTGTGCGAGGCACTGCGCGTGACCGGCATCCTGCTGAACGCCTACCTGCCCTCCACCGCCCCCAAGATGATGGATCAGCTGGGTCTGGACGCTTCTGCGCTCGACCTGAGCAAGACCGTCTACGGCGCACAGGAGACCTACACCGTCCACAAGGGCGACGCGCTCTTCCCCCGCATCGACGTGGCCAAGGAGATTGCCCACCTGAAGGAAGAGGACGAGAAGCGCAAGGCCGCTGCCGAGGCTGCCAACAAGGCCAAAGCCGAGGCCGAAGCCGCCAAGAACGCCCCCGCTGCTGCGGAGGAGAGCGGTGTGGACTTCACCCACGAGCCGGAGATCGCATTCGATGACTTCTGCAAGGTGGAGCTGCGCGTGGCCGAGGTCCGCGCCTGCGAGAATCTGAAGGAGAGCAAGAAGCTGCTCCATCTGACCGTCTTCGACGGCGAGCGCGAGCGCTGCATCCTGTCCGGCATTGCCAAGTGGTTCAAGCCGGAAGACCTCATCGGCAAGAAGATCGGCATCGTGGCCAATCTGGCCCCCCGCCCGATGATGAAGGGCAAGTATGTCAGCGAGGGCATGATCTTTGCTGCCGACACTGCTGACGGCGGCTGCTCCATCGCCTTCTACGGCGAGGACACCCCCGTGGGTTCCCGCATCCACTAAGAAAGGAAGATCATGTCTATCAATTCTGCTGTCCGCGCCACAAAGCTGGATAAGATCTTTGGTACGCCCGTGTGCGCTGTGCTGCTGGCGATTCTCTGCAATATCCTGTGGGGCTCAGCCTTTCCGTTCATAAAACTGGGCTACCGGCTGTTCTCCATCGACCCCGCTAACACGGCTTCCATCTTCTGCTTTGCGGGAGTGCGGTTCATGCTGGGCAGTGTGCTGGTGCTGCTGGGCAGCATCCTGCTGCAGGGACATGCGCCGCATTTCCCCCGGGGCAAGGTGGCGGCAGAGTGTTGTGCGCTGGGTCTGTGGCAGACCACCGCGCAGTATGCGTTCTACTACATCGCCGTGGCTATGCTCACCGGTGCCTTTGGCGGCATCCTGAACAGCACCCAGAGTTTTTTAGGAGTCATCTTTGCCCACTTTATTTACGGCAATGCGGACCGCATGACCCCCGCCAAGACCCTGGGCTGCGCCATCGGCTTTGCAGGTGTGCTCATCGGCACCATCGGCAACCATGGCAGTGGCAGCGGCTGGGGCGTGTTCTGCATGATGGCAGCCACCGTCATCTTTACCCTGTCCGGCCCGTGGAACAAGTCGGTCACCAAAAAGGCTGATAGCTTTGCCGTCTGCTTTCTGAACCTGTTTGTGGGCGGTCTGGCGCTGTTTGTGCTGGGCGCCGTTATGGGCGGTCGGCTGCATGTACAAAGTGCGCTGGCGGTGCTGGTCATGCTGTATCTTGCCTTCATCTGCGGCGCAGGCTATATCCTGTGGGCGCTGCTGATGAAAAACAACCCGGTCAGCCGCATCGCGATCTTTGGTTTCGTCAATCCGGTGGTCAATGTGCTGCTCAGTGCGGTGCTCAACGGCGAACCGCTGTTCCGCTGGCAGTATCTGGCGGCGCTGCTGTTCGTGTGCGTGGGCATCTGGCTGGTAAACAAGGCCCCTGCCCAGAAGGAGAAGCTATGACCGGCCCCATCTTTGACACCCACGCCCATTACAGCGCCCATGCCTTCGATGCCGACCGCTTCGCCCTGCTGGACAGCCTGCCCGCAAAGGGCGTGGTCGGCGTCTGCGAGCAGGCCACCCACTCCGGGGATGCCCCCCGTGTGCTGGAGCTGGCCCACCGGTATCCGTGGGTCGTGGCCGCCATCGGCATCCATCCGGAAAGCCTGCTGGCCCCGGAGGACTGCGGCGCGGACGGCCCGGCCCCCACGGTGTCGGTCTACGGCGGCGACTGGGCCGCAGAGATGCGGGCGCTGGCCCCTTACTACGACGACCCGAAGGTGGTGGCCGTGGGCGAATGCGGGCTGGACTATCACTGGCCGGTGCCAAAGGACGCCCAACTGGCCCTGTTTGAGGCCGAGATCCGGCTGGCGCTGGAACTGGACAAACCCATCATCGTGCACGACCGCAACGCCCACGCCGACGTCTACGCCCTGCTGAAGCGCTACCAGCCCAAGGGCATCGTGCACTGCTATTCCGGCAGTGCCGACGATGCGCTCTGGCTGGCAAAACAGGGACTCTATTTCGGCTTCGGCGGAGCCTGTACCTTCAAGGGGGCCAAACGGGCCGCCAAAGCCATCGCGGCCCTGCCGCTGGAACAGCTCGTTCTGGAAACGGACTGCCCCTACATGGCCCCGGAGCCTGTGCGCGGCACCCGCTGCGACAGCTCGCTCATCCGCTATGTGGGCGAATACATCGCACAGGTCAAGGGAGTTTCCGCTGAGGAAGTGTTCCGGCAGACCGCTGAGAATGCAAGACAGGTATACCATTTGTAAAGTTTAGCAATGTATAACCTCTCAGTCATCGCTTCGCGATGCCAGCTCCCCTGGTAGGGGAGCCATTGGCAGGCCGGGTAAGTTCTGCTGTTCGCTTGGGTCCAATCGGGCACAAAGCACCGGGCCCTGTCCTCATTGGCAGCGGCATTTGTATTACTGTTATGAATCTCGACAGCGGAGCCCGGTCGTTCCCGGAAGCGAAAAACTTCGCTCGTCCAGTACGACCGCTACCGACTCGCCAGTGGCTCCCCTATTTAGGGGAGCCACTGGCGCGAAGCGCCTGAGAGGTTGCACTCCCATCATTTCACCTGCAAAAGCTGAAGTTTACATCAGCTTCTGTATAGATCAACTTTGAAAATCCAAACTGTTATAAGGAGACATCACTTATGAAAGCTCGTATTCCGCAGCACCGCGAATTTATCATCAACTTCCCCGACACTGTCGATCAGGCCAAGGCCAACGAGGGCTGGGCAAAGCTGCAGCAGATCGTCGAGGACTACAAGAAGGACCACAACGGTGCTTCCGTCTATGCACCCAGCTTCATCGAGGACTGCGAGCCTGCCGTCAAGAAGCTGCAGGAAGAGTATGGCTTCGAGTACACCGTTGAGTATGTGAAGTAAGTTCTGAGTTTTCAGTATATTGCATTAAAAAGAGCAGAGCGTTCCAGCCAGCTGGCTGGAACGCTCTGCTCTTTTTGTTGCTTATTTCAGTTCCATATTGATGGACTTTTCCGTAAAGCCGTAGTTCCGGTACATCTCATACGCCTTTTTATTTCTGGCGTTCACCTGCAGCTCGATGGTGTCACATCCCTTTTCCGCCTTGAGCTGCTTCACTTTTTCAAAGAACTGGTGGCCGATGCCTTTGCCCCTGTACGCTTCCTCCACCGCCATGGTACTGACAAACAAAACATCCTTTGTTACCTGCGCCGGGCCTTCCACATGGCGCTTGAAGACTTCCAGAACACCAACAACGATGCCGTCCGTCTCGGCAATATACCAGCTGTCCCCTTTCAGGAGCTCAGCAAACAACCCTTTTGTGATCAACGGACTAGCCGGTTTGTAGACATCCGGCCGCCACTCGACATGCATCTGCTGCACCTGATCCATAATAGCAGAAAATCGGTCATAATCCTGCATTTGCGGGGTACGGATCGTTATTTTCATCTCGTTTTCTCCTTGTTGTATCAAAAACACCCTGTCTGACACGGTTTCGGGTCCAGACAAGGCATTTTGAGTTTCTTTTCAGTTGTTCGCTTCCACCTTGCTGAGCAGGATGCGGTCGTTGTCGAGGGCCTTGCCCGCGTTTTCACGGAACTTTTCGAGCAGGTCGTCCACGGTCATCCGGCTGCGCTCCTCGCCCTTGACGTCGAAGACGACGCGGCCCGCATCCATCATCAGGGTGCGGTTGCCCAGTTCCAGTGCCTGGTGCATGTTGTGGGTGACCATCAGGCAGGTGATCTTCTTTTCCGCCACGATGCTCTGGGTCAGTTCCAGCACCTTTTCGGCGGTGGCGGGGTCCAGCGCGGCGGTGTGCTCGTCGAGCAGGAGCAGCTTCGGGGTAACAAGGGTCGCCATCAGCAGCGTCAGCGCCTGGCGCTGTCCGCCGGAGAGCAGGCCCACCGGCTGCTTCATCCGGTCTTCCAGCCCCATATCCAGCAGGGCCAGCTTTTCGCGGAACAGGGCCTTATCCTTCCGGGAGATGCGGGAGAAGATGGCGTGGGGGGCCGTGCCTGCGCGGAGGTAGGCCAGCGCCAGATTCTCTTCGATGGTCATGTTCGGGGCGGTGCCCTTGAGCGGGTCCTGGAAGAGGTGTCCGATGACCCGGCTGCGCTCAAATTCCGGGGTGAAGGTGATGTCCTGCCCGCCCAGCGTGATGCTGCCCTCGTCGGCGATAAAGCCGCCCGTAATGGCGTTGAACAGGGTGGATTTGCCTGCACCGTTCGAGCCGACGATGGTAGCGAAGTCGCCCGCTTCCATCCGGAGGCTGACACCGTTCAGGGCCACCTTTTCATTGACCGTGCCGGGGTTGAAGGTCTTGTGCAGGTCGTTCAGTTTCAGCATTTCCATCTCAGACCGCCTCCTTCTTCTGGGCTGCGTGCTTCCGCTTTTCAAAGGCCAGACGGTTCTGGATGGCCGGCATCGAGATGGCAATGGCCACGATGAGGGCCGACACCAGCTTCATGGCGGCCGCCGGGACATTGAAGCGCAGGGCCACCGCCACAATGAAGCGGTACAGACAGCTGCCGAACACGACGCCCAGCACCCGGCGCACCATAGTGCGCTTGCCCACCAGCGTCTCGCCGATGATGAGGGAGGCCAGCGCGATGGTCACCATGCCGGTGCCCACGTTGATATCGCAGCTCTTTTGGTACTGGGCCAGCAGACCGCCGGACAGCGCCGTCAGCGCACCGGAGATGCACAGGCCCACCGTGATGGTAAAGGCCGGGTTGATGCTGGACGCCCGCACCATGGCGGCGTTGTCGCCGGTCGCCCGGATGGACAGGCCCAGCCGGGTGCCCAGAAAGCCCACCATCCCGGCACAAGCCAGCGCGATGACCACCACGGCCAGCACCAGCTTATACCAGCCGCCCGTAAAGGCCAGCGCTGTTTTGGCCAGCGAGAAGACTGTGTCCGTCTTGACCAGCGACAGCGTGGACGAAAAGCCCATGACCGCCAAATTGATGGTATAAAGGCCGGTGTTCACGATGATGCCCGCCATGATGCTCTCGACGCCGAGGCGGGTCTGCAAAAAGGCTGTGATGAAACCGGAGCACACGCCAGCCGCCATCGCCGCCAGCAGGGCCAGAAAGGGGTGGCCGGTCAGTGCGACCTGGCAGGCCACCGCGCAGCCCAGCGTGAAGCAGCCGTCGGTGGACAGGTCTGCAATGTTCAGGATGGAATAGCTCAAGAACAGAGCCAGCGCAACGAGGGCGTAGATGCAGCCCAATTCCAGCGCGGTCTGGATCACGTTGAGCGAAAAGATACTCGCCAGCATGGTGTGTACTCCTTATTTTTTAATAACAGACGATTCCGTCACAGCTGCACTGTGACGGAATCGCTCTTGTTTTTATGAAATGGATTTAGAAGTTCTCCTGCGTGGTCACTGCCACGATCTCGGTGCAGTAGGGCTTGAAGGCTTCCTTCACGGTCTCAAGGTCCAGCCCCAGCGCCTCGCAGGTCTCGGTGTTGATGGTCGCGATGCCGTTGTCGAAGGTCTGGTAAGGCAGGTCGGCGGTGGTCTTGCCCTCGCAGAGCAGCTCGACCACCATGTCTGCGGTGGCCTCGCCCAGCTGGACGTAATCGACGCCGTAGCCCACGAAAGCACCGTTCAGTGCAAAGCTGTCGGCACCAGTGAAGTGCATGACCCCGGCATCGGTAAAAGTCTCGTAGATGGACAGCTCCGCAGTCATCACGGTGTTGTCGGTCGGGGTGAACACGGCCTTGACCCCGGCTGCAACGAGGGCTTCGGCCGCCATCTGAATTTCGGCGGTGGTGGTGCCGTTCTTTTCAATGTACTGGATGCCCTTGCTGTCGCAGAATGCCTTGGCATCTGCGATGGCCTGGGTGGAAGCATCCTGGCTCAGGTCGTACAGCAGGCCGATGGTGTCAATATCCGGGTTGACGGCCAGGATGAGGTTCATGATGGCGTCGGTGTTCAGGGCATCGGAAGTGCCGGTGATGTTCTCCTCGCCGTCAAAACCGGCGGAGACCGGGTCGGTGACCGCAGAGTAGACAACAGGGATGTCGGTATCCTCGACCGAAGCCAGCATGGTGGCGGCGGTGGGGGTAGCCACGGCCACGATGACGTCCACATCATCGGCCACAAGGTCGGCACCGATCTGGTTCAGGTTGGTCTGGTCGGCCTGCGCGTTGGCGTAGTAGTCGGCATAATCAAAGGTCACGCCCTTTTCCTTGCCCACCTCATCCAGACGGCTCTCAACGGAGGCGACGATCTGGTTCAGAGAGGCATGGTCCACATAATTGACGATGCCCACCTTGAAGGTCTGGCCCGCTTCTGCCGAAGCAGCTGCCGACGAGGCGGCGGCGCTGGAGACGGTGCCGGAGGCAGCGGACGAGGCCGAACCGCCGCAGCCGGTCAGGCTGAATGCAGAGACAGCGGCAGCACCCAGAGCGGCCTTGAGGAAATTGCGGCGGGAGATCATGTTCATGGTTTTCATAGCGGTTGCTCCTTCCCTGGAGCGGGCGGCAGTAAAAAAGACCCGCTCCACTTGCGGAACGGGCCTTTTCATGGTAACAAAAGATCCCGTCCCTGTGTGTTCATCCACAAGGACAGGATCGAAAATACGATTCTGCGGTGCCACCTTGTTTGCTCTGCCCAAGCCAGCTGCTGGCTGCAGAGCCCCTCACGGAGAGCCAACACTCCCCTGCCCTGTAACGGAGGCTTCCGTCCCAAGCTACTGGAAAGCACTGGCTCTCGTTTGCCCGGCCCTCGGCGGCCCACGAAGTCCTGCCCCGCTCTCGCCCGTTTCCATCCTCCGGGCTCTCTAGCAGATGCGCTGTGCAGGTTCTCTTCCGCCTCATCGGTTTGATTGCATTATACACTTTATTCGTGTAAAGTCAAGAGGGAATTTTTCATCTATGCAATGGTTCAGATGAATCCGGTTTTCGTTTCCTTGACTTCTTTTGTGAAACAACGTACACTGTGTGCATTATAGTTTTCCGAAAGAAGGTGTTCTTCACGAATCCGACCGAAAATACCCTGCTGCATGGGCCGGTGCGTCCGGCGCTGCTGCGGTACGCCCTGCCGATCATCCTGAGTATGGTAGCCACCCAGTTCTATTCGGTGGCCGATACCATGATCATCGGTCTGCGGCTGGATGCCGACGCGCTGGCAGCGGTCTCCAATGCTTCCACCATCCTGATGCTCTTTCTGTTCATCTCCGGCGGCATGGAGCTGGGCGGCGGCCTGCTGGTGGCAGCGGGCCGGCCCACGGCCACCCGGCAGGAGATGGCCGAGCTGCTCTACAACCTGCTGTTCGTCGATCTTGTGCTGGCGCTGGGCCTGACCGCACTGGGCTTTTTCACCCTGCCCGCCCTGCTCCGGCTCATCCGGACGCCGGAAGAGATCCTGGCCGAGGCGGTGCTTTATGGGCGGGTGTATCTGGTCGGCCTGCCCTTTCTGATGCTCTATGACCTGACCAAAGAGTGCATCATGGGCTGCGGAGACTCGAAAACGCCACTCCGGGCCGTAGTCGCCACCAGTGTGATGAACATTGTGCTGGACCTGGTGTTCGTCGGCCCCTTCGGGGTCGCCGGTGCGGCCGGTGCTACCGTTGCCGCACAGATCGCCGGAGCGGGGTACATGCTGGCCCACCTGCGCAAAACCGAACTGAGCCTGCCCTTCCGCCGGGAGATGCTCAAGGCAAGCTACGCGAAGGACATCTTCCGCCTTTCCGCCCCCAACTCCCTGCAGCAGGCCAGCGGCACCATCATCACGACGGTCAAACAGGGGCTTCTGGGCGGGCTGGGCGTCGCGGCCATCGCGGGCTTTTCCTGCGCGGGCAAGCTCTCCAGCCTGCTGATGATGCCGGTGTACGGTTTCGTGCAGTCCATCGTCTTTTTCATTGCCCAGAACACCACTGCCCAGCAGCCGGACCGGGTGCACACCGGCCTGCGGGAGGGGCGGCGCATCCTGTTTTTCTACTCGCTGCTGGTGGCAGCGCTCTGCATCGGGCTGAACGGCCCGCTGCTTCGGCTCTTCACCACCGACGCTGCTGCCGCCGCCTACGGCTCCACCATGCTGGCCTTTGAGGGCATCTCGTATGTGTTCACCGCGCAGAAGCATCTGTGCGAGGCCCGGCTGCGCGGTGCCCAGAAGATGGGGCTGTATCTGGTCTCGAACCTGGGGCAGATCGGGCTGAATCTGGCCGCCTGCGTTTTGCTGGTGCCCCGCATCGGCTTTTCGGGCTTCTGGCTGTCCACCTGGATCAGCGCCCCCGTCGGCCTTGCGCTGGCCGCGCTGCTGGCAAGGATCGGCGCAAAACAACAGAGCTAACACAAAAAGCACAGTGCTTGTACTGTGCTTTCATTTATGATATACTGTTTTTGCAGCCATCTGGCTGACAGGCGCTGTCTGCAAATGCAGGTGGTCACGCTCCTCTCCCCGGCGAAGCGTTGGGGGGAACGCGTTCTTCTTTGCTTCCCCTGACGCAAACGCGGAAGGGGGGATGTTCTATGACGCTGAGTGAAGTGCTTCAGCTGCTCGCCGTGATCGGCGGTGCAGTTTTTGTGACGTTTCAGATTACATGGACGATTTCCAACAGCAAAAAGAAATGACCGCCTCTGCCCTACCAAAGCAAGCGGTCATTCTTTTTGACACCTGAGCCGAGGAGGAGCTGACCATTTTGCAGCCAGCGTCTTTCTCTATTTGTAGTATAGTAATTTTTTATCGTTTTGTCAAGCAGAAAAGGAACACAATGGAACCTTTGAAGATCCAACACATCCCCCTGCCCCACCGGGCCGTGTTCGGCCCCATGGCAGGCTTCACCGATGCGCCCTGCCGCCGCCTGATGGCGCAGCACGGGGCCGGTTTCACAGTCAGTGAGATGGTGTCCAGCCGGGCGCTGGTCTACCACGACCACAAAACGGTCAGCCTGCTCAAGGCCGAACCCAACGGTGCCCCCTACGGCGTCCAGATCTTCGGCGAAGTGCCCCAGATCATGGGCGAAGCAGCCGCTGCCATCGAGGAATACGATTTCGACTTTCTGGACATCAACATGGGCTGCCCGGCCCCGAAGATCGTCTCCGGCGGCGCCGGCAGCAAACTGATGCTGGACCCCGACCTCTGCGGCAGGATCGTCGAGCAGGTAGTGGCGCACACCTCCCGGCCCGTCACGGTCAAGATGCGCAAAGGCTGGGACGCCGACCACGTCACCGCAGTCGAGTGCGCCAAGGCATGCGAACAGGCCGGTGCGGCCCTCATCGCAGTACACGCCCGGACGCGGGAGCAGATGTACACCCCCGGCATCGACCCGGAGATCATCGCCCGCGTAAAATCTGCCGTGCATGTGCCGGTGCTGGGCAACGGCGACATCCATTCGGCTGAAGACGCCGTCGCTCTGGTCAAAGAGACCGGCTGCGACGGTGTGATGATCGCCCGCGCAGCCCTGGGCGACCCGTGGCTGTTCGAGCGGGTGAACGCCGCACTGGAGGGCACCCCGGCCCCCAAAGAGCCGAATCTGCAGGCCCGGATGAACGCCCTCCGCCGTCAGGTGGAGGAGATGGTGGAGCAGAAGGGCGAATTCGTTGCCATGCCCCAGGCCCGCGCCCAGACCATGCACTACATGAAAGGGCTGAAGGGTGCGGCCTCCCTGCGGCGGTACTGCTGCGAGCTGACCCATCTGGAAGACATCGACCGCCTCATCGAGGCAGTGTTCGACCAGCAGCGCAAAGCGGGGCTTGACCCGGACGACGAACGCGAGGTCCCGTTCCCCTGATTTTCCCGGACGATCCGGACTTTTTTGAAACAAGAGGTTCTCTGCCATGACTTCATCTCACAGCCCCCGGCTTCTGGGGCAAAAACAGAACAAATTCCTGCTCACGGTCTGCCTGTGTGCGCTGACGGCGGCGCTGATCTTCCTGCCGTTCTACCTTCTGGACGGCGGCTTTTTCCACTACGCCGGTGATTTCAACAGCCAGCAGATCAGTTTTTACCGCTACATGAACGGCTTCCTCAAGGGGCTGGGCTACCCGGACGGCGCAGGCAGTGTCCACAACACCTTCTCCTGGGCCACCGACCTTGGCAGCGGGGCGCTGAACGCCTATTCCTTCTACCTGTACGGCTCGCCGTTCTTCTGGTTCTCGCTGCTCTTCCCCCAGCGGTGGCTCCCCTATCTCATGGTCCCGCTGCTGGTGCTCAAGTTCGCCGTGGCGGGTGGCGGCGCATACCTGTATCTGCGCCGCTACGTGAAAGACCAAAACTATGCCGTGCTGGGCGCGGTGCTCTATGCCTTTTCCGGCTGGGGGCTCTACAACATCTTCTTCAACCACTTCATTGATGTGCTGGCCCTCTTCCCGTGGATGCTCTGGGCGCTGGACGAGGCTGTCTACCATGGGCGGCACGGGCTGTTCGCGTTCTGGGTCGGCGTCAACCTGCTGAACAACTACTTCTTCTTTGTGGGGCAGGTGCTCTTCCTGCTCCTCTACTTCATCTGTAAAGTCAGCGCGGGGGATTTCAAGCTCACGCCCCGACTGTTCGTCCATCTGGCCTTTGAAAGCCTCCTCGGCGTGGGGCTGGGAGCCGTCATCCTCTGGCCCGCCGTCCTCTCGCTGTTGCAGAACCCCCGCACCATCGACCTGTCCTCCGGCTGGGGCTTTCTGACCTACGCAAAGCCCCAGCAGTACCTTGCCATCCTGCTGAGCTGGATCCTGCCGCCCGACTCGCCCTATATGACCTCCATCTGGTCGGAAGGCGTCATCAAGTGGACGAGCATGACCGCCTATCTGCCCCTGTGCAGTCTGGCCGGTGCTCTGGCTTACTGGCGCGCCCGGCAGGGCGACAGCAAAAAGCGGATCGTTGCCACCTGCGCCGTCTTTGCGCTGGTGCCTGTGCTGAACAGCGCCTTCTACGCCCTCAATTCCAGCTACTACGCCCGGTGGTTCTATATGCCGGTGCTCATCCTGGCCGCCATGACCATCAACGCACTGGAAGACCCCGCCGTCGAGCTGGACCGCCCGGCCCGGAACATCAGCGGACTCGTCATTGCCACGCTGGCCTTTGCGCTGGTGCCGGTGCAGGATGCCAGCACCAAGGAATGGTCGCTGGGCGTCCTGCAAAATCCCGGCCAGTACGCCGCCGTGTTCGGCTTTGCCCTCATCGGGCTGCTGGTCTACCGCTGGGTCGCGCAGCGGTGGCGGGCCGACAAGCGCCTGCCCCAGCGGATGCTGGCGGCGGTGCTGGCATTCAGCTGCCTGTTCGGCATCACCCACATCGGCATCGGCAAGTTCGGCCAGTGGAACACCGACAGCGACCTGGTGGAAGAGTACACCAGCGCCCTGGCCCTGAAGGAAGACCTGCCGGAAGGCGACTGGCGCATCGACACCTACAAGACCCACGACAACCTCGGCCTCTGGCTGGACAAGAGCTGCCTGCAATACTTCGGCAGCACCGCCGCCCCCAGCATCCTCAGCTTTTACCCGGCGCTGGGCGTCAAGCGGGACGTCCGCAGCCAGCCGGAGCTTTCCAACTATGCGCTGCGGGGCCTGCTGAGCGTGAAGTACCTCATCACCAAGCCCGACCGGCAGGCCGACTTCCTCGAAGAGGCCGATGAGGGCTGGGCCTATTACGACACGCTGGATGGCTACACCCTCTATGAAAACACCAACTACGTCCCCATGGGCTTCACCTACGACTACTACCTCACCGAGGACGATTACGAGTCCACCGTGACGGTCACCCGCTCCAATCTGCTGATGCGGGCGCTGGTGCTCTCCGATGCGGATGCTGCCGCATACGGCCAGTATCTGCAGCCGCTGCCCGCCGCTGAGCTGAATGACCTGACCTATGACCGCTACGTGCAGGATTGCGCCGACCGCCGGGCCTCGGCCTGTTCGGTGTTCCAGATGACCAATTCCGGCTTCCACGCTGAGATCACGCTGGACGCCCCGAACCTCGTCTTCTTCTCGGTGCCTTACGACGACGGCTTCACGGCCACGGTCAACGGCAAAGAGACCGACATCCTGCGGGTGGACGAGGGCCTGATGGCGGTGCTCTGCCCCGCCGGGGAAAGTACCCTTGATTTTGTCTACCAGCCGGACGGCATCCGGCTGGGCAAGCCTGTCACGCTGCTTTCGCTCGTGGTCTTCGTATCCTACACCCGGTATTTTGCCTGGGACGAGCGGAAAAAGCGGAAGCACTGAAGAAAAGGAGAGCGTTCTATGGAACATCGTCATTGGAAAAAAGCCGGCATCACCACCTCCCTGCTGGGCTACGGCTGCATGCGCCTGCCCACCCTGCCGGACGGCAGCATCGACGAAGTGCGGGCCGAAGCCCTGCTGAACACCGCGCGGGACGCAGGCGTCAACTACTTTGACACCGCCTACCCCTACCACGGCGGCGAGAGCGAGCCGTTCGTGGGGCGGGTCATCGCAAAATGGCCCCGCGAGAGCTTTTATCTGGCCACCAAACTGCCCCTGTGGCTGTGCGATTCGCTGGAAAAAGCCCAGCAGATCTACCGCAGTCAGTTCGAGCGGCTGGGTGTGGACACCATTGATTTCTACCTGCTCCACTCCCTGCACCGGGCACGGTACGACAAGGCCAAGGCGCTGGGCATCGTGGACTGGCTCTGGGAGGAGAAGAAGGCCGGGCGCATCCGGAACTTCGGCTTCTCCTGCCACGACAACGCGGACGGGCTGGAACACATCCTGCGGGACCAGCCCTGGGATTTCTGCCAGCTGCAATACAACTACCTTGACACCGACGACCGCGCCGAGGAGATCGCGGGCGACCGCGGCTATGCGCTGACCGAAGAGCTGGGCATCCCGCTCATCATCATGGAACCCATCAAGGGCGGCACACTGGCCAACCTTCCGCCGGACGCTGCGGCGCCGCTAACCGCCCTCGACCCCGCCGCCAGTGCAGCTTCCTGGGCGCTGCGCTGGGTAGGCAGCCACAAAAACGTCCACCTGATCCTCTCCGGCATGAGCACCGAGGAACAGCTGGCCGACAACCTTTCCACCTTTGCGCCCTTCCGCCCCCTGAACGCAGCGGAAGATGCCGCTGTGGCCGAGACGGCCCGCATCCTGCACAGCCGCATCAAGATCGGCTGCACGGGCTGCCGGTACTGTATGCCCTGCCCCATGGGCGTGGACATCCCGGACAACTTCAGCATCTGGAACCGGCTGGGGATGTTCGGCCAGCCGGACGCCGTCCGGCACCAGTGGACCGCCCAATTCCCGGATGCCGAAAAGGCCAGCCACTGCGTCCGCTGCGGCAAGTGCGAGGCCGTCTGCCCCCAGCACCTGCCCATCCGCACCGCGCTGGCCCAGCTGCAAACGGAACTGGATGCACTTTGATCTTCCCGCAAGCAAAAAATACCGTGTCCCCGGCGTGGGGACACGGTATTTTTGCTTTGATGGTTTACCACTTCATGCCGATAGCATCCAGACGGCGGATGCGGTCCTCGGTCAGCTTCGGGTCATTTTCCGCGCGGGCCGTGCGCATCCGGCGGACCCAGTCGCCCAGACCGAAGCCGTCTTCGCTGCGGTAGGTGGCCGACGGCAGCAGGTCGCCGTTGGCCTTGGCATAGGCCGCTGCGTGTTCATAGGCCAGGTCCCACTTGGCTATGCGGGCGTCCCACTCCATGCCGATGCCGTCCAGCCGTTTCACATGCTCCGGCGTCACCTGGAAGGAGTCGGGCCGGGTCTTGCGGGCAGCGCGGAGGTTCGACATCCAGACGCCCAGCCGGAACCCACCAGCCGTGACGTAATTGGAGGGCACCAGCAGGTTGCCGTGATCCTCGGCATAGCGGGCGGCTTCCTCAAAGTTGTGCTCCCAGTTCTTCTCCCGCAGGCTCTCCTTGCCGGAGGGTGCCGCACTCTGCTTGTGGGGCTTTTCGTCCTTGAGCAGCTCGTCCAGCTCGCGGCGGTGCACCTCACCCAGGCGCGGGTCGCCGGTGCGGCGGTACTGGCGCTGGCGGTAGAGCCAGCTGCCCAGCCAGATGCCGTTCTCGGTCTTATAATTCAGCGGGATCTCCAGATCTCCGTGCTCTGCCCGATACTTCTGGGCCAGCTCGAAGCGCTCCCGCCAGGGGTCGTATTTGTCCCAGACCATCCCGATCTCATCCAGCTGGGCCTTGCGTTCCGGCGTGACGCGGGCGCTGGAGTTGTCCGGGTTCTGCCAGGCGTAGCGCTGGCGGGCGATCCATTTGCCCAGCAGGATGCCGTCCGGTGTGACATAATTGGAGGGCACTTCCAGATCCCCGAACTGCTCGGCGTACCGCTTAGCGGCCTCGAAGTTCTCCTGCCACTTGCGGACATTCCGGTTGACCCAGTTGATGCCGATGGCTTCCAGCCGCTCGACCTGCTCCAGGGTCAGCTCGCCGTTCTTATAGGCGCTGCGCTGGCTGCTGAGCCAGACGCCCAGCGCGAAGCCATCCGGCGTAACGTACTTGATGGGCGCTTCGAGGTCTTTGTGTTCGAGATAATAGCGGGCGGCCGCAGCGTAGCTCTGCTCCCACAGGTCGGTGGAAGCGTTCCACACCATGCCGATGCTCTCCAGCCGCTCGATGCGGGCGCGGCTCAGGTTGCCGCTGACGTAGCGCTGGCGGTTATAGACGATCCACTCACCCAGGGCAAAGCCGCTGCGGTCGCGGTAGCGCACCGGCACCAGCAGGTCGCCATGGTCGTCGCGGTACTTCTGCGCCGAGGCAAAGGCCTTTTCCCAGGCCAGCTCCGAGCGCTGCTTCCAGCCGATGTTCAGCTTGTCCAGCCGGGCGATGCGGTCTGCATCCAGACGGCCCGGCTTCTGCCCGGCCCGGACCTGGCGCTGCGTTTCCAGCCAGCGGCCCAAGGGCAGGCCGTCCTCGGTCAGATAGTTATAGGGCAGTTGTAAATCGCCCCGCTCTGCGGCCACAGCCGCCGCCGCTGCATAAAAAGCCTCCCACCGGGCTTCCAGTTCCTTTTTCAGGCGGCAGTACAGGTGGTAGCTCTGGCGCATGGGCTTCTGCTGCTGGAAGCCGGGGTGCTCGCTGCCTGCGCGGAGCATAGCGGTGGTGCATTCCTTTTGCAGCACACGGCCATTGCCCAGACCGTCGAACCGGGCGGTCAGGTCGAACACCGGGATGGGCTTGCGGCCGCAGGCCACCAACGCCCGGCAGAGCATCTGGCGGAATCGGCCTGCCTCGCCGGTCTCGCGGACCAGAATGGCACCCGCCAGCCCCTCAATGGGCTGCTGGACGCCCGGCGAGTTGACGCAGAACAGCACCTTCGGCCCCGTTTCGGTGGAGGTGCAGAACCGTTTCACCGCCTCGGCGTCGCGCAGGCAATCACACTCGGCACGGTAGAAATGGGCATTCGAATCCACGGTGCGGAGGAACTCTTCCAGCTGTTCCTGCACCTCGTCGAGGTAGTCCTCCGACTCAAAGATGGCCAGATAGCGGCCCTGGGTGTCGGTCAGGACGCGGGGCATCAGGGCGATGGGGTTCTCGGCCTGCCGCACCGACCAGTTGATCTCATCGTATTGTGCGCTCAGCGCGTTGGTCTGCGCGGGCAGGTGCAGGTTCTTGATCCGGGCACGGAGCAGGTTCATCTGCCCTTCCTGCGGCCAGAGCATCGCGGCGTAGTTCGACGGCACCGGCAGGGTGCCCAGCGCCATTCCCTCGCCGACCGTCATCCGGGAGACGACCGTCCCCTCGAAGAGTTCCGCGGCCGCCTGGCATTTCTGGTCGGTGCTGTTGGGCACTGTCAGGCCCAGCAGCTTTGCCTCCGGGCACAGACGGAGCAGCCGCTGGGCCGATTTTGCCCAGCAGGCCGCCGTCACTTCATGGTAGCAGTCGAAGATCAGGTAATCCGGCTTGCGTGAGGCCAGCCGGACCCACTCCTCGGCCGACGCCTCGGCCAGCACACCGCAGTCGCAGAAGATGAGGTTCTCCGGCAGCACACCGTCGTTGTAGCGGCGGACATCCTCCCTGCGCAGGGTCAGCCGCGCCGCACCGTACACCAGCCAGATGAACGACGCCTGCGGATGGTCCGCGATGAGCTGCCATGCAATGCAGCTCTTGCCCGTGCCGGTGGCATGTTCCACTGCTGCTTTTCCGTTTTGTTCCAGCGCAGCGGCAACCTTTGCATACGCCTCCGCGTTGACCTTGTTCAAACTGATCGGCATCGTTTTTCTACCTCCAGGATCGATCTTCTTGCAAAGAATTTTTCTTATAAATCTATTATGGCAAAAAGCACTTTCTTGTCAAGCATTCCCGGCAAAAAAGAAGATTTCGGATAAAAAATACGATATTTTTTTCATTATTTTTTGGGCATCCCAACCAACTTCCGGCATAGCTTCGGGCATCCTCAAAACGAAACACCGCACAAACACCGAGCGCAGCCCTCCCGCAATGTCCTGTTTTTCCGCAGCACAGCGCCTCTGTCTGCGAAATATTCCGCCGCCCCGGAAGCAGCTGCAAACACAAAAACCGCCTGCCGAACGTTTCCTTCAGCAGACGGTCTTCAGTTGCGCCAGCGTGAGTCGAACACGCGGTGGGGGAGTCAAAGTCCCCTGCCTTACCGCTTGGCGATGGCGCATTGTCGTGAGTATAAGTATAGTAGAATGTTCCCCATTTGTCAAGCAAAAACATCGTTGACAAAACCGGCCCGGTCCCTTATGATAAAAGAAAAACGAAAGGGGGATGGTCTATGGGTCCCTGGTATTATGAGGTCGTCAGCTTTGACGGCGACTACGTCAACCTGCGCCGCACCGACATCGCCAGCGACGAGCTGAACCCCGTTGCGCTGGCGCTCCTGCCGCCGGAGATCGAGGTCGGCAGCAAGATCAAGTGCGAATACTTCCAGTACGAGATCATCGGCTGAACGCAGAAGAACGCCCGGAGTGCAGATCGTGCGCTCCGGGCGTCCGTTTTTGCTCTTCAGTTGCGGTAGCAGCGGTCCTGCCCGACGAGCCAGTCCTCGCACAGGCGCTGGGCCTCCTCCACGCTGCGGCTGACACAGTGGAACAATGCACCGTGGAGCGAGCAGTAGGAGTAGCGGACTTTGGGCACCCCATTGGGATCTCGGAATTTTTCACAGCGTTCCTGTCCGGGCATCAGATAAAGTTGTTCCATAAAGCCGCAGCTCTCCTTTGTTTGATTTTTGGTGTGCCGTACACACACTGCGTCCTATTGTAGCACTTCCCGCCGCCGGGCGCTATTCGCTGTTTCCACAAAAAACAGGACGGAACTTCGGGGCTTCTTCCCTCTTGACAATTCCAGATCTTGTGATAAGAAGCAGGCCGCAGCTGCTTTCCCTCTTGTAAAATCCGGCCAAAACGGTTATGATAGAACCAAATAAAAAACAAAGGAGCATCAACCTATGCGTGCTTACGAGCGACTGTTAAAATATGCCCGCGTTTACACCACCTCTGACCCCAATTCCGGCACCCATCCCTCTGCCGAGCGGGAATTTGACTTGGCCCATATCCTTGTGGAGGATCTGAAGGCCATCGGCATCGAGGACGCCTTTGTAGATGAGCACTGCTACGTCTACGGCACTCTCCCCGCCACCCCCGGCTGTGAGGACAAGCCCGCGCTGGGCCTCATCGCCCACATGGACACCGCACCGGACGCTTCCGGCGAGAATGTGAACCCCATCCTGCACGAGAACTACGATGGCCGCGACGTCACCCTGCCCGCCACCGGCATGGTCATGAAAGTCTCCACCTTCCCCTTCCTGAAAGACCTGAAGGGCGAGACCCTCATCACCACCGACGGCACCACGTTGCTGGGTGCCGACGACAAGGCCGGTGTGGCGGAGATCCTGACCGCCGCTGAGACCCTCATCGCCGAGGGCCGCCCCCACGGCAAGCTCTGCATCGCCTTTACCCCCGATGAGGAGATCGGCGAGGGCGCTTCCCTGTTCGACATCCCCGGCTTTGGGGCCGACTTTGCCTATACCGTCGATGGCGGCGATGTGGGCGGCATCGAGTACGAGAACTTCAACGCCGCCAGCGCCACCGTCACGGTCCACGGCTTCTCGGTCCACCCCGGCTCCGCGAAGGACGCGATGATCAACGCCTCCAACGTGGCCATGGAGTTCCACCAGGCCCTGCCCGTCATGGCCCGTCCGGAGACCACCGAGGGCCGTCAGGGCTTCTATCACCTGTGCCAGATGTACGGCGATGTGACCGAGGCCAAGCTCGGCTACATCCTCCGCGACCACGACGCAGGCAAGCTCCAGTTCAAGAAGGACAACCTTCTGCACATTGCCGACTACCTGAACGGCAAGTACGGCGACGGCACCGTGGAAGTGGAGATCAAGGACAGCTACCGCAACATGATCGAGAAGATCAAGCCGCACTTCCACCTGGTCGAGAACGCCCGCAAGGCCATCGAAAAGGCCGGTCTGACCCCGGAGGAAGTCCCAGTCCGCGGCGGCACCGACGGTGCCGTCCTGAGCTGGAAGGGCCTCCCCTGCCCGAATCTGGGCACCGGCGGCTTCAACTTCCACGGCGTGTGCGAGTGCACCACCGTCGAGCGGATGGACAAGGCGGCCGAAGTCCTGCTGAATATCGTGGAGATCTACAGCAAGTAAATACAGAGACAGCAAAAAAGGAAGAGCGGCGGTGTCGCTCTTCCTTTTTTGTTTGTCAGCCCACGTTGATATGCCCCACCGGCAGGATCTTGCGCTTGTTGTCACCGGGCTTGACCGTCAGGCTGATGGCCAGCGAGACCGGGCCCACGCGGCCCATGAACATGACCAGCATGTACAGCAGCTTGGCCCCGACATTCAGCTGGCTGGTAACGCCCACCGACAGGCCCACCGTGCCGAATGCCGAGCAGGACTCAAAGATGGCGTCGATGACGGACACGGCATCCGAGGTGTTGTAGTAGACCACCACCGCCGAGCCCAGCGATGCCACGATGCCCAGCATGATGATGGTCAGTGCGCGGTAAACGGTCTTGGACTCGATGTGGTGCTCGGCGATCACGCAGTCGTCGCGGCCCTCCGCCACGCTGCGGATGGTCAGGATCAGCACAGCAAAGGTCGTCACCTTGACGCCGCCGCCCGTCGAACCCGGTGCCGCACCGATGAACTGCAACACGCTCATCAGGAGCTTGGTGACCGGCCCGCAGGCCGCCAGGTCGATGGTGTTCATGCCCGCCGTACGGGTCGAGACCGACTGGAAGAGCGACGCCATCACCTTGCCCGGAACCGACAGCCCGCCCATGGTGGCCGGGTTCGACCACTCCATCAGACAAATGAGCGCCGCGCCGCCGACCCACAGAATGGCCGAGAACGCCAGCACGACCTTCGCGTGGAGGGACAGGCGGCGTTTTTTGCGAAATTCGCCCAGCTCCACCCAGACCATGAAGCCCAGACCGCCTGCCATGATGAGGAACATGACGACAGCCTGCACGTAATAGTTGTTGACATACGGCGCCAGCGACGAATACGGCCCGAACCGGCCAAACAGGTCAAAGCCCGCATTGCAGAACGCCGAGATGGCCGTGAAAATGCTGATCCAAACCCCTTCCAGCCCGAACTGCGGCACAAAGGCACACGCCAGCAGCACAATGCCAATGGCCTCGAACAGGAATGCCAGCCGGATGACGATTTTCAGCACCTCGGTCGCCTGCGAATAGCCGCTGGCCGAAACGCTCTCGCCCAGCAGCCGCAGGTCCCGGAAGCCCATCCGCCGCTTGGCCGCCAGCGCAAAAAAACTGGTCAGCGTGACCAGACCCAGACCGCCGACCTGGATGAGCAGCAGGATCACCACCTGCCCGAACATCGTGAACTGCGTCCACGTATCCCGCACGACGAGACCTGTCACGCAGGTCGCGCTCGTTGCGGTGAACATCGCATCCACCACGCCCAGCCGCCCGCTGCGGCTGGCGATCGGCAACGTCAGCAGCAGCGTCCCCAGCGCGATCACCAGCACAAAGCTCCCGCAGATGATCTGTGTCGCATTGCTGCCCACCAGCCAACCTTTGGGGTGGTTCTTCTTTTTTCTGGTTTTTCCCATGAAGTGCTCCTTCTCCCGCACCGGCAGCCTCTGCGCTCCCGATGCAGCATCGTTCTTGCCTCTCCCGTTCCGGGGTCGGCATCTCCCTTATAGGATACACCTTTTTTCTTTTTCGTTCAACTTGATTTTCTCTCCAACTTGCGGTATTATAATGAGGTGTGGTTCTGTCTCTATACCTCAGCTGGATAGAGGGTTCGCCTCCTAAGAATTCGGTCAACCTGATACCTTGGGTGCAGAAGTGATTGCTCTAATCAAAAGCAAGACTGGGAATCAGAGTTTTCTCAACAATTTTTGATGCAACAACTTTACCATCGTCCCGGTTGCAATGCAGTCGGTCACTTCGTTGTGAAAAGCATTCCACACATTTGTTTCCAAGTGCGTTGAATTTCAAAAAATCAACGATAATACATAATATGCCTCAGTAGCTTAGCTGGATAAAGCGCCTCCCTCCTAAGAATTCGGTCAACCTGATACCTTGGGGGCAGAAGTGATTGCTCTATTCAAAAGCAAAACCGAGAATCACGGTTTTCTCAACAAATTTTGATGCAACAAGTTCAACACCGTTCCGGTTGCAACGCAGTCGGTCACTTCGGTGTGAAAATCATTCTGCATATTCGTTTCCAAGCGCGTTGAATTTCAAAAAATCAACGATAATACATAATATGCCTCAGTAGCTTAGCTGGATAAAGCGCCTCCCTCCTAAGGAGGAGACCGCAGGTTCAAATCCTGTCTGGGGTATCCCTTTATGAAAATGCGAAGGTCATTTTTCCATGTGAAAGACGATCTTCGCATTTTTCATTTTGAACCTATCACCAAAATTAGCCAGCTAATGCCATTAGCAGAATTTTCGGTTTCAGCTAATAAAATCAGGTTTCCAGCTAATGAAGCCCCATAAAGCACCTTTTGAACTCTGTTTTCCGGCTCTCTGCTAAAATTGGTAGCCGCTTTTCTGTAAATCCATGTAAATACAAGATAATTTGTGTAAATCTACTTTCCACATTTCTGCCCAAAACCGTGTAAAACACTTTTCTCCATACATAGCGCGTTCACTCGCTGTTCTCTCGGAACAGAAAGAGGAACGCGCTTTTTTGTTTTCGGGCTGAACTTCCCGAATCCACCAAAGGAGGGTTTACCAATGAAAAAAGTTCTGACCGTCACGATGGACGGTATCCGCTACCATGCTTCCCGCCCGGCAGATTGCCGGCACTGCTTCTTCTGGAAGAACCGAAAGAAGGGCTGCGTTCTCGGCAAAGAGAACTGCTACTATCTGATCGAGCCGCCCAAAGGCCCCAGCAAGTGCGAAGGGTGCCCCTACAAGCGGGCAAAGCCCTGTGTGCTGGTTCCCTGCTACAAAGACCTGATGGCACCGCTTGAGAAACGAGGTGATGCCAAGTGAGCCACAAACGAAACGAAGCCTTGCGCCACGTTCAATCATCCATGCACCATGTGATCGCCGCTGGCGAAGGTTCCGACCGTGCCCCGGACAGCTGCAAGCTGTGCCCATACTATCGACCCGATTTCAAGTTCCGCACCTGCCTGTATGCCAACTGCCCTTATAAGAAGCAGGTCAATGTATTCCGTTCCACACCTGAAAAATGGGATATTCTCTATGCCCGAAAAAAAGCCGACAAGAACCGCAGACCTTGATTACTTCTATGGGCAGTCCAGCGAGCTGTTCTCCTTCTATCGGATTCCCAAGCTGTTGTTTCAGGATAGCCGCTTCCAACCGCTTTCCACAGATGCCAAAACCCTGTACGGTATCCTGCTGGACCGCATGAGCCTTTCAGCCCGGAATGGTTGGTTGGACAAAGCTGGGCGGGTGTTCATCATCTATACTGTGCAGGAGGTGCAGGATTCACTGGGCTGTGCCGATAAAAAGGCTACCAAGCTGCTGCGAGAACTGGAAGAGTACGGCCTGATTGAACGCAAACGGAGGGGGCTGGGCAAGCCCGATCTCATCTATGTGAAGAATTTTTCGTCAGAATCGTCAAAACTACGCTTTCTGAATCGTGATAATGACGATTCTGGAGTCGTCCAGAATACGCTTCAAGACCCGGCCAAACTACGATGTAATAAGACTGAGAGAAATAATACAGAGATAAGCGATACTGATCCTATCTCTTCCGATGAAAACGACTGGATGAGCGAACGTGAACAACTGGAGGAATATTTTTCTCAATCTTTGGAGGTAGCCCTTCTGCTCCGGCTTTGCCCGGACGATGAGGATACCATCTATCAGATCATGGATTTGCTGGTGGACACCTGTGCCACCAAGCGCAAGACGCTGCGCATTGCCGGGGACGATAAACCCGCTGAGGTGGTACGCAGCCGCTTTATGAAGCTGAACGCCGACCACATCCGTTTTGTGCTGAAGTGCCTTGCAGAGAACAGCAGCCCAATCCGAAACATGAAACAATATCTGCTCGCTTCTCTGTATAACGCACCCACCACGATGCAGCTAACCTATCAAAATCAAATGAACCATGACTTTGCGCATGATTCGCCGAGGGGGTGATTTTATCGCAAAGAAATGTACCACAATCGCTATCGTCAACCAGAAAGGCGGTACCGGCAAAACCACCACCTGTGAAAATCTGGGCATCGGGCTGGCGATGGAGGGCAAAAAAGTCCTGTTGGTGGACGCTGACCCACAGGGCAGCTTGACCATCAGCATGGGCTGGCAGCAGCCCGATGAACTGCCCACGACCCTTTCCACCTTGATGGCAAAAGCCATGAACGATCAGAGTATTCCGCCCGGTGAAGGCATCCTGCACCATGCAGAGGGCGTTGATCTTATTCCGGCAAACATCGAACTGGCAGGGCTGGAAGTTTCCCTTGTCAATTGCCTGAACCGGGAAAAGATGCTCAAACAGGTGTTGGAAGGTGCAAAGCATGAATACGACTTTATTCTGCTGGACTGCACCCCTTCCCTTGGGATGCTGACCGTGAATGCACTGGCAGCGGCAGACACCACCCTGATTCCCGTACAGGCGCAGTACCTGTCTGCAAAGGGCCTGGAACAGCTTTTGCAGACCGTGCAGAAGGTCCGACGGCAGATCAACCCCAAACTGAAAATCGAGGGCATCCTGCTCACCATGACCGACAGCCGCACCAACTATGGGCAGCAGATCGACAATCTGATTCGGGGTGCTTACGGCAGCAAGATCAAAGTGTTCGACCAGACCATTCCTAGATCTGTCCGGGCTGCAGAGATCAGTGCCGTAGGCAAGAGCATCTACCAGCATGACCCCAAAGGCAAGGTGGCAGAAGCCTATAAATCTCTGACTAGGGAGGTGATGGCGAATGCCGAAAAACAGCTTAAACGTGTCGCTGAAAGGGGCAGATGACATCTTCTCCACCGAAGAATCCCGACAGGAGCAGCAGCGGGAGCAGGTTCAGCAAATCCCCATCGGGGAGCTGTTTCCTTTCAAGAACCACCCCTTTAAGGTTTTGGATGATGAGTCCATGCAGCGCACGGTGGAGAGCGTGGAACAGTACGGCGTGTTGTCTCCGCTGATTGCCCGTCCCCGCCCGGAGGGTGGCTATGAGATCATCTCCGGGCACCGCCGTCAGCACGCCGCCCAGCTTGCCGGGCTGGATGCGCTGCCGGTCATTGTCCGCAACACGGACGATGATGCCGCTGTTTTGCTCATGGTGGATAGCAATCTCCAGCGTGAAAACATTCTGCCTAGTGAAAGGGCTTTCGCTTACAAAATGAAGCTGGAGGCTCTAAAAAATCAAGGTGCTAGGTCAGATTTAACTTGTGGCCAATTTGGCCACAAGTTAATTGGTGCAAAAGCGCGAGATATTGTCGCTGATGAATCAGGTGACAATGCTCGAAATGTCCAAAGGTTTATCCGTCTGACCAGCCTCATCCCTGAACTGCTGGACATGGTAGACGAAAAGAAAATTGCCTTCAATCCCGCTGTGGAATTGTCCTATCTGGACGAAAGCCAACAGCGGGATTTTTTAGAAGCGATGAACGACACCCAGAATGCACCGTCCCTTTCCCAAGCGCAGCGGCTTAAAAAGCTGGCGCAGGAAGGGCACTTCTCGTATGACGTTGCCTTTGCGGTCATGGGAGAAGAGAAAAAGGATGAACTGGACAAGGTTGTCATCAAAAACGACACCCTGCGGAAGTATTTCCCGCGCAGCTACACCCCGAAACAGATGGAGGACACTATCATCAAGCTGCTTGAACAGTGGCAGCGCAAACAACAGCGGCAGAATGAACGCTAACATACATTTTGAATGTAAGACCCAACCGGGTCTTTCTTTTTTGCAAAAATTAGGAGAAAAAGCACTATGAACACTACCATTGATCTCAAGACCGCAAAGACCATCGAAGCCATGAACCAGAAGATCAACCACATGGACAATGCTGTGACCGACTTCTTCAATAAGATGAGCGATGTGCTGGAGCGGCAGTTCGGTGATGATGAAGTTTACGCCGCCGTGATTGCCCCGGAGATCGAACTGACTATCACTCCGCTGGCGAACGTTCGCAGTTACCTGCCTTGCTTCGATGAAGCAGATTCCTGCTACAGCATCAGCGAAGATGTGCCGCTGGCTCTCTGTTACGACCCTCGTCAGGTCATCACACTGGCTGGTAAGCGGTATCTGTCCGGTGCCGTTGTCTTTGTTCGCTACGATACCAATGGCAGCTTTGTTGCCCTTACCACCAGTGACCTGTATCTGATCCAGTGCTATCTGGCCGAGAACAGCGTCCCTCTTATGGCTGGCCGCGAGAAGATGGTCTGCATCTGCATTGACTGAGAGGTGCAGTATGGATACTGAAATGACCTGCTATGAGAGTTTCGCAGAAGTCACGGAGGACTTTTACTGTTCCGCCGTTGATGTTTTGAAGATTCTGGTTCTCCGTCTGCACGACTACCATGCTCGTTGCTTCCATTCTCTGCGGGATGCTCTGTACGACTATTTTTCTACCGATGCCGCACCGCATACTCATGCCAATGTTTCCACTAAGCATACCGTCACCGCGTCTTGCGCTCCCCGTCCTCCCTGAGAGGATTCTTCTCACAGTTCAGTCAATGCAGGAGGTTCGCTATGAATTATATTTATTCGTTTATCATTTTTGAAGCTGGTGCCTTTTTCGGCTTCTTTGTGGTAGCTCTGTTGAACGCCGCCCGTGCTGGGCAGGAAATCACCATCAAATTCGAGGAGGGAGATAATGGAGCAGAACGAGAACACTCTGTCGGTGCTGAAAATTGCACCGGGACAGTATCCGCAGCAGGTCGAGATCGATAACGACCTGAAAGCCTTGCAGCAGGCGGTGGGCGGCTCCATCGGCGCAAGCTACCCTTTTGAAGATCCGGTCGCCATCGTCTACAACGATGATGGCAAGCTCATGGGACTGCCGTTGAACCGTGCCTTATGGGACGAGGACGGGCTGATGTACGATGTTATTGCCGGAACCTTTTTGGTGGTAGGTCTGGGTGAGGAGGATTTTGTATCGCTCTCCCCGGAGCTGGCGCAGAAGTACGAAGAGCATTTCCATCAACCCGAAGCCTTTCTCCCTCTGGGGCGTCGCCTGATGGTCATTCCGGTTCCAGATGAATCGGTTCAGAATGACGCAGAAAAGGCTGTGAGCAAGCCCCCGGCAGAGCATGACCGCTAAGACGATTTTCTGCACAGGAGGTGGTAACGATGCAGGAAGAAAT
>ERZ1106983.508-NODE-508-length-47222-cov-3.938368_pt1 | contig 47222 bp, 34 predicted proteins | sample MGYA00403693_ERZ1106983 | MGnify/ENA primary metagenome ERZ1106983 (study PRJEB35170, sample SAMEA104062420) | human gut metagenome | biome: human gut; feature: human-associated habitat; material: faeces | place: Denmark | collected 2012-07-13 ...
GACATATCTTATATCAGTTTTTTGAGTTTACACAAAACTTGAAACGGTCTCATATATTATTCTTGGCATAGAATCCTATTCCCGTTATTACATTTTGATATGGGACAGTAGTCTTTCTTATTCTTTAGAATTGCTCATCCCTAATCAAATTGTCATGTCACACAAATTCTCAGTTCCCAAATACTCTTGAAATCATACGTGCATAAACGTCCATCAATGTATACTTACTTCGATAAAATTCTGTTTTATTGTACCTGACAATACCGTCTCCACAATAACATTTTTGTGTCAGTAATAATTTTTTTCAAGTTTAACAGATATTGATTGACCTGTCAATCTTACAATTCAGCTTTGTTGATCCTTTTCTTTGCATCATGAGAAATTTTTCTTCTATGCACCAGCTTTTCTCATCTGTTAACTTACATCGATTTTTTACAATCACTATTGTGATGGAAAAATATTTAAGAACTCTACTTAATGATGGTGATACTGATTTCTCAGCCTTACCTATAACAGATCCATTCAAACAAAATAAACAATCAGTGTAAGGCATTCAACAAATCACTTAGTGCTGGCCTATTTGCCGGGTTCGTATCTAACATTTCCATAAGAACAATTTTTAATTCATCATCCATTTCTTCTATTTCATCAAGACAATTCGAATCATCAACTATTGTACCAGTAAAAATATAAAGAATTGTCTTTGCTAATGAATAAATATCTGCCTTCTCCCAGTCAACGCCTATACCCATATTTGAGCCAAGAACTTCTGGAGCAAAATACTGGTTTGTATTTTGATTACGCACTTTTTTCTCCACATTCTGGAATACAGTAAACGCATAATCTGCAGAATCTTTTGTACAATCAAACTTTGCAAGTAAAGGCTTGTATTTTCCTCTGATATTAAAAATATAGAACGCGTCAGGATTAATATTTCTGTGATATAAAGGCGTTTCGTAATTATGTATAGATTCGATCCCTCTGCATAAGCCAGCTATAATATCCATTTTTTGTTCCATATCAATACTACCTACAAATTCGTCTGTCAATCGAAGTGGTCTATTCGGCAAAGAATACACTTGAAACTTGTAATCTCCATTGCTACCATTAATGTTCTCTGTCTGCCTTATTACATTTGATGGGTCTTCAAAATTATCATCCCAAAGCTTATTGATAATATCTATATCACGTCTCTGTCCTCGACTTATACTATCTATATCACTTGAGAAAATATAGTACGCAATTTTACCTCTTCGTTCTTTTACAAAAAGAGATTTACCGGTTTCCAATACCAATCCCATTTTACTAACAATCTGCTTTGGAACCGCAATATAATCCCTGACCGGAGCTAATGTACTGTCATATTTTTTCGATTTACCATAATAAATACATAAAAAGTCGTGAAACGCCCCTACTACTCTTAAACAATTCTCTCTGTTTGGGATATACTTTTTTTCCGAAGACACATTTTCATGAGAACTCTCGCTACCAAATCCGTACAAAAAGCGGATAAAAGCCTTCAATTTTCTTCTTACATCGTCTTCATAAGCAGTATTCTTAATAAATGAATACTTCAACAGCATATCAGAAAACTCCATTTCTCGACCTGAACATAAATCAGTGATAATATTTTTATAATTTTTTACTGACGCAGGCTGTTTTATTTCAGATATTATCTGCTCTTTTATAACAGAAATATCCATATCTTTATAATCCTCTTGTTGCTTACGCTTTCTGGCTTCTTCATCCACAGCAAACGCTTCAAAAGCCATTCTAATTTTATGAGCGAAATCCATATAGTCAACTTTTAGATTTTTCTCAGCTTCATAAAATTTAGAGAAAAGCTCTTCGTTGTTAGTGTAATCATAAACAAAAGAGAAATTTCCAACAGGTATTCTATCATCTTCAATTTGCAGATATACCATCTTATCACCTCTTTATATCTTAATGTTCATTCTATTTGAGAGATTTACTTTCATCTGCTTAATAGCATCTTTAGATTCGGTGTAATATCCCGTCTCCTGTCTAAATCCTTTATTAGGATCACCCTTAAATGAAAGCCAATTAAAACTAGTAATCACCATATACTCATTATCCTTAATCAATACCTTTTCATGGGTGTTACTCAACCTAACAAGATGAAGATTATTTCCATACCTCTTATTTTGTATTTCTGATAATCTTTGTAATATCCACTTATCACTATCTTCTTTTTCGCTAATTCCATATCCAATAATAACTTGTGTTTTTCTTTGCAAGGCTCTTTCAATACGACCAAGTATTTCATGGTTTAAACCACCAGACTTAATCCATGGTGAAACAATCACAACCGTATTCTGTGCATTTTCAAGAGCATCTATCAACAATGGTCTATGGTCATATGTAGACAAGATTCGGTCTGCACCCTTGCGTTCATTCTTCATCTCATCTATCTTCTTTTCCAAGAAACGAATTCTTTCTGTTGCAGATTCTTTCTGTTCCTCGTCATCATCACTACTATCTCTGATAGCATCAAGCTGTGTTGTTAAATTTGATATTTCACGTTCTAATGTAGAATCCTTGTAAGAGAATGATTTGGCACTTTCAATAATCTCGTGTGGTAATACACTTATTAGTGAATTATCTGTTTCTTCATCTGTTGACTCTTTACTATCAAAATCAAGTACATGTGTATTGTTATTATATTGCTTCTGCAAAGCTATACTATAATCATCGTTACGTGTTGTCCCGTCATAAACCTGAAATTCAATGTCTTCAGATTTATTATTTATGAAAACAAGAACATATACCTTCTTATATTCAACATATGTCTTTACTACTTGCGATACTTCTTGTAAATCACCTGCTAATTTGTCCTGCTCATAAGCATGATTCTTTTTAAACAAATTGATTGCACGCTTAACTTCTTCATATATCAATGTATCAAGCGTAGGTTTTTCTACAATAGTATTAATCGCTTTAATTTCAAAGTTACGCAGTTCCTTAGGATTATATAGCTTTCTTGTATCAAGATATACATTCCCAATAAGGCCATCCACATATAATGCGTATTCGATATCCTCTGGGACAATTGTTGCAGCTTCCTTCAATGCTTCTTCACCTTTATCAGTGAGTTTTAACTTTGAATAGAATATATCAACTGTTATTAAGCTATTCTTTTGTAGAAGAGCTACTGCATTATTGACCGCAGATGCATTTACTCCAAGAAAGTTGCATATATCCGAAACATCATCTATTCCAGACGAAATAAACTTTAAAATAAACTCCTGTAAAACAGACAGTTTTTTAGGCTTGAGCATAGTAAGAATTGATTCCACATGCCACTGTGGAATTCCAGCTTCATAATATTTCACGAGTGTTGAATTAGGAACAGAGTTAGCTTTTTTCTTTGCAAGTTCTTCAATAGTCACTTCTCTACACCTCCTTCAACATACAATCATCCGAATTATCACGAATGAACTTAATAATTCCAACAAATGGATTCTCTTGGCCATTAATATCTAAACGTCTTTGAGCACACTGGTGGTCACCGACAACAACAAGAAGCTCTCTAGCTCTAGAAAAAGCTACATTTAATCTTCTTACATCTTTTAAGAATCCAAGATTACCCTCGTCATTGCTTCTCACAATACTATAAAACACAATATCCGTCTCACGACCTTGGAATGCATCAACAGTATTAATTTCAACTGTCATATTATGGAATCTCGCTTTATAATTACTTTCATATAGTCTTGTAAGTCTGTCTCTCTGACCTCGGTATCCAGCAATAATTGCGATTTCCTTCTTGAGCTTAAGGCCACCTAACTCTTCATCAATTTCAAGCAACTGTTCAAATATAAGCTTCGCTTCACAAGTATTTCTAAAAGAATCCGATATTGGTTCTTCTTTTCTATCCGACCTAGAAGCAGTTGAAAGCCATACTAAAGGTTTACTCTCGAACATCTTAAGTGGAATAGTTTTCTCTTCTCTTGATGTTTTTGATATCAGTTTGCTCTCATAAAACAACTTACTGATGAGATCTCCAATCACTGGATTCATTCTGTATTGTTCATCCAAAATACTCTTACAATCATCGTTTAGACTTCTTTCAAGATACTCGAATAAACTCAATTCAAGGTCTTTCTTGCTAATGTTCATTCGTTCCTTATCTTGTAATTTTAACAATGCCTCATCAACTACTGGTGGTAATTGCTTATGATCCCCTACAAATACTACTTTTCGTCCTAAGCATATAGGAACAAGAATTTCTGGCGGCGTTGCTTTTCCCGCTTCATCTACAATTACCCAATCAAAATTGAATTCGATAGCAGAACTTAAACTAGCAACACCAAGACATGTAGCCCCTACAAGAGTCGAATCTGCAATACTCTCCTGTAATAATCCGTCTCCTTGTGTAACTCGTTTCTGCCACTCTTTACATAAGTTCTCAACCTTTGAATATTTAGAATATTTCTTTTTATTCTCTTTTAGTGCCTCCTGAATGTCAGACTTAGCTTGTAAATATTCTTCATTTGAAGATACTCCCAAAAGTTCTTTCCATTCTTTTACTTCCTGACTCTTTACGCTCAATTCATCGTTAATTGTTATATAGCGGTCTTGAAGTTCTATTTTCTGTTCTGACAAAGCTATTGATTCATCAATAACCGATGCTAATTTATCATTCAACCCAGATAAACTACTAGTAAATTCATCAACAATCTGAGATAAATGTTCTTCAGTAACTCCTGCCGTCTTAATGGAAACCATTTGCTTCATAGCAGCAATCTTCTCATTAACAAATTGCCACTTTGAGTCTAACACATTTACCTTTTCAAGTTCGGTTTCTACTTCTGTAAGCTCATCCATTAAATTAGCAATCTCTTGTGTTATACTATCAATTTCTGTAATTATACTATTCTTTTCTTGTAAAGACTCATCAATACCTATCTCTTGCTTATATTTTGCAAGAGCAGCTTTACAGTTTTCAATTACCTTCTGCGTCCATTCCCTACAGAAAATATCCAACGTATACTCCCTTGATGATTCCGCTAATTTATCCAAGATACCTATACGAATCATTTTAATATCTGGAATAAGCTTCTTAATCTTTGCCAACGAATGGTCAACAGCCACATGTGACTGAGATGCTATCAATATTTTGGCATCCGGATTACCTCTATATTTGTCATTACCATTTAAAATCTGATATACAAGCTCAGATATAAACGTAGTCTTGCCTGTACCCGGAGGGCCCTGTAACAAGAACATATTATCTGCCGATAAAGCTTTTTCAAGACTTATCAACTTAGACTTATCAATCTCTTTTGATTCACAATCATCTTCTGTGAGCATAAGATTATTCTTAGAAGTTGCTACAGAAGGATTAAAAATAATCTCACTTATCTCTGGATTAACATTTTCTTTATACTGGATGCTCTTTAATGCTTTACGTTGTCTCTCAAGAGCAATTTCTGCCATTCTCATACTAATAGAGATTTCGCCTGAAGAAGCAATGTTGGAATAATCAACCTGTGGCGTAAGGTCAATAATCATATGACCATTGCAAAACTCTCTCATATGTCCAACATCCAAATAATGGTGAACATTCTTTCTTGTGGTCATCTGGAGCATATCATCAGACGTGTAATTCAATTCATATGCTCTATCCGTATTAATCTCAATCTCTAGCGATGCATCTTCTTCATTTATCTTTAAATTATGATATGCTAATGTAGATTTTTCCTGACTTATGTGCTTCTTTTCTAATTCAAGAATATCTTTCCATTTTCCCATAATATCCTTCTGATGCATATCATCTGCACGCTGACTAATAAAATCTGCTTCACGATTCAACACTTCTTCACTCAATATCTGAGCATTAATCTCGGCTTTATAATGAACTCGTACTCCGCTTCCCACTTGTATGCTATAGGGAATTTCATATGCCAATTCCTTGTGTATCATCAGTCTGTCAGCTTGAACAAATTTAATACTTATAACCGTGAAACGCTTGTCGTCTCTTTGGTCAATTTTAAGAATAGAAACAAATCTTTGACCATATAATTCAAAAGATCCTTCAAACTGCCCATCTCGATTCTTTGCTGGCCACATATAACATTTTCCAGCATATTCTTCTTCAAGAACCTTCAGTGCTAATGTCGTTTCTTCTTTCTCTATGTAACCAAATGTAGCTAATCTCTTAATTACATTGTTAGTAAAACCTAAGCTAATATATCGCTCTTGAACAAGAAGACTTCTTTCCTTTTCAATGTCTCTCTTAAGTTCAGTAACTGTTCCATATCTTAAGTTAGGCTCTTCTTTTGTCATCTTCACAAGAATATTCTGCATGCCCAAAGGAAGTCCGCTTACATCCATTGATTCACGAGTAGTAATATTGGTACAAGTGAATATCTCGTAAAAGATTAATCCAAGCGAATATATATCACTCTGATATGTAATAGTTTTTCCGGCCATCTGCTCTGGCGAACTGTAATTCTTCGTTGCAAATGCAGCTAATGTATAATCACTATAGAATGTATCCTGTAACCTACTGATACCAAAATCAATAATTTTTACAGTACCATCTTTTTGAAGCATAATGTTAGAAGGCTTTAAGTCACGATGAACAATATTCTTCTTATGTAAATAATCAATGCCTTCAACAACTTGTGCCATTAACTCTAGCTTTTGTGCATAGGTATACCTACAAATATCCCCAAATGCCTCTTTAAAGTTCTCCCCTTGAATATATTCAAGCACGATGAAGAAAGCCTTGAAACCCTCGTCATAACCTCTGTCCAATATTCGAACTACATTTTTATGATTCAGCTTATCCAAAGACTCAACTTCACGATTAAAGACTTGCTTCTGCAAATCTTCATCACCTATATTCGGTTTGTTAAACATTTTGACAATAACGGTACTGTCCACTTCGTCATCATCAATGTCTGTGTCCTCACATAGATGAATTGATGCCATATTCCCGCCGCCAATATCTTTTTTCTTAAGTCTATAGCGGTCTGCAATATATGTAGCCATGTAACCACCTCACCCCTCATTAGTTATTGCAATAATTCTATACAATAATTCAATTACTTATTCTTCCTTAGAATTATTTGTACCAAGTTCTCATCTAAAAGCTTTTGCTAGAATTGCTTAATAATATTACGGCCAGAGTATCTTCGTAAAAGAGATTATAATTCGAATAATAACGGATTGGCGTTAAGCAACTTTTCTATACGTTCACGGCTCATTTTTCCGGTCTTAAACCACTTTCTCTGCGTTTCAACCCATGCGCCAAGATGTTCTCCCTCATAATCTGTTCTTCTGGATATATAATAAGAGCCTGTTTCTGTAATATAGCGAAGATACTGCGAATATCGTCTATTCCACTCAGTTTCATTCGACTTAAAGTCAAACCCCAAAGCGGAAAGTTTCTTTATCTTATTCGGTGTCATTGTCTTTTTATTTTCCTGATATGCTTTCCGTTGCGCTTGACACCAAAGCCCAAGATTTTTACCTTTGTATGTACTCCTTTTTGGAATGTTTGTATTTCCGAATTCTTCATTGTATTCCGCTAATAATTGATACATCTTTTCCCACTGGTCAATGTATATACTATTGCATATCGGACATCTGGCTCCCATATGGTAATATCTGGGGCTATATTCCGTTATCTGGCCACAGGTATGATGGAGTATTTTAATTTTTGTATTCTGGTCAACAAAGTCGCCCACAAGCTCATATTCCCCGTCTGTGGTGTTTGCTATCCTTTCTCTGAGATATTCTGTTGTCATGTTTTTGGGGAAACACACACGACATTGAGGGGATTTTACAAACTTCCTGTATCTGACCTCAAAGGTGTGACCACAGTTTTTAGCATGTATTCTGCATGGCATATCTACCGTGCTGTATTCCAACAATTCATAGTTTCCAAGCCCTGCAATTGTATCTTTAGCATCTGCCTCGCTGATCACGGACTCACATCTGCAACGAACGCCTTCAAAAATAAAACTCCTCGGAGTTATAGATATCCGATTTCCACATTTTTTGTGAAGCAGACCAACTTTGCCAGACATTGATTTGAAGGGTTGCACCATACTATATCTGTTAGTTTCGAATATCCTATTAACCACATCACCTTCAGATAATAATGCATTGCAAAAATTACAGCCGAATCCATTTTCCTCCGCAAAAGGAGTAGATACATAATCATGTCCACAGACATCGCAGTGATACTCACTGACCAGTGGTGTGTCTTCCGTTTCCTTAATAGTTGCGATCAGTTCGTCGACATCGGGATAAAGAAACATGAATAAAGGCAACAATTCTTCCGGCGCCACATATTCTGCAGTTATCATTTTGACCTTCAGGAAATCAGAAACATCCATTGAGACCAAATCATTGTATTCCCATTTAAGCAGATCTTTTTCAAGGGAGGAATATCCGTCTGTTACAGACCCCCTCTTGTTTTTCAATGCATCATACAGAATGCCTTTTAATGTTTTGATATCAGAAACTATATCGGCACGGAAGATTGCTTCTGCATAAGATGCGTAAGCATCAGCAGATATAGGAACCTGATCATATTCGGAATAATCATCCAGATTATAATCACAAGCATGTCCCTTAGCCCCGTTAAAATACATCAATTTACAATGATGTTTAGGACATACTGTTATTCCCGAAAGATGATGGGCTCTGTGCATATATGACGCTCCATATGCCGAAACATCATCCTTAAAGCATTCCGGGCATATATTCAACCTCTGAAAAAGACCGTTTGATGACGTATTTAATCGGCTTTTCTTTGAGAATACATTCATGATATATTTGGTTTGCTGCGCCTCCGTCATAAATAGCGCCTCAAATCGAAATGTAGTAAGCGACAAAAACAAAGGAATGATATCCGGTTTTCTGAGAAGATGGTTGTATAATCCTACAAACGCTCCTTTAACATCCGGCTGTAGCGTTGCTATACTTGCATTTTCCATAGCAAGATATTCAATTAAAAAGTCTTTTACCAAAAGACCGTTTGTTTCTGCAAGCCTATGTATCCACGAATACAGCAATTCGTCTGAGCGAGGTTGTTTAATTACTGGAATAAAACTCAAGTATTACTCCTCCTTAATGTCAAGAAATGACCGCATATGTTCCAAATCGGGCTTTTCTATCTTATTTTTCTTGTTTATCCGTTTCGGTACCTTCTGCAGGTGCTCAATGACAAGTCTGCTAATTTCCTTTTCAGTTTTTCCTTCAGAAGACTTTCTTGCAATGACCTTATCAAATGCGATCTCAATTTTTTCATCAGAGTATTCATCATAGAGAGCACGGATGTTGGCGGTCACATTTGACAACTGTATATTCTCTATATTCCTATTTGTATCCCTCATAATTTTCTGCATTTCGGCTTGCTGCTTGGTAGAACTGATCAGTGCGTTTACCATATCCTCGGCCTCATTACGTATTACCTGAAGCTCTGCGGTATTATCCGTGGATTCCAAATTTGCCAGTACATCCTGAATGCCGGGATAGAACTTATTTGCAACTGTTCTTACATAATCGGCATTGATTTTAGGTTTCTTCTTTTTGCTCAAATAATCATAATGCATACATGAATAAACACCGATCAGCTGATCAACAATACCTTTTGTAACCTCATATAGGGCATCAACAAGATCTCCTGTTACAGGAACCATTTCATCAAACCACTGATATCGGAAGAGGTTTTTCACCAAGAACGCAAAATATTCCTTGTTTTCACAATACAAGTTCCCGTTTATAAGCATGCCGACTCTTCTGGTCGTCCGAAGCTCTTTAAACATCTTCTCGCGCGCATCCTCTGTCCCAACGACGGCAACCGCCACCTTTGTTCTGTTTGCCAGAGTAAGCAGGGAATCAAACGTATTCTCTCTGGTATGGCTAAAATCCAACAGCTGTATTTCGTCAAAGATAATGATCCCTATTCCAAAAAGTTCCACATAGTTTTTAACAAGTTCCGCCTTCTTTCCTAACCCGGTTGCTCGCGAAATTGCCTTGGCATATACAGGAGTAATGTTGTTAAGCGCTTTGTCTATTGCATCTCCAATGCCCTCATACAAAGCGGCAAAATTGCTGTTAGGAACGCAGTTTACGACAAGGTATACAATTTGTGGGAAGTAGCCGCCTCCCTCGTCGTTATGCATAATCACCTGCGGATAATAATGCACAAGATTGCTTATGGATGAACTCTTTCCGCATCCCGAATACCCAATCAATGAGAATCCGGCACTTGTTGCCTCGCTCGAATCTCCATATAGTACAGTGTTTGTCTGCTTTGAAACATTATCCACAGCGATGTCTATATGAGAATTGTCGGATTTAACCTGCCTTCTTGATCTATACGAGGTCAAGAGAGCATTATACATAGCAAACTCCAAATCTTTATTAAACGGTAGAGGGAAACGTATTTCACGCAATGTTCCAACGGCGACCATTTTGTCCAGCTTGGACATATCTTTTACCTTGTCGAAACTGTAACCCGGAAGCCGTCTGGTATATGCAGCCATTATTCCCTTATCATTTCGCGGACTTGGAAGTGCCTCAATATAAGGGTTCCCACGATCAATATCAAGTATTGCCTTTACATATACGGCATCCACAATATTGGTTTCCTGCAAATCATATTCATCGTATTGAGATTCGCCTTCTTCGCAAATTACATACTTGTCATCCATAGGATATCTCCTTTAGTTGTTCTCCCAGAAGTCCTCAAGGGCTTCTTCGAAATTACTATAATCCTTTGTTGCTTTTCCAACAAGCTTTTCTTCTCCCACTGGAATATCATTATCAAACTCATCTCCGATTTCACTTGTTCTAGACAACATCTGGATTGAATCCATTTTGGAAGCAATTCTGTTCTTATGTGATACAGCCTGCTTTTCTGCTTCTCGCACAGGCCGCATATTCTTAACCTCAGAATAGGTGTTTTTTTGGGCACCGGCTACGACAGAAGCATTTACGGAATAGTTAAATACAGCAAGCTCTTCGTTATAAACTCTACCTTCTGCATCCATCTGTTTTTTTAGTTTATGATAATCTTCATATTGTTTAAAGGTCATTCCATCATAATCTGCATTTCCTGTAAGTCTTTTGTTAAGCGAAGCATCTATCAACCGCCCGCCGCGCAAATAATATATATGACCAACATCACGTAGATCCATTCTCGCCTCAAATGGAACCTTTTTTGTACCAGCTTTAAACATCTCCCTTGAAATCAAGCTATCATTCTCTGGAAGATAATAAAGCCCTTTATAAGAAATGCCACGTCTATCAATTTTTGCCTTAACAGGAGTCATCAGGTTGTATAAATACTGGTTTTTATCGGAAATAGGTCTTGGGTTACCATTTTTCTTTATGCCATAATCCCAAAGCAATGCCGGTATAGGGCGTATGCCATTTTCTATCATTTCCTTTGTCAGAGGATATTCTTTGTCATACTCCTGATTATGTGTAAGAACGAAATTAATCACAATTTTTGTATATTGTTCCAGCGTCAGTGTGGCCTCTTTGTGATGATCCGAGTCATATCGTTTTTCTATTAAACCATAATCTTCCAAATGTGCATTTTGCTTGGAGTGCATCTGATGAAAAGATTGTTCCACGATACCTTTAAGGGATCCGCTTGCCCCCGGTACGATTTGTTTCTCAATATGCAATTCATTGCAGATGCGATCAAATGCCTTACTCTTAAGCTCAGCGCCACGGTCAACTCTCACCCTTCTTGGAATAATATTAGACGGCCATATTTTAGGATTATCAAAGCCCATTCCAAACCGAGAACAGTATTCCTGTTTCTCATCAGCAAGATTAAGAAACAGATTGGTAATACCGAGAATCGAGTTGTTATCAAACGCAACAGATACCGCAAGAATAACTCTAGTAAATACGTCCACCATAAAATAAACAATCGGACGTCCAATCGATTTATTAGGATCAAACGAAGATACTAACGAAACATCAGCCTCACAAGCATCAATTTCTACCATATCTCCCGGTCCATACACATCAAACATCGAATCACTTGTAATAAGTCTCTTGTTGTTTCTTTGCTCCTGTGCAGACGTTTTAATAGCATCTTTTTCCTGCTCTGTAAGGTGTTTGTTTGCGTAATAATAAAATTGACGCATCGTAGGTCGCTGTGACTCTGGGAGCAAAATCAAAGATGGTATTCCATCAGTCATTTCCGTTTTTGTAAAATGGATGGCATTCATCCGATCGTAACACGACTTTAGATTCTTATGCCTACCAGAGCGATACTCTTTTAACGCCTCTTCAAAATATCCAATAATTTCATCAGTTAAGACCACTCCGACTGATTCAAAGTAGTCCGATTTCTTCCCTGGTTTTACACTATAATTATACGCAAGCCCTTTATTGTGTCCAAACAGTCTCGCGTCAACCAATGCGTAGTTCCGCATTCCACTTTGCATATATTTTGTAATCGTCCTCCAAAAAGAACTTTTTGAGATTGAATATTTTTTTAAAATCTCATATAATTCCAGTTTTGAAGATTTCCCAGGCAATTCTGTTAATCGATTATGGTAAACATTCAATACTTCACCGATTGCCCCTTTGGTGGCTTCATATTTCTTCCGGTAAGATTCTGGCAAATTCTCTTTATCAAATATAAGGTCCTCATCATGCATAACTTGCAATTCACCATCGTAAATTAGCTGCAATAGGATTGTTGTTTCGTATTCGCATAATTTAAGATTTGAAATATCCATCTCACATATGATTGCTGTATATTCCGAAATCGAAATTAGTCTGTACCGTGTATTTTGTTTGATGTCACAAAGAATATCTCCTACCGCAAGTATATTATTCATTTTTCACCTCCAATAATCCCAGCAAAGCCTCGTTATCTATCATTTTAGTTTCCATAGGAAATGAATATTCCTTAATCGCAATCTTATGTTTAACTGCACTAATCACATCAAACACAGTATTCGGATCATAAAATTCCGTAACGAGTCTAATATTGGTTGCAAGTGTTCTATTTGCGTCAGTTTTAAAAATAAGTTTGTACGGTACTCCATGTTCAATCCAATATTGTTTCTCAACACAAAGAAGCTGTAATTGCCTTTCACCCAAGTCCCTGTCTGGCTTTACTGAATAAGCAATATAGCTTCCATCTGAACGTGTCACTAGCAAGTCTGTTGTCATTCTATCCTTGGGAGGGGTAAATCCCATCTTTTCAGCAATCCTTACAGTTTCTCCATAGTCAAGCGGATATTGTTCTCTAATATCTATATTTTCATCATCCCATCTCAGTATGTAATACCAAAGCATTTCCCCCTGAGAAAGACAGTGTACGCCACGATCAGTTTTCCAATCTCTTATGACAGAGGTTGTTCCCTGACTATTAAACTCGCTGGTTGTAATATAGGGTCGATAGTCCTTGCCTGTGCCTTCTCCCATTTTCCTGTTTTTTTTCGTCTTCTCTGAAACACGCCTGCCCATATTATCCCTCATCGACTAATTCCTGTAATTATTATATAATATGCCATCCCATTAATCAACGCTTATCCCTAATCAAATTGTACTTTCCTTGTTTTTATCCCTAATCAAATTGTATTTTTCTCGTTTTTGTTTTTATCTTCCTGTTTGTGCTTCTTCAATGGCATAAAAAAGAATCGGCACGCCAATAATGCCGATTCTTTTATAAATTGAGTGTTTAAAATAGGGCATTCAACATATATCCCTAATCAAATTGTAACTATTTGAATTTATTTATGATCACTTGTCCCTAATTAAATTGTAATATCCCTAATTAAATTGTCATTTCACACAAGAATATTTGCAGTTTTACAGGTGCAGTACCCGATCCCGAATCTCCTGAGTCCGTCCCTGGTTCCAGAACTGGGTTCCGATATATCCGCAGGTTCTTCTGGCTACAGACATCTTGTCCTGATTCCGGTTTCCGCAGTTGGGACACTCCCATACCAGCTTACCGGACTCATCCTCCACAATCTTAATCTCTCCGTCATAGCCGCAGCACTCGCAGTAATCGCTCTTGGTATTCAGCTCCGCATACATAATGTTGTCATAAATAAACTTCATAACCGTCAGAACAGCCGGAATGTTGTTCTGCATATTAGGCACCTCTACATAGCTGATAGCGCCGCCCGGTGACAGCTTCTGGAAATCAGATTCGAATTTCAGCTTCTCAAAAGCGTCAATCTCCTCAGACACATGAACATGGTAGCTGTTGGTAATGTAGTTTTTATCCGTTACTCCCGGAATAATGCCAAACCGCTTCTGCAGGGATTTGGCAAATTTGTAGGTAGTGGACTCCATAGGAGTTCCGTACACAGAATAGCTGATATTTTCCGCTGCCTTCCACTCTGCACACTTGTCATTTAATTTCTGCATTACCTGCAGAGCAAAGGGCTTGCCCTCCGGTGAGGTGTGAGATTTTCCGGTCATCCGAACGCACATTTCGTAAAGGCCTGCATAACCCAGAGAAATGGTGGAATAACCGTTAAACAGCAGACGATCAATGGTTTCGCCCTTTTTCAGTCTGGCCAGAGCGCCGTTCTGCCACAGAATCGGAGCTACATCAGAGATAGTGCCCAGAAGACGCTCATGGCGGCAGCGAAGCGCCCGGTGGCAAAGCTCCAGACGTTCCTCCAGAATCTCCCAGAACCGCTCCATATCTCCCTCAGAGGAGCATGCCACATCCACCAGGTTAATGGTCACAACACCCTGGTTGAAACGTCCGTAGAACTTGTGGCTTCCATCAGGATTGCGCTGAGAATCCTCCACAGTCAGGAAGGAACGGCATCCCATACAGGTATATACATTGCCTCTCTTTAACTGGCGCATAATCTTGGCAGAAATATAATCCGGAACCATTCTCTTTGCTGTACATTTGGCTGCCAGCTCTGTCAGATGCCAGTACTTGGAATCCTCAGTAATATTGTCCTCGTCCAGCACATAAATCAGCTTCGGGAACGCTGGTGTAATCCATACGCCCTTTTCATTTTTTACGCCCTGCATTCTCTGGATCAGAACTTCTTCAATAATCATGGCAAGATCCTCTCTTGTCTGTCCCTCCGGAACCTCGTCCAGGTACATAAACACGGTTACAAAGGGAGCCTGTCCGTTGCAGGTCATCAAAGTAATCAACTGATACTGAATGGTCTGAATTCCGCTCTTTACCTCTTCCCGCAGACGGCGCTCTACTACTTTATTGATAATAGCCTCATCCATGGATTCGCCGCATTCCTGGCGCTCTGCAGTCACGCTTCTTTTCAGCTTCTGACGGCTGACATCCACAAAGGGAGCCAGATGAGACAGGGTAAAGGACTGGCCGCCATACTGATTGCTGGCCACCTGAGCTACAATCTGTGTCGTTACGTTGCAGGCGGTAAAGAAGCTGTGGGGCTTTTCAATCATAGTTTCGCTGATTACCGTACCATTCTGAAGCATATCCTCCAGATTGATCAAATCGCAGTTGTGCTCCTTCTGAGCATAATAGTCTGTGTCATGGAAATGGATAATTCCTGCCTCATGAGCCTGTACAATCTCCTCTGGCAGAAGTACCCGGCGGCTTAAATCCTTGCTGACCTCACCAGCCATATAGTCCCTCTGTGTGGAGTTGATCACTGGGTTTTTATTGGAATTCTCCTGCTTTACTTCTTCATTGATATGCTCGATCAGAGACAGGATTCCATTATCTGTGGTATTGGACTTACGGGTCAACTCCCGTTTGTAGCGGTAACGCACATACTTCTGCGCAACCTCGTAACCGCGCATTTCCATAATGCCGGTCTCTACCATATCCTGAATATCCTCTACGTTCACAGCGTGGGTGGATTCTCCAACCTGCTGAGCAATGTTGTCTGCAACTGCCCGGATCTGATAATCATTCATCTGATGAATCCGCTCTACATTCTGGTTTGCCTTCCGGATTGCATTCTCAATCTTGGAAATATCAAAAGACACTTCCTTGCCGTTTCTTTTAATTACGTTGGTCTTTACTTCCATTTTCCTGCAGCTCCCTTACTTCTATAATTATACCTCAATGTCAGCCCCCGCTTGTGCCGGACTGACAGCCGTTTTTCCCCTTTTTCGCTTTTCCGCTATCTATCTGAAAAAAAGGGAAGATGCATACTAGATATTGTTTTTTATTTCACCAGTTTTATCTATATCTGGTGTCCTGTAATATCATACTACAAAACCCTCTGGATTGGAAGAGGAATTTTAATAATATTTTGAACCAATTTGTAGCGCAGAAAACCAAGAAAAGGAGACTGTTTTCAGACAAATAGCAACAGTTCAGGCTGAACTATTACAACAAATGGCCGGCAGATTTTCTCTTGAATAATCTTCCTCAATACGGTATGATAAGATTGTGTGAATTTGATCAGAATTGGAGGTAATTTTCCATTGAAACAAAAGATAAAACAATTACTGTGCCTTTTGCTGGCCTGCCAGCTTTTTACCGGCACTGCCTGGGCCAGACCGGACTGGCCGGCTGATACAGGAATTCAGGCCGAGGCTGGAATCGTTATGGACGCCGATTCCGGAGCCATTCTCTTCGGACAGAATATCCATGTTCCATACCCGCCTGCCAGCATTACCAAAATTCTGACTGCTCTGATCGTTCTGGAACACGCGCAGCCGGATGAAATGGTTACTTTCACAGAAAACGCCTGCAACAGTGTAGAATCTGACAGCGGAAACAAACTGGGCGTTGTCCCCGGAGATACCCTTACTGTAGAGGACTGCCTCTACGGACTTCTTCTTGTTTCTGCCAATCAGGCAGCCAATGCCCTGGCTGAGCATGTAGCTGGTTCTATTCCGGCCTTTGTGGATATGATGAATGACAAGCTGGCCGAGCTGGGCTGTACGGAAAGCCATTTTGATAATCCTTCCGGATTGAACGGCGATACCCAGTATGTCACTGCCTACGATATGGCCCTGATTGCCCAGGCTGCCTACCAGAACGAAACCCTTCTGGAGATCAGTTCTGTAAAAAACCATAAGCTGGCTCCTACTATCAATTATCCCGGCGGTCTGACTGTCAATCAGGAACACCGCCTGTTAAAAGAAGGCGATGATTTTTATTATTCCCCGGCAAAGGCAGGAAAAACCGGTTATCTTCAGGCCGCAGGAAATACGCTGGTTACTTATGCAGAAAAAGACGGCAGAAGACTGGTTTCTGTTGTCTTAAAGGGCCAGCCCCGGCAGTATTTTACTGACAGCACCGAGCTTCTTTCCTTTGGCTTCCGCAACTTTCAGAATGCCGTGATTGCAGATTATGAAAGCCGTTATGTAACCGGAGACGAAATCATCAATCTGGATCGCGGCTCCTTTCAGGCATCGGATCTGATGGTTGACCCGGAAAGCGTAATCACGCTTCCTTTGGGCTCTACCTTCAGCGACGCAGATCTTTCCCTGGATCCTCTTCCTGAGAATCACCCGGATCGTGCTGTTGCGCTTTTTACCTACACCTACAATGATCGTGTAATTGGAACTGCCTATCTGATGGCAAAGGACGGCGTTCTGATAGGCGATGAAGAACCGGAAACTGTACCGGAAGAGACGGAGGTATCCGAGACCGAGGAAGCAACGCCATCCAATCTGTCTGGTTCCTCCAAAGGAGGGCTTACCCCTGCTGCCCTGGGAATCATCATGAAAGGGGTCGGAATCGTTCTTGTCCTTGGTTTGATTGCAGCTGCAGCTGCCTGGATTGTTTACCGGCGCAGAAAAGAAGCCGAGGCCCTGGCCCGCCGCCGGGAAGCCCGCAGAAAACGTCTGATACAGTCCGGAGAGGAAGAAGAATTTGAACGGCTGCTGGCCGAGTGGAAAGCCAGAGACGCCGCTTCCGGAAAGAACAAAAAGAAAAAATAACAACGTGCCTTATTTAAAGGTCTCAGAATCCGGGCATCAGGATTCTGAGACCTTGGTTTTTTCCCACAATATCTTTTCCAATGTATTGTTTCTAAACTGCCCCGGTGTCATTGCAAATTTCTTTAAAAAATTTCTAGTTAATGTTTTTTCATTTAAATACCCCACTTCCAAGGCAATTTCAAGAATACTTCGTTGAGTTTTTATAAGAAGCTGCCTAGCTCGGTTTACTCGGATATCATTCAAAAATTCTGTAAAGTTCATTTCTACAAAGTATAACAAAATCCTGTTCACCTCTTTTACAGAAATATGAAACTGATCTGCTATTATTTTTGCTGTCAACGGTTTCTCATAGTTTCTATAAATGCAAGAAACAATTTGATAATTCTCTTCACTTATTTTTATTCTGGAAAGTTCATTTACAATCCCGTATATTTTTCTATACTCACTTACCTTCAAACCTGTCCTGGCCATAAAAACACGACTAATATGAGCACTATCTACAAATCCAAGAATTTCCGCTAATTCTTCCAGATTCAAATCTGTATATGCAAGAAAATCCAACGTCCTCACCACTCTCATTTCATTAAGTAAATCAAAAAATGACAGTCCTGTCGTCTGTGTAATATAAGCACTGACCGTAGATTCACTCATATAAAATAAATTAGAAAGTTGCTTTAAAGTGATTTTCTCATTCAAATGGCCAAAAATATAAGAAAAAATATCACTCTTTACAATTTCTCTGTTTTCCCGCTCCGAAATTCTCTGTCTGTATTCTCCCCATCGAATAATTTCCAGTATCAATGCTACTACCTGATTAATGACATAGGGTGTAGCATCATTTCCTCTTTCTCGCAGCAGACATTCCATTCCCATCTCTTCTTGTATATTAAAAACTATATTTCGAAAATTCTGATTTTTTTCTTCAGGAACAGATAAAACCATGTTTTTTTTCAACAATCCGGTAAGACAAAATGATTCATTATCAATATTATATAAGGATTTAATTATATGATTAAAGTACTCATAATTATAAACAATAATATCATATCTTAAACTTTCATGTACTTGAATTACTTCTGTCATCTGCCAAGGAAGAATCGAAACAACATTTCCAGTGGAAAGCTCAAATTTCTGTTCTTGTATCTTAACAGTTGCTCTTCCACTTTCGATCAGCCAAATTCTAGCCTCCTGGTGTATTAAACATCGGGTTGGACAATCGATCATCTCTCTATTATAGCTGCATATTTGCTTTAGATTCTGAAGTGAACGAAACGCTTCCTGCATTTGTATTATTTTACTCATCTCGCCACATCCTCTCAATATTACTACCATTCTATATTACTACATATCAAATGTTTTCTGTATGATTCCGGTTTCAAGAAGAGTCTGTATCTTAAGTCCAAAAGATATATTAAAAATAATTTCACTATCGGAAAGACTTTTTCCTAATAACTGCGATATTTTATCCAAACGAGAATATAACGTGTTCTTATGAATAAACAAAGCCTGACAACTTGCCGAAGGTGAACATCTGTATGTAATATACGCTGTAAGTGTAGATAGAAGTTCCCCTCCATGTTGACTATCATATTCTGCAATAGGCTTTATATATTCTTCATATACCTGCATGAGCGGAGCGAAATCTAGTTTATTAGAGTTATCAAAAAAGAAACGCAGCACTCCAAGTTCACCATAATAACACGGAGACTTATCTCGAGAATGTCGTGATACTGCTAATGCTTTTAATGCCTGGAGATATCCTTGCCTTATTTTTTCTGTGTCTACTACATCACTAATTCCTATTCCCTGATACTGCTCTGCCAGGAATTCTCTATAAGTAGATACTGCAGCATAAAGCGCACCATTATCTTTTCCTGCTAATTCTTTGGGAATCAATGTGACAATATAATCCTTCCGTTCAAAAACAAAAAAATTAATTGTTCCAATTGATTTTACTAATTTATCATACATTGTATTAAAAAACTGACTCGTCATTAGATCATGAAACGGCGAATCCGATATCTCCTGCGGACTTCTACCCACAATTAAAACAAAATACTGATCATAAATGGGCTTTTGAATCAATCCATATTTTTCCATCAGCTTTCTGAAATCAGTACGATCCGATTCAATTAATTCATCTAATAAGAAATCATAATAACGATTAACCGTTCTGGCAATCTCATTTGATTTTATGATTTCAAACTTCAACAAAGCTAAAATCTGTCTCAGCTTAACTACCTGTTCCATAGAAAGCTTCTGCTCCTTCATATCCTGAGTCATATAAAGATATCCATATAAATAGGATTCATCAGATACAGGAAAAATTAAAATCTGAAGCCCCCTATCATCTAAACACTTCGGGTAATACCTATATCCCGCCAGCCTTTCTCCTCCCGGAGCTTTTGCCAGAGCCGGATGAAAAGAAGCTTTATCCAGTGAAAAATTTTCCAAAGCCTGATCCCAATCAAACCCTGTTTCTCCACATAAAGGAACAACTACCAGATACTCCTTCAACTGACTAGGCGAACGTTGAAAATCTGGAGTAGAAAAAGTTACTGGACAATGCAGCAGCTTTGACGCAATTTTTATAATGCTCTTTTCTTCCTCATGATTTTTTACAAGTTCCGAAGACAATATTTCCATTGTTTCCAGAGAGATCTGTGCAAGACTCTCTCTATCTCTAGAAAAAAGTTCATAGCATTCTTCAACTGCTTCAGACAGCAGTTTCTTCTCCCTGATTTGCAAAACAGGAAAATGAACCTCCTCCATTTCTCTCAATGCCATACTATTTTTATAGAATACAGCGCTACAGTCCCGCTCTTCTAGGTGGAGCCCCTCTACCTCCCTAAAAGAAATATCTTCGGGGAAAAAAATCAGCATATTATTTTTCAATTTACTGCCAAATTCCTTTCCCCTTTCAAAAATCCCAATATGCTTAATTTTCAGCGAATTATTTCTGAAACCTGAAGGAAATACCGGTTCCAATATTTGATGAGTAATAAAAGAGTTAAGAAGTAATTCCATGTATGCAAGCGCCTCCTTTAAACGTCAACTGGTTTTCGTCCATCCATGTTTACCATGATACCATAGATACTCTTCTTGGTGAAGCGCAATTGCAGGAATCCTCATCCTTTATTTTGCAATTATCAACCCATCATCTACACAATATGTCTTTTCTTTTATTTGCCTCATCGACATATGTGCACAGCACATTTTTTCATAGAGACTCCATTGCTCATCAACATTATCTGTTACGGAATTAAAATAGTCCCGTACTACGTCCCTAGCATAATCATGCGCTACATAATGGCCATCATCCTCTGTGGCCATTTTACGAACAGTTTCTACACCTTTACCTTGATCTGCAAATCCATAATGTTCCAAAAAAGCTGCTGCATCCTCTTCTTCCCAGATTTCATCCCATAATTTTCTGGAGGCCTCCAATTTTCCATAGCCGGATAACTCACAGTATTCATGCCACAATGGCATCAATTCAGTTAGTTTTTCATCAATTCCGGCATTTCTGAAAATTACCTCCTTTTCAAAATCAACTAGTTTATCCAGATTATTGTCAAAACTCATCATAATGGCATGACGTGCAGAACCTTCACTAAAAGAATTTGAAGATGAAAATTGGGAAACTATCGACATTTCCGGCCAACAAGTATCAATCATCGTCTGTAACCTTTTTTCAAAATACGTTAAATGTCCCGGTTCCATTTCATGTCCTACATATTCTACTACTTTGTCCACAGTCCATGGATATAACAAATTAAAATTACGTTCATATTCTAAATGATTATAATCGTATCCGAATAAAATAGACAGGAAAACCATATCCTTGCTAGGAAGTTCTCTCACTCTTATTCTTGGCATGCTATTTCCTGTCACATGCATTTTTTTTACAGAAATATCATGAAAAACCTGAGTAGATATTTTAATTACGTTTAAAAGTGTGTCCGGTGGAATAGCCAGACGCTTTCTGAAAGATGTTATTTTCTCCTGAACACTTCCTGTTCCTGGCAATGCCTGATTCAGCTTATCTAATATAGCATCAAATTTTTTATAATCAAAATTAGGAGCAACCAGACAGTATAGTCCATCCGTCATCTGATCAAACGCGACCTTCTCTCCCAGAAGCATTCTGCTTCGAAGATTAATATGACACATATGCTCATATAAATAATCTGCTCTTTGACATTCCTTTGGAGACACCGTTTTTTTTAACTCCTTTAATGTTTCCATATGAAGCGCAGATTCTGTCACAATATTTTCCAAGGTCATTCCATGTTTCGCATCCGCAATTTCATAATCAGGAATAATTTTATATTCCCGTGAATAGCGCATACTCGTTCTTCTCCAGAATGGCCCTTCTGTATACCACTGCAAATCCCACAAATCATATCTGGTTTTTGATAAAGTCATTTCAACCAAACGCTGTGCTAATGCATTTAATACTGCTTCCGACATGATAATCTCCTCTCCTGTTATTTTTCAAAATACTCTGCAATCTCACCACCATTCGTAAGCCAGACATCACCACTTTCCTTCACTTTATCCAGAAATTTTTCAAGCATAAAAATTCGTCCCTGCTCACCAATTGCCTGTGGATCTAGTTGAAGATTCAGAAGAGTCCCCCACCGCCTTGCACCCTCCAACTCATAAAACCAGTTTTCCAGTACATCATCCATTCGAGCCGATCGTGCCTGCCCCGGAGGAATCGGGGGATCAAATGTAAATGTAAAATAAGGAAGATCAAATAATTCCCAATGAATCGGAAGTTCCAGAATTCCTGTGTTTTTTTCTATATAAGGAATATCATCGTCGGAAAGAGAACTGGAATATCTATAACCCAAACTCTTTAACGCACGATATGTATCCAAATTCATTTCTCCCTCTGGCATTCTGAATCCTTTCACATCTACCTCTGTTAAATTTTTCAATTCTTTAGTTGCTCGTTCTAATACATTCCTTTGCTCATCCAGACTTAAATGTGCCATAATCTCATGCTGATCTCCATGACATCCGATTTCGTGTCCCTTCTGAAAAATCATTTTTACTGCATCCGGATATCGTCTCGCTACTTCTCCTGGAATAAAAAATGTAGCTTTTACATCATATTTTTCTAATGTTTCCAAAAGCTTTGGCAATCCATATCGAATACTAACTTGGCCAAGTCTAAAGATATCTCCTTCATTTACATCTACATCCGGATAATATATTTTCCCAAAAAATTCTGCATCTAAATTCACACTTATCATTACTGCACAGCTACATCCGGACGGCCATTTTATTTTTTCACTTAACATATGCATTGCCCTCCATTATCAATTTATAATGCTCTGCAATCTCACGGCAGGTTGTGCACCATATATCAGCATTCTCCGCAAGATATTTACAAAACTTTCTGAATACTTCTGCTCTTCCCGGTGTTCCTGCAATCTGAGGATGAAATGCACTGGAACCTGAATTTCCATAACAAATCATCCCTTCAACTTCCCGTACCCAGTTATAATAAGCATTATCATAAAGAGCAATTCTTGGCATTCCTACCAGTACTGCCGGATACGAATGAAAAACTGTCTGAACATAGTCATCCATCTGCTCATCACGACACGGAATATTTACTGCAGCTGTGGGTGTTCCCTCGATCTCATAGTAACCGCAAGCCTCTCCGCTAATCCCTGCACTAGAATAAATAAATCCACCTTCTCCATAAATCCAACGTTCGGTTTCTGGTAATAAATATCCTGTTGGTCTAAATCCTACAGCTCGGTATCCTGTATATTTCTCAAAAATGTCCTGACATCTCAAAATTCTTTCCTTTTGCTCTTCAAAGTTTTTTCCATACTCACCAGTATGATCTAATCCATGATGGCCAATTTCATGGCCTCTCTCTAATATTTTTTCCACTACATCGCTATGTCTCTCCACAATATCTGCTGGTATAAACCATGTAGTTTTCAAATTAAATTCATCTAATATGTCAAGTACATGCAAGGCACCTTTTTTTGTTCCATATCGTCCAATAGATGGTCCCTTTAAGTATGTATTCCCATTTGGAAGATTACGGGTTTTATTTAACCATATAGTGTCACCATCCATATCAAATCCCAATGAAAATGCAGTCTTTGCGCCATTTGGCCAAATCATATGATTCACTCCTCTCCGAAATTAAATAGGTGTACGCCGACCACCATTCGGTGCCAAAATCTGTCCTGTTACATACTCAGAAGAATCAGAAGAAAGATAGAGTACCATATCTGCAATATCTTCCGGGACTCCAATTCGTCCCCACGGAATATCTCGTAATTCATCTTTCACAAAAATATCAAATTCTGTTTCCTTTAGCATCGGCGTTTGCGTAGTCGGAACTGCAATAACATTCACATTAATCCTATCCATTGCCAATTCCTTTGCTATAGACTGAGTAAAACCAATTAACCCTGCTTTTGCAGATGCATAATGAGAGCAAAATTCACATCCAATAATTCCAGAACCAGAGCTGATATTAATAATCTTTCCGTGCTTCTGTTCTTTCATATATGGAATTACTTCACGACATACATAAAACGGAGCGGTCAAATCCACCTTGATCATCTGCTCCCACTGTTCATCTGTGATTTCCTCAAACGGTAAAGAAACACTTCCAATCCCTGCATTATTTACCAGAATATCCACTGTTCCAAATGCTTCTACTGTAACTTTTACCATTTCCTTTACCTGCAATGTATCAGCCACATCACAATGACAGTATTCAGCAATTCCTCCGTTTTCACGTATCTCTTTAACTACTTCCATTCCCCATTCATCATTTATATCGCAGACCATAACTCTAGCTCCATAGTTCGCCAGCGCCCTTGCTGTAGCTCGTCCAATTCCCCGTCCACTTCCTGTTACAATTGCCGCTCTTCCTGTGATTTTCAAATAATCTCGTTCCATTTTTAATCCTCCTACATCCACGCTCCACCATTAGGGCAAAGCACCTGACCTGTGATATATTCTGCAGCTTCTGATACCAAAAAGACAATTGCAGAAGCCTGATCCTTTGGAGTTCCAACACGATACCATGGAAGCCCTTTTGTTTCATCCTCCCAAGAACGTCCTGGCAAATGTGCCATGCGAGTATCTGTTAATCCTGTCCCCAGTACATTCACATTAATTCTGTGCTTCGCCAGCTCCTGTGAAAGTTCCTTCGCTAATCCAATCATTCCCGCTTTAGATGCTGCATAATGTGGATCGGAAAAATCATAGCCTAGCGCTGCTCCAGAGCTTACCATGCAGATCTTGCCATGCTGTTTTTCTACCATGTAAGGAAGCACTTCATTCGTAAACATATAGGCGCCTGTCAGATTAATACGAATCAATCGATCCCATTCCTCATAAGTCATCTTATCAAATGTCTTTCCGCCGCCAAATCCGGCTGCATTATTTACCAGAATATCCACTGTTCCAAATGCCTCTACCGTTTTCCGAATAGTTTCCTTAATTTCTTCCAGCTTAGTTACGTCACATCTATTAGAAACAGCTTTTCCCCCTCGCCCCAAAATTTCTTCTTCTACCTTTTTTGCACTGTCTGTCTCTATATCACAAACCATAACATTTGCACCTAAATCTGCTAGCATAATTGCTGTAGCACGTCCAATTCCATTTCCACTTCCTGTTACAATTGCTGTTTGTCCCTCCAATCCAAAATAATCAAACATTGCCCTTTCTACTTTTTCTGTCATTAAATATCCCTCCTGACATTTTTTGATTTCCCAAGATATGCTGCAATAATACTTTCATCTGCTGCCAATTCTTTACCCGTTCCTCTTTTTACAATCCTTCCTTGCTCTAAAACACATGCCTGATGAGCAATTGCAAGCGCCTTTCTTGCATTCTGCTCAACTAATAACACTGAAATTCCTTCTTTGTTTATATTTTTTATGATTTCCATAATATCGTTAACAATCAACGGAGCCAGACCTAATGAAGGCTCATCTAGTAATAAAACCTTCGGATTCGACATCAATCCTCTGGCAATAGCAAGCATCTGCTGCTCACCACCAGACATTGTCCCTGCTCTCTGTTTTTTTCGTTCTCCCAGTCTTGGAAACATTTCATAAGAACGCCTTAAAAACTCATCTCTCTTTTTGTTTGTATATCCTCCTAGTAAAAGATTTTCTTCTACTGTCAGGTTCGGAAAAATCCATCTGCCTTCAGGAACAAGACTAATTCCTTTTTCTACCACCTGGTATGGTGTCGCTTCTAAAGCTGCTCCATCCATATAGACATTTCCATTTTGCGGTTTCAAAAGTCCTGCAATACATTTCATTAACGAAGATTTTCCGGCTCCGTTTGCTCCTACGATAGCCATAATTTCACCTTGTCCCAGTTCAAAACTCACATCATGAATTGCCTGTATTTTCCCATAAGAAAAACTTAAATTTTCTACTTTCATCATTCATCCACCCCCAAATATGCAGAAATAACTTCCGGATTATTTTGAATTTCCCAAGGCTTTCCTGCTGCAAGAAGGGTTCCAAAGTTTAATACTGAAATCTTGTCACAGATTGACATAATTACATCCATGTGATGATCAATAATAACAACTGTAATCTCTTTTGTATCACGAATTGTACGAATAAATTCAGATAACTGTGCTGATTCTTCCTCATTCATTCCTGCTGCCGGCTCATCTAAAAGAATTATCTGAGGTCTCACAGCTAATGCACGGGCAATTTCCAAACGACGCTGCATACCATATGGGAGATTATTTGCTCTCTGATCTCTCATTTCATAAAGACCTACTTCTTTTAAAAGGGTATTACAATATTTTTGCATTTCCTCTTCCTGTTTTCTGCACTTCCTAGTCCGAAGGATTCCATCCATAAGACTATATGAAATATTTTTTTGACAGGCTGTTAAAAGATTCTCATATACGCTTAAATCTCCAAATAAACGAATATTCTGAAATGTTCTGGCAATTCCTTTCTGTGCAATAATATGTGTAGGCAGTCCATTTATTTTTTGATCCAAAAAACGAATTTCCCCTTCCGTACAATCATACACACCTGTCACCATATTAAACAGTGTCGTTTTTCCTGCACCATTTGGCCCTATAATTCCATAAATACTACCTTTGGGTACATCAATATTAATATCATTTGATGCAGTAATTCCTCCAAACCGCTTTACTACATGTTCAAATTTTAAAATAATTTCTTCTTTTCCCATCAATTACCTCTCCTTCTGTGGGAGGTTACTTTTCCACATACACTCTTTAATCCCTGCAAACTAAACTCTTTTGTTCCCATTAAACCAGATGGTTTAAATATAATGACAAGTACTACCAGAAGACCATAAAATACCATTCTCCATTCTTGAACAGAACCAAACCGAAGAATTTCCGGCAGTGGAACCAAAATCAAAGACGCAATAATTGTTCCTGTAAGACTTCCGCAGCCACCTAATATAACTGTCATTACAAGTTCATCGGATTTTACCATATTAAACATTGTGGGGTTTAAATAATGCATATAATGCGCTAATAATGCTCCCGATATTCCACACAAAGCACAGCTGATCCCCATTGCCAACATTTTATAACTAGATACACTGGCTCCGATAGATGCCGTTGCCAGTTCCTCTTCTCTGACTGCAACACAATTTCTTCCCTGTTTTGAATGAAGAAAATTATGCAATCCCCATATAATAATAATTAGAAATACTGCTACCATGGGGAATGTTGTTCCCTTAGGAACATCTGTCAAACCTCTGGCGCCGCCTGTTACACTTGGTAAATTTTCTATAAGCAGCTTTGTTACTTCACCAATTCCTAATGTAGCAATAACAAAATAATCTCCTTTTAGTTTTAAAGTAGGATATCCGATTAATAATCCCACAGCCAACGCTGTAAACATCCCAAAAAATACACCCACTAAAACCGGAAGGTGAAAAGTCTTTGTAACCAGGGCAGATGTATAGGCACCTATAGCCATAAAACCTGCATGTCCCATAGAAAAAAGTCCTGTAAAACCTGTTAAAATAGAAACTCCCAGTATGGCAATCATATAAATTCCCGTCAATGTTGCAACTCCAAGCCAATAATTCATATCTTCACCTCCCTAAGCTTTATCTTCCGCTTCTTTCCCCATTAATCCAGACGGACGAACAAATAGGACAATCACCAGAAGTAAATATGCAAATATATCTCTCATAGAAGAAGAAACATAACTAGCAATCATTGTTTCCCCCACTCCCAGTAAAATAGCTCCTAATACAGCTCCCGGAATACTTCCAAGTCCACCAAATACAGAGCTTATAAACGCTTTATTCGTCATCGCTGTTCCAAGTGTAGGAAATGCTGTGTATTTTGCACCTAACAAGGCTCCAGCTAAGCCTGCTAAGGAACCTGCAATCATGAATACAATTAAAATAAGTTTCTGTACATTTACTCCCATCAACGAGGTTGCTTCCAAATCAAAAGACGCTCCTCGAATAGCAAGACCTGCACGGGATTTTCTAATAAATAATTCTACTGCAATCAGAGCTATCATACTGACAACGAAAATAATTAAATCAATTTGTCCCACACTTGCTCCCAAAATATTGATACTTTCATTAGAAAAGTTTATCGGATAAACTCGAAAACGGCTGGAAAAACAAATAATAATTAAATTCTCGCACATAGTAGAAATTCCCAAACCAGTAATCAAAAGATAAATTCGACGGGCTTTTTTCTGAAGCAATGGTCGATAGCCTAATAGTTCTATCAGCATGGCCAGACCGCCTGCAACCAACACGGCAATGGCAATTCCTAAATAGAGATTCTGCACCAAATTACTTAAAAAGAAAAATGCACAGAATGCTCCTATAGTTACTGTAATACTATGAGCAAAATTCGTAAAATTTAAGAGACTGTATATCAAAGAATATCCAACTGCCATCAATGCATAAATACTTCCTATGGATAAACCATTCACTAACTGTTGAAAAAACAAATTTCCTCCTCCTTTACTATTTAAAAGTCAAATGGCTGCCACATAGATAATGCTCTCCCTGTGGCAGCTTGGTATCATTTCAGGTGACTATTATTCAAATCGATACTCATCCAGTTTCACAAATTCCGTACCTTCAATTTTGAATATACTTGCTGTACGAACAGGGTTATGTGTTTCCGGATCAATAGAAATTACACTGGTCAGACAGGGAACATCTTTTGCATTTTCTAAATTCTCACGAATCTTTTCCGGAGTTGCTTCTCCGCCCTTTTCAATCGCGTATTTAATAAGTTCAAAGCAATCATATGCTAAATATGCATCTGTACCACCCTTATCCGGATCCATGTTCCATTTTTCTTGATAAGCGGTCTTAAATTCCTGCAGATTCGGATCATTTACATCCATTGCACACGGGAACACAGCACCCTGAACTTCCTCCTTCGCTACTTCAAATAGATCCTGCATCATCCATGCATCTACACCAAGAAATGGCTGTTCAATTCCTAAAGCTCTTGCTTGCTTTGCAATCAAGCCAACTTCTTTATAATTTGCAGGAACCATAAACGCATCGAATTCACCCATTTCCTTAATCTTAGAAAGCTGTGCTCTAAAATCAACATCGCCTGTTTTGTATGCTTCTGTAATCGTCACCTTTCCGCCTTTTGCTTCAAAAGCCTCCGTAAAATTTTGAGTAATTCCTAATGAATATTCACTACTAATCTCATAAAGAATAGCAACATTTTTATATCCCAATTTATCAAAGGCATATCCTCCCATAATATCACCTAACTGTGGATCAGAAAGGCAAACACGGAATGCATAAGGGCGTACCGATCCATCATCTTCTTTCTGCGTTACTTTATAATTCGTTCCAGTAGTTGTAATATGTGGAACTTTATACTCTTCACAGACCTCATCCAATGCAATAGCACCTGAAGAACTATCTGGGCCAATAAATGCAACAACACCATCAGCCTGTAATGCTTTTCTTGCCGCATTTGTAGTTTCTACTGCATCACCACGATTGTCATATATCTTTAATTCAATTTGTTTTCCAATAATTCCACCATTGGCATTCGTTTCCTCTACCAGCATCTTCAAAGTATTGGATTCTACCTCTCCCCACAGTGCTGATTCACCTGTTAATGGTCCAATATACCCCAACACAATTTTGTCATCTTTTACCTTACTTCCGCCACTGCATCCTGTCGCAGAAAAAGCTATTGTTGCTACCATTCCAATACTAATCAATTTTTTCCATCTTTTCATAATCTTTTTTCCTTTCTTTGAAATAGATACTTTTTTCACAAAAATAACAGACCACGACCATTTTTAACATTGTTTTTTGTGAATATTTACATATTTTTATTTTATCAAAAACACTATTTTTTTCAATTGTACAAAAACCCACTTTTCTTTTAGGATTTTGTACTTTTGTTCATACAAAATATTTCCTGATTTTTTACCATAAAAAAGGGCAAAGTTTCTCTCCTCTTTGCCCTTTTATCATCTTTTATTATTAAATATTATCCAGACAAACTACGTAATCATCCATAGATTTCTCTGGCTTCTGTAGTACATTCCGATCAGAAAAAAATCTTGTACCAACATCGTTCTTAAAAACCAAACCGGCATTATTTAATGATGTAATTACTGCCATTCTCCCTGGTAAACTATGTACAAACCCAAGACACGCTTGTACCTTAGGAAGCATACTTCCATTTCCAAACTGACCTTCTCTGATATACTGTTCTGCCTCTAACTCTGTCAGTTTTTTCAATTCTGTTTGATTGGGACTATTATAATTAATGCATACATAGTCCACTGCCGTAAGTATCAATAGAATATCCGCTTTTAAATCAATAGCCAGTCTTTCACATGCTCTGTCTTTATCGATTACTGCATCAATGCCCTGAAGTCCCTCTTCTCCTTCAATAACCGGAATGCCTCCTCCGCCTACTGCAATCACTATCAATCCGCTTTGAATCATACGACGTATTGCAGAAAGCTCTATGATTCTCTGAGGTACCGGAGACGGTACTGCCCGACGATAACCTCGTCCAGAATCCTCTATAAAATAATACCCTTTTTCTTTTGATAATTTTTCTGCATCAGCTTTTGTATAAAAACGTCCAATCGGCTTTGTATAATCCTGAAATGCCTTATCATTTTTATCCACGAGAACCTGAGTAATAATACTTACTACGGTTTTGCTTATTTTTTTCTTCAATAATTCTTCATTTAATGCCTGTTGAAGGTGATAACCAATAAAACCTTGAGACATTGCTCCGCACTCTGGAAATGGCATAGCTGGAATTTTATCATCTGATTCCGATGCATAATTCATAGCTGAATTTATCATTCCCACCTGTGGACCATTTCCATGCCCAATAATAACCTCATGTCCCTGTTCTACTAAAAGTGCTATGACCTCTGCAGCTTTTCGGACAGCAAGAATCTGTTCACCCGGACAATTTCCCAGAGCATTGCCCCCTAATGCAACTACAATTCTCTTTTTTTTCATAAAACTGCCCCCTTTAACAGAGAGTAGCATAAAGAACGGCTTTAATGGTATGCATGCGATTTTCTGCTTCATCAAATACAACTGACTGCTTTGATTCAAATATTTCGTCAGTAACTTCCATCTCTTTTAAGCCAAATCTCTGTGCAATCATCTGACCTATTGTTGTATTAGTATCATGAAAAGAGGGAAGACAATGCATAAAAATTGCTGTTTTCTTGGCATGTTCCATTACCGCTTTATTCACCTGATATTTTTTCAGAAGATTAATACGAGTTTCCCATATTTCATCGGCTTCACCCATAGATACCCAAATATCTGTATAAATTACATCAGCATTATAAGTACCTTTCTCTACATCATCTGTTAAAGTAATACTACATCCGTTTTCTTCTGCTATCTGTCTTGCTATTTTTACCAATTCTTCTGCTGGAAATAATTCCTTTGGTGCACAGGCTGTAAAATTCAATCCCATTTTTGCACAGGCAATCATTAGCGAATTTCCCATGTTATTTCTGGCATCTCCCATAAAGGTAAAATTAATACCTTTTAAATATCCAAATTTTTCTTCAATGGTTAACAAATCAGCCAGCATCTGCGTTGGATGAAACTGATCAGTCAAGCCATTCCAAACAGGCACTCCTGCATATTTTGCTAAAGTCTCTACCAATTCCTGATCAAATCCACGATATTCAATTCCATCATACATTCTACCTAGTACTCGTGCTGTATCCGCTATACTTTCTTTTTTCCCCATTTGAGAGCTGCCCGGATCTAGATAAGTTACCCCCATTCCCAAATCCATACCAGCTACCTCGAAAGAACATCTTGTTCTCGTTGAGGTTTTTTCAAATAATAAAACAATATTCTTCCCCTCTAAATATCGATGAGAAACGCCTGTTCTTTTCATCTGTTTAAAGTTTTTTGATAAGTCCAAAAGATATCTAATTTCCTCTGATGTATAGTCTAAAAGCTTCAGATAATTTTTTCCCCGAATATTTACACCCATAATAATCTCCTTTTAAATATCTCCCCGCACCAACGGCATACTCATGCAGCGCGGGCCTCCTCTCCCTCTGGAAAGCTCTGAGCTGGCAATTTCCAATACCTCCAGTCCATGTTCCCGGAGAATCTGGTTTGTAATATTGTTTCTATCATACACAACCACCTTTCCGGGAGCAATGGCTAACGTATTCGAACCGTCATTCCACTGTTCACGTTCAGAAGCTATGCCGTTTTTACCGCCGCAATGAATCAGTGTGATTTTATCTAATCCCAAATGTGTAGCTAAAATAACTGCCAGACTCTGTTCTAACTCTGACACATTTAATGTCTCTTCTTTATCTCCCTTACAAATTTCATAAATTCTGAGACTTCCTAAAATACCGGGATAAACCGTGAATTTATCATAGTCCACCTGTGTTAATACTGTATCTAAATGCATGTACGCACGGATATTAGGGATATCTAATGCCAGAATTGTTTCTACCTCTGAATATTCATCTGCAAAGATCCTCTTTGCCAGCAATTCAATAGCCTCGGGCGTTGTTCTCTGAGAAATTCCAATTGCCAGAACCCGATTGCTCAAATTCAAAATATCTCCGCCCTCGATACTGAACAAATCATTTCTCTTGTAATACTGATTCACTGTTCCTGCAAAATCAGGATGATGCTCCATAATATATTTTCCATAAATCGTTTCTCTGCGTCTCGTACCTGAATACATTTTGTGGATACTTACACCATTTCCTATGATTGCAAAAGGATCTCGCGTAAAATATAAATTAGGAATTGGATCCGTAAGAAAGCGCTTGTGATTACGAACCATATCTACCAATGGATTTTTTCCTTCTGATGCAATTTCATCAAAAAAAATGCCTTCCATGGTCTTTTCCACCAGTGTTTTTTCATCAGCTATAGACATTAGATATTTTTTTAATACCTTCTTATTCAGATATGCATTATTTCCACTGTCGCAAATAAATTCCTCGATAAATTTCTCTTTTAAATGCTCATTTAGCTTTAATGTCTCCGCCATCAAGTCTTCCAGATACAAAACCTCTATATGATTTCTTCTCAAAAGCTCCGCAAACTGGTCATGCTCCTGTCTTGCCGTTTTCAAATAAGGAATGTCATCAAATAACAGCCGTTCCAGTTCCCCTGGAATCAACTGCTCCAATTCTCTTCCTGGACGATGCAGCATAACACGCTTTAATGTTCCTATTTCACTTTTTACGTGAACCCCCATTTGCTCCTCCCTACTTTATATAAAGCACTCGTTCTCTAGTCAATTACCCCAAGACCCTTTGCTACTATGGTAATAAAATCCTGTACATTAGTAACAATTGTTGTTGCAGACAAACTTCCTCGATCAAGCAGCTTATTCACAACAAACTCATCTGCATCAACAGTATAAAGATATACCGGACGAATCTCTCCCCCTGGAAGAACGCGGAAGGACGGTGTCATATTGCCTGTGGCAATGGTGTGAAGCATTGTTGCCAGACAGATAACCGTTGTGGATTTTTTGACCAGTTCTCTCATAGCTGCCGCTCCCTCATATACGTCTCCATATACTTCCGGCAAAGGACCATCATCCCGAATGGATCCAGTTAAGACAAAAGGAATTTTATTTTTTACAATACTGTACATAATTCCGTTGTCAATGTGGTAATCTTCTATAAACTGTGCAATCGAACCGCTGCGTCTGACTTTATTAATCACATCCAGGTGATTATAATGTCCGTTTGGCTGGGATTTCTGCGTATAAATATCCTGTCCCAATGCTGTATGAAGCAGCGCGCCTTCTAAATCATGAGTTGCCAGAGCATTTCCTGCCAGAAGCCCCTGAGCGTAGCCATGCTCAACCATTGCCTGCATAGCCCTTCTTGCATCATAATCAAAAGCAAAGGCCGGCCCCATAACCCACACAATATTGCCACCGTGTTCCTTTTCATATTTAAGCAAGCTCATGAGCCGATCATAATCCCGTGCATAAGAGGTTTCCCGGCTTCGTCCCTGACGAAAGACAAACTGATCCTCCAACGCCTCTGTCTCGTCTATAAATCCATGACAGTGCATATAGATCCCTTCTTCACATTTTTCCGTCCGCCCCAGAATCACCTGATCGCCCTTTTTGATATTTCTATTTTCCACTACCTCCAGATGACCGTCATCACAGAGAACCACACTGGAATCCATGCGGCTTTCCTCTGCAAGAATCCATCTTCCGTTAATTTTGAAATATTCCGGATACATGGATGTGCTGTGATAATATTCCGGTGCAACTCCATCCTGCTCTGCAATGGCGATTTTTACATCTGGCGCATTCACAAACTCCGGCTTTGTAAAATCCGGGTGATGGTATTTCGGCATTTCAAATAACATATTGTCTCCTCCTGTTTTCATACAGATTGCTGCTATAAATAACCGCTTTCATACTGACTGCTTCTATTGTAACATAATATTTCTTTCTGTTCGGACAAAAATGAAAACCTGCCATGTATTTTAACTGGATTTTAATGAAAAAAGATTCTATCTGAAAAATAATCCGTCTTTTTTCAGATAGAATCTTTTGTATCAAACCTGTTTTCAATCAGTCAGAATGATAATTAACCCTTTACTGCACCCATAGTAATTCCCTGTGTAAAGTATTTCTGGAAACACAGGAATACGATAATAATCGGAACTGCTGCCAATGCTGCTCCAGCCATAATCAGGCCAAAATCATTGGACATCTCACTTAACTTACTGGCAATACCAAGAGAAATCGTTTTTGCCTCATTCTGTGTCAACATAACCAACTGCAGCGGATACTCGTTCCAGGAATTAATGAAGGTAAAAATAGCAAGTGCACCGAATCCTGGTTTGATAATCGGAAATGCAATCTCAATGAAGGTACGGAATTCATTCGCCCCATCAATCCGGGCCGCCTCCAACAACGAGGTTGGAATATTCTCTGAGAACTGCTTCATCAGGAATACGCCAAAGGGCCATCCTACTACCGGGAAAATAACTGCAAACATGGAGCCCCATACGCTCTTTAACAGACCCAGATTGGACATCTCTGACATCAGGGGAATCAAAATAACCTGCTTTGGGAGAGCCATTGCACACACAAACAGGCCAAAAATCAAACTTTTTCCCCAGAAGCGCTTCTTGGCAAGGGCATATCCTGCCAGAGAAGAGGTGGCACAGGTCAGTCCCATCGCTACAACAGAAATAAACACACTGTTGAACAGCCATCGAATCGCCATCGGCATTCCAATACCAAACAGCTCTGTTCCTGTTTTAAACAATCTCTGATAGTTATCCCAGGTAATAGTTGTCGGAATCCATTTTACCATTTCACCGGATTTAATAATAATATCACTTTTTTCCTTTACAGAGCCTGTAATAATCCAATACAGGGGGAAGAGGAAAAATACTGCGAGCACAGCCAGAATCACTGCGCAAATCACACGATATGGTGTCAAAGTGTTCTTCTTTTTCATGCTGTCTCCCTCCTCCTTATTCTGTAGTTCCACCGTTCATGACCTTAAATTGCAGGGCACTGAACAGAGCAATTACAATCGCTAAAACGACACCCATGGCATCTGCATAGCCAAATTCTTTCGTTGTCTTAAAGGCAATTTCATAAAGCAGATACATAACTGTGCTGGTACTGTAGTTTGGACCGCCGGAGGTCAAAAGCTGAATCAGTGCAAAGCACTGGAAGCTGTTAATCGTGGTGATAACTGCTACATACAAGGTTGTCGGCATAATGGACGGCCATTTAATTCTCCAGAATACCTGAAGATCATTTGCTCCATCTACTCGCGCCGCTTCCTCCAGGGATACATCCACATTTCCTAATGCAGCGACATAAAGAACGATAGGCTGACCAATGGAGGTAGTCAAAAGAATCAGGATAATACACCATAATGCCATATTTTCTCCAGAAGTCCAGGGAAGCGGCTGTCCGCCAAAAGCACGAATGATGTAATTCAGCAGGCCGTCATATTTGTCAAACATCCATTTCCATACAACCGTTACTGCTACAGAACCAGTAACAACCGGAAGATAAAATACAATTCTGAATAAGAAAGAGCGAACGCCTGATTTCATTTTATAAATGGCTGAACCAACCCACAGTGAAAATGCGGTAACTACTGGCACAGAAACGACTACGATAATGACGGTGTTAATCGCGGACTTAATAAAAATCTTATCCTGAAACAACCGGGCATAGTTTCTCAGTCCCACAAACTGTCCCTTGGGATTGGAAAAGCTTGCATCTGTAAAGCTGGTAATTACCCCCATAGCCATAGGAGTGATTACAAAGCCTACAAAAAAGAACAGTGCCGGAAGTAAAAACAGATAAGAAACGATGGTTTCCCGACGCTGCAGAACCAGACTGCGGGCAGGAGCCTTTTGCTTTTTATTAGACATTTTCCTACTCTTCCTTTCTTCGAAAGCATAAGCCGCAGTCTCTTTTTTGAGGCCTGTGCGCTTATTAAGGTAAAAAATCCTTTCCTCCGCACTCAGCAGAGGAAAGGATTCCAAGTGCAAATATGATGCCAATCAGAATGTCAGTTTAATCAGTTTGCATTGGCAGAGGTATTGAACTCATCAGCTGCTGTCTGCGGTTCTGTACCATTAAATACCTGCTGAAGCATATTGAACCACAGAGGACGCATTGCTGCAAAACCAGCCCTGGTATTGTAATACGGTCCATAGTACTGACTCCAAGAAGCCAACAGTGCCATATGCTCATCGCCTTCATACAGATCGCCAAAGGATTTACGTACCGGGAATGCATTGGTCTTTACTACACTCTTGGGACCCCATTCTGCATCATCACATACAAATTTGATGAATTCTTTGGAAGCCTCGGCACGAGCCTCGTCCTTGTTATCAAATACGCAGAAACCGTTAACCAGATATTCCAGAGACGGCTTTCCATCTTCGGACGGGAACGGAACTGCAATCTGAGTAAAGTCCTCAGACGCATAGGTTACTTCATTTGAAGTACCAAAGCAGAAAGTCATTGCACAGGTTTCCTGCTGGAATTTCTGAAGTTCATCGGCTGCTGCCATATCAAAACCTGCATCCAGCGCCTGACTGTCATACATGCTCTTTAACAGTCCCAGAGCTTTTACACCATTTTCATCAATATTCCATTTGCCATCCTCACCAACGATAGAGGAGCTGTATAAGTTATTTACAAGAGCACGGGTACCCTGATCGCCGCCCTGTCCGCCGCAGTAAACAATTGCCGGAACCTGGGTAGGAGCTGCATCTCTTAAGGCCTCGCACATCTTTACAAAATTGTCAGTTGTCCAGGTGCGATCCCCCTCAAGATTTACATACTGAAGAGCATCTGCCTTTTCCAGTGCCTCTTTGTTCAGTCCCATATAGAACGGAGAGGAAGAAATCGGATACATCCAGGCAGTACCATCTGCACCTACGCAGGTCTCAACCAGAGATTCACTGGTTAAATCGGATTTCAGCTCATCTAACATATCGTCAAGTGGTACCAGATATCCTGCATTACCAAATTCAATAATACGTCCAGGAGCATCAAACAGAACATCTGGCGCTGTCCCGGAGGTAAGAGCTGCTGTCAGCTTATCCGGGCCGGAGGTAAAGTCGATATACTCTACCTTAACTTTATATTCTGGATGAGCTGCGGTAAATGCATCAGCCAGCTCCTGCTCATACCCAGTATCTACACCAAAAGTCGGGAAAGCCCACCAGGTAATTTCTGTTGCCTCTGCTGCTGCACCCTCAGAAGCGGCCGGCGCCTCTGTCTTGTCTGCTGCTGCCTCTGTTTTTGCCGGGGCAGCTGTTGTTTCCTCTGCCTTTCCGCCTCCGCAGCCTGCCAGAGTAGATGCTGCCAATGCTGCTACCAATGCCACTGATAAAATTTTTTTCATTACATTTCCTCCTTTGAGATGTCTTTTTAGATCCGTATCAAAATCACTAAAGCCATTATAGAATAGGAATTTTCTTTTGTCAATAATTTATGAAAAAAATTTCTTTTCAATTTTCTTTTTGGAAACTTTTTTTATTAACACATTTTTTCGATAACTGAGCCAGATGTTTTTTTGTTATTTTTGCTGCATTCATCATAATAACGGCGATAGTATTCCGTATACATTAAATCAATCAAAAATAACTGGCTGATCTCTGCAGAAGTAGAGCCTCCCTGCAGAGGGCCTTCATTGGCGCCGGAAAGAAGTGTTATATCAGAGAATGACGTCAACGGAGATTTCACAAACCTGGTCAGGCAGATTATCTTCGCTCCCGCCTGTTTGGCCAGTTCTGCCACATGAATGGTATCCTTCGTTGCACCAGAATAAGAAAATACCATTGCCACATCCTCCGGTCCCATCATCGAGGCTACCATAGCCTGCATATGGCTATCCTGCACACAGTATACCTTCGGTTCAATCCGCAGAAATTTATTCATCGCCTTTAAGGCTGTCAGAAGACTGGCACCCACACCGAAAAAATAAATTCTCTTCGCCTGGTGAAGTGCATCAATTGCCTGAAAAAAGGAATTCTCATCCAGAAGAGAGTAGGTTTCTGTCAAGGCGTTCATGTTGGTATTCAATACCTTCTTGGCAACCTCTGTAAAAGAGTCATCCAGACTAATGTCTCCCTCCATCCCCGGCTCTTCTTCACTTTCCCTGAGACTCAAGGACAGCATCATCTTAAATTCCTGATACCCTTTCAAATCCATCGTCTTGCAGAATCGGAACACACTGGTATCTCCCACGCTGCAGGCCTCTGCCAAATCTGTAATAGACATAAACAAAACCTGCTTTGGATTCTGCATAATAAAACTTGCGATCTTCTTTTCTGCTTTTGTCAGCTGATTATAGGCTGACCGAACCTTGATAAGGAAATCTCCTTCCATTGTTTTATTCCCCTTTCCCTTGCTCCGTTTTTACAGAGCCTGTCTCTTCATGATGTCTGTATATCTGTCATTCCTTCCACCGCTTCTATGCTCTCTTATCCAAATCCAAAAGCTTCCAGGCCAGACTGGCTGCTCCAAGCATTCCTGCCTGATTTCCCAGCTGGGCCTGACAAATTCTTACATTGGAAAAGCTATCCATAATCTCACTGTGGATCCGTTTTCCCACCTGCTCTGTTACATAGGGCTGAGCCATAATACCGCCGCCCAGCACAATGCAGGAAGGGTTAAAAATATGAATTACCGTTATCAGTCCGTAAACAATCTCGTCAATCCAGGTATCTATCAAGCCTCTGACTGAATTCTCCTCAAATCTTGAAAATATCTTCCGTCCGCTGTCTAAGGCTGGATCGAATCTCTTTGCCGCTTCGACTAATGCGGTTGCTGAAGCATACTTTTCGTAACAGCCGCTGAACGGATTTCCCACTGTTCGTGCCTCCGGATGAACCAGAATCCCACCAAATTCACCAGCTGAAAAAGCACTTCCTGTGTAGACACTTCCATTGATAACAATCGCTCCGCCTACTCCAGTTCCATAGGTAATACAAAGAAAATCCTTTGCTTCTTTTCCTGCGCCAAAAGCGGCTTCTCCGATCGCTGCTGCATTTACATCATTTTCCACTGCAACAGGAACATGAAACTCTTCTTCTAAAATCTTTCGTACTTCCATTCCTGTATATCCGGGAATGTTTTCATTCGCATAGCGAATGCATCCGCGAGACGAATCCACCTGACCGGCGGTACTGATTCCAATCGCATCAAAGGGCTGGTAGCTTCGCAGAATTTCTATGGCACGCTTTATGACATAGGTACCGCCATTTTTTGCGTTGGTATCCCACTCCTCTGTCCGGAGAAGCTCACTTCCGTTCCAAAGACCGGATTTTATGGAGGTCCCTCCAATATCCAGTGCTGCCACTATTTTTCCCATAGGTACTCACTCCTTACTGAATCGCTGCTACAAACCGCTTGGTAATTTCCATCGGTCTCGTAATCGCGCCTCCGATTACCGCTGCATGCACACCTGCATCCAAAGCTGCCTTCAGCTGATCCGGAAGCCAGATTCCACCCTCTGCAATCACCGGTTTCCCACAGTCTCTTGCCAGCTGTCTCATCAATTCTATATTGGGAAGCTCTGTCCCCTTCGTATAAGCCGTATAGCCATTCATTGTAGTTCCAATCAGATCGAATCCTATTTCCGCGGCATGCATTCCCTCCTCATAGCTGGAACAATCTGCCATAAAAAGCTGATCCGGATATTTTTCACGTACTTCTCCAAAAAATTCATCCAGAGATTTTCCATCCGGACGCGGCCGCTTATCAGAATCTGTCGCATCTGCTGCAATAATAGAAACTCCGCATTCAACTAACGCATCCACTTCTTTCATGGTAGGTGTAATATAAACGTCACAGTCTCCGTACACTTCTTTGATAATTCCGATAATTGGTAGGCTTACTGTTTTCTTAATTTCCGTAATATCTGCAATGGTATTAGCCCGAATGCCGACTGCTCCTCCCAGCATCGCTGCATAAGCCATCCTCGACATAATATAAGAACTGTACAGAGGCTCTTCTTTCAGTGCCTGACAGGAAACCACCAGTCCTCCTTTGATCCGGTTTAAGATTGCCTGATTTGACTGATTCATAAAAAATCTTCCTCCTTTTTCAAAAATTCTATTAATAATTGCCAATATATCTTAGATTTAATATATCATGTTAAAAAAATATTTTCAACCAATTTCAAATATATAAAAATATTTTTTTATTTTATTGATTTCTCTTTTCAATGGTGATATGATGTCCCTAGAAGCAAAGCGTAACCGCAATACTAGCAATAATTCAGCCTTGCAAGGCTGAACTGTTGCCAATACTATATCAAAAAGGTGGAGAAAAACATGTCCAAATTTGATGTGAGCAAATTCAAACACGTAACTGTTGCACTTAACACACCATTTACCTCTGACGGCAGTGTTGATGTCAATGCTGTAAAAGCTGTATCCCGCTATTTCCGCGATAAAGGAATCAAGCAGATGTATGTCTGCGGAAGCACCGGTGAAGGCTTCCTGCTGGATACCGAAGAACGCAAGCTGGTTGCCGAAACAGTTGTAAATGAAGTAGGTCAGGATATGAACATTATTGTTCATGTAGGATGCCCAGATACCCGTCATTCCTGCGAGCTGGCTGCCCATGCAGAAAAAATAGGCGCAGCTGCTACCTCTGCAGTTCCCTGCGTTTACTATCATTTGGGCGAGGAAAGTGTTTACCGTCACTGGACCGCTATCACAGAAGCTGCAGATCTTCCATTTTTCATTTACAACATTCCCCAGTTAACCAGCTTCAATCTTTCTATGAATCTGTTTAACCGGATGCTGGAAAACCCGCGGGTTGCTGGCATTAAGTGTTCCTCTGATCCTGCTCAGGATATTCTTCGCTTCAAGCAGGCCGGCGGAAAAGATTTTATCGTATTTAACGGCCCGGACGAGCAGTATGCAGCCGGAAGACTTCTTGGCGCTGATGCCGGAATCGGCGGAACCTACGGTGCAATGCCAGAGCTGTATATGAAAATTGATGAGCTGATTGACCGTGGAGAGTGGGAAAAAGCTGCTCAGGTTCAGAACCTGGTAACACCCTTGATTTACCGTCTCTGCTCCTTCCCATCCATGCATGGCGCAGTAAAGGGAATTATTTCTCTGGATGGATGTCCCATGGGAGATCCCAGACTCCCCTTCCTTCCTGTTGCTCTGGATGATCCGAAGCTGGTTCAGCTGTATCATGATATCAAAGCAGCAATCGAAACTGTAAAGAACTGGTAATCCAGTTACGCAAAGAAGAATCTCCGGTAAATTTCTGCGCTTTCTCTGCGCCGGATATTTACCGGAGATTCTTTTTTCCTTTTTAGCATATCTCAGGAGCAGCTCTGTACAGCGCTTCTTTCCTGCCTCTCAATAAAAATACGAACCCCTTATTTCCCGTAATTTATCGCATCATATACATTAACTACACCGCTGCACTGAATCTTTCCCTCCAGTCCTGGAAGCTTTCGGGCTGTCTCCATCAGGATTCTGCGCACATCCGTCAGGGCAATATCTGTTCGATAGGAATATAAAAATGCTGCTGCTCCCGTTACCATAGGTGCCGCCATGGAGGTTCCTGTCATAAAGCCGTAGGAATTATCTGCTGTTGTGCCGACAATATAAGTTCCCGGAGCCGCAATATCCACATTATTTACCCCATAGTTTGAGGTTTGTTCCAGATTCCCGTCAAAGATCAGATTAGCAACTGAAATCACATTATCCAAGCCAAAGCAAGAGGGATAGTCCGGATTTGCATCAATATCAATGCCATTTCCATCTTCATCACCATTTCCGGCAGCTACAACAAACAGCATCTTCGACTCCCTCATCACCTTTTCCAGCTCCGGATAATAATGAGTTGTCCCAAAGCTGAGATTGCAGATCTCTGCTCCGTTAGCCTCCGCATACCGGATGGCATTGATCACATCCTCTTCTTCTCCTACGCCAAACTCTGTGCCAAGAGCCTTCAAAACCATCAGCTTTACATACTGATTGTCCGCAATTCCGGCAATTCCCGTTCCCTTTCTCGTTGCTGCAATCGTCCCTGCTGCATGGGTTCCGTGGGTATCCTCTTTCCCTGTGTAAATCTGATTACTGTTGTCAAAAAAGTTCCAGCCATTTACATCATCCACAAAACCATTCTGATCATTGTCAATGCCATCATCCGGTATCTCATCCTCATTGACCCAGATGCTTCCCTGCAGATCCGGATGACTTACATCTACTCCTGTATCAATCACAGCTACCGTTACCGGCCGGCGGGGCTCTGTACTGGCATCATACTGATTCCAGGCCGGAAGCACATTAATATCAACGCCTTTTCTCGCTGTGATTTTCGCCTGCTTATAAGCGTCCGGTCCGGAAACCGGGGCTGGAAGTCCCAGCTTATTCGCCATATCAATATGAGCTGCCAATTCCGGATTGCTGTCCTCAAAACGGTTTTTAATCTCTACATACTGAAGCTCTCCGTCATTTTTCAGTGCCCACTGATAACGGGCATAAGGATCCTTAACAGAGAGATTTTCCTCGCCGGGTCCAAAGACGCGGATAGAAAAATCATACTTATGGGCAGGCTCTGAAAAAGTCAGGAGCAGTCCCACTGCAAGGACGATCAGAAGGAAACGCCGCACACCCGGCATCAATCTGTGTATTCTCATTTATCTGATTCTCCATTCCGGAAAAATTCTTTTACGCTGCCAGACATTCTGACTGAATTCCGACAGCGTAATTAAGTATACCACAGTTTCACCCGATGTGGTTTGAAAAATCTATGAAGTTTCCTTACAATTTACCATCATATCACTCTCTCGAAAAATAAATTTACCCCAACTCTTGACAAAGAGCCCTAAAAAAGGGCTTCCCGCTTACGCAGAAAGCCCTTTTAAAATCTAGATTTTATAAAATTCAGTATATTCTATCTGATATTATTCAACGATAGAAACTACACGGCCTGAACCAACGGTACGGCCACCCTCACGGATAGCGAAACGCAGACCCTGCTCCATAGCAACCGGATGAATCAGCTCTACGGTCATCTCTACGTTATCACCAGGCATGCACATCTCGGTGCCAGCCGGCAGCTCGCAAACGCCAGTAACGTCGGTAGTTCTGAAGTAGAACTGCGGACGATAGTTGTTGAAGAACGGAGTATGACGGCCACCCTCGTCTTTGGTCAGAACGTATACCTGAGCGGTAAACTTGTTGTGACACTTAACGGAAGCCGGCTTACACAGAACCTGACCACGCTCGATATCAGTTCTCTGAACACCACGAAGCAGTGCACCGATGTTATCACCAGCCTGAGCCTCGTCAAGCAGCTTACGGAACATCTCGATACCGGTTACAACGGTCTTTCTGGTCTCTTCCTTAATACCAACGATCTCAACCTCGTCGTTCAGATGCAGAACACCACGCTCTACACGGCCGGTAGCTACAGTACCACGACCAGTAATGGTGAATACGTCCTCTACAGGCATCAGGAACGGCTTATCGGTCTCACGCTGCGGATCCGGAATCCAGCTATCAACTGCATCCATCAGCTCCATAACCTTGTCGCCCCACGGACCGTGCGGATCTTCCAGAGCCTTCAGAGCAGAACCCTGAATGATCGGGGTGTCATCGCCCGGGAACTCGTACTCGTTCAGCAGGTCACGGATCTCCATGTCAACCAGCTCAAGCAGCTCAGCGTCGTCAACCATATCGCACTTGTTCATGAATACAACGATGTACGGTACGCCTACCTGACGGGACAGCAGGATGTGCTCACGGGTCTGAGCCATAACACCATCGGTAGCAGCTACAACCAGGATAGCGCCATCCATCTGAGCAGCACCAGTGATCATGTTCTTAACGTAGTCAGCATGTCCTGGGCAGTCAACGTGTGCATAGTGTCTGTGCTCGGTCTCGTACTCAACGTGAGAAGTAGAAATGGTGATACCACGCTCTCTCTCTTCCGGAGCCTTATCGATATTCTCGAAATCGGTAGCGGTGTTACCAGCAACTCTCTCAGACAGAACTTTGGTGATAGCAGCGGTCAGAGTAGTTTTACCATGGTCAACGTGTCCGATGGTACCAATGTTACAATGCGGTTTGTTTCTTTCAAACTTTGCTTTTGCCATTTTATGACGTCCTCCTTAATTGGGCCCTTCTTGGGCTTAATTTATAGTTAGGCTGTTTTTTATTATATGCTATTTCTGCAATATTTTCAAGCCTATTTTGTACTGCCGGCAGTCTGCCGGAGAAAGAATATTTTTCCTGCAGCTTCCTCCGGACTGCTGCTCAAAGCATTACAATCTATTAATTTTTATGCTCGCTGATGATCTTCTCCTGTACGGACTTCGGAACCGGCTCGTACTTCTCGAAGAACATGGAGTAGTTACCACGCCCCTGAGTTCTGGAACGCAGGTCTGTGGAGTAACCGAACATTTCGGAAAGCGGAACCATCGCTCTTACGATCTTACCGCCGCCTACATCATCCATACCCTCGATACGGCCACGGCGGGAGTTGATATCACCGATAACATCACCCATGTAGTCCTCAGGCATGGTTACTTCTACCTTCATGATCGGCTCAAGCAGAATAGGACCTGCTTTCTGCATAGCTTCCTTGAATGCCATAGAACCGGCAATCTTGAATGCCATTTCGTTGGAGTCTACCTCGTGGTAGGAACCATCGTATACAGTAGCCTTGATACCCAGTACCGGGAATCCAGCAAGGATACCGGACTTGGAAGCCTCTTCGATACCAGCGCCGACAGCCGGGATGTACTCCTTCGGAATAGCACCGCCGACAACGGCAGATTCGAACTTGAACAACTCTTCGCCGTTGGCATCCATGGGCTCAAAGTGTACTTTACAGTGACCATACTGACCACGTCCACCGGACTGCTTTGCATATTTGCTGTCTACATCAACAGCCTTGGTGAAGGTCTCTTTGTATGCTACCTGCGGAGCACCAACGTTTGCTTCTACGTTGAACTCACGCAGCAGACGGTCTACGATAATTTCCAGATGCAGCTCGCCCATACCGGAAATGATGGTCTGGCCGGTTTCCTGGTTGGTGGATGCACGGAAAGTCGGATCCTCCTCTGCCAGTTTTGCCAGTGCCTCTGCCATCTTGCCCTGACCAGCTTTGGTCTTCGGCTCGATAGCGATATCGATAACCGGCTCCGGGAACTCCATGGACTCCAGGATTACCGGATGCTGCTCGTCACAGAGGGTATCGCCAGTACCGGTGGTCTTGAAACCAACAGCTGCTGCGATATCTCCGGAGTAAACCTTATCCAACTCCTGTCTCTTGTTTGCATGCATCTGCAGAATACGTCCAACACGCTCTTTCTTACCCTTGGTAGAGTTCAGAACATAGGAACCGGAATTCATGGTACCGGAGTACACACGGAAGAATGCCAGCTTACCTACGAACGGGTCAGTCATAATCTTAAATGCCAGAGCGGAGAAAGGCTCCTCATCAGAGGAATGTCTCTCGATCTCATTGCCATCCATATCAACACCCTTGATAGCCGGGATGTCTAACGGAGACGGCATAAATTCTACGATAGCATCCAGAAGCTTCTGAACACCTTTATTTCTGTATGCAGTACCACAGCATACCGGAACAGCTGCGCACTCGCAGGTTGCCTTGCGCAGTACTTTCTTTAAATCCTCAACAGCCGGCTCCTCGCCTTCCAGGTACTGCATCATCAGGTCATCATCCAACTCGCAGATCTTCTCTACCAGCTCAGTGCGGTACAGCTCTGCGTCATCCTTCATATCCTCCGGGATATCAATGATGGAGATGTCGTCGCCCTTATCATCGTTGTAGATGTAAGCTTTCATCTCGAACAGGTCAATGATTCCTTTGAATTCATCTTCTTTACCGATAGGCAGCTGAATGCAGATAGCATTCTTGCCCAGTCTGGTTTTAATCTGCTCTACAGCTCCATAGAAGTTTGCACCCAGGATATCCATCTTATTGATGAATGCCATACGGGGTACATTGTAGGTATCAGCCTGACGCCATACGTTCTCAGACTGAGGCTCTACACCGCCCTTAGCACAGAAAACACCGACAGCGCCGTCCAGTACACGCAGAGAACGCTCAACCTCTACGGTGAAGTCTACGTGTCCAGGAGTATCGATGATGTTGATACGATGCTCCAGAGCGCCTTTTTTCGGCTTGCAGTTTTCCTGCAGGGTCCAGTGGCAGGTGGTAGCTGCAGAAGTAATGGTAATACCTCTCTCCTGCTCCTGCTCCATCCAGTCCATGGTAGCAGTACCTTCATGAGTATCACCAATCTTAT
>ERZ1106983.512-NODE-512-length-46876-cov-81.948506_pt1 | contig 46876 bp, 35 predicted proteins | sample MGYA00403693_ERZ1106983 | MGnify/ENA primary metagenome ERZ1106983 (study PRJEB35170, sample SAMEA104062420) | human gut metagenome | biome: human gut; feature: human-associated habitat; material: faeces | place: Denmark | collected 2012-07-13 ...
ACTATCGTAAGTAATCCACTCATCATAATCGGTATTTACTGCATTTGCATCAAATGATGGATTCGATACCATTGCAAGAATCTTACCCGTAGCAGGTTCCATCGCTATAACTGCACCTTTATTATTACCAAGTGCTTTATATGCCGCTTTAGTAAGTTCAACATTAAGTGTTGTTGTAACATTATGCCCCTTTGCTTTTCCTCCAGACAGGTCATTACCAATCTGATCAAGCACATTATCTGTCTCACTTAAAAGAAAATAATTCTGAGACTGTTCTATTCCTGTCTTCATCCCTGTAAGAGAAGTAAATCCAACCGAATGACAGAACAGATTATCATAAGGATAATAACGTGTTTCATTACCATCCTCATCCGTAAGCGTTGTTGCAAGTACATCTCCGTCATCTGCTAATATATCACCTCTTACAACCTTGCTTTCCTGATTGTCTACTCTTTTATTGTAAGGATTATTCACAATTGTTCCTGCATCTTTTACATTAAATATACACAGATACACAATAGTTGCAAGAAAAAGTCCTACAAAAAAGAATGCAATTATATTAGTCTCTTTATTTCGCAGATTCTTCTTTTCATTATCAACTATATCACTTTGTATGTTTTGTTTTTTTCTTCGTCTGTCCTGTTTTTTGTTTTCTGCCATCTTTCCTGTCACCTTCATCCTGTCTCATATTGTACATTCCATTAATAAGAGCAAACATTATAAGCGAGCTTAATATAGAGCTTCCCCCGTAACTTACAAAAGGAAGTGTAACACCTGTCATCGGTATAAACTTAATTGCACCTCCCACAGTTAAGAACACCTGAACCCCATATGTAACCCCAAGTCCTACAGCTACAAGACGATAAAAAAGTGTCTTACATCTTGAAGCTATATTCATCATAAGAATAAGATTATTAAGGCACACTAAGAATAAAGCTATTGAAAATATGAGTCCAAATTCTTCAGATATAGCAGAAAACATAAAATCTTTCTCTGCTACAGGTATCTTATCAGGCATACCCTGACATAATCCATATCCAAACCACGATCCCATACCAATTGCAAAAAGTGACTGACATATCTGATACCCGCTAGTATCAATATATTCCCACGGATTACGCCATACAATAACTCTCGCTCTCACATGTGCAAAAAGCTTATATGCAATAACAGATGCACCTGCTCCGGCAATCAGTCCTGCCCCGGCATAGGCCAGTTTTCTTGTTGCTATATAAAGCATTGCAATATACACCACAAAGAATATAAGTGCAGCACCAAGGTCAGTTGAAAGCACAAGAATAATAACATGAAGTGCTGCAAACGCTGTAACAATACATGTCTGTTTAAATGTCGTTGACTTATTAAACATCGAAGCAACAAACATAACATACAAAATCTTAACAAACTCTGCCGGCTGTACAGAAAATGCTCCTATGCTTAATGTAAGATTGGCTCCATACACCTTATTTCCTAATAAAACAGCACATAAAAGCACAAGTCCCGAAATGCAATATATCCATCCAAAGTTTCTGAAGCTCTTAACAGTTTTTAAAAGCCATGGAACAAGAAACATAATAACCGTTCCAAACACAGCAATAACAAACTGTTTAACACATTTGTCAAAATTAAGCCTTGCTATCATGATAAATCCAACTGACATCAGCATACACATATTATTAACAAGAAGCCTTGAAGCCTTTGGATACAATATGTAATAAAACGCAATGAATACTATAAGATATATAAGCTGTACAAAATAAAAGCCTATATATCTAGTCTCACCTTTCATAAGATACAACACATAATATCCAAGAAAATGTATCGCGAATATTATAATATACTGCTGGATATATATTCCTTTTCTCTTTTCTTCCTTATGGATTATTGCTCCTCTGTAAGCAGAAAGAACATAAAACGCCATCAGAAACGCAAATATGTATTTTGTAAGTTCAATAAAAACTGACTGCATAGCAATCTCCTTTATTCAAGTCACTTAATCTTAGTCGATTGCCTGATGAAAATGTCCTGTAGTACCACCACTCACTCCATCAGTCATAACTAATTGTATATCATCTGCTTCACTTTCGTCAAATTCATAACGAATTACACTCACAACGCATTCTTCAGGATTTTCTTTTGTAAGATTGAGTTTTTCTCCATTCATTACAGAATAGCAGAATTCACACATACTTTCCACTGTATAAGAGCTGCCCTTTGGTCCAGTAATATTAATGCTGCCCCAGCATCCGTCACATTTTCCGTAAGTTCTTCTCACACACTGTTCAGATACCATAAGAGGCACATTCCCATATACTACAAGTTCCGTGTCACTTCCAATTACAGGCTTCATCTCCTTATCTGTAAGTTCAAACGGCAGTGTCATTCTGTCAAGAATAACCCCGGCATTACTGCACATCCTTCTTAATTCATCTTTTGCAAATGTATTATATATATATATGCTGCTGTCCGTAATAATATGCACCTTGTCAGATAATTTTTTCCAGTTGTCACTTCCAAGAAAACCAATCTGCTCAATATTACGGCATACAAACCTGTCTATGCCACAGTCAGAAGCTTTCTCACATAAGTACTTAAACTTATCATATTTCTCTGCCTTAAGAATATGTGGAAGGAACATATATACATATATTCCATGTGACTGACAGTGCTTTACAGCCTCTTTTAATGAATTCTCATCATTCATATAAAACATCTTATAATCAAGATAAATGCTTTCAACACCTGAAACTGATGCTGCTTTCTTTACCTGCGCTATATCATGAAGGTATGCAGCTTTTCTTACCTGATAATTATTATCATCAGTATTCTCCCTATCGTCAGGCTCTGCACATTCAGGCTTATTATAAGTTCTTACAAGACTGTGCTTTAAATGTGTCTCAAGTTGTTCAAGTACATTTCTTCTTAATTCCTTAATCCAGCCGACAGGCACAAACACACCATCATCAAGCTGCACTTCTGCATCTTCCACCACAAAACATGTATCGCCGGTTTTCTTTAAATTCTTAACCAGTTCCTCCTCTGAGGCCGGACGGCTCTGTGCTTCGGTAACTATCTCTCCTGTACATGTCTTTTCAATTCCATCATACATTACTGTAAGTGATATATTTTCATTCTTTCTTACAACAAGCCTCATATCTACATTAAGCTTAGGTGTTATTCCGACATAATTGTCCGCTACATATGCCTTAATCTTAGCATTATTCATTCTGCTGACAATTCTTCCCTCATACAGCGGGTATTTCTTAGGAAGATTAACAACGAAGGTCTGTCCTGCTGCCACATCAGCTCCGCTCTCAAATGAATGTTCCTTATCAATCTCAAAGACATCACCTCTGTTTACATTCTTTAATGCTTTAAATGTAATTCTTCCTGCCTTGTTAGATACTACCTTAAGGCACTCCGTTCCCATATGGTTAGGACGCCCCAGTGACATCATCTTCTTTCCCTTGACGCTGTCATAATAGCCTGTAGTAAATGCACCTCTGTTATATATATCTGAAAGGTCATCAATATCCTGCTTATCTACCTTGAAGCCTTTTCGTCCTCTCTCAAGATACATATCAACATATTTACGGTAAATATGCGTTACCATAGCCGCATATGTGACATTCTTCATACGGCCTTCAATTTTCAGAGAATACACTCCACTTTCTATAACATCAGGAAGTATCTGTAATGCACACATATCCTTAGGGCTTAATGCGTAACTGTTGTTTCTGTTATTAATCTTTTCGCCGTTATCATACACATCATAAGGCATCCTGCACGGCTGGGCACACCTTCCCCTGTTGCCGCTTCTTCCTCCGTTAAAGCTTGAAAGCAGGCATTGTCCCGAATAACAGTAACATAATGCTCCATGCACAAAGCTTTCTATCTCCACATCTAATCTCTCATGAAGCTGCTTTATTTCCTGCAGATTCATCTCTCTTGAAGTGACTATTCTTGTTGCACCAAGTTCCTTTAAAAGCCTGCTGCCATACACTCCGGTCTGTGTCATCTGTGTGCTTGCATGTATATCCATATCAGGAAAATGTTTTCTTATAAGGTTAAGCACACCCATATCCTGTACAATCACTGCATCAAGACCTGCCTCATAGAATGGTATAAGATATTCTATAAGACTGTTCTCTATCTCTCTTGACTTAAGAAGAGTATTAACTGTCAGGTAAACCTTTCTACCGAATAAATGTGCATATTCAATAGCACAGATAAGCTCTTCATCATTAAAATTATTGGCAAATGCCCTTGCTCCAAACATATTGCCTCCCAGGTATATTGCATCTGCCCCTGCCGCCACAACAGCTTTCATAATATCAAGTGAACCTGCTGGTGCTAAAACCTCCACCTGTGTTTTTCTCTTATCAACATTCATAGTTGTAACCGCCTTTAAATTAAATGGCTGCTGCAAATGCATTTGCAACAGCCGTTATTATTAATACCAGATAATCTTATGTAAATCACTTCTTAGAGTCATTCAGTTCTGTCTCTAACTTGACAATATTCTTCTGATACTTGTTAATCTCACTCTTTAATTCCTTAATCTCTTTTGCTGAACTTTCTGCCTTAATCTGTGCTGCAATAAGCTCATGCTTAAGGTCATATATTTCCTTATCCTTGTTCTCAATATCTAGTGAAATACTGTCTGCCATCTTCTTAGCCTTGAAGTAATCATCTGCAATATTAAGATACATCATATCAGTTCTGAGCTCTGCTGACATTCGTCTGTAACTCTCTTCTTTATTAAATTCAGTTATCTTGTTATTAATGTATGATGCAACTCTCTGAAGATACTCCTCGCTTTCATATCCACCAAGCTTGATTACCTTACCTCCAAGAATTACTTCTGCTGTATTCTTTGATGACATAAGTCCCCTCCATATATGTAGAAATAAACATATTAAGTATATAATAAATACACTTACTATTCAACTCATAAAACACATTCTTTAGAATATTTTATGTTATTTTTGTTTGAATGGCCTGCCAAGATTATCATAAGCTGCTTTAGTTGCAACTCTTCCTCTTGGAGTTCTGTTAATATACCCGTTCTGTATAAGATATGGCTCATAAACATCTTCAAGAGTTCCTGAATCCTCGCCTATTGAAGCTGCCAGTGTCTCAATACCGACAGGTCCGCCATCAAACTTATCAACTATTGTAGTAAGTATAACACGATCGTTACGGTCCAATCCATCTCTGTCAACGTCTAACAGATTAAGTGCATAATCAGCAACATCCTTATTGATATGTCCGTTATATTTAACCTGTGCAAAATCCCTTACTCTTTTCAAAAGTCTGTTGGCAAGTCTCGGTGTTCCTCTGGATCTTCTTGCAAGCTCATGTGCTCCGTCTGAGTCAATATCAACATTAAGCACATTGGCTGAACGGATAATGATTTTCTCAAGCTCCGGAACGGTATAGAATTCCATATGGCTTACAACACCGAATCTGTCTCTTAAAGGTGCTGATAAAAGTCCCGCTCTTGTTGTTGCCCCTATCAGAGTGAACTGTGGCAGATCAAGTCTTATAGACCTTGCTGTTGCACCCTTTCCGATCATAATATCAATCTTATAATCCTCCATTGCCGGATACAGCACTTCTTCAACCTGTCTGTTAAGTCTGTGAATCTCATCAACAAAGAGAATATCACCCTCACTCAAGTTGTTAAGTATAGCTGCCATATCTCCCGGCTTCTCGATTGCAGGACCGGATGTAACCTTGATATTAACCCCCATTTCATTAGCAATAATTCCTGCCAGAGTTGTCTTTCCAAGTCCCGGAGGTCCATAGAAAAGCACATGGTCAAGTGCCTCTCCTCTTTCCTTTGCTGCCTCAATATATACTTTAAGATTACTCTTAACCTTATTCTGTCCAACATAGTCATCAAGAGATAATGGTCTTAAGGAATTCTCAATACCATAATCTTCTTCAGTTATCTGTGTTGATATAATCCTCTTTTCCATATAGCCCCTCATTTCTCAAATACTATTCTGCTCTAGAATTTAGCCAGCTTCTTTAACGCTTCCTTAAGAACCGTCTCAGAATCCTTATTCTCTATATCTTCCACTTCCTTGACAGCAACAAGTGCATCTTTGCTTGAATATCCAAGTGATACAAGTGCCTCAACAGCGTCATTTCTTATCATCATGACATTACTTACATTACTGTTATTGTCTGCCTTTTTATTCTTAGAAAGTGCTGATTCAAATACTTCATCAAGCTTTAACTTATCCTTAAGCTCAATTATAATCTTCTGTGCTGTCTTAGGTCCGATACCAGGAAGTGCCTTGATTGCTGCCACATCATCAGCAAGAACTGCAAATCTTAAATCATCTGCTGTGATATTAGATAATGCACCAAGCGCTGCCTTAGGGCCAATACCATTGACACAGATAAGCATTTTAAACATGCTTAAATCATCTCTTGTAAGGAATCCGAACAGACTGCATTCATCTTCCTTGACATTCATATATGTATATATCTTAACCTCACTGCCAACTGATGGAAGCTCACCAAGAACTGAACCCGGAACATATATATTATATCCGATTCCATTGGCTTCCACAACGATTACATCTGGCAGGATTTCGGCAAGCTCACCTTTAATGTATGAAATCATTCTCTACCCCCAAGACAGTAATTGATAAACTGCTGTGCTGTTCTTCCTGATATTCCACCATGTGAAAGTTCCCACTTGTTAGCCTCTGCCATAAGCTCTTCATCTGTCATCTTAACATTATTCTTCCTTGCAAGGCCAATAACAATATCAAAGAATTCTTTCTGTGATGGCTTAGAGTAGCTTATCTGGCATCCAAATCTGTTCACTAATGAAAGCTTCTCCTCAATAGTATCAGATCTGTGAAGACCGTTATTGCTTTCCATATCATTTCTGTCATTCCATGTTTCCTTGATAAGATGTCTTCTGTTAGATGTTGCATAGATAAGAATATTATCAGGCTTAGTCTCAACACCGCCTTCAATTACAGCCTTTAAGAACTTGTATTCAATCTCGAATTCCTCGAAAGATAAATCATCCATATATATTATGAACTTGTAATTTCTGTTCTTAATGCTTGCTATAACATTAGATAAATCCTTGAACTGATGTTTGTATATCTCTATCATTCTAAGACCCTGGTCATAATATTCATTGACAATAGCCTTGATAGAAGTTGACTTACCTGTTCCGCTGTCACCGAAAAGAAGCGCATTATTAGCTTTTCTTCCCTGAACAAAGGCCTCTGTATTCTCAACAAGCTTCTTCTTCTGGATTTCATAACCTATAAGGTCATCTAACATAACCTTATCCATATTGTTAATTGGTGTAAATGTAACGCCATTATCACCGCCTATTACTCTGAATGCTTTATTAAGTCCGAACATTCCTACACCATATGCTTTATAGAAATCAGTAACATAATTAAAGAACTCATTCTCGTCCTTTGCTGTCTCAAGCTTAAGGCTTAAAGCCTGTACCTTCTCACTTACATTCTTATTGTACATAAGCTCTTTCTTAACAATTGCCTTGTAATCAGATATAAGTGAAAAACAGTTGATTCCAAGTGCAGCCTCAATAGGTCTGAAATCATAATTAAACAGATTCATAAACACCTTGAAGTCGTTTTTAGCAAATTCATTAACACTTCCATCATTAGCACCTACCTTTTCACATGTAAGGCTGAATGGATTCTCATTAGTTATAAGATAGAATGTAAGGTAATTATGCCATAAATTCTTATCAAAGCCATAATCTGTGGCAACCTCCAATATTCTCTTAATCTGCTCATATATATCACTTATAAGCTTGTCAGGAGTCTCCTCATCCCTATCAAATTTTTTGAAAATATCGGACATTTTCATAAGAATAGTGTCCTCATGATTACCATATATAATAAGTTTCGCAACTTCTCTGTACATTATTACTCCCTCTTCTTTCTCTTATTAATTACAAGCTGCATGGCAAAGATGGCCACACCTGCAAGCGACACCAACGCTCCCTCTTTAAGAAGCGGCGTAGAATACTTAAGTGTTACATTATGCGTTCCACTCGTAAGATATACAGCCATATACTGACCATTAGCATTATATAGCTTTTGTCTTTCCCCGTCTACATATACCTTCCAGCCCTTTGAATAAGGGATTGTAAGACACAGATATTTATTACGGTCAAGTGTTATCTGACCTGTAACCTTATTATTTCCAAGCTCTACATCTGTTAATACATTTTCTTTAAGTGTATTAATCTCGTCAGTGTAACTGTCCATTGGCTGGCATACAATCTGTATATCATCATAAGAATACACGCCAATCTTCTGGAAAGTCACTGTAACTGATGTAACATTTTCTTCCGAATAGCCCATATTCACACTGAAATCATGCTGGTTACTGTAATAGCTGTAATCAGATGTAAAGTAATTCATTGACTTGGTTACTCCTGTATCAGTCGTAATCCCAAGCTTAACACTGCTTGTAGACTGTGTCCAGTATATGAAATTCTTAAATATCTTCTTCTTTTCATTATGTGAAAGCTCTTTCCAGTCTGACTTAGAGTATAAGTCTAACGGGTCAAACTTTTTCTTTCCAAAATACAGCTGGAACTGTGCTGCGCCTTCATAATCAAGCCCATTAATATTAAAGTAAGTCTCACCTGCACCACTGCCTGTAAAGTTAAATGTTACCCTGGCACCTGCCTTAGTTACTGCAAATGTATTGTCAGTACACTGTACTTCTTTGGCATCATAATTCATTGTATAATCTTTAATCTGGCTGTCATAACTTAAATCTTTAACAGATACCCTGTCAGGAAGCGCCTCCCTGGTATCCTTCCCACTCCTGTCAATAACAACAGCCTGAAGCATTGCTTTCTGCTTATCAACTGCACTTAAGCCCTCCCATTCATTCTTATTAACAGCCTTGTCATAAGTAAATCCTAACGGAAGCGCATTATCGTTATTATACATTACATAATCATCATTTTCTGATTCATAAGCAAATCCATATGGAACAAGTCCGCCGGTCTTACTCACCAGATACTTTGAGGCAGATGACAATGCTATAAGAGATGACCTGTCATCATAGCCTGTGTATTTGTGCGGAAGCAGCGTATCAAGCCTGATTGCACAATCATATCTGAACTTCGATACATACGGATTAGTAAGTGTCCAGTACAGATTAGAGGATGATATTCCTGTTATGCAGTTCATATTGTACGAAAGTCCAGAGCCTGAATATCTGATAAAATCTGTATCTTCAGCATCTTTACTTATAAGCTCCTTCTCGCTTCCAAAAACATCTTCCTGTGCCATTTTAACGCTTATGCACTGTGCCGCATAATTTTCCCCAAATGAAGCATTTTTCCATATACCATTAGCTAATGCCGCCAGCATAACCGCTACTGTCACCATCATGCATCTGTTATATTCATTAACATTCTTTATGCTAAGTCCAATTAGCAATATTACTCCAATTGTAACTGCACTTATAAGCTTGCCATTTCTTGAATACTTTACGCACATACATACCACAAAATATATTGTAAGTGCAATTCCAATAAAGCGGATTTCTTTTCTTTCCAGTGTTATAAGACGCGGCATCATGCACACAAGTATATATGCACATAATAATGCAAATGAATATATCCACCTGTTACACATATATGAAAATCCGTTCATTGCCTGTCCGAAGAACGGTATACATATCATCACAGCACTTATAATAAAATAAGTCTTAAGCATTGTGTACTTACGTCTGCTCTTAAACATTAAAAGCACTGCAAGTAACACCGGCACTGCAAATCCCATGCATGTCCAGAAATTATCACCCTCAACGATAAAAAGTCCCGGAAGCTTTGCATAGTATGAAAAAGGATATACCAGTCCCATTTTATTAGGTGTATTAAATCTGCTGTCACTTAAGAAAACGTGAAGCACAGGCAGAAACACTATTGCCGCCATACACAGTCCTGTAACCGATGAAACTGCAAGTCTTAATATTCCTTTGCCCCACATTTTTACATTCTTTCCATAACAGAATATGAATCTTACAATAACATATATAATTGTTGTGAACACAAGCATGTAGAAGAAATAAAAATTACTCATTGCAGCAACAGCTACTGTTATTGTAAAGAGCCACATTTTCTTCTCTCTGATTATCTTCTCAACACCCAATATAAGCAGCGGATAATACAGAAGCGGGTTAAGAAAGAACGGATGTCTTACCGCATTGTATATTGCCCAGTAGCAGAATGCATAAGCTACTGCTCCTGGAAGGACATATCTTTTCTTATGTCCTGTATAAAAACACAGCAGTGAAAATGCTATACCTGACAGATATATTCTTAAAAGAATCATTGCTTCATAGAATATATACATGTACTTTGCTGGAAACAGGAAACATAAGAATGTAAATGGGTCGCCTATCACATAATAGTGAAATGTTCCTATAACATCACTTCCCTCACCTATTGCAAAATCCCACTGTGGTATTACAAACTGATGATTGATAAATATATTTTTAAAGAAATCCCTTAAATACTGTGAATAATATATGAGTGACTTATAATGCTGTTCCCAGCCATCAACCTCCCATATGAATGTCTTTCTAGTGAAAAAATAAAAAGAAAACACACCTATAGCAAGGATTGCAAAAATAACTGAATAAGCCAGAAAATATGTTGATTTTCTGGAATCAAGTCTTTTATAAAAATCTTGTAACTTCGATTTCATCTCTGCCATAGGTGTATCTTCTCTTTTCTTAAACTAGGAAACTGCCATAAGCATAAGCCTACGGCAGTTTCTTATTATAACTTATTGTGATTAAATTATCAATGAAGATGTATTATCTTCTTAGGGCACTTCTCAGCACACTTTCCACAACCTGTACACTTTGAATAATCAATATGTGCAATATTGTTTTCTACTGTAATAGCACCGAACTCACACTGCTTTGTACATAACATACATCCAATACATCCAACAGAGCATGCTGACATAACATCTTTACCCTTATCGTTAGATGAACAGTTAACTGTATAGTTACTCTTGTATGGTATGATTTCAATAAGGTGTCTTGGACATACAGCAACACATTTACCACATGCTTTACATTTGCCCTTATCTACTACAGCAATACCATTAACAATATGAATTGCATCAAAAGGACATGCCTTAACACACGAACCATATCCCATACATCCGTATGTACATGCCTTAGAACCGCCGTTAGGAACGACGTTCATTGCTGTACAATCCATTGCACCTGAGTACACATAATTTTCTTTTGCTTTGTCGCAGTCACCAGCACATTTAACAAATGCTGTCATTCTTACTGATTCTCCAACTTCCTCACCCATGATTGCACCAATCTTTGCTGCAACCGGTGCGCCACCAACTGGACATGCGTTAGCTGGAGCTTCTCCTGCGGCAATTGCCTTAGCAAGTGCATCACATCCTGCATATCCACAACCACCACAGTTGTTTCCAGGAAGCTCTGCTCTTACATCTATCTCTTTCTGATCTACTTCAACATAGAACTTCTTACCCATTACTCCGAGGAAAAGTCCGAGAAGAAGACCAGTGCAGCTTACAACAACTGCAGCAATAATTATACCTGACATCTTGTCGTCCTCCTCTTAAATAATACCTGAAAATCCAAAGAATGCGATAGCCATAAGTCCTGCAGTAAGTAATACAATAGGCATTCCCTTAAAGCTTTCCGGAACATCATTGAATTCGTTTCTTTCACGTATACCAGCCATGATTATGATTGCTATTGTAAAACCAACAGCTGTTCCTAATCCACTGACTACAGAATCTAAAAGCTTCTGACCAATATTAAGTCCTGCTGCTGTGTTATAGTTCTGTACGTTAGTAAGTGCAATACCAAGTACTGCACAATTAGTTGTAATAAGTGGAAGGTATACACCAAGTGCTTCATAAAGAGATGGTGATGTCTTCTTTAAAAACATTTCAACAAACTGAACAAGTGCCGCAATTACAAGGATGAATACAATTGTATTCAGATATGTAAGCTTAAGCGGTGTAAGTATACAGTCATATATAAGACTGCAGACAGCTGATGAAATAGTGATAACGCCGATAACAGCGCCACCCATTCCTGCTGCTGTGTTTATCTTCTTAGAAACTCCAAGGAAAGGACACAAACCGAGGAACTGGCTTAAAACTACATTATTGACAATTGCTGTACTTACAGCTATCAATAATAACTGTGAAAAATATCCCATATTTACCTCCCTTAGTTATTCTTAGCCTCAGCCTTAGCTTCTTCTATCTCTTCTGTGTAGTCAGGAACTTCTGCAGGCTTCATGCCTTTCTTTCTCTTAATTCTGTTCATAATAGCAATCATGAATGCAAGAACAAAGAACGCTCCTGGTGCAAGGATAAAGATACTTGCTGGTGTGTAACCGATTGTTGAGAGATCAAATAATGCGTTAGTACCATCTGAGAAAATTGTACCGCCACCGATAAGCTCTCTTATTGCTCCAAGGATTGTGATAGCAATTGTGAATCCAAGTCCCATACCTATTCCATCAAAGAATGAAGGAATTGGAGGATTCTTAGAAGCATAGGCTTCCGCACGTCCAAGGATAATACAGTTAACAACTATAAGAGGAATATATATTCCAAGTGAGTCGTACAGACTTGGCAGGAAGCCCTGCATAAGGAACTGTACCATTGTAACAAATGATGCAACGACAACGATGAACGCTGGCATTCTTACACCATCTGGAATAGCCTTACGAAGTAATGAAATCATAAGGTTTGATAATGCAAGTACTACTGTAGAAGAAAGTCCCATACCTATACCATTGATTGCTGATGTAGTAACCGCAAGTGTAGGACACATACCAAGTGTAAGTACCAGGGTAGGATTCTCTTTAATAATACCATTATAAAGTCTTTCTATACATTTATTCAAAGTCCGCACCTCCCTAGTTTCCTGCCACAAGCTTGTAAACTGCAAGCGCATAATTTACACCCTTTGTGACTGATTTAGAAGTAATTGTAGAACCACCGATTGCATCAACATTAGCATTGCTTTCTGATGCTGAACCATCTGTTACTACTGAAAATGATGCAACTGCATCAGACTTAGCTGTAAACTGTGATGTAAATGATGGATCCTGTTTAGCTCTCATACCAAGACCAGCAGTTTCGCTGATTGAAAGGAATGATACTCCAAGTACCTTTCCATCTGTTGAAATACCAACTGTAAACTTGATATCTCCGCCGTAACCGTCACTATCTGTAACTGTTACAACATAACCTGCTGTCTCGCTGCCTTTCTTTCCTATAGCAACTTCATTGACCTTATCCTTAGAGAAGTCAATGTCTGATGAAGCATTAATATCATCATCAGAAGGAAGGGCATCTATTGTCTCAAAGCTGTCTGCTTCTGCAAGAACTGCTTTGTAAGCCTTTTCCTTAGCATTCTCATTAGCCTTTGCAATAGGATCAAGTGTTATCTGATATACAACACCAAGAAGAATTCCGGCTACAAGTGTTATAGCAAATAAAACTAATGCATCTTTAACTATTTTCTTCATCTTATGCAGCCTCCTTTGCTTTCTTCTCTGGCTTCTTCTTACCAAATGACTTAGGAACTGTTACTCTCTCAATAAGAGGAACTAAGAGGTTACAGAAGATAATTGCATATGAAACGCCTTCTGCTGAACCACCATACATTCTGAAAATGAATGTAAGAAGACCTAAGCAGCAGCCAAATACAATTTTACCATTAGGTGTAATTGGTGAAGTTACATAATCTGTCGCCATGAAGATGGCACCAAGTAAAAGTCCACCACCACATACTTCCTCAAGCATGTAGATTACATCGAAATGATGTCCTGGTGCAAAAAGGAATATAAGCGCTGCAAATACACCTACATATATTACAGGTATTCTCCAGTTAATAACCTTTCTTGCAAGGAGGTAGATACCACCTAAAAGAAGGCAGATTGCTGAAGTCTCACCGATAACACCACCTGTTGTACCAATAAACATCTTAGCTAATGAAACAACGCCTGTTGATTCTGCACCAGGCTTAAGTAGTGCAAGAGGTGTTGCTCCTGAATATGCGTCTAAAAATCCGTTAGATGTAACAAAATTAGTCATCGGACCTGTATATGCAATAAGAAGGAAACATCTTGCTGCAAGAGCAGGGTTCATGAAGTTCTGTCCAAGTCCTCCAAAAAGCTGCTTAACTACGATAATTGCAAATACACATCCTACGATTTCAAAACCAACATTTAATGTTGATGGAATATTTAATGCAATAAGAAGACCTGTTACTGCTGCACTTAAATCTGTAACAGTAACTTTCTTATGCATGAAATACTGATATAATGCCTCACATGCTACACAAGTAACAATACCGATTACTATACGAAGCAGTGCATCGAGGCCAAAATTAACTATACCAAATATGCTGGCAGGAGTTAAAGCAATAAGAACATCTCTCATTATTGTCTGAGTAGTATTCCCGCTTCGCACATGAGGATTAGTCGATACGTTAAAAATCTCACTCACTTTGATTGCCCACCTTTCTACTTCTTTCTTCTGTTAGCAAGTACTGTACTTCTCATAGCCTTAATCTGCTGTGTTAATGGTCTCTTGGCTGGACAGACATATGAACAGCTTCCGCACATTACACATTCCATACCATCGAACTTAGTAAAGCCTTCTTCATCATTACGTGATGCAAAACCGGCAAGCTTTGCTGGAAGAAGGTGTTCCGGACATGCCTCACCACATTTACCACATCTTATACATGCAGAAGATGTGGTCTTAGATACGATATCCTTCTGGAATACAAGAAGTGATGAACTTCCCTTAACAACAGGTACGTCAAGACTGTACATGGCAAATCCCATCATAGGACCACCGGAAATATATTTCTCAGGTTCTCCTACAGGACCACCGGCAGCGTCAAGAAGCTGTCTGTAATTAGTTCCTAACCATACATAGAAGTTGCCAGGCTCTTTAACTCCGTCGCCTGTTACAGTACATATTCTCTTAGTAAGAGGCTTACCTTCTATAACTGAAAGATAGATTGAGAATATTGTATCAACATTATGTACGATACAGCCTGCATCAGCTGGAAGCATGCTTGAATTAATAGCTCTTCCTGTTGTTGCATATATAAGACTACGCTCTCCTCCCTGTGGATACTTAGTCTTTAATGGCTTAACTTCAATATCAGGCTCAGAAGCTGTAGCTTCCTGCATGATTCTTATTGCCTCAGGCTTATTATCTTCAATACCGATAATTCCCTTAGCATGGTCAAATATCTTAAGAGCAATCTTAAGACCCATAACAACCTTGTCTGATTCTTCTAATAATCTTCTGTAATCAGATGTAAGGTAAGGCTCACACTCTGCTCCATTAACGATAATGTAATCTATGGCTTCAGGATTCTTTGGCGAGAGCTTAACATTAGTTGGGAAACCAGCTCCTCCCATACCTACAACACCAGCAGCCTTGATTCTTTCTAAGATAACATCCTTAGTAAGATCCTCGAACTTCATAGGTGTATATTCAACTTCTTTGAATTCGCCATCATTCTCGATAATGATAGAATTGCACTTACCGCCTGTAGCCAATGTTCTTGGCTCAATAGCTTTAACAGTACCTGATACAGATGAATGAATGTTCGCAGAAACAAATCCACCTGCCTCGGCTATCAGCTGGCCTGCAAGGACATAGTCGCCCTTGGCAACAACTGGCTTAGCAGGTGCGCCGATGTGCTGTGAAAGCGGGAACACCATCTCTCCTACGGCTGGAAAGAGTTCTTTGATTGGTTTATCCTTAGAAAACTCTTTACCGTCATAAGGATGACATCCACCTTTAAATGTACACTTTCCCATGACATATTTCTCCTTATAAAGTTTTTATTAAATAGTATTTTATCTCAATAAATAGCAAAAATCTACTTTTTTTTGTGTATATATTCCTATATAATAAGAGAAAATGAGTACTTTTTTAACAATCAGTTTGTCTAATCAAACCTAAAACGAGGATTTTTTATGATAACTATTAATGATACTCTGCGCACAAACGCAGACACCGCAATGCTTAAAGCAATATGCCCGGATACTGACAGCATCTGCTTTTTTGATATAGAAACCACAGGATTTTCAAGAAATTATAATATAGTATACCTCATAGGTGCTGTATATTTCCGTAACGGAATATCACATTATTTACAGTGGCTTGCAGAATCCGATTCCGATGAAGCTTATATTTTATCTGCATTTAATGATTTTCTAAAAGATTTTCATACATTAATACATTTTAATGGGGATGCCTTCGATATTCCTTTTATTACTGAGCGTGCAGCACATCTTAATGTGGCACTTGACCTTTCACATCTTGAAAGCCTTGACTTATATAAAACTGCAAGAAAATGTAAATCTATTCTGTCACTTTCTGACTATAAGCAGAAAACTATTGAACATTTTCTTGGAATAGAACGTGAAGACATGTATTCAGGCGGTGAACTTATTGATATATACAGGAAATTTGCAGCAAAACCTTCTGATACAGCACATAACGAATACAGGAAACTTCTCCTTCTTCACAACCATGACGATATAGAAGGAATGCTAAGCCTGCTTCCACTTGTTTCCTATTATGCAATAATTATGAATTCTTACACTGTTGACAATACTGTCATTGATAAAGATACTGATTCCGATGGAAATGTGAGCAGCCTTCGGCTGATTGCTGAATGTTCTCTGCCCGTAGGCGTACCCGTGGACAGACATATATGTATTGACAATATACATATTCTGATTAAGAACCGTACATTAACTCTTGTAATCCCGATTATATCAGATACTTTGAAATACTTTTTTAAAGATTATAAGAATTATTTTTATCTGACATCAGAAGACGAAGCCATTCACAAAAGCATTGCACAATATGTAGACAGTAATAACCGTGTTAAATGCTCTGCTTCTAACTGTTACACCAAAAAGACGGGCATCTTTCTTCCGCTCTATGATAATTGTAATTTAAACATATTTAAAAAAGATTATTCTGCCCCGGAAAAATACTGCAACGCAGATGATATACTGTTAAAAAGCACTGATAACACAGAAAAATATATACATTCCGTTATAAATCATATATTTTCATAATTAAAAATGCGTAACCAGACTGATATTATTCCGGTTACGCATTTTATTAATTAGTCTTTCTGTAGAAGAAAAGATGGTCATAGCTGTATCCCATATCCCTATAACCGATTATCTGTTCAGTATTACCTACAAACAGACACCCATCAGTAACTAAAGATTTATTAAACTTCTCATATACATCTTTCTTGGCTTCTTCCGTAAAATATATAAGAACATTCCTGCACACAATAAGATGACAGCCTGTTGGATATGGATCCTTTAGAAGATTACTCTTCTTAAACTCAACACATCTTTTTATATCATCAGATATTTTATAAAACCTGTCGCCCATCTTTTCAAAGTACTTATCCTGAAATTCCTTAGGAAGTCCCTTTATGCTGTTTTCACCATATACACCATCTTTAGCCTTCTCAAGAACCTGTTCATCAAGATCTGTCGCAATAATCTTAATATCCCTCATAGGTACTTTCTTTGCAAGCACCATAGCAAGTGAATATGGTTCATCACCAGTAGAACATGCCGCACTCCATACCTTAAGTCTTGGACCGAACTTACTTATCAGATCCGGCAGTATAACATCCTCCAGTGTCTTCCACAGATTCGGATTTCTATAAAATTCAGATACATTAATCGTAATATAATTAACAAATTCTTCTCTTAACCCTGTATCTTCCTTTATTGCCTTACAATAACTATCGTAACCATCATACTTATGTCTTGCAATAAGTGTATCTATACGCCTCTTCATCTGTTTTTCCTTATATGCATTAAGGTCAATAGTTGTAAGACTCAGGATAAATTTCTTAAAATCCTCATAATCTTTAATCATAATCCCTCTTTTCTACATCGTTCCACGAAACAAACGTAATGTAAATTATTCTTAATTCTGTTATAATTCTATCATATTTTCAAAAAACCTGAAAGGATTATTTATAAACTAATGGATAATGAATCGCTTTTAAAAAATAAAATAATGGACGCAGCCAATCGTTCCTTCCGCCAGAATATATATACTTATACCAATTTCCTGGATATCAACGAGCAGTCAGTATTCGCACAGATGAGAAACGCACTTAATTTCGTAGCTTTTAAAACATACGGTGGCAATGATGCATGTGAAAGACAGATGATACAGTTTGGTTCTTACGAAACTCTTGGCTATGAAGAGGAATTTCCTATAACTCTTATAAAGATATCTCCTCTTATAGAAAAATATGCTGAATCACTGTCACACAGAGATTACCTTGGTGCTCTTATGAATCTTGGAATTAAAAGAGAAATGCTTGGAGACATAAATATAAAAGGCAAGGACGCCTATCTTTACTGTGTTTCGCATATTGCTGATTTCATAATAGACAACCTGTCTACAGTAAAGCATACACATATCCAGTGTACAAAGACTGATATTAACGATATCGAATGTTCACCTGAGCTTGAAGATATTGAAGTTTTATCTGCAAGTGAACGGATTGACGCTGCCGTTGCCAGCCTCACAAAGCTAAGCCGAAGTCAGGCAGTAGAATTATTCAGGGCAAGAAAAATATTCATTAACAGCCGTCAGATGGAAAACAACAGCTATCAGTTAAAAGCTAATGATATACTTGTTATCCGCGGAACAGGCAAATTCATCTATCAGGGGTGCGGTAGAGAAACAAAAAAAGGCCGTGTTTATCTTTCATTTAAAAAATATATTTAAAAAAAGGGCTGTGAGAACAGCCCTTTTAACATCTTTAATTACTCTTCTGTTGCTGGAGCTTCTTCCTGAGCTTCGTTGTCGTTAAGTAATGCCTTAATGCTTAAGCTGATCTTCTTATCAGCTTCGTTAAGGTCAACAACCTTAGCTTCAATTTCCTGACCGATTGAAAGTGCGTCAGATGGCTTTTCAATACGATCTCTTGAAATCTGTGAAACATGAAGTAATGCATCGATGCCATCTTCTAACTGGACGAATGCACCGAAATCTGTCATTCTTGCAACTGTTCCCTTAACAACATTACCTACAGCATACTTCTCTGCTGCGTTATTCCATGGATTAAGGTCTGGATACTTAACTGAAAGTGCAATCTTATCTCCGTTAATCTCTTTGATAAAGCACTTAACTGAATCACCAATCTTGTAAACCTTCTTAGGATTCTCTGTTCTTCCCCAAGACATCTCTGAGATGTGAAGAAGACCATCTACACCGCCTAAGTCAATGAATGCACCGAAATCTGTAACATTCTTAACTGTTCCTTCGATTGTATCGCCTTCCTTAATCTTAGAAAGAACTGCCTCTGCTGCTGCCTTCTTAGCTGCAACAATAAGCTGCTTGCAATCACCGATAATCTTTCTGTTCTTAGGATCATATTCAGTGATGACAAATGTAACTTCCTTACCGTTATATACAGATAAATCCTTAACAAATGTATCTGAAATAAGGCTTGCAGGAATAAATACTCTTGCTTCATCAACGATAACCTCAAGACCACCCTTGATGTTCTTAGCTACACCTGTAATTGGCTCCTGATTATTAAATGCATCTTCAAGTTTCTTATTGCCATTATCTGCAACAAGCTTTCTATATGTAAGAGCAACCTGTCCCTCACCATCGTTTGATTTAAGAACCTTAGCCTTCATCTCATCTCCAACTGAGACTACAGTAGTAAGATCCACATCAGGAGCTGATGTATACTCTGAACGAGTAATGATTCCATCAGATTTGCCACCTATATTAAGTACAATTCTATCTGGCTTAACTGCAATAACTCTTCCGTCTACCACCTCTCCTGTACGGATTTCCTTCCATTCTTCGTTATCTAACATCTGTGCAAAGCTTTCTTCTGACATTAGTATAAACCTCCTCAATGATATTGTTTGGGGTTGATGCCCCGGCTGTAATACCTATGCAGTCTGATGATTTGAGCTTATCAAGCTCAAGGCCGCTAAGAGTCTGAATGTAAAAGGTTTCCTGACATTCCGTCTTGCAAATTTCATACAGTTTACGAGTGTTTGAACTACTGCTGTCCCCTATAACAATCATAGCATCAGCTCTTCGAGCAATCCGTCTTGCCTCGTTCTGACGCTCCTCAGTTGCATTACATATCGTATTACTAATGCAAATATTGTACTCTTTTTTCTTTATAATTTCAACTAAATCTTGAAATTTCTTGTAATTAAATGTCGTCTGGGATACCACACGCACATTTTTACTCTTGTCAAGTTTCAACTTTTCAGCTTTTTCAACTGTATCAACAACATGTACAGGTGTCTCTGACCACCCCATAATGCCTTCAACTTCAGGATGCTTCTCATTGCCAATAATTACAATCTGGTCACCTTCAGCACTTGCATCCTTTACAATCTTGTGAATCTTTAATACAAACGGACATGTTGCATCCACAATCTTTGCCCCGCTGTTCTTTATTGATTCATATACTGCCTTTGATACTCCATGAGATCTGATTATAACAGTTGACTTTTCAGGTTCTGGAATCTCAGATATATCATTAACAGCCTTTACACCCTTGCTCTCAAGTTCATTGACAACCTCAGTATTATGAATTATCGGACCATAAGTATATACATTTTTCTTGTCTGCCTCAGCATACACAGTATCCATTGCCCTCTGAACACCAAAACAGAAGCCTGCTGACTTTGCAAGTATTACTTCTTTCAATTATCTGCCCGCCTTCTTTTCATCTATTATCTTACTTAAAGCAGCTACAACCTGTTCTATATTCATATCTGATGTATCAACAAGCACAGCATCATCTGCCTGTTTTAAAGGAGATATTGCTCTGTGCATATCTTCATAGTCTCTTTTTTCAATATCTTCCTTGATAGCATCAAAACTACAGTTTTCACCTTTTTCCTTAAGTTCATCATATCTTCTCTTAGCTCTCGCATCAGAACTTGCAGTAAGATATATCTTTGCAAATGCATCCGGGAGTACTGTTGTTCCTATATCTCTTCCATCCATGATAACATCTGTTTTCTTTGCAAGTCCTCTCTGAAGTGCAACCAGCTTAGTCCTTACTGCTGCATACTTAGATGTCTTTGATGCCATCTTTCCTGTTTCTTCTGTTCTTAAAAGTGATGTAACATTCTCACCATTAAGTATCACCTGCTGTACGCCATCTTTGTACTCAATACTAATATCAATATTATCTACAGCACCATTAATTGCATTCTCATCATCTGGATTAATGTCGTTCTGTGAAAAATATACAGCCATTGCCCTGTACATTGCACCTGTATCAACATACACATATCCTAACTGCTTTGCTAAAAGCTTTGCTATTGTACTTTTTCCTGCTCCTGCAGGTCCATCGATTGCTATTGCACTCATTTTCTCTGCTCCTTTAAATAAATTATTGTATATGACTTGCAGCAGCGTATGCTGTTGACCATGCTACCTGTAAATTAAATCCTCCGGTCACTGCATCAACATCTATAACCTCTCCTGCAAAATATATATTCTTGACAAGCTTTGATTCCATTGTCGAAGGATTAATCTCTTTAACATTAACCCCACCCTGTGTAATTATCGCTTCATTAAAACCTCTCGTAGAAGTTACTGTCATGTCAAAATTCTTAAGAAGCTTCACAAGTCTCTGTCTTTCTTCCCTTGTAACCTCATTAACCTTCTTTTCAAGCTTAATTCCGGACTGCATTACAATCACAGGAATAAGCTTCTTAGGAAGCAGCTCATCTAATGAATTCTTAAACGCCTTGTTCTGTTCCTTTGAGAAATCCCTTAATATTCTCTCATCAAGCTGTTCATCAGTAATTGCAGGCTTTAAGTCTATGCTTAATCTTACAGGTCTTTCCTTAACTATTCCAGTAATAACGCTGCTTGCGCTTAATATTACAGGACCGCTCACACCAAAATGTGTAAAAAGCATTTCTCCAAAATCAGTAAATACTTTTTTATCTCCATCGTAAAATGTAACCTCTATATTCTTAAGGCTTAGTCCCATAAGAAGTTCTTCCCACTCTTCTCTTACATTAAGAGGTACAAGTGCCGGAAGTATTGGTGTAACGCTGTGTCCAATACTTTTTGCAAATCTGTAACCATCCCCTGTAGAGCCTGTGGATGAATATGAATTACCGCCTGTTGCAATAACGCACGCATCACCTTTAATCTCCTTCTGTCCTGATGCATCTTTTACAACAACACATGCAAATTCGCCATTTTCCTCATTCACAGCTACAACCTGTGTATTAAGAAGCACATTTACACCAAGTTTTTTCATCTGCCTTGAAAGCGCACCTATAACATCAGACGAGTGGTCTGACTCCGGGAATACCCTGTTACCTCGCTCAATCTTGAATTTAAGTCCCAGCTCATCAAAAAATCCCATACAGTCATAGTTAGAAAATCCTCTTAAACTGCTGTACATGAACTTTTTATTGGTAACTATACTGTTAAATATATCTTCTTCATCCCCGGCATTGGTAAAATTACATCTGCCTTTTCCTGTAATAAAAAGCTTCTTTCCAAGCTTTTCATTCTTTTCAATAAGTGTAACCTTATTATTGTTTCTGGCAGCAGTTATCGCAACCATCATTCCTGCTGCTCCACCGCCAATTATTATAACATTGCTCATTATCGCTCTCTCTTACTTTTCTTCATCAATAGCTGTATTATCCATACATTTTCTTAATTCATTGACAACATTTTCATCTAACATATTAATCTCATCATTGCCTGAATACTCGAAATTATCAACAAATGTGTTAATCTTCTCAATATTCTCTACTACCTGTTCACTATTCTTAAGGCATATTGATACTATTAAAGCATTAATAAGACTCATTGGTGCAACAAGTGAATCAACTATTGACGCCATATCACTTCTTGCAAACAGGTTACATGATGAATACATATTCATTGGTGAGTGTACTGAATCTGTTATGGCAATAACTCTCGCCTTCCTGTTATTGGCAAATTCCATTGCTTTAAGCGTTCGCATTGAATATCTGGGAAAGCTGATACCTATTGCAACATCACCTTCACCTATGTACATCATCTGTTCAAATAATTCGTTGGTATTGCCAGTCTTTACCACCTGTACATTTTTCTTGACCAACCTAAGATAATACCCAAAGAATTCTGCTAGTGGTTCGCACGACCTCGCTCCAATTATATACACGCTTTCTGCAGCCATTATATCCTCAACAGCCATATCAAACGATGCTGTATCAAATGACTTTAATGTATGCTCTATCTTTCTTGCATCCATTGACATAACATTATTCACGACCATATTGGTTGTCATGTGTGAATTAAGTACATCTATTCTGTCGAATGAGTGAATTTTTTCTTGCAAAATGTCTTCTAACGCTTTCTGGAACTCCGGGTACCCTGAAAATCCCAATGCTGCCGGAAATCTCACTGCCGTAGACTCACTTACTCCAACAACTTCTCCCAGCTTTGCCGCAGTAAGGAATGCACATTTTTCATAATTAGCCAGAATATACTCTGCTATTCTTTTATGTCCCTTGCTAAGTCCTGACATTCTCACTCTTATGAGACTTAATACATCTGTATGTTGTTCTAAATCATTCATTATCTATAAAAAGCTCTTCAAAATATGGCAGTTCTTTTACCCAGTCACAGAAGGTATGCCACTCTGCAAGCTTATGACCCTTTCTAGAATAATATATTCCAACAAGATTCTCATAATTGAGAGTACATGTTCTCATCTGGTTATAACTTTCAGGGAGAAGCTGTATCATGCTGTACCATAATGCTTTGTCCTTAGTCTCTACAAACTGTGTTCTGATTCCTTCCAGAAAATCAATATTCTTCTGCATTATTTCAAGTGTGGCATCAGTCATATGATCTGTACTGAAATCAGACATTTCAAAAGGCTTGCTGTGAATCTTGTGCATTGTACTTGTTGAATTGGCAACCGTTCCAACCTTATATGTATCGTATTCCTTCCACCAGTAAAGTGGTGCTGTTATATCGACTGTAACAAATATCTGTCTTATGAACTTTCTGTGGTCTGAGCCTGCCTTACATAATCTCTTGGCAAGGTCAAGATCATTAGGACCAAAAACAAATTTTCCTTCCTCATCAAAGTAACTGTCCATTCTTGCCCAGCTGTTCAATGGATTTCTTGCACCTCTGATGGCATTATTCATATTCATGACTTCAAATCGTTCTAACTTAATCACAATCGTGCTCCTTTTGCTTAATTATACTGTTTAATTTTACATGCAAAATGAATTTATATCAAGAGAAACATTCTGGATTGCAGGCTTGCTGCCTGCAAAAAAAGACCGCCACATACGCTTTTGCGCACATGACGGTCTTATTATATTAATTATTAGACTGGATAAGCCTTATTAGCTGTATCTGCCTTTGTAGGATCAACCTTTGTCTGCTGAGCTTCTCTATACTTGAAGAACTCTGTCGCAACCTGTGGGAATAATGCATATGAAAGCACATCCTCATCCTGCTGCTTGTACTGCAGTACAATTGGATCATTCTTGAATTTCTCAAGCTGTGGTTCAATCAAGTCAGCTGGACGGCATGTAATAGGCTTTGTATCACCGATAGCCTTCTTCTGAACTTCTGGATTGAATGGCTTGATTGTCTGACCAAATTCACCAGCAAGAACCTTCTTAGATTCCTTAGTAATCATCTTGTATCTCTCACCCTGTAATACATTAAGAACAGCCTGAGTACCAACAATCTGTGATGAAGGAGTAACAAGAGGTGGTTCACCATAATCTTTACGAACTCTTGGGATTTCCTCTAATACATCTCTGTACTTGTCCTCTGCACCAGCTTCCTTAAGCTGTGATACAAGGTTAGAAAGCATTCCACCTGGAACCTGATAAAGTAATGTCTTAATATTAACTCCAAGAACCTTAGTATTCATAAGTCCGCTCTTTAATGCTTCCTCACGCATTGGCTGGAAGTAATCAGCTATCTCAGCAAGAAGATTCTGGTCAAGTCCTGTATCATACTGTGTACCCTTAAATGTCTCTACCATAACCTCTGTAGCTGGCTGTGATGTTCCCATTGAGAATGGTGACATAGCTGTATCAATAATATCAGCACCTGCTTCTACTGCTTTTAAGTATGTCATTGAAGCTACACCAGATGTATAATGTGTATGCATCTGAATAGGAAGAGATGAACCATCCTTTAATGCCTGTACAAGCTCTGTAGCCTTGTATGGAAGCAAAAGTCCAGCCATATCCTTGATACAGATAGAATCTGCACCCATGTCTTCAATTCTCTTAGCTGTCTCTTTCCAGTAATCAAGTGTATAAGCATCACCTAATGTATAAGAAAGAGCAATCTGAGCATGTCCTTTTTCCTTCTTGGCAGCCTTAACAGCTGTCTCTAAGTTTCTTAAATCATTAAAGCAATCGAAAATACGGATAATATCAATACCGTTAGCAATTGACTTCTGAACAAAGTACTCAACTACATCATCTGCGTAATGATTGTAACCTAATATATTCTGTCCTCTGAAAAGCATCTGAAGCTTAGTATTCTTGAATCCATCTCTAAGCTTACGAAGTCTTTCCCATGGATCTTCCTTAAGGAATCTGAGTGAAGCATCAAATGTAGCTCCTCCCCAGCACTCTACTGAATGATAACCAACCTTATCCATCTTATCTACGATAGGAAGCATCTGCTCTGTTGTCATTCTTGTAGCTATAAGAGACTGATGTGCATCACGCAATACTGTCTCAGTAATCTTTAAAGGTTTTTTAACCTGTTCTGCCATAATATCCTCCTTTTACATAACGCCAAACATGGCCATAAATGTACCGGCTGCAACCGCTGTACCAATAACACCGGCAACGTTAGGTCCCATAGCATGCATCAGAAGGAAGTTAGAAGGATCTGCCTCAGAACCAACCTTCTGCGAAACTCTGGCTGCCATAGGAACCGCAGATACACCTGCTGAACCAATAAGCGGATTAACCTTACCATGTGTAACAAGACACATAATCTTACCAAATAACACACCTGCTGCAGTACCAAATGCGAATGCAATAAGTCCTAATGCAACAATCTTTAATGTATCAAGGTTAAGAAATGCTTCTGCACTTGTTGTAGCACCAACTGATGTTCCAAGGATAATAACAACTATGTACATAAGTGCATTAGAAGCTGTCTCTGCAAGCTGCTTAACAACTCCACTTTCCTTGAAAAGGTTACCTAACATGAGCATACCAACAAGTGGTGCTGTTGTAGGAAGAATAAGTACTACTACTACAGTAACTACTATAGGGAAAAGAATCTTCTCAAGCTTAGAAACAGGTCTTAACTGTTCCATCTTAACTTCTCTTTCCTTCTTAGTTGTTAAAAGCTTCATAATTGGTGGCTGGATAATAGGAACCAGTGACATATATGAATATGCTGCTACTGCAATAGGTCCCATATATTTAGTCTGACCAAGCTTACCTGCAAGGAATATTGAAGTAGGACCATCTGCACCACCAATAATTGATATAGCTGCTGCTGCCTTATCTGGGAATCCCATAAGAATAGCCATAAGATATGCTGCAAAGATACCAAACTGTGCTGCTGCACCAAGCAGGAAACTTGCCGGGTTAGCAATCAATGGACCAAAATCAGTCATAGCACCAACACCTAAGAAAATAAGTGATGGTAAAATACTCCATTCATCAAGTAAATAGAAATAATGTAACAAACCACCTACACCGTTACTTGAATCCTCTATTGCTAACATAATGTCAGGATAAAGGTTTACAAGAAGCATACCAAAAGAAATAGGTACTAAGAGCAGAGGTTCATATCCTTTTTTAATTGCAAGATAAAGGAAAACAAACGCAACCAGAACCATAAGGTAATTACCCCATGTAAGTCCGAAGAATGCACTCTGGTGAACGAGGTTTCCTAAAGTTGTTATAATATAACTCATCTTATACCTCCGTAAGTCACTTTATATCAGTATCATAATTAATTTAATGAAACTAATACCTTACCTGACTCTACAGAATCACCAGCTGCACACTCAACAGTTGCAATTGTGCCATCCTGAGGAGCACAGATTTCATTCTCCATCTTCATAGCTTCAAGGACAACCAATACATCGCCCTTCTTTACAGCAGCACCTGCTGTTGCATTAACCTTAAGAATCTTTCCTGGCATTGGAGCGTTAACTTTAACTGCTCCCTGAGCACCTGCTGGTGCTGCTGCCTTAGGTGCAGCCTTTGGAGCTGCTTTAGGAGCGGCTGCCTTAGCTGCTGGAGCTGCACTGCCTGTTCCTTCTTCTACAGTAACATCATATACGTTACCATTAACTGTAATTGTATAGTTCTTCATGATTATTTCCTCCTATTATTAACCTTTCTAATTGAGCGGACAACAAGACCATCCGTAGATGTTCCTTCTGATGCTGCAATTGCTGCAGTAATAACTGCAATAAGTTCAAGATCGTCCTCAACATTTTCTTCTTCATTAGAAACAATCTGTGCTATAGCATTATCAACACCAACAGAAGCTGTGTCTTCTTTCTGTTCTTTCTTTCTGTTCTCATATACGCTTATATACTTGAACAGAGAAATAATGAATGAAATGAATATAAGAACTACAAATACAGTTCCCATACCAATAAGTGTATTCATTCCGGCCTTACCCATCTTCTCACCTGTTGTGTATGATGGATTAATAGCTCCACTTTCAAGTGTGTAATCTGTATTGATTACGAATTCGAATGTACATACTCTCTTTTCGAATTTAAGTTTAACTGAAATAGTACATAATTCACTTGTTTCATCACTGACCTTTACATTAATGTTGTTAACATCAACAGACTCTTTGAGTTCACCAAGTTCATCTTTAGTGCTGTTCCAGCTATTGTATAATCCTATTGTTTTAACATTCATTCCCTGCTGGTTAACAATATACATCTTACTGTTAACATCATTAAGGGTTATTCCTGCTTCTGCATCTGCAATAAGAGCATCTGTTCCTGCTTCACCCTGATTGCTGTCAAGGTAAAGAATCATATCCTTTGCCCAGTCCTTGAGGTAATTCTCAACATAAGCAACCTCGTTATCTTTAATGGATTCTTTAGCTGTATTAGTATCAATCTGTGCATTACCACAGGCTGTCATACTGAATACGCAGGCTAACATGCAGAATAACAATAAGAATCTTTTCAAATTAGTCTTCTTCATATTGTCACCTCTTAATTAAACTGTTCCATGCTTCTTATCAGGACGAACCTCTCTCTTTGAAAATAACATTTCAAATGCAGCGGCTACATACTGTCTTGTATTCTCCGGGTCAATAACAGCATCAACATATCCTCTTGCTGCTGCTGACTCAACACTTGACTGTAACTTAGCATATTCAGCTGCTTTCTCTGAAACAGTTGCTGCCACATCAGAAGCGGCTGCTATCTCATCAGCATACATAATCTTTGCTGCAAGCTGTGAATCCATCATTCCGATAGAAGCTGTTGGCCATGCGTAGACAAGGTCTGCACCTAAAGACTTAGAGTTCATAGAAACATATGCGCTTCCATAAGCCTCACCTGTAATAACATTAACCTTAGGTACATCTGCGTTAGCAAATGCATATGTAAGCTTGGCACTTGCAATTGCAATTCCCTTCTCAGCTGCCACTGTAGCTTCGAATCCCTTAACATTAGTAAGTGTAAGTACAGGAATTTCAAATGCATTACAGAAATTAACAAAATTCTCTGCCTTGTAAGCGCCCTTAACTGTAAGAACCGGTTCAAACTTCTCAGCCACTTCGCCCTCTTCATCATAAAGAGCTGTTCTGTTAGCTACAGCACCAATAGTAATTCCATCTACCTGAATAAATCCTGTAACCATTTCTTTAGCATATGAAGCCTTAACTTCAACAAATACATTATCATCAGCAATATCTGAAAGAGCTAATGCAGGATCAGCAATCTCTGCTGCCATATCCGGGCATGCTCTGTTAAGATCATCTGTTGTTGCAGAAACTGCAGCATCCTCTTCGTTGTTAGCAGGAAGCATAGAAACTAACTGTCTTACACCATTAGCAATAGTCTCCTCATCTCCTGTAAAATCAACAACTCCTGCTTCTGCCTGGAACTTAGCTGACGCTGTGTCAAGCTTTGATTCATTATTGCCATCTAATGCATTAGGGCTGTTAACAAAAAGCTTAGCCTTGCTATCTTCCATAAATGTAAAATCAGATAATGAAGAAAGAATTGCAAGTCCACCGCCACAGTTACCGTAAACTGCTGTAATCTGTGGAATAACACCTGATGCAATAGACATCTTCTTATAAATTGTACCGAAACCTTCAAGAGCATCTGTTGCTTCCTGAAGTCTTAAACCTGCGCAGTCAATAAGACCTATCACAGGAGCTCCCATCTTCATAGCATAATCATAAAGTGCTGAAATCTTCTTAGCATGCATCTCACCGATAGAACCATTAAGAACAGTTGCATCCTGGCTGTATACATACACAAGATTACCATTAATAACTCCGTATCCTGTAATAACACCATCGGATGGAGCCTTCTTTTCCTGAATGTTAAAATCTGTAGATCTGGCAGTCACACCAGCACCGATTTCAACAAAGCTGCTATCATCAAGTATTGCTTCAATCCTTGATAATGCCTGTGTTGTATTACTCATTACGAGACCTCCCTTGTTTTTTACGTTGCTATTGCGCAACTCTTTGTTAATTTTATTACAATCTGCCAATAATTACAAGTATTTTTAGTCCTTTGTTTCAAATACAATCACAAGTCCTTTTTTTATATTTATAACCGCCACATTTTCTTTAATTTCATTACTCTGGCATATGCTTAAACCCTGATGAAGTATATAATCATCAAGCACATATTTAAACCCTGCAAGACTTATAATTGTTTCTTCAGATAGTGGAACAAATGATACATAATCACCATACTGTCCTGTTTTGGACACTTTCACTTCTCCCATCTTGTCATTTATAAGATATATTTTATTGTGACTGTCACATATAAAACATGGTACGTCACTGTCAAGTGCAGCCTTCATATTGCATATATTGGTAAATGTGTGATCCATCCTTGTACCTGTCGCCCCAAGTATATATATTACTGACGCTCCGGCTTTCAATGCATTTATAATAGCAATATGCGTATCTGTATAATCCTTTTCTTTAGGATAAGTCTTAATATCTATACTTTTATACTTATCAAGCAGTCCATCTTCTACTGAGTCATAATCCCCCAGTATCATATCCGGCACAAGTCCGAGTTCATCAATATATTTAAGACCACTGTCAGCTGCAATTATGTATTCAGCATTTATTGTCCTGACAAAATCCTTTGCCCAGCTTATATCAAGACTTCCCCCTGTCACTATAAGTGTTTTCATATCAATCTCCTTAATCTTATTAATCTGTAATATCTTTCTTTCGTATTTTACCACATTAATCCAGATGTTCTTTATTTTTTCACAATTATATTTTATAATATCTGAACAATAAAGGACTTATGGTTAAGTTCTATAACAAGGAGGAATATTATGTCTGAAAACGCAACTGACATAACTAATGACAACATTCAGGATAATAACGGGAATGACTCTCTTCTTACAGGTGGAAGCCTGTATGAAAGCAGCACTGACAAGTACAAGGATAACTTATCTTCTGCCATCACATTCTTTGTATGTGGAGGAATCGGAATCATTCTTATGATTCTTAATGATATCGGTATCATTAAGATAGTAACTAAAGATGCACCTTCATTCCTTTTTATTAATATTGTTCTTGGTCTGTTATTTATCGGATTCATTGCAATCGGTGTCTGGTCTTTGAAATACTCTAACAAAATTAAAGCCAAGGCTGAAACTGAGGATAAGAAAGCCGCCGATGTACTTAACTGGCTGGAAGACAACATAACTAAAGAAGATATTGAGAATTCTTACACTGGAGATATTCAGGAAGAAATGAAATATTTTAACCGTACAGCTTATGTTAAAGAACAGTTAACCGTACAATTTACTGAACTCTCAGATGAAGAAGCCGAGAATTTTTCAGAACAGTTCGTTGAAAAAATGTTTAATTAATTCTTATAATCAATAAAACCCGCTGTGTAATTAACAGACACAGCGGGTTTACTATATTCTGATTAGTTGTTAGAAAGGAATTCATCAATTCCCTTAGCTCCAGCCTTTCCTGCTCCCATGGCAAGAATAACTGTAGCTGCACCTGTAACAGCATCTCCACCGGCATATACACCTTCCTTAGATGTTTTACCAGTTTCTTCTTCTGCTACGATACATTTTCTCTTGTTGATGTCAAGCCCCTTAGTTGTTGAAGATATAAGTGGGTTAGGTGAAGTACCAAGTGACATGATAACTGCATCTAATTCCATAACAAACTCTGAACCAGGAATCTCTACAGGCTTTCTTCTTCCTGAAGCATCAGGTTCACCAAGTTCCATCTTAATACACTTCATACCTGTAACATTACCCTTGTCATCTGTAAGAATCTCTGTCGGATTAGTAAGAAGGTCAAATATAATTCCTTCTTCCTTAGCGTGATGTACTTCCTCAGCTCTTGCTGGAAGCTCCTCCTCACTTCTTCTGTATACGATATGAGTTTCTGCTCCAAGTCTTAATGCTGTTCTTGCAGCATCCATAGCAACATTACCACCACCAACGATAGCAACCTTCTTAAATCTTGCTATTGGAGTATCATACTCATCCTTGAAAGCTTTCATAAGATTACTTCTTGTAAGGTACTCATTAGCTGAGAATACTTCGTTAGCATTCTCGCCCGGAATACCCATGAATCTTGGAAGACCTGCACCAGAACCTATGAATACTGCATCAAAGCCTTCATCTTCAAGTAACTGGTCAATTGTCATTGACTTACCAATAACAACGTTAGTCTCAATCTTAACACCTAACTTCTTAACATTCTCAACTTCGTGGGCAACTACTGTTGACTTAGGAAGACGGAATTCAGGAATACCATATACTAATACACCACCAGCCTCATGTAAAGCCTCGAATATAGTTACGTCATATCCCATTTTTGCAAGGTCTCCGGCACATGTAAGTCCTGAAGGACCTGAACCGATAACAGCAACTTTCTTGCCTTTCTTCTCTGTTGGCTTCTCTGGCTCAACATTATTCTCTCTTGCCCAGTCAGCAACAAATCTTTCAAGCTTACCAATTGATACTGATTCACCCTTGATTCCTCTGATACACTGACCTTCACACTGTGTCTCCTGTGGACATACACGGCCACATACAGCAGGAAGTGCACTTGACTTACCAATAATCTTATATGCTTCCTCAATATTTCCTTCTTTTACCTGATGAATAAATGCTGGGATATCGATAGATACAGGACAGCCCTGAACGCATCTTGCATTCTTACAGTTAAGGCATCTTGTTGCCTCTTCCATAGCTTCTTCCTTGTTATATCCAAGACATACTTCATCAAAATTCTTATTTCTTACGTCAGGAGCCTGCTCTCTGACTGGCACTTTCTTCATTACGTCCATTTTGAAACCCATCCTTTCTAATTACACTGTCCACAACCGCCGTGATGTGTATCGCCTTCCTGAAGCTTGAGCATTGCTCTTCCCTCTTCAGTTCTGTACATAGCACTTCTCTTCATAGCCTGGTCAAAGTCAACAAGATGACCGTCAAATTCAGGTCCGTCAACACATGCAAACTTAATCTCATCGCCAACCTTAAGACGACATGCACCACACATACCAGTTCCATCAACCATAATCGGATTCATGCTGACAATTGTAGGAATTCCAAGTTCCTTAGTAAGAAGACAGACGAATTTCATCATAATCATAGGTCCGATTGCTACACATAAATCATAATGTTTTCCTTCTGCAACAAGATCCTTAAGCACATCTGTACCCATACCTTTTCTTACATAGCTTCCATCATCAGTTGTTATGTAAAGATTACCAGCAACAGCCTTCATCTCTTCCTCTAAGATTATAAGTTCCTTATTCTTAGCACCAACGATAACATCAACATCTACACCATGCTCATGCATCCATTTAACCTGTGGATATACAGGTGCTGTTCCAAGACCTCCGGCAATGAATACAATATTCATCTTTTTGAGTTCTTCAATATCCTTGCTGATAAGCTCTGATGGACATCCAAGAGGTCCAACAAAATCTTCAAATGCATCTCCTGCTTTAAGATGTGACATCTTCTCAGTAGACGCTCCAACTATCTGAACAACTATTGTTATAGTTCCTGCTTCTCTGTCATAATCACAAATAGTAAGTGGAATTCTTTCGCCCAAATCATCCATCTTTACAATAACGAACTGGCCAGGTTCACAATGTTTAGCAACTCTAGGAGCTTCAACATCCATAAGGAAGATCTTCTCTGCTAACTTCTCAGCCTTAAGAATTTTATACATTACAATTCTCCTTTCAAAAAGTAATATTATGAAGTGCATTACGCACAATCAACCTTTAGTATTCTTTGGCAGAATAACTGCCTTCTGTACCTGTAACAGTATACACCTTACCGCTTGATGTATCAACGCCATATAATCCAGCAGTTGTTGTAGAACCACCCTTTATTACATCATATCTGATAATATACATTTCATTGTTGCCAACCTTTGTCTTTGAAATATAGACAAAATTAACACCTGAACCATCTGAAGCTTTGCTGTCTGACTTAAGCACCTTCTTTGATATAAGGACATTTTTCAGCTGGCTTTCAGCCTGGCTGTATGTATATGTATTCTTTACTTCAACATTATAATTTCTCTTAACTACTGTACTGCTCTGCTCATGATCGTTAATTATTACAAATGCGATTACAGTATTACCGGTTGGCATATCGAATTCACCTGTATACTCTGTTGATGAAGATGTAGGAGTTGTACCATCTGTTGTATAATATGCCTTACATTTGTCAGGGATATTATTAATCTTAATCTTCTCTCCATCTGAATATTTTCCTGACGCAGGAGTTACATCTGGTGCTACAGGAGCACCATATTCAACAACATATTCAAATTCAACTACTTTACTATATACCCCAATAGAATTAACAGAAACCGCTTTTATCTTAGTTGTGCCTGTTTCTAACTTAATTGCTGTTCCATCATATAGTGTACTCTTAATATCAGGTTCTTTTCCATCAGTTGTATAATAAACAACACAACCAGAATCACATGTAAATTTAAGTTCAACATCATCATCATACGAACCCGGCTCTTTAGAAGCTGATGGTTCTTTTACAATATAATTCTTAACTGCATTGCTGCATTTCCCATCCTGATACTTTCTTATAAGCTTTGTTAAATTATCTGCATCCTCTTTCTTATAATAAATATCTGCAAGAGCTTTAACCGCATCTTCATAATTCTCATCATATGAAAGTATATCCTTCAACACATTAACAGCTTCATCCTCATTTCCTGAGCTTTCATAGCATCTATACAATGTATACTTAAGGTTCAGATTCTTCTTTCCCTCATTTTCTTTAGAAGCCTTGCTAAGATATGATGATGCATCACCATAATTACCCTCTTCGTACAGTTTCATTCCTGTCTGATAATAATAATTATAATTATTCTTACTCTTCTTGTTAAGTGATACAGCAACTATAATTATTATAATTAAAACTAATGCAACTCCCGCAGCAACCCCTGCTATAATAAGCTTTGTCTTCTTATCCAGTGGTTTCTTAGTGGTGTCTTTCAAAATCTCTTTATCTTCATCTTCTGGTTCTTCATCGTCATCATCATCAAGTAAAATATCTCTATCAGTTAATTCTTCTTGTGTTGGTTGAGATGATTTATTAATTACCTGCTGTTCCTTAAGAATTTCATCTGTTATCTTAGGAACAACTCTCGTCCTCCCATCATTAATATCTGATGGCTGCTCTGCTTTATAATCATCAGCCTTTCCTACATAAGCTTTGGCAACTGTAGTTTCTTCTTCTACCATTTTCTGCAACGACTTTTCAATTTCGTCTTCTATGCTTGTATTCTTATTAAAATCGTCTGGCATATATAGACCTCCATACACTTAAATAACATTTTGATATTAACATATTAGAGAATATTAATCAATAAAATACATTTTATGATTTTTATTTTTGTTTAACTAATTGTACACATTTTGCTCACATTTATCATGTATATTCTATATTAGATAGCAAAGAGAATTCTTTCTATCTCCCCCTCATATTTTGAAAAAGGAGATGTTTGACCGCATCTCCTTTTTTTGTCCAAAAAATTATGACCATCAGTACAACACTGATGGTCATAATTTTTTTCATTACCTGAATTATCTTATGCTTGTAACTCTTACTGTGCAGCTTAATGTCTTATTATTAACAACAGCTGTTATTGTTGCTATTCCTGCTTTTCGTCCAATAACTTCTCCTGAAGAAGAAACTGTACATACCCTTGGATTACTGCTTCTCCATGTAATTTTACTATCTGTTCCTATTACATCTAATGTATATCTGTCATACTGCTCAAGAGTAATATTAGACCTGCTTATTGCAAGTGAATGAACTATACAGCTTGATTCAACACCTGCACCATCACTTATGACATAAACCTCTGCTTCACCAGGACCTACAGTTGTAATAACACCATTACCATCAACCGTAACTATTCCTGTATCTGATGAGTACCATTCATATGAATCATTATTAACAGCCGGCCTTACTATTACTGATAACTGTCTTGTTCTGCCTGTAAGCATATATATTTCTTTTGAATTAATTCTAAGTGAGGATATATTAACTCTTGGAGTTACATAAACCCAGCAGATTCCTTTGATATTATTACCATCCTGAGATGTTGCTGTAATCTTAACTTTACCGGAACTGATAGCAAACACCTCGCCATCCTCATCAACCACTGCGATTGATTCATTAGCTGATTTCCATACAACATCTTTAATTGTTGCATTATCCGGATATACGTTAACACCAAGTTTCTGTGAATCTCCAACAAACAATCTCAATGAATCCGGCACAACTTCTATTCCCGTAACCGGATTAACAACTCTTATGATACATGAATCTGTAACTCCGCTTCCATCTGCTGCTGTAGCTGTAATAACAGCATTACCAACTGATTCAGCACTAAGATTACCTTCCTGATCTACTGAACATATACTGTTATCTGATGATGACCACACTATATTCTTATTAGTTGCTGTATCTGTGCCAACCGTTGCAATAAGCTTTCCTGTTGCACCCACATTCATGAATTTATTATTTTCACTCAATGTAATAGTTGAAACATATTCCTTAACAACAATTGTACAAGCTGCTGTGAGATGACACTCATCTGTTGTAACTTCAATTACACAGTTACCACCCTTTAAGGCTGTTACTACACCATTTTCATCAACTGTTGCAACTGATGTATCACTTGAAAGATATGTGACTTTCTTATTCTCTGCATCTATCGGCTCAATTGAAGGTATAATAGCATATTTTGCTCCAACCCATAATTCCTGATAATCAGAATTAAGTGTTATTCCTGTTACAGGCTGTGTAACAGTAACAATACAATATGCTGTAAGTCCCGTGTCAACATTAGTACATATTATAGATGTTGTTCCTGCACCTGTAGCTGTAACTTTACCATCGCTTTCTACTTTACATACGTTTTCATCACGGCTTTCCCATGTAACAAGCTTATTATCTGCATTCTCTGGAAGACATGTGGCATTAAGCCAGAACACCTGTCCTTTTCTCACTGTAATATCTGTCGTATTAAGGACAATTGATGTAACAGGCTGCTTAACATATATATTACACATTGCTGTAACACCACCATCAAGCGACTTACAAAGTATTGTTGCACTACCTGTTCCAACAGCTTCGACCAGACCATTAGAATCAACTATACATACATTAGTATTAGATGATTCCCAACTTACAGTCCTGTTTGTAGCCGTTATCGGGAGAACTTCTGCTGTGATTCTTAATGTCTGTCCTATTGACATAATCTCATCTTTATAATCAAGTTTAATAGTCTCAACTGGTATGCTTATAATAAAATTACATGTCGCAATAAATGCGCCATCTTCTGTTTTGCAGACAATTGTACAGTATCCTGGCTTAATATATGTTACAAGACCATTCTCATCAACTGTTGCAACTGATTCATCTGAGGATGACCATGTAACATTTCTGTTCACACCGTCTCCTGATGGCTTTACAGTTGCTACAAGCTGATATTTTCCAATTGCCATAGTAGACTCAACTGTTGTCGCGTTAAGTGTAACTCCTGTTACTGGCTCTCTTACATAGACATCACAGGTTGCAACCTTAAGTCCGTCTTCAGTTATTACTGTAATTGTTGCATTACCGCCAGATAATCCCTTAATAGTAGCTGTGTAACTGTCTCCTGTTACCGTAGCTACTGTTGTATCTGATGATGACCATAAAACATTGCTGTTAGTAGGTCCTGCCGGATTGAATAACACCTGTACTGTTCCAGTGCTTCCTCTGTCAATTGATATTGAAGAAGGATTAATACTTACATCTCCTACAGGAGTGGTAACATATATTACACAAGTCTCAGACTTGATAACTCCATTAATATTCTGTGAAACAGTAAGATGTGTCACACCCGATGCAACACCTGTTATTGTAAATACTGTACCATCATCTGACTGTTTTACCTCTATAAGATCATATGTAGGAATAACTCCTGCTTCATTAGCCTGATTAGTTACAGTATATGTAATCTGTGATTTACTTGGCTGATTAGTAACAAGAGCCTTAATGTCTATTGAACTTCCAATATTAACTGTTGTGCTTACTGTACTAAGTCCAAAACCATCTATAACTGTAATCTTATATGCCAGCTGATATGGCATATTATACACAGTGTATAATTCATCCTGTACTCTTGTTGCATATATTGTAGCTGTACCCGCACCAACTGCCTTAACAAGACCGGTTGCAGAATCCACCTGAAGTATCTTGTTATCAGAAGTTGACCATGTTACTTCTGATTCAATTGCTGATGTTGACAACTGAAGTTCATCACCAACATTCATATTGCTCACTTCATTTCCCATCTTCTTAAATGGAACTACAACATTAACAGCATCTCTTGTAAACCATGATTCATTGCCTCCAACATCAATAGTAGTAAGTCCTGCACTCACCTTTGTAACTCCTGCATGTACTCCACATACTGTTCCAACTGCAACTGATGCTACATTTGAATTATCTGTCTTATATATTACGTTAGACTTAACAGGATTAACTACATTAGAAGGAATGTCCTCATATGTAAATGCTTCATAATCCTTATCTGAAAGGACCATATATCTGTTAGATGCATCGCTTGGAAGATGTGTTATAAAATGTCCCTGTGAATTAGATATACTCTCCTTAAACTTAACCTCTGCCCTTACTGTAAATGTATATGTAAGAGGATTAATTCCGCTTCCGTCTGCAGTTCTTGCCGTAATAACAGTTGAACCACCGCCAATAACCTTAAGTACTACTTTAGAAGAATCCCTATAATACATCTCTACGATTCCATCTGAACTAACCTCACCTGTTGAATCATTAGATGTTTCAATAAAAAGCTTATTACTCTCACAGGTATTGGCTGTTATGGTAATTAAATCTCCTTCTTTCAGAAGATCTGCCTCTTCAAGAACAGTATTACCTCTTTTCCTTTCAACATTAACATTAATAGGAACATATACTGCTGCTGTTGATGTAGCAAGTACATTATCATATACAACAGCTCCTGTATCTGAAAACTTCTTAGAATGATATGCTGCTGTTATTGTAGCTGCTCCTGCCCTGTTACCATATACTGTAGGATTAGTTGTTCCTGATACAGTCTGCAGATAAGCATCTCCGCCTGAACTTGGATTAACAAACTTTACAACATCATAATCTTCATCCGATATTGTCCATTCAAGTCTTACAGGACTTGCAATACCATTGTTCGAAGGATTGCTCGCGTCATAAAATTCATCATCAGTACCTGAAAGATTGGCATGAATAACTGTAGATGTAGATCCCTGTATTACACTTGACTGTGCCGGTGTCAGAGAAAGAGAAACACTTGAGTCAGCGTTAGCAAATATAAGTACTCCACCGCATGCAACACCAGAAACAAGCACACCTATAAGAATCTTCCATTGCATTTTAAGACGCATTGTCAGCTGTCTTATTTTTTTAACATTCTTCATATATATAACCCTCGCTTTACATAAGTATATCTGTGCTTATATTAAAATCAAATAATAACTATTATATTATATCGAAATCTTTATTTATTAATATTACATCTTATACATACTTTTTTCAATATGCCTGCATACAATATTTTTCGCTATTGTTGTCAACTGCTGTTGCAATTTATCATATTTCTTATAAAACATATAAAAGTTTGGGTAAAATGATGGAATTAATCAGATTATTATGTTAAAATATTGTAGCAATAAAATATTTTTGGAGGTATCTAAAAAATGAAATTAAATTTAAGACCAGCTGAAGAGTGTACTTTTGACGCTGTATCATTAGGTGAAGTTATGCTTCGTCTTGATCCAGGTGAAGGCAGAATCCGTACAGCAAGAAGCTTTAGAGCATGGGAAGGTGGCGGAGAATATAACGTTATCCGTGGTCTTCACAAGTGCTTCGGTATGAGAACTGCTGTTATCACATCATTTGCTGATAACGAAGTAGGTCTTCTTATGAAGGACTTCATCGAGCAGGGTGGCGTTGATACATCACTTATCTGCTGGAAGAAGACAGATGGTATCGGACGTCTTTGCAGAAACGGTCTCAACTTCACAGAAAGAGGATTTGGTATCCGTGGTGCTAAGGGTTGCTCTGATAGAGCTAACACAGCTATTTCTCAGGCTACTCCAGAAGATTTCGATTTTGATTACATCTTCAAGAACAAGAGCGATGGTGGTTTAGGTGTTCGTTGGTTACATACAGGCGGTATCTACGCTGCTCTTTCTGAGCAGGCTTGCGAGACTGTTATTGCAGCTTGTAAGGCAGCTAAGAAGTACGGTACAATTGTATCTTACGATCTTAACTACAGACCATCTATGTGGGAAGCTATCGGCGGTTTAGCTAAGGCTCAGGAAGTTAATAAGGAAGTTGCTAAGTATGTTGACGTTATGATTGGTAACGAAGAAGACTTCACAGCATGCCTTGGTTTCGAAATCGAAGGTAACGATGAGAACCTTAAGACTCTTAACCTTGATGGTTATAAGAAGATGATCAACGAAGCTGCTGCTACATACCCTAACTTCAAGGCTGTTGCTACAACACTTCGTCAGGTTAAGACAGCTACAGTTAATGACTGGTCAGCAATCTGCTGGGCTGATGGAGAAATCTACAAGGCTGCTCAGTATGATGGACTTGAGATCATGGATAGAGTTGGTGGCGGAGATTCATTCGCTTCAGGTCTTGTATATGGTCTTATGACATTTGAAGATGCTGAGAAGGCTGTTAACTACGGTGCAGCTCACGGTGCATTAGCTATGACAACTCCTGGTGATACAACAATGGCTTCTCTTAAGGAAGTTGAAGGTATCGTTGGTGGTGCTGGCGCAAGAGTTCAGAGATAATTAATTTAATTCATATTTGGATTCAGACCAAATAAAGAGTTGCCTGGGAAACCGGACAACTCTTTTTCATTTAATAATATATAAATCTTCCGCTTCACTATCTGTAAGAGATTGTAAACACAAGTGTATCTGAATATGAACCCGCATATGCTTTATCCCATTCAGACTTATCTATTGAAAGTGTCAGATTTGTACTGTTTCCACTCTCTGCATATGTAGCTATACTGAATTCTTTGTTACCATCCATAATCTTATACGCAATTGTTTTACTCTCATTTTTACTGTTCTTAAGTTTTCCACTTGCACTTACAGATACATTTACAGTCTTGTCTGGCTCTAATCTTGCATTATCAAGAGAAACACTTCCAAGCTTAACAGACTGTTCTCCTCTTTCAATTGTTGTATTTGCCGGAATAGTCACTGTATAGACCGGATCAATTGATACAGATATTTTTGTCTGTCTTATCTGTGTCTCTTCAGCTCCTACAGGAATAACACTTCCCAATATAAACATCATACTCAATGCCATAGCTGTCAATTTCCTCATAATAGCCTCCATTCTTTCATCCATTAATGACTGTTTATTTATTTTGCAACTAAAACTGTCTCAACATTAGCACCATTCATTGTCTTTCCATCTGTAAGCGATGCTGTGCTAATCTTAATAACAGCATTATGTTCTCCTGCTGCAAGCGGATGCTGCAGTTTTACATTAGTTATAGCTTTTCCAGGTTCAACCATATCTGACTTGTATATAGTCTCGCCCGTATCAGATAAAACAATTTCAAATGTAAAGTAGCATGGATTTCCTTCAGGGTTAAACAGATTCATTGTAACATTATCTTTTCCTGCATCTACAGTTATAGATGGATATCCTGGTATCCTTATTCCCTGCTGTCCGCCACTGTAATTACTTCCTGTACCAATTTCACCAGAATCAGAATCAATCGTTGGTGTAAATTTATCATCATTATCTTTATTCTTATCTTTTCTGATAACAAGCACTGCAGCCAGAACAGCAACTGCTACGCACAGTACTATTATTGCTATTATCATAATTTTGTTTTTTGAAATCTTCATTCCAATCCCTCCTGACATTCCGTACAGACTGGTCATAAAACCAGTCTGTACGAATTACTAATTAATCAAACCTTACACTGACCTTAATATTGCTCAAATCATATTTATCAGAAAATGAACCACTTGCATCAAATCTGTAGCATATAGCATCTATATCTTTGCATCCTATGCTGTATGTGTGCGTGATCGTCTGTTTATTTTTCTTCTTAAGATCAAGCTTCTCTCCATGCCATCCATTCCATGACTTGTTAGAATCTTTTCTATATGTAGTGTCTACCTCTGCATATCCGTCATCTACCATTTTAATATAATAACTGATTGTTACAGTCATCGTATTGCAATGCTTCTTTATCTCATTCAGAGATATACCTTCCATATAGATGGAATTAGTTCTTGTATAACCACTTGTTGAAGTTCCTGATGCTCCATCTATGAAGAAATGCAGCTTGACTGGTTCTTCCTTTGAATCATCAGTTACACGATATGAATATGGGTGGCTGTAAGTAAATGTCTTATTAAGACTCCAGCTTGCATATAATGTAACCGTTCCTTCACCCGCAAGATTATCAGCAGAAGCTCCCGGTTTATATGTAACCGTGCCGCCATCTTCTACACACCAGCCAAGGAATGTATATCCATATCTTGAAGTCTTTGGAAGTTCGTATTTCTTGTCATATGTAAATACAAGGTCGTTTATTGCATCTCCATCCTTTGTATCAAAATGTACTGTATACTCATTAGCAGTCCAAGCTGGATACAAGGTAATTATTTCATTATCTGCTGTTCCAAGTCCACTGATAATTTCATTATCATCATATAACTTGTCTGCTCCTGCCTTTTTTGTCCATCCTGCAAATGTATAACCTGTTCTCCTAAACTGATTAGCACTTAATGCTGCTTTATCTGTATACATAAGCTGCATATCCTGCATAGAACCAGTTGTTCCATCACCATATGGAATAAACCGGATAACATAACTGTTTTCCTTCCAGTTTGCTGTGTAACTTCTGTTACCTGTAGAACCTGTTGTAATTACTGGATCCATAGCCGTTCCATCTATACCAGCTCCGCTCCAGCCTATAAATGTATAACCTGTACGCTGTGGTCTCTTAAGAGTTATAACGCTAGTATCAACCTCATATGTTTCAGGATTGTCAGCCTTTCCTCCATCAAGATTATAACTTATAGTATATACATCTTTCTTCCACTGTGCTGTTACAACAATATTGCCAGCAGGCATTACATCTGGAACAGCTTTATCCCAGCCTGTGAATGTATATCCCTTCTTTACCGGAATCTCATTAAAACTAACCTCAGTATTATAATTCTGTGTTATAGAAGCAATTTCACTACCACCATCTGTATTAAAACTGATTGTGTACTGGTTTATCTTCCAGCTTGCAGTATAAGTGACATCTCTGTCTGGCATTGTACCTGCAACATCTTCATTCCATCCTGTAAATGTATAACCAGTTCTTTCCGGATTAATAATATTAATCTTAGTGCCATATTTATAATCGTATTCAACATCCTGCTGTCCATTATTCAGCTTGAGAACAAATCTGTGTACATTTCTCTTGTAGAAATATCTTATAACAGTCGAACCATCTCCTTTTACAATGGCAGTTTCTGTCTCTGGTGAACTGAATCCTTCCATATGCTTAACTTCTGGCGTTACCTGGCTGTCAGTATCAGATGTAAATGCCTGTCTGTCATACAATTCATATGAACCATCAAGCTTTTCAACAAGATGTTCAACAGTATAATTAACCTTATCTGCATCCCACTTTGCATATAAAGTAATATCATATGCCGGCATTGTACCGTCAAATGCTTCTGTACACGCTCTGTCAACATACCAGCCTGCAAATGCATATCCTGCTCTTACAGGAACCGGTGCAATAACATTGCTTCCCCATCTGGCTGTTTTCTTTTCAGTACTTACAGTTCCTCCCATAGAATTAAATGATATGCTGTATGTATTTCTATCATAATGCACCCGGAATATAAGACTTCCATCTGCCGCAACAGTACCAGATGGCAGATCATCTGTAAGATGATAAAGCCTGTTGTCATACTGTTCCTTATCTGCAGTTACATTCTGTCCTGTTGTTCCTTTATTAATTCTGGTCTTATCAAGTTCATATTCTCCTGATTCATTTTCAAGATAATATTTTGTTGTGTATACAACGTCATCTGCTTCTTTCCATACCGCTGTATAAGTTGTATCATTTGCAGGAACTGTCTGTGTGACAGCTGGTTCCCAGCCTTCAAATACATATCCTGCCCTATATGCAACCGGTGTCGGCATAAGAGTTCCATATGTGTATCTTCCTTCTGAAACAACACTGCCTTCTGAAACAAACTTAATATTATATTTATTTCTTGCATAATAATAATTAATTGTTGTGCTTCCATCAGCACTTACTCTCTGTGATAAAGCTGCCGGAGTCATAAATCCGTTTCTTATGTCAGGCTTTGGTGATATCTCTGTATCAGTCTTAGCTGTCTCCTGCTTTGAAGAAGCTGCTGTATACACACCATCCGTTCCTTCCACATAATCAACAACATTATAAGTCATATCAGCTGCTTCCCACTTCGCATATACAATTCTGTCCTCATTAGGCATTACTGACGGAATAGTATATTTCTTTGTAAGTGCTTCATCTGTATACCAGCCTGCAAATGTATAGCCCTGTTTAACAGGATCTTCAGGCTTTGTAATTTCTTTATTGTACTTAGATATTATAGCATCTACAACTGAACCGCCGTTAGTCTGGAATGCTATATAATATCCATCTCTTAAATTATCCCAGTGCAGAGATATCTTTCTTGTTATCGGCTTAGTATTAAAAGAACCCTTCTGACTCTTCCATGTTATTATCATCTCACCATCCTGCTGAGGTTCACTACCAGGATTAACCTCAACTATATTAGTTTCAGGATCATATGAGAACGCCGGATTAGTCATTGTTATAGAAAAATATCTGTCACTGTCATCATAAACCTTAGTAAAATACTCATTATTATCGTCAAGACCTTCTTTCATATCAAGATACTGCATTTCAAAATATGTATCAGGAAGTCTTACAGTCTTAACATCTCTCTTCATCTTGATATCTTTAACAGAATCCTGACCATATGCATAATCGCACACATTTTCAACCACACCAACACTATACAACGGCCATTGCTTCTCAAAAAGTGTAGGATTATAACTAAACGTTCCAGAAAGTGCCTGTGCCAGAAAATTAACCTCCATATACATGCCTATTTCCATGTATATAGCTCCCATTGAGCTTGCTGTTCTGCCCTGCGAAGCTGCATATTTCAACTGATAGTACAGATATGCCATACTTGTTCGTGAAGAGTTCAGTTGCCTTGAATTTTACATGAACAGGGACACGATCAACTGGATTCTGAAAAAACTGAATACAGGAGGTCGAACATGGAGCATTTACCAAAGAAAATCCATCACAATGGTATCAGCTATACGCTGATGGGAGATTACTACATCCCCGACCTGAGACTGCCGGAGGAAAGCCGCCCTATCGGGCGATGGGGTCGGATGCACAAGGCGTTCCTGCAAGAACACCGGCCCGGCCAGTACAATGAACTGCTTTTGTCGGGAAAACTCTGGACGTATCTTGCCGATCTGAACGGGCAGGCCAATGACCGGCTGGTGTGTATCATCTCGCAGATGCAGGCAGCGGAAGGTGTTACTGAGGAACTGAAAGCCCGTAACTGGCTCTGCTGGGTACAATCTATGAACAGCATCCGCAGCCGGGCAGAAGAAATCATTTGCTCTGAGATGATTTTCGTCTGAAGGAGGTGGGGTGCATGATTCTGGAAGAAATGTATAACGGCAGGTTTTATCCTTGTGAAACGGTGGTCGCTGATTCCCCGGAGTACAAACGGGCGCTCAAAGCCTGTTCAGACCTGATGGAGACATTATCTGAGCGTCTGAGCAAGGAGGACTATAAACTGGTCGAGGAACTGCGAGAGCAGGTGTCGATAGCCCAGTGCGAGGAAAACGAAAGCCACTTCAAATATGGTTTTTCAGCTGGGTTACTTGTCCAGCAGGAGGCCCACGAACAGGTGCAGCGGGGCGAAAATAAATAGTCCCCGTTGTATAGCCTGAAAATATGAAAGCCATTCACTTTTTACGGTGGATGGCTTTTTTGTTACCTGCGTTTCTTACGTTTGGGTGCATAGTATGGCTGCGGCTTAGTCTTTCCCCTCATGTTGTTGGGATTTTTGAGCATCTTCGACAGGCTCAGTATCCGCAGGAAGGCCGAGAAATCCTCCGAGGAAATCTTCTCGAACGGGATTTGCAGCCTGTCACAGAATTCGTGGATTACCATTTCCTCGTTGCTACCTTGCTGCAATGCCTGCTCAAATTTTTCCTTCACATCATCCAGCGTAGGCTGCGGGTCGGCAGTGGTCTTGTCCTTGCGGTGCGCTTCCCGGATGTCCCGGACGATGCTGTCCAGGTCATCGTGCATAACATGGCTGTAAAAATCGCTTTCCTGTACCTGTCCCAGTTCCAGCGTCCTCACATAGAGATCATCTTCTCCAGGCGAATATTTGCTGAGGATACTTTGCCGGGTGGCTTCCATCACCAGATTCATCTGTTCCACCCGCATATTGGCGATCTGGTCAATGCAGATTTCCATATCTATCATCAGACGCCGGAAGTTCGGGTGGGTAGCCAGTTCGCAGAGAAGCCGGTTGTTGATTTTGCCGCTGCTTAAAAGTTCCACCATATCATCACTCAGATGCAGAGATTGAAGTTCTGTATTTGGGTGATTTTTATTTTCCGTCAGTCCCATCAGATAGTCAGTGGACACGCCGTAAAAATCCGCCAGTGTCGCAATGGCAAACGGGCTGATGTCCTTGTAGTCATCGGTTTCATACTTTCCCAGCGCAGATTTGGATAGGCCGGTCTGCTCCGCCAGTTGTTCCAGCGTCAGGTGCTTGTCCACTACACGCAGGTCTTTGAGCCGCTCCGGGATTGTCAGCTTTGCGTACATCCAAAGCCCCC
>ERZ1106983.523-NODE-523-length-46072-cov-32.043462_pt1 | contig 46072 bp, 25 predicted proteins | sample MGYA00403693_ERZ1106983 | MGnify/ENA primary metagenome ERZ1106983 (study PRJEB35170, sample SAMEA104062420) | human gut metagenome | biome: human gut; feature: human-associated habitat; material: faeces | place: Denmark | collected 2012-07-13 ...
GACAAATCATTGATTTAATTCCTGTAGAACGGGGAACATCCGGACGTCTTGTCCGGCTAAAGATTGTAGGAACCTTACGGACACTCATCATTGGAAAAGAATTGGAGATACGCCGCACTCTATCGACTTCCCATCTTTACAGTTCCGCTTTTGTAGTAGACAAGGAGTACGGAAATGAACTTCCTTCCCGATTTATCCTCACCGGAGCCGGCTGGGGACACGGAGTGGGACTTTGCCAAATCGGTGCCGCCGTGATGGGAGAACAAGGTTATAAGTATGAAGAAATACTATCTCACTATTATCCCGGTAGTACACTTGAAAAACAATATAAATAAAATCGAACGAATGCCATGACAACACCCACTATAAAAAGAAATCCCTGGAGTTGGATTCCAACCCTCTATTTTGCAGAAGGATTGCCTTATGTAGCGGTAATGACTATTGCCGTCATCATGTACAAACGTCTGGGATTATCCAATACCGAAATAGCCTTATACACTTCCTGGCTTTATCTTCCCTGGACTATCAAACCGTTATGGAGTCCATTCGTCGATCTGGTGAAAACGAAACGTTCCTGGATTATCGCTATGCAAGGGTTCATCGCCGCCGGATTTGCAGGCATCGCCTTTTTTATCCCAACGGCACATTACGTACAATTCACTCTTGCTTTTTTCTGGTTATTGGCATTCAGTTCTGCTACGCATGACATCGCAGCAGACGGTTTTTATATGCTCGGCCTCAACAACAAGGAACAATCTTTCTTTGTAGGCATCCGAAACACATTCTACCGACTCGCCAATATTTTCGGGCAAGGTATTCTCGTCATGCTGGCAGGATGGTTGGAAACCTCTCAAGGCAATATACCTCTGGCATGGAGCATCACTTTTTACCTCCTGGCCGGATTATTCCTGGCTCTTACTTTGTACCATCGCTTTATCCTCCCCTGTCCCGATTCCGATGTCAAACGTCCCGGACTCACGGCAGGTAAGCTATTAGAAGACTTTCTTCTGACTTTTGTTACTTTCTTCAAAAAGAAACACCTGGGTCTCATGTTTTTTTTCCTGCTCACCTACCGATTGGGAGAATCGCAGTTAGCCAAAATAGCTTCTCCCTTTCTATTGGATACCACCGAAAAAGGTGGTTTAGCTCTATCTACGGCTACCGTCGGAATGATCTATGGCACTATAGGCGTCATCGCTTTGCTACTTGGCGGAATCATCAGCGGCTTCCTCGTTTCCCGTGACGGTTTCAAGAAGTGGATATTACCCATGGCATTAGCCATCAATATTCCCGACCTATTATATGTGTGGATGGCAGCCACTACTCCAGACAATACGATACTGCTTGCCAGTTGCGTAGCCATCGAGCAACTAGGGTATGGCTTCGGCTTTACCGCTTACATGCTTTATCTGATTTATATTGCGGAGGGTGAGCACAAAACTGCCCACTACGCCATCGGAACCGGCTTCATGGCACTTGGAATGATGCTTCCGGGTATGCCGGCAGGATGGATACAGGAACATATCGGATATACCCATTTCTTTATATGGGTTTGTATTTGCACCCTACCCGGTATTATTGCCGCACTAATGATTCGCAACCGGCTGGAAGATTCTTTTGGAAAGAAACAATGAACTTACTTACTGAATAACTTAACACATTAAAAAGTAACAGTCATGAATGTAACAAGTAATAAACGCCTGTTGGCACTTGATGTAATGCGAGGCATTACCATCGCAGGAATGATACTGGTGAATAATCCAGGTTCATGGACGTATGCATATACTCCCCTCACACATGCTCAATGGAATGGTCTTACCCCCACCGATCTGGTCTTTCCCTTCTTCATGTTTATCATGGGAATCTCCACCTACATTTCACTTAGAAAGTATAACTTCACATTCAGCACCCCTGCCGCCCTGAAGATTATCAAGAGAACGATTGTCATCTTCTTGATCGGAATAGCCATCAACTGGTTCGCCTTATTTTGCTACACCCACGATCCGCTTCCGTTTGCGCATATCCGTATTTTGGGAGTGATGCAGCGACTTGCCCTCTGCTACGGTGCATCAGCTTTAATCACTTTACTCATCAAGCATAAATATATCCCCTATTTGATTGTAGTATTATTAGTGGGGTACTTTATCATTCTCGTCACCGGTAATGGATTTGCCTATAATGAAACGAACATACTGTCCATCGTCGACCGTAGTATTCTGGGAGATGCACACATGTACCAAGATAATCACATCGACCCGGAAGGATTATTAAGTACGATTCCCTCCATTGCACACGTGCTCATAGGTTTCTGCGTAGGCAAACTACTGATGGAGGTAAAAGATATACGTGAAAAGCTGGAGCGGCTTTTCCTGATCGGTACGATTCTCACTTTTGCCGGTTTCCTTCTTAGTTACGGATGCCCGCTCAATAAAAAGATATGGTCACCCACTTTTGTCCTAGTCACTTGCGGATTAGGTTCCAGCCTTTTAGCCTTGCTTGTATGGATCATTGATATCAAAGGATACAAGAGATGGAGCCATTTCTTCGAATCTTTCGGAGTAAATCCCCTCTTTATCTATGTGTTGGCAGATGTGCTCGCCATCTTATTAGGTGTTATCACCATCACTTATCAGGGAGAAAGCGCCTCTTTGCAACAGGCTTTTTATGCCAGTACTCTCCAACCTGTGTTCGGTAATGAAGGTGGGTCTCTCGTCTATGCCATCCTGTTTGTCCTGGTCAACTGGGCAATCGGTTATATACTATATAAAAAGAAAATATACATCAAGATATGATACTCATTGCAGACAGTGGTTCTACCAAGACCGACTGGTGTGTCATCCTCAACGACACACCTATCAAACGGATTGGAACGAAAGGACTTAACCCTTTCTTCCAGTCAGAAGAAGAAATTCAGCAAGAGCTGACACATTCCCTCCTGCCACAATTGCCGGAAGGGACCATCAACTCCGTTTATTTTTACGGTGCAGGTTGTACACCCGAAAAGGCTCCTGTTCTTCGACGGGCGATAGCCGACAGTTTACCTGTTGTCGGAAATATCAAGGCCTACTCGGATATGTTGGCTGCTGCCCGTGGGTTATGCGGCCATGAAGCAGGCATTGCCTGTATTCTGGGAACAGGTTCCAACTCCTGTTTCTATGATGGAAAAGAAATCGTCAACAACATCTCTCCTTTAGGCTTTATCCTGGGCGACGAGGGAAGTGGAGCCGTCCTTGGCAAATTACTGGTGGGAGACATTCTGAAGAATCAACTTTCACCTACTATCAAAGAAGCATTTCTAAAACAATTCGACCTGACAGCCCCCGAAATCATCGACCGGGTTTACCGTCAGCCCTTCCCGAATCGCTTCCTGGCAAGTCTGTCCCCTTTTATAGCACAACATCTGGAAGAGCCGGGAATACGACAATTAGTGCTTGGCAGTTTTATTGCTTTCTTCCGAAGAAACGTCATGCAATATGATTACACGCAGTATCCTGTACACTTTATCGGGTCAGTGGCTCACTGCTACAGGGAGATATTACAAGAAGCCGCACAAGAGACAGGAATCAGAATCGGAAAGATTCTGCAAAGTCCGATGGAGGGGTTAATTTTATATCATACCGCTTCATCCCAATCCTTCTAATTTGTTTTTTAGTCAATTGCCAGTATCAATATGCAGATAACCGAACAACCGTCGCTCTACGACAATCTGGAAAAGAAGTCCGTACGGGATATATTAGAAGATATTAACCGGGAAGACCAAAAGGTGGCGTTAGCCGTACAAAAAGCCATCCCACAAATCGAACAACTCGTCAACCTGATTGTGCCCCGCATGAAACAAGGCGGACGTATCTTTTACATGGGGGCAGGAACAAGCGGACGCCTGGGAGTATTGGATGCTTCCGAAATCCCTCCGACATTCGGAATGTCTCCCACCTGGATTATCGGACTGATAGCGGGAGGAGACACTGCTTTACGCAACCCCGTTGAAGGAGCCGAAGACGATGTAAACCGGGGATGGGAAGAACTTACCGAACATCACATCAACGATAAGGATACCGTAATAGGTATCGCTGCTTCCGGCACTACTCCTTATGTAGTCGGTGCCTTGCGGGAAGCTCGCAAGCATGGCATTTTAACCGGATGCATCACCAGTAATCCCGATTCTCCGATGGCAGCAGAATCGGATATTGCCATTGAAATGATTGTAGGTCCGGAATATGTGACAGGAAGTTCCCGCATGAAATCCGGAACCGGACAAAAAATGATTCTGAATATGATTAGTACGTCAGTCATGATTCAGCTAGGACGCGTGAAAGGGAACAAGATGGTGAATATGCAACTTAGCAATCACAAACTGGTGGAAAGAGGAACACGAATGATTATGGATGAACTGGGACTAGATCATGAGCATGCGCAAAAACTCCTTCTTCTTCATGGTTCTGTAAAAAAGGCTATTGATGCATACCGACATTCCTAAACACCTATTTTACCTACAAGAAGCAAGATGTAACACCTCAAAAGCAATATGAAACGTACAGAATAACATTGTAACATCGGTTAATGGAATAGAAACAGGTTATTTGTACATTCTCTTTGAGATGTCTTACCTTTGTAAACAAGAAAATAAATTATGATTAACCATTTTATTTATCAACCATGAAGAAGGTATTTCTATTCTTGTATTTCTCCATCATCAGCCTTTTTGTATCAGCTGCAGATACATTTGTCATCTTTACACCCACTGCCCATCATTTCCCATTAATAAAAAATGGGAAGCCCGGTTCTATCCTAATGGATACGAACGAAGACAAAGGAGTCAAAATGGCTATTGACAATCTGCAACAGGATTTATTCAATGTCTGTGGCAACCAACCGGAAATCAGAACAAAGACTGGTGACAAGCAATGCTTGATAATAGGTACCTTTCAAACTCCACTTATACAGAAATTAATAGCCTCCGGCAAAATAGACAGAAAAGAGTTGGAAGGCAAAAACGAAAAATATATCCTGCAAGTTATTGCCGCCCCTTGCGAAGGAGTGGATGAAGCACTGGTCATTGCCGGAAGTGACAAACGGGGAACCATCTACGGCATTTACGAATTATCCAAACAGATCGGAGTCTCACCCTGGTATTGGTGGGCAGACGTACCCGTCACAAAACAAACAGACATATACATCAAACCAGGCACCTACACGGACGGAGAGCCGAAAGTGGAATACCGGGGAATCTTCCTCAATGACGAGTGGCCTTGTCTGGGGAGTTGGTCTCAAGAAAAGTTCGGCGGATTCAATAGTAAATTTTATAAGCATGTTTTCGAATTGGTATTGCGTTTAAAAGGTAACTTTATGTGGCCTGCCATGTGGGCTAGCGCATTCTATGACGATGATCCGCAAAACGGAGAATTAGCCAACACCATGGGAATCGTAATGGGAACTTCCCATCACGAACCGATGGCACTGGCACAACAGGACTGGAAACGTCGCGGGAAAGGAGCCTGGGATTATAACCACAATGCTAAAGGACTTCAGGAATTCTGGAAAACAGGAATCGAACGTGCCAAAAACTGGGAAACTGTTGTTACCGTAGGGATGCGTGGCGATGGTGACGAGCCAATGAGTGAAGGTGCCAATATCTCCCTACTGGAAAATATCGTCAAAGATCAACGCAAAATCATTGAAACCGTCACCAGAAAAAAAGCTAAAAACACGCCACAAGTGTGGGCGCTCTACAAAGAAGTGCAAGACTACTACGATAAAGGAATGCGAGTGCCGGATGACATCACCCTACTTCTATGTGATGATAACTGGGGAAATGTGCGCAAACTTCCTAACCTGAATGAAAAGCCACGTTCGGGCGGCTATGGCATGTATTACCACTTCGACTACGTAGGAGGTCCGCGGAACTCCAAATGGATCAATATCAGTCCGATTCCACGTGTATGGGAACAAATGAATCTTACCTACGAATATGGAGTACGCAAATTATGGATCGTCAATGTAGGAGATTTGAAGCCTATGGAATATCCAATCACCTTCTTCCTGGATATGGCGTGGAATCCGGAAAAATTCAATGCACAGAACCTGCAACAGCATACCGAAGATTTCTGTGCACAGCAGTTTGGAGAAAAATATGCAAAGGAAGCAGCTCGAATCCTCTCGCTATATACCAAATATAACCGCCGTGCAACGCCCGAAATGCTAAATGCAAAGACATACAGTTTTAACTACGGAGAATGGGAACGGGTAGTGAATGAGTATAACGCATTGGCTTTGGATGCACATAACCTGGGTTTCCTAATGCCCGCCTCCTATAAAGACGCATACGATCAACTGATTCTGTTTCCTGTACAGGCATGCGCCAACTTATACAATATGTATTACGCACAAGCCCAAAACCAACGGCTTGTTGCTGAACAAAATACGGAAGCCAACCGATGGGCCGACAAAGTAATTGCCTGCTATGAACGGGATTCCTTATTAACGCATTACTATCATAAAGTAATGTTCAATGGCAAATGGAACCACCTGATGGATCAAGTCCACATAGGCTATACTTCCTGGAACAATCCCCCGAAACAGATCATGCCTAAAGTCACACGAATTCCGGAACAAGCAAAAACAAATATTTTCGCAGAAACAGACGGATATGTTTCTATCGAAGCCGAACACTTCACACGTGCCATAGCAGAAGGGGAAACAACATGGAATATCCTCCCTGATTTCGGAAAAACATTATCAGGAGTCACTACCCTTCCCGTCACTAAAACACCGGAAAAGATGTATCTGGAATATGAGATTGAAATAGAGAAAGCAGGAAAAGTGGAAGTCGAACTCTTGCTTGCCCCCACTCTTAACTTCAATGATAATAAAGGACTAAGCTATGCCATCAGCTTTGACGGAGATAAAGAGCAAATTATCAATTTCAACGGGCATTATCAGGGCGAACTTGGCAAATGGCAGGCAAATCCGATTATTGAATCCCGTTCTAATCATTTGTTAGAAAAGAATGGAAAACATACGCTCCATATACGTCCGTTGGACCCGGGAATCGTAATTGAGAAAATCCAGATTAATACAGGAGGATTGAAACCGAGCTATTTGGGAGCACCGGAAACTCAAAAATAGTTCAAACCGGCACTGATAACCCGTATTTGACAGCTTAATAATCTATTGAGAACAGTAGTCTTTTTATAGCCCACGTATGTAGGCTATACAGCCCATATGTGTAAACCGTACAGCACACATATGTGTGATATACAGCCCGCACACGTGGGCTATAAACTTATCGCCGTTAAAGTCGGATTATTGAGCCATGATTATCGGATTTATATGGCTTCATTGCAACAAAAACAAGCTGCCTTATGCCTATACAACTTTTTTATTCGGCTGTGTTTTGTCTATGATAGATAACCTATTTTACTGGTAAAAGTATGATAGATATATTTTTAATCAATCATCCATCATAGATATTACACTGATAGTGAGAAAATTACTAAAATGAATGATAGTATGATAGATATTTTTTTCATTATGTAGTATTTAATTCAACCCGGTATAGAAATAAGTCAAATGTTTGCTAGTATTTTTTAGACGTACCAAGAATGTGGGCTACAACCCCATTCTCATAAGTCGGCTGACAAAAGGCAAGCAAATATAAAGAGCCGAATGCCAATACTCCCATGTGTGTCCGCCATCACGCACGCGAAACTGGCAAGGAATATCAGCCTGCCTCATTGCACGATAAAATTCAATATTACGATCGAGCAAGAAATCATCGTCGCCACAATCCACAAACCAGGCTACACTACGTAGTTCATTCTTTCGTTCTTCATCCGAATCGGAGACATATTTCACACAACTGTTCTCTATCACCGAACGAGTCAGGACAGCCAGTTTCCCATTCGGATCATCAAAGCGGGCTGCCCCTTCTTCGGGAATATCCATTAACGCACTCATTGCATAGACTGCACAGAAAAGTTCCGGATGATGCTGACCATAACCGGTAGCTCCACCACCACCCATCGAAAGTCCTGCGACAGCACGATGCTGTTTATCCCCTATCACACGAAAACGTTTTTCAATATATGGCAAGAACTCCGTAAAGAAGAAGGTTTCATACGCCCAACCGGGCATGTTGAAATATCCATTCTGGAATATATTCGGATCACCTCCCCCTGCATCAGGACAGACAATAATCATTTCACAAGCTTCACCACTTGCTGTAAGACAGTCCATTATATCTTTCACATGCCCACGATTCGTCCATATATCATTCTTCTCCCACATACCATGCAATAGATAAAGAATAGGATACGTTTTTTCTTTATTCTGTTCAAAACTTTTGGGGAGATAAACCGTATAAGCACGTTTTACATTCAAAACATTGCTGTAAAGTGTATCCGTTATCACTTTACTTTGATAATTCGTTTGTGCATGTAATGACAAAACACAAACAAATAGCGCAACCAATAATCCTATTTTTCTCATCTTCTGTTTATATTAGCATGTTTTTATTCGACACTCAATTACCAGTTATCCGTTTTGAAGGGAGAGGCGAGCAATCCTTCTTTATTGCAAAGATTAGCCTCTTCCGGATTATCACTCCAGGCATATCTGACAGCCACCGGCTTTTCAATTTCCGTGCTGCTTACTATTATTCTATTGCCTTTAATCACTGCATTCGCCCAGACAAATTTTCGATCTTCACCCGCAATAGCAAAGTGTTTTAACACTCCATCCCGGCTGGCAAGTCCACTGCCTGTTTCCGTAAATGTCAGGACAATTTTATTTCCCTCTATCTTCATCTCCTTGTAAACAGGTCCCGAGCTTACCAACTTTTCCCCGTATGCTATTTTACGCGCCCCCAGAAATAACCTGTGCGCTACCGCTTTCTTATTCAACGGGTGAATATCATTCCATTCGCCCACATCATAAGTGACCGCCAAAGTGGTATGAGGCACATTCATAGCAACTTGCAACTGTGCATCCCGAAGCCTTGCCCAACCACCATCGGAAGGTTGCACCTGTTTCTTCATAAAGTTTGGTAATTGTACCAATAGGAAAGGCATTTGCGGCATCTCCCAAAGTTCTCTCCAATTACTAATCAATGATTCCAACAAAGTAGCATACTCCTGCGGACGACCGGCATTACTTTCTCCCTGATACCAGATTGCTCCTTTTACTTTATAATCCTTAATCGGATAAATCATTCCATTATAAAGTCCCGAACCCGCAGAGTTTAAGTTAGCCAGCCGTTTAACATACTTCTCCGCTTCATTTCGGTTCATACCAATCCTGTACTTCCAAGTACCGGCCAAGTTTATTTCTGCCTCATCACCAACTATCTTGTATGGTTTCTCTTCTACAAAACCACCATTAGCCGAGTTCGCCGTAAGTTTCACCGTTATATTATTTTTCCCTTTACGCAAAACGCCTGCCGGGATATTATATTTGCGTGGTGGATATGTATACGATGTAGAACCAACAAAACATCCGTTTACAAAAACAGAATCACTGTCTATCAATGTCCCCATATACAGTTTCGCATGCCGGCCAATCATAGAGGCGGGAACTTCAAAGTCTTTTCTGTACCACACTATCCCCTTCACATCAAGGCCGTTTTCTCTCCAGTTTCCCGGAATTTGCATCTCCGGCCAGTCGGAATCATCTACATCACCCGCCATCCATTTACCGGTTCCCTTATCCACCTTAACCAATCTCAAACTATCCAGCGCCTCCCTGTCAATGACTAATTGTGGAAATTCTTTTAAATGTTCCTGACTAATCCAGCTTTCGATGGAAGAACCTCCTAGACTGGATACAAGCATACCTACAGGAACTTTATATTTTTGATAAGCTTCTTGTGCAAAGAAGTAAGCCAATGCAGTCCAGTTCATCACTTCAGAAGCAACAGCCGAATGCCACACAGCATTACCGGCAATCGTTTCCTTTAAATCCTCCACAGAGTTTTGAGTAGGCACTTTATAATGACGGATCATGTGATTATTCGACACATTAATTTCGGGAAACATATCAGTCAGGCGCGAAATAGGCGTTTCCTGATTTGATTGTCCGGAGCATAACCAAACATCTCCCACCAGAATATCACGAATCATAATTTCGTTCACTTCCATCACAAACGGGCCACCGGCCTTTTGAGGGGGCAACATTACGGACCATTCCCCTTTTTGATTCGCTTCCGTATCATAATGCTTGCCTTGAAAACGTACAGTAACTTTTTCGCCGGAATCCGCCCATCCCCAGATTTTCAATTCCGTATCACGTTGTAACACCATTCTGTCACTGACTAATCGGGGAAGCCGTATAACAGCAGAAACAGGTTGCGCAATCCATGTGACTGCCAACACTGCCAATAGTATGAATGCATTCTTTACAGTAATCATAATTATTATAATGTGTTTTATCAGTTATTCAAGACACTCGTTTGATGTTTTCACTTTTCAAACAGATATTGCAAAAATACGTTGTTCTCCTACAAAAAGCAAAAAATTTCCTCCCCCAATAAGCCGCATGTAACATACATCATAGTATTCGTAACATAAAAACAGGGAGAAGCAACCTACGACCAAATAATCGAATACATATTTTATCTTTCATAACAAATAAATAAACTACCTTTGCAACAAATACATCCGGCAAATTTGAATACAGACTTTTTGAATCGTGAAAAACTAATAATCATCTTTATACAAATTCTACGATATGAATAGAAACACACTCTTCCTGTTATTCCTGTTGGCGAGTAATCTCATTTCAGGACAAAATTTAAAGCTTTGGTATAGCCTGCCGGCACAAAACTGGTCGGAAGCTCTCCCTATCGGGAACTCCCGTCTTGGAGCCATGGTATATGGCGGAACCGAACGCGAAGAGCTGCAACTGAATGAAGAAACATTCTGGGCAGGTTCACCGTATAGCAATAATAATCCGAATGCAGTGCATGTCCTGCCGGTTGTACGCAAACTGATATTCGAAGGTAGGAATCAGGAGGCACAAAGACTTATTGATGCCAATTTTCTAACCAAACAGCATGGAATGAGCTATCTGACTTTGGGAAGCCTGTTTCTGGAATTCCCGGAACATAAAAATGTATCCGGCTTCTACCGCGATCTGAATCTGGAAAATGCAACGGCTACCACTCGTTACCAAGTGAATGGAGTAACTTATACCCGTACTACTTTCGCCTCATTTACTGACAATGTCATCATCATGCATATCAAGGCGAACAAAGCAGATGCATTAAACTTCAACGTAACATATAACGGTCCGTTGAACTATGAAGTTAACGCCCAAAACGACAAACTGACTATCACCTGTCAAGGTAAAGAGCAAGAAGGTCTGAAAGCTGCGCTACGGGCAGAATGTCAGGTCCAAGTGAAAACAAATGGTACTATCCGTCCTACAGGTCATATCCTTCAGGTGAATGGAGGTACAGAGGCAACGCTTTATATATCTGCTGCCACCAATTATATAAATTATCAAGATGTCAGTGCAAATGAATCTCAACGAACCAGTGAATATTTAGAAAAAGCCGTTCAGACTCCTTATGAGAAAGCTTTAAAAAATCATATAGCCTCTTATAAGAAGCAATTCGACCGTGTACAGCTTCATTTACCGGCAAGTGAAGCATCTCAAATAGAAACTCCCCTACGAATTGAGAACTTCGGAAAAGGTGAAGATATGGCAATGGCTGCTCTGCTTTTCCAATATGGACGTTATCTATTGATTTCTTCTTCACAACCGGGAGGACAACCCGCCAATCTGCAAGGTATATGGAACAATAGTACCCATGCTCCCTGGGACAGTAAATATACAATCAATATCAATACGGAAATGAATTACTGGCCGGCAGAAGTCACCAATTTGAGTGAAACGCACAGTCCGCTATTCGCCATGCTGAAAGATTTATCTGTTACGGGAGCAAAAACTGCCCGGACAATGTATGATTGCCGGGGATGGGTGACACATCATAACACAGACTTATGGAGAAGTTGCGGCGTAGTCGATTTTGCAGCGGCAGGCATGTGGCCGAATGGTGGAGCCTGGTTAGCACAACATATTTGGCAGCATTATCTTTTTACGGGCAATAAGGAATTCTTAAAAGAATATTATCCGATACTGAAAGGAACAGCGCAATTCTATATGGATTTCTTAGTAGAACACCCGGTTTATAAATGGTTGGTAACAGCTCCGTCCGTTTCACCGGAGCATGGTCCGATTACCGCCGGTTGTACGATGGACAATCAGATTGCCTACGATGCCCTGTATAACACATTACTGGCCTCGCATATTGTTGATGAACAAACCGCTTTTCAGGATTCCCTGAAATTAATATTGGAAAAATTACCCCCTATGCAGATAGGAAAACATCATCAGCTACAAGAATGGCTCGAAGATATAGATAACCCGAAAGATGAACACCGCCATATATCACATTTATATGGTTTGTATCCCAGTAACCAGATTTCGCCTTACTCAAACCCTGAATTGTTTGAAGCTGCAAAAAACACTTTGCTGCAACGCGGTGATAAAGCTACCGGGTGGAGCATCGGGTGGAAAGTCAATTTCTGGGCACGTATGCTCGATGGAAACCACGCATTCCAGATTATTAAAAATCTGATTCAGCTATTGCCTAGCGATAACATGACCAAAGAATATCCGGAAGGGCGTACCTATCCAAATATGCTGGATGCCCACCCACCTTTCCAAATCGACGGAAATTTCGGATATACGGCCGGCGTAGCGGAGATGTTGCTTCAAAGCCACGACGGTGCTGTACATCTCTTACCAGCATTGCCGGATGCATGGAAAGAAGGAAATGTAAAAGGATTAGTGGCACGCGGAAGTTTTGTGATTGATATGGACTGGAAAGAACATCAGTTGCACCAAGCAGTCATCCAATCCAACATAGGAGGAGTCATTCGTATCCGGTCCTATGTTCCATTAAAAGGCAAAGGATTGAAAAAGGCAAACGGAGTATGTCCGAACCCATTGTTCTCACCTGCCATCATCAAAGAGCCATTGGTAGCGAAAGGCATAGTTCCCCAACAACCCGAACTACCTAAAGTGTATGAATACGATCTTAAAACTCAAGCCGGAAAGAAATACAAACTTCATATCACGGAGACAGGGAAATAGACTCTTTTTTATATCCTGATCAATGTATGCGTTACCACTTAATCTTTGATGTTGTAACATTCATTATAGATGAATGTTACAACATCAAATCGAAACATCAGATGCCACTTAAAATGTTCTTCTTTTATTAGGATATATTTAGGTTTTTAGCTTCTTTTGTACTATCAAACATTGATCTGACAACCATGAAGCACACATTAATCCTTCTATTATTATTTTTTTCCTCATTTTGCTACGGGCAATCTCCCAAGTTATTTACTGCCGACAGAGAACTATCCAGTAGTTTGATTAATTATCTCTACCAGGACCGGAACGGCTTCATCTGGATTGCAACAGAAGATGGATTGAATCGTTACGATGGTGCCAAATTCACTATATACAAACATGATCCTAATGATGAGCATTCGTTGGCCCATAGCTTTGTTCGTACTGTTTTTGAAGACAGCAAAGGGCATTTAATTATTGGCACGTATATGGGAATCCAAATGTACGACCCGGCCACAGATAATTTCACTCCTCCTGCCAAACGGGAAGACAATGGAGAAATATTTGAAAGTAACATTGTTTCCATTATCGAAAGAAGAAACGGGGAAATATGGATATCCGGCAATGTATTGTGCAAACTGAATATCAAAAGTAACCAATTAACAGTTCAGCAGATTGATGCCTCCATTACCTCACCAGGGTATATGATTGAAGACAAAAATCTAAATATTTGGATGTCGAAAGGAGAAGAAGGATTATATCGTCTTGATCCCGACAACCAGCTTTCTCTGTATTTATCTAAAGACAACGGGTACATCAATAGTATTTGTGAAGATCCACAAGGAAATATTTATGTAGGAAGTATGAGAAAAGGATTATTTGCCTATGAAAAGAAATCCAATACATTCGTTCCCGTTGATTTCAAAGAAAAGCAAGAGCTTCCAGTCAGTTTTCTTTACTCCGCAAGCCCGAATGAATTATATATCGGAACAGACGGAAAAGGCATGAACATCTATAACAACAAGACTCATAAAATTTCCGAATATAGATTCGACAACAGTTACTTTGACTCCAACAAATCGAAGATACATTCTATTCTAAAAGATAATTCTGGAAATTTATGGCTGGCTGTTTATCAGAAAGGGGTTATACAAATACCCGCCCGAACCAATAGCTTTAAATATATAGGACATAAATCCATGGATAAGAATATTATCGGTTCCAGTTGCATCACTTCATTCTGCAAAGACAATAACGGTATATTGTGGATAGGAACAGACAACGACGGTATTTATGCTCTTACAGAAAAGTTAGAACCAGCCAAACACTTCTCCCATACCAACCATCCCAATTCAGTACCCTCCACTGTTATAAAACTATATGAAGATTCCGAACACAACATCTGGGTCGGTTCATTCATCAACGGAATGGGGAAACTAAATAGACAGACAGGACAGTGCAGCTATCAGTATGAGTTGGTGGATAAGAACAACAACTATATACAACGTGTCTATGACTTTGCTGAAGATAAAAATAAACGCCTTTGGGTTGCGACAATGGGCTTCGGGCTATTCTATTATGACCTCAAAACTAAGAAGTTTAATTCTGTACAATCCAATTCTTCATTGATAAATGAATGGATAGGTTGTCTGCACTATTCTGCCGATAACAAACTATATGTAGGAACTTACGACGGTGCCAACTGCATAGACCTTGACAGCCCTGATTTTCAAAGTCATAAGATACTCTCCCAAAATGTTATTTATTCAATCTTCGAAGATTCTGACGGTGTTATCTGGTTCGGCAGTTCCGAAGGTCTGTCCGGTTGGAACAAAGAGACGAAGGAACTTACGACTTACACCACTGCAGATGGATTGCCCAGCAATACCATCTATGCCATACAAGGAGATGAGACGGATTTTCTCTGGATAAGCACTAATGCAGGAGTTTCCCAATTCCAGAAGAAAAACAAAAAATTCATCAATTATTATGTAGGCGACGGATTACAGGGAAATGAATTCTATAAAAATGCTTCATTCAAAGATGAAGAAGGAACTATTTGGTTTGGCGGCATGAATGGTATCACCTATTTCAATCCCCAAGAGATTATCAATCCGGCAAAGAAATGGAATATTCGGATTACTGACTTTTTCCTGCATAACAATCCGGTAAGGAAAGGGATGAAATCCGGTATTCATAATATTATCAATGGCCCGGTTTTTAATGCAGAAGAGTTTTACTTATCCTACAAGGACAACGTATTCAGTATCGAATTTGCCGCTCTGGAGTTGAATGCACCCGAACATATAAACTTCCTTTATTCTATTAATGATGAAAAATGGATTAGCTTGCCTAAAGGTATAAACCGTATATCATTTAGTAACCTGAAACCCGGCACCTACAACTTTAAAATCAAGGCAAGGGATAACACCATCTATTCGAATATTAAGGAAATTACTATTTTTATTTCTCCCGCCTGGTATGCTTCCTGGTGGGCGAAAGTCATCTATTGCTTATTGTCACTGGCTGTTATATTTATCATTATTCTCCAGATAAGACACCGATATAGAATGCATCAGGAAATGCTACAACATATCCATGCCGAACAAATCAATGAAGCAAAGCTGCAATTCTTCATTAATATTTCTCATGAGATACGTACTCCGATGTCTTTAATTATCAGCCCGCTGCAAAAACTGATTAAAAACGAAGACAATAATGAACGCCTGAAAATATATCATGTCATCTACAGGAATGCAGAACGCATCCTGAACCTTGTCAATCAGTTGATGGATATCCGGAAAATTGATAAAGGACAAATGTTCCTGATGTTTCGGGAAACCAATATTATTCCTTTTATTGAAGACTTATGCACCACTTTCGGGCAACAGGCAAATACAAAGAATATCCGGCTACAACTTCATAGCCAACTTCGGGAACTGAATGTATGGGTGGATACGACCAATTTTGATAAGATTATCCTGAATATTCTTTCCAATGCTTTCAAGTTCACCCCCGAAAAAGGAAATATAGACATTATAATCCGCACAGGGGAAGATGATTCTCAACCCGAGCCGTTGAAGCAATATGCTGAAATAGTGATCTCGGATACCGGAACAGGAATTGACGAGAAAGAAAAGGAGCATATCTTCGAACGTTTCTATCAGATCCGTGACAGTCAGCACAATCCGAAAGGCGGAACAGGGATAGGACTGCATCTTACTCGTTCGTTAGTGGAATTGCATCATGGAATCATCTATGTAGAAAATAACAAAGAACAGCCGGGTTGCCGTTTTATCATCCGCCTACCATTGGGTAACAAGCATTTACGCCCTGAAGAAGTAGACAACACTGAAAAGGAGACACCTGTAATCCTGTCAACGGTCCCTGTCATTACTCCTATGATAGAAAACGAGGAAGAAAAGAAAGTCAGAGTGAAAAGTAAATATCATGTATTAATTGTAGAGGATGACGAAGAAATCCGGAATTATATAGCGAAGGAATTTGCGGACAAGTTCCATATCATGGAAAGCTGTAATGGGAAAGAAGCACTGGAACTTATCTTTAAAAAGGCTCCGGATTTAGTCATCAGCGACATCATGATGCCCGAAATGGACGGACTGACATTATGCAGAAAAATCAAGCAGAATGTAAACCTCAACCATATCCCGGTCATTTTGCTCACTGCGAAAACAAGAGAAGAAGACAATCTGGAAGGTTTGAATACCGGAGCCGATGCCTATATTATGAAGCCGTTCAATATCGAAATTCTGCAAAAGACGATAGAAAACCTGATTAATACACGCCAGCAATTACGCAAAGTATTCACAGGCCAGCAAAGCCAGGAAAACAAGGTTCAGAAACTGGAAGTGAAATCGCCCGATGAAAAGCTGATGGAACGTATCATGAAAGTGATTAATGAAAATATCAGCAATCCTAACTTAACGATAGAAACAATCACTAACGAAGTAGGTATCAGCCGTGTACATCTTCACAGGAAACTCAAGGAACTTACGAACCAGACAACCCGTGACTTTATACGCAATATACGTCTGAAAGAGGCGGCACGTCTACTGTCCGAAAAACAGCATACTATCTCCGAAATAGCGATGTTGACGGGATTTACCGACCCTAATAATTTTTCGACTACGTTTAAAGAGTTGTACGGAATGCCACCTTCCATGTACATGAAAGAGCAGTTGGGCAAGAAAGAAGAGTAACCCCACTGCTCTCTACATTCTTTATTTGCTAAACTTGTACCAGTCGAAGTTGAACAATTTGCAGCCTTTCCGTCCTTTGAATACAAAATAAACGTCCTGTATTCCCGTGACCGGTTTGATAATGTCAGTCTGCAAGGTTTTCCAGCACTCCCAACCTCCTGTTGAAGGAACGGTCAGTTCAGCAATCAATGGTCCGCCTATACTATCGGTGCGTACTTCAAGCGTACCACCGCGAAGGGCACTGGCTACGGTAGCAGTAAACCGTTTGGGAGATTTGCTGCCGAAGTCTACTTCACGCACTTTCGTATAATCTCCATTATGAATTTCAGAGATATAGATACCGGTCTTTGCATTCGGTTCAGATTTCACGCCTTCCGAAAATGCGATTGTTTCGGCTTCCACCCTTTCGTAAGGTTTGAGCGTACCTACCGGTGATACTCCTTCCCGGGTAGCATTAATAATAGGAAATGTACCGCCTGCATTGTATCTGAACTGTTCTACCGCCACACTACGCCCGAAACCTCCGCCACCCGGCAACTTACCCGTATGGTAGAAAAAATAAGAATTACCTTTATAGTCTATTACTCCGCAATGGTTGGTAAATGAACCCGTATTCTGCAAAGGCATAATTTCACCCATATACTTCCACGGACCAAGAGGTCCGTCACTCATGGAATAGGCAATATGCTCGGGTACACCTCCTGCAGCATAAAGAAGATAATATTTTCCTTCCCGTTTATAAAACCACGGACCTTCGGTATAAGTATCTTTATATTTAACATCTTTGACACGCTTTTCCGGATTGGGTGCACCGAAGCTCTCAATGGTTTGCTCCAGTTTGACAACTTCACCTTTTAAGGAAGTCATATCTTCATTCAATTCCGCACAATAGATATGCGGGTTCCCCCAATACAGATAGGCACGACCGTCGTCATCTACAAATACGGTAGGGTCAATGTAATCCCAACTTCCATCATGAAGCGGTTTGCCGATAGCATCCTTAAAAGGTCCGACAGGAGTATCTCCCACTGCCACACCGATTGCCATAGCATTGGTCAGCTTGGAGTGCAAGCAGACATACCAGTAGAATTTGCCGTTACGCTCGACACACTGTGCCGCCCAGGCGCGGTCATCCGCCCAAGAAAAGGATTCAATGGCAAGAGGAGAACCGTGGTCGGTCCAGTTCACCATATCCTTGGTAGAGTATACACGCCATTCCTGCATCCAGAAAAAATCGGCTTTATCTTCATCATGACCTGTATATACATACAAAGTGCCATCGTGCACCATAGGAGCAGGATCTGAGGTATACCAAGTTTGCACAATCGGATTTTGCGCAGATAGACTATAAGGCAATATCCCTAAAAACAGCAATGCTGCAACAAGTTTAGATTTCATATTCATGTTATTTAATGCTTAAATATTTCTCCGCATATCGCATTCCCAACTTCCTGTATCCTTCTGCCGTAAAATGCAAATGATCCTCTGCGGCGGGACAGCCCGAAGAAGAAATCACATACGAAGTCGGAATGACTTGCGGTAATGTGTTGATTATTTCATTCATGCTTGCACATTTGCCGTTCTGATCGGCATGTACTACTTCTCCTACCAGTAAAGGAACATCTTTTGCTTGAAGATTCAAATCCCTCAACAGACTTTCATATACATCTTTCACTTTCTGAGGCCATTCTTTATCACCGGTATTAGATTCACCCTGATGCAACAGGATACCTTTAATCACACCTGCTTTTTGCGCATTCTTTGCTAAATTCTTTAGTCTGCGGTAAGGATTATTATCATAGGCTTTCACCGTATTTTTCATCCATTCAGGTTGCGAAGCAATATATTCCTCACAATTTTCTTCATTAAATAGTTCAATCCTGCAACCACCTACAGCTACATTGATGACTCCTACTCTAATGCTATCCGGTAATTTATCCACTAATGTACGCCCGAAATAATCGGCTGGAGTCAATCCTGTATGACACCGGGCCAACGGCGGTACAGCTTTATACCATTGCCCTTCCACACGGCCTAAAGACGGACAGTCAACAGCGGACATTACTAGAAAACGTTCACTAATATTACACGTGTCCTGTGTCTCAATCTTTGCATTTCCTTCCATATTGGATTGTCCCAGGCAAAGGTAAATATAAAAATTCTTGTCTTGTGCATATGTGAAGACAATCGTACATAACAAACAACTCAATAAAATTATCTTTTTCATCATATAATAAATAAAAAATTATCCGCAAGATACTATTTGTAAAATGCGGATAATCAATTAAAGAGAGTTTTTATTTTCTTTCAATGACAATATTGTCAATATACAGGTCGCCTACGCCTGATGCGTTGGCTTTCAATTCAAAAATATTTGAGCCTTTTTTCAATGATGCCGCCATGGTAACTGTCCCCCATACTGTATTGTCATTATCAGTCTGTACGAACTTCGGAGTACCCACTTTGGCACTATTTACATACATGTCCACCGTATTGACAGTAGCCGATGTAGCGCGGTAACGTATACGGAATGTGTACATACCGTCTTCCACTGCAGTAATAGCATCACGAACAGCAGCCGCAGAATTAGTACCGAAATTAATATACCCTTGTGCAGTATAATTACGTATAGGTTCACCATCTCCTGCCGTGATTCTCTTTTCGACATTCTTATAGTCAAAGTATTCTGCTTCATACTGATGAGCTCCCTGATAAATCTGCGGGCTAGCAGGTATTGAAAGAGATGCTGTAGTATATTGATTCTCACGATCTGTGGCATTTCCTGAACAGTTGATTGTCAAATCAAGCGGTCCGTTAAAATTCACAGTCACTGTATATACACCGTTTTCCAAATTCTCGGAGACAATCTGTGCTGTACCCTGCGCTCTTGGGAGTAGAGAACAGGATGGAGTAGACGTACATCCGTGGATTTTAATAACGTCTGTCTTTTTTAAACCACCCGTATCGTAGTTGCTCATATAGAACGTTACCTTATTAGCATATTCTTTCACAACAGCTACGGTATATTTGGAGAAAGCAAGTTCCATTTTATCGCATGTATTGTATTTAAACGGAATAACGGCGTTACGGGTATCGGCAAGTCCGTTATAAACCACCCAACCGTTCTCTATGCGTCCGGCATAAAGTTCACCGGTATATTCTTCCGGGAATATACGATTGAACTTTCCAATTTTAAGTGATATGTCACTACCCCATGAACCATTAAAGCTCGACTGGTTGATTTTATACTCGAATGAGTTAGCTGCTTCATCACACAATTCGAACACCACAGGAATGGTAGGATAACGTCCCGTCTTTTTGAAATAGCACTGATTCTCCCAAAGATTGCCGTCATCATTACGTAGATAGAGACCTTCATACAAGTTTGCAGGAGCACAATATTGCGCATTATCATCACCGGAATAGACATCTTGAAGAATTACTAGTTTTGTACGGTCTATAACCTCTTGCCGGGAAGGTATACGAATCGTTCCATCCATAATCTTACGGAACATGTCCATATTAATATTAACAAACTGCGGAAAACATTCCCAATTACGAGTTGAATAACCATCGCTTGCACTGATAGGATTAGTCTCATTAAAGCACTGAGTCCATATAAGTTCAGGACCATCAATTACAGTCTGACCGGTTAACATCACATGTTCTATAATAGGAAGTGCACCGGCAGCCGTTGGATAATCCACATCACCATTTTGCCCAGTATTCTCTGTCCAACCACATACGTCGAAACGAATTCCATATTGCCCTGCAAAACCGGATAGCCACGTACCCAGACACATACTTTCCACGTTGAAGAAACCACCCTGTGTGGTATATTTCTCGCACATAATGAAATTCTCCGGACATAACTTAGCAACTTGGGCAAAGTCAGGATTACGCTTTACAAGTGCGATAGGGTCGATATTGGCCGACCATGTATTACCACAGAAACTTACGACGAGATAGCCTCCGTACTTATGAGTCAATTTCATGAGTTGAGTCCAGTGAGCCACTCGCTGTAACCACGACACGGAAAATTTGTCATCGTATCCCCAAAATTGCTCACAATAATTGAAACCGAGGAAATTAGGATAGTCCCTGAAAAACTCATCATACACACTACCTTCGAAATCATTGTATGAACTGAAATCAGGGAAATGACTGAAACCACCACTTGAAGGCTGTACCATCGCCCAAACATTATTCTCCGCACAGGTTCGTAACCACGATTTTGCAGTTTCATAGCCGTACTCACTTTTCAGATAACGTCCCGTCTCTTCATCATGCTGTACTGACAATGAAATATTAAAAATGACATACGGAAGAATATCTTTAGGAATAAGATCAATGATTTTTTGCGGATCTGCATAATTCCAAACATCAATATGAACAAGCCATGCGGGTTGGCTCGGAGAAATAGGACGACGTATGCTCCCGATCAAAGGAGGAATATCAGGCCTGTTTTCTATAAGGGTAAATACGATATCAGAGGTCTGGTCGTTAAAAATGAAACGAACCGACTCGGTATCGTTAAGGCTCACCTGCTTAAACTGGCTAACGAGCTTTCCACCTTCAGCTTTATGCCCGAGAGTCAGAGATTTTTCCCCGTATGTTATAGTCCAATACTTGTCGCTATTGATACCCACCACTGGCACGATAGTGCTACCCTCATTAACGACTTTAACTTTTTCATTATTACTAAATGCCATCCACTCATTATCAATCGTCCAATAATACTCACCGTTATCTGTCCCGACACCCACCTTCGGAGTATATACTTCGGCATCCATATTTCCCAATGCCGCTATCTGAGCATACATACTAAAACTTGTACCATCAGATAGTTCAATGGTATAACTTGCACCATTATTCACCGGATTGTACGACTGTACATCCAAATTCTGTTGTTTAGCCTCAATAAGTCTACGCAATGCCTTGACATTGGTATTGATATTTTCGACAGCCGTACCGGAGTTCGATTCGGCAGGAACAACAATCTGAATAATCTCTTCATCCTTACAGGAAGCAAGAAAGCATACGCAACATGCTATTCCGAGAAAAAACAAGTATGATAACCTACTTTTCACATTCAATAAATTCATCATATTTCAATTTATTTTTATAATTATTTAAATGTCAATCTGACTGAAGTTATGCTGTTAGCAGATAATAAGACAGTTATGCCTTCAGCAGACTCCATTAAACCAGTACCAATAACTTCCATGTTTTTTGTTTCATTCGTTTCAACGGCACTTGCTTTTTTTATCCCTGCTAATGGTATTTCCAGCCATTGGGCAGCCCCATTCAAATTCAGTAATACAATCGTCATTTCATCGGTCTTTTCATCCCAATAGGCAGTAGCACTTACCTCTTCATTATTTGTAATCGCTTTAATACGAGTGGTTCCCGTAGCATACTGCGCATAATGAGCCATAATGTAACCATTCTTTGTGATTTCTCCTTCACCGGCCGGACTTCGTTCATCTGTATCACCCATCAAACCATAAAAACGCTTCAAATACCAATACACATAAGCACTGCAATAGCCCTCCATACACATGTGGATCTCCTTGCCAAGATGATTGAGACAATATTGCCATTTTTTGAATTCCCATTTTGAAGGATCAGTAGACTTCTCTCCATCATTAAAAAGATGTTCTGTCATCCACCATGTCTTTCCTTGAATGCGTGAATACACACCACAGATGTAATCGTGACGGTTTTTAACATATCCGCTACTCAAATCTGTAAACCCCTGATAGAGATGCCCGGCAATAATATCTGTCTGCGCAAATGCCCGGGCATCATTAATGATCGGGTCAGTATATTCAGGCTGCATGCCACAAGCTTCCGGTGACATCAATTTCACCCCTGTTTCACGAATCTTTGCCCCATACTGTTTCACAAAATCGACTACTTCCGTAGGCGTCCAAAATGTAAATTCCATATCCGGCTCATTCTGGACGGAAATCGCATAGAGGTTCACTCCTTTTTCCTTCATAAATATGATATAACGGATAAGATGGTTAGCATACGCCTCATAGTTTTCTTTTTTGAGGTGTTTCATCTCCTTTCCATTCACCGTGATTTTGTCGGCAAGCGCATCCGTACAATCCCACGGGCATGCAAAAATAATTGCTCCGTTAGCTTGTGCCGCCTTTGCAGCCTCTACATCTGCACTCCAATCTGATTCGTTTGGATAAATCATCAAACGAAGGATAGAATACCCCAATCCACCGGCACCATACATTTTATCTAATTGTGGTGCAGAAATAAGATTGTCACCACACCAGATCTTCGGATTGTACATGCCGCCAAATCCCACAACCGGCTGATATTTCACTGCAGGATCAATATTTAGCGTAACAGACTTGAATGCAGGTGCTTGTTCTACCGTCAAATCAACAGTTGTCTCATTGGTTTTATCGAACAAGTGAATGATTTGCGTACGTTGCTTCATCGTACTGTTTGCGCTACAAGATACCCGAACCTTCGTGTATTGTTTTTCCCCAGTACTGCTTCCGCCCGATGTAGGAGTAACGCTCTTGACAATATCCCCCTCACCAAGAGTTATCTCCCAAGAAGTTTTCGCCCACTCAACCACAACATCAGTCTGATTTTCGCCAACACTCACTGTGATAGATTTTTTAAGAAAGAGCGCATACGCACCCTTTCCTTCATCTGTCACTGTGCCTTCATCTTCTCCGCCCGAACAAGAAAAGAAGAAGATGTTTGTCAAGAGAAAACAAAATAAAAATGTCAGATTCTTCATAAGTTACCCACCTACATTTATAACCATTGTATCTGGAGTACCTCTCAATCCGGTAATTGTCAAAACGCAATCATCTTCACCCGTATATATTATTCGGCAATATCCATAAAGATTATCATTGTCTGCTCGTGATATACCCCAATCATAAAAATATAAAAAAGAATATTGGTCAGCAATCCATTTAGACATCAAATAAGCAGTCTCTCCTTCATAGCTATCGCCTCCTATATTTCTTGGGACAATCCACTCAAAAATAAGCTCACGACTACTGTGTTCAACTAACTTAAAAGGACCGGGCGTCCTTACTGTATAATTTTCCTGTGCTAAAATGGGATTTGTAACAAACAACAATGCCAAAACCAAAAATGTATACATGTTCTTTTTCATAATATTCCTATTTTTAATTTTTAACCTTTAAAATTAAAATCTAATATAAAAGAGAGTGTACAGCTTGAGTACACTCTCCTGTGTATCTTCAGATTATTTCAATCCGTCAACTATACCCTCATACATTCCATTACGATTATAATCTGACGTCCAAGGACACAACTTATAACCCGTATTCGTCTCTGTAATACCCGATATAGAGATTCCGTATTGCTTATCCGCCGGAATAAGTTTCCGGTATTCCTGCATAATAAAAGCCATATAAGAAGCGGCGGCAGCTCTATCCTCTTCTGTTAATTTATTAATTGCAATAAAGTTTCCATCCGGTTCTTCAACCATCATGCTAAGATCGGAAACACGTATCAGTTTACCGGTTTTACCAAGTTTATCAAATAAATTGGTTATCATTGTTTCATTACCGTTCTGGAAAGTGGCATCTTTAGAATAAATAGCATTGAGCTGAATATTGTATCCGTCAATTTTGGTAACGTTGTCTTCCTCCCAAGCATCAACCAAAGATATGAGTTCATCAGCCATTGTCCCCATTTCATCATATTGCCCGAATGTGTTGCTAACAAAAAGATCAAGATCTACATTGGAATTCTTCACAGTATCACGGGCAATCTTCACGGCAGTACGTGCATAGTCTACTTCACCTAGATATTTACCCCAGTCAAATGTTTTATCATTAACAGTCTTATCCAAAGGATTACCGATGATGTTCCAAGCCTGCACGCTCTTTGTTTCATTCACACCTGCATATACCATACCACCAATCCATTTTTCCATTTCCTTGGTGAAGAGTGTTTTCTTCTCATCTTCTGTCATCTCTATATGCTGCGGCTTGGCTTCCCATACAAAAATCAGATTGTCGATATAGGCTGTCCAGTTACCTGAACTGGAACCGATTGCAAATGTTATTTCATTGAGGTCTTTCATGCTATTAGGTATTTCAATCGTAGTAGCCGGAACGTCTTTACTCAAAGCTGTGTAAGTACCTTCCTTCACAAAGGTCACAAATACACCACCACGTTTCCACTGCTTGTTTTCTTGGAAACCATAAGCCGCCGCATTCTGATCCTTACCGAGAGAAATCATCTGACCATTAATTTTCACGAACATCCCGGCACCATACATACCATTGCTGAGACGCATATCCATTGACATACCACTATAATCTCCAAGTGTCTTACCATCAGCTAATTTAACAGTAAACTCAGGGAATGAATGTACAGCGTGGTCAATGTAAAGGACTTTACCACTCTCTCCATCCGGATCTTCTACTACAGTAGCTGTTCCACCACCAGCAGCACCCGCTCCACTTTCAACCATAGGATACGTTGCATTCAGATTATCCCCTTCAAAATTAATAACCGTGGTACCTTTTCCTGATACTTCATAGTCCATAGAAATATTATCAAGATAGAATTGCGCACCACCTGAATAAGAGCCTATCGCCAAATCAAATTCTGTCAGGTTTCCTAAACTTTCAGGTACCACAAATCCAGGAGAAGTAGTAGCATCTTTCAAATTGATTGTTCCTTCTCGTTTCCATTTATTACCTCCGCCACAGAAAGTATTTCCATTTGTATTGGGCTTATACTCATTACCATTAATAAAAACCCGCAAACCATCTCCCCAGATTCCGTGATCTTCTTTAAAGCGCAGGTCTATATTCAACCTGACATAGTCGCCAAGCTTTCTACCTCCAGGTAAAATTACGTGAAACTTAGGATAAGAATAAGCTGCTTTCACATCATCTGTTCCCACATGCAAAACATGTCCACTTTCACCGGTAGGATCCTCTTCGACTACAGCCGAACTATTGCCAGTCATAGGATAACTTGTACCAATTTCATCATTTTCGAAATTAAACAACTTAGTCGTTCCTTTTTGTACTTCCACCGGAATATCTATCGGCTCGATAAGCTTATTATAATATGCGGCACGTTGTCCTTGATTTGAACAAAGTACCCCTCCATAGAGTGTCATACCAGCTTTCGCTGCTATTTCTACGGCTGTCTGCATATCACCGAAATTGTAGATACCCTCTGTATTCAAAGCAGTGATTGGGTCATAAGAACCGTTTAAATCTACCGCATCAAAATTAGTAAGCAATGTACTGTATCCAATATCCTTTTTAACAAACTCACTTACCGGAATACCTGCGGCCAGTTGGAAAGGAGTCCCATCACGATTAATATACGACTTCAGCAAGTCAAATTGACTCAAATATTCGCTCATAGCCAAATCCTGAGGTTTCTCCAACTCAAGACGGTATTTATACTCATCCGTGCATGACATGGTTAATGCAGCTATGAATGTAAAAGCGATTATTTTACTATTAATGTATTTCATGTTCTCTTAGTTTTAATGTTTATATCAGATTAGAACATCATTTTCTTATTACTTCAAATGCCTTGCCACCCTGAACATTACGAGTGCGCAAAACCAAAGTATCTTTAGTAGCCAACTGAATATTATTTTCTGTCAGATTGACTGTATAGTCAAGGTAAATAGCATTGCGATCTTTTCCGCCAAGACTATTTTGCTCACCTTTACTAACAAACTTCCCATTACCGCTCACAACTGCATTCTGAGAGGCCGAACTCAATGTACACACACCATCTTCAGTGAATGACATTCGAATAGTATAGCTAATATCATTACCAGCCGCGTCTTTGGTCTTCAGCGTCAAAAGGTTATCTTTCATACTCTTAGTTGAAATATCCACAGCCTCATCTTTCTCCACAAATTGTTCATGACGAACTATTACTTTCGAGGTACCATCTATAGTGGCATTATCAATTCCCCGACGTAAATACTGTCCATGCCAAGGATTGACATACTTCACAGCATAGAGTACGAAATTCCGTGGTTGTACACTCCAATTTTCGCTGTTGGTCAATGCAGGATTCTCTACAACGGGCTTTCCTTGTAGAATAGAGTCCGCCCCCTGAACGCCGGTCATCAGTATAGGAATGACATAATTCTCACCAACCGACTTTTCGTCAGCGAAGAAAGCATCTGTTAGCTGTACCTCTACTCCTCCCATAATTTGTCCTTTGGGGATTGATATCTGATTAGAAGCTAATTTGTAATAAGACGCCGGCATTGGAACAAGAGGCTGATTGTTTGCCTTAAAGTACAGATTGCTGCACAGCGACTCATCGACTTTATAATCTATCACTACATTCTGCCTATTGTCATATCCTCCCCCCCAAGTGGCTTTGATCGTCATTTTGTGTTGATTATCAAGCGTGTTGTCCACAAATTCACTCTCGCCTAGTTCGATTGTGCGAAGTCCGTATTGGTTGGCAAAATATACTGTCTGGTAATCGAAATCGGGAAATTCATTATCACCGCTTTCGCAAGCTGTAAAAGCAAGCATTAATGAAGTCAATCCGATATATGCTAAGTTTTTTTTCATAACGTATTTTTTATTAAAATATGCATTCTACAATTATTTCCATCCTTTGTTTTGAACAAGGTTGCTAAACTTGAGAATCTCTGAGTTTGGAATCGGACAATAGTACATATAGTCTTCATAATCACGTTCCTCGACAACGAACGTTTTAAAGGTTCCGCTATTTTTATCCCAGTCGATACCATACACCGGTTGATTGAGATCCTCTTTCCAACGGCGTAAGTCCCAAAATCGGAAACCTTCAAAGCATAATTCCAGACGACGTTCGTTATGAATCAGTTTACGCATCTCGTCTTTATCACTCGCACACTTTTCCAAATACGGATCAGCAGTACCACCTACTCCGGCACGCTTACGAATGGCTTTGATGACATCATAAGCAGAATAACCGTTTCCATTGCTTCCCTTGGGTCCCCATGCTTCATTGGCAGCTTCTGCATAAGTCAGATACATTTCTGTGTAGCGGATGCGTGGATTATAATGTGGCTTAGTAGTGGTCGATCCGATAGCACAGTTGACATCCATACGCAGACGTTTTCTCATGTAATAGCCGGTGCGGGTCGATCTCTGCTCCTTCACATTGATACCATCGTCTGTTCCCGAATTACGTCCTGTATAGATGAGCGTGCTAGCCACTCCAGCCGTACTTCCGTTATATATGATATACTTTGCCAAGCGGGGATCGCGTTTATCGTAGGGAGTATTTTTATTGTATTGACTATTAGTAGCATCTGTGATAGGATAGCCATTATCCATTGGAAAAGCATCAACCAAATTTTGGGATGGATTCATATTGCCATTACCATTCAAAGAAGGTGGGAAGTTGCTTGATTCCTGAGCATTCTCATTAGCTACATTCTGACGCCAAACAATCTCCTTAGGATTAACCCCACCTTTCAAGTTGTCAGCTATTTTGGGGTCATAATATTCTACGCCATCTTCAGCAATACCACCTATTCCTCCATTGTAATTAATCACTTCAGCAGCAGCATTAGCAGCATCAGCCCATGTGGTAGTATTTGACGCATCCTGAAAAGCAGGACTAGCAGCTAATAAAGCTGTACGGGCACGGTATGAACGGGCAATCAAACCGTTGAACAGTTGATTGAATTTCTCACCCACTGCATTGTTGAATTTACCAACATCCTGAGTGATGCTTTGATACTTAGCAGGCACCTCAGTTTCATCTTTATACTCCAACGGAAGCAACTCTTCCGCTTTTGCCAGATCACTATAAATCTGTTCTACACACGCCTGGAATGAGGCACGAGGCAAATTTAATTGCGAAGTGACAGTGAGATAGTCAGTAAAACAGGGCACTCCTAACAATTCTCCACTTTCACTGTATCCTGCATGTGCGCGAAGCAGATAATAATAGAACATACCCCGCAAACCATAAGCCTCCCCTTTGGTACGAAGAGCCAGAAGTTGAGCTTTCTCCGGATCTTGTGCCCACTTCACTTGGTCCACATTCTCCAAGAAGAGATTGATATACTGAATGGCACTAAACGATCTGCTCCATTCGTCAATGGATGTCCACAGACGGGAAGTCCATCCCCCTGTAGCCATTGTGAGATAAGAATCGCTTTTTTGATTAATAACAGCATCATCTGTAGCATATTCACTATTGTTATAGTATCCCGGAATATTGCCGTATGCCCTCAACAAGAAACCTTGGGCATAGGCGGGATCATCGTGCATTTGCTGCTCATCCTTGAAATTTTCTTTGGCCGGTTCAAAAAGGTCTTCGCAGCTATTCAGCATAAAAGCAGCAGCCACTAGTAATAATATTTTCTTTTTCATAAATGTATTCTCTTTAAAAGTTAAATTTAGAATGCAGCCTTGAAGCCCAGATAAAGGTTACGATACTGGGGAGCTCCTAAATTCATCTCCATGTATTCACGTTCTTTAGAGAGAGTAAGCAGATTGCTTCCACCGCAATATACGCTAAGTCCATGTACAAAAGTTCCTCTGAATGTATTTTCCGGGAAATTATAAGTGAGCTGCACATTACTTAAACGGAAAACATTATTCTTGTACGTCCAGAAAGTAGAGTTACGGTAATTGTTGTCACCGTTGCCGGTAGAAAGACGTGGATAGGTCGCTGTTCCCTTGGTTTCTTCTGTCCAACGTCCCATCACTATTTCTGAGAACTTACTTGTTCCTTTGTTCCAATAATAAGAGTTGTTCTTAAATGCCATTGCACCAGTCTGTCCCGATCCCATAGCAAAGAGTGTGAAATTTTTGTACTTCAATGTCAAGTTCAAGCCGAATGTGAAAGGAGCAGCTGACCAACCGCCTTTACCCAAGTCTATCTGGTCATCACTGTTGATCACACCGTCACCATTGATATCCTTGTATTTCAAGTCACCCGGACGAACAGTTCCAAATGTCTGTTTGGCATGTTTTTCAATGTCTGCTTCGTCTTGGAAAAAGCCTTCGCATACATAACCATAATTGGCGTCCAATGCATGGCCAGCACGGAGCAAGTAATCTTCATTGGCGACTTCATCACGAGTCAACGCTTCCGAAGTAAATGCCATTCCATTGAAGCCAAGCGTCACATCAAACTCACCAATCTTCTTGTTAGCGCTAAGCGAAAAGTCAAATCCGGTGCGTTTATCTTCATTATAATTAGTCCAAGGCAAGAATGACTGATTGTTACCAGGATTAAAGAATGATGGATACAGAGTAGTACTACCTTGTGTCAACAAACCACTCGTTTTTTGATTGAAGTAGTTGGCATTGACTTTCAACGATCTGTTAAATAATGACGCATCAATACCTACACGGAACTCGTTACGGGTAATGAAACTAAGATTGGGGTTACTTCCTCGTTTGGAAACGGAAGTCGGACCACCAGCAGCATCATCACGCCACCGAAACCAACCTTCATTAGGAGAATAGAAGAAATACCCTTGATACATATAGTAACTGGATATATCCAGATCCTGATGCAGATTAGCATAAGAGGCAGTAATCTTCAGGTCATCCACAAAGTCTACATTCTTCATAAACTTCTCTTTGCTGAGGCGCCAGCCTAAAGTGACCGATGGAGAGAAAGCAGTACGGTTGCCTTCCGGAAGCTTAGCTGAATGTACCACAGCTCCACTAAAATCAACATAATACTTGTGATCATAGTTGTAGGAAGTACGCAGCCCTAGATTCACATTACTGGTACGGTGATAATTACTACCTTTCACATCGGTGCCGATGGCATTATTGTTTTCATCGGCAGAGTTTTGTGTCTGATAACCCCAACCCAACAAGGTGGCAGCTACATTGTGAGATTTATTAAAAGTACGGGCATAATCAAACTGTGCACTGAAAGTCATCGTCTGATCATACGTTGACTTACCTACATATTCACTGGTGGATGACTTGTCGTCATTGAACTTTGAGAGTCCGACGATTACATCCTTCCCATTTACATTGGACCATGTTGGCTCATAGATGGCATACTCCTGTGCATAAGCCTCCGAATAGTAAGAAGTGTAGTCGACACTATAAGCCGTTCTGAAAGATAGACCTTCCAAAAAACGTCCAAGATCTGCATTCACAGTTACATCAAACATAAACTTACGAGCCTTTTCTTTGGTATATCCGGCAGCAAGCAGCTCGGAGAATGGATTAGTCACATCTGCCGATGTACCACCCAACAGATATTTACCGTCAATCAGATGATTGCTATTGGCGATGTATTCCTGAATGGAACTTACATTGGTATCCATCATATCAATAGGCAACAACGGTGAAAACCAGTTGGGGCGTAAGGTAGAAGCCGCTCCCCAGAAATCTCCACGTCCTTTATAACTATTGTCAAAGATCATAGCAGCATTGGTACTTGCCTTGAGCCATGAAGCCAACGCCATATCGACATTACCGCGTACGTTGAAACTCATATCATAAGCGTTCTTCGATTCACCGTACTTTAATAAACTATTGGCATAATTCATTCCAAAGTTCAAATAATAACGGGTTTTCTCATTACCTCCATATACTTCACCTGTAACATCGGAATTAGTGTAGAACTTTCTCAGATAATCTGAGCTATAGAAGTCAATGTCCGGATAACGATAAGGATTAGTCCCCATAGCAGTATTATAAATCGTACTAGCATTGTACTTTTCTGCTATACCGTCGTTACGACAGGCTTCATTGTACATGGTCATATAGCTGGCGGCATCAAGATATTCAGGATAAGATTTCGGAACATTGACACCCACATTGGCACGTACATCAATGTGCATGGGGGACTCCTGTCCTCGTTTAGTAGTGATGAGAACCACTCCCTTGGCAGCGCGACTTCCATAGAGTACGACAGCCGCAGCATCTTTCAACACCGTTACACTTTCTACCTCCGAAGCCCGTACATTACTTGCACTACGTGGCACACCGTCTACCAATATCAATGGCGCTTGTCCCCAAACACTTCCATTGTAGCCTCCTATAAAACTTTCCAGACCTACAAGGCTATTATTGTTTGCCGTTTTCTTAGTCAGATCTGATGTATTGACAGTAGAGATGGCATGAGTCAAGTCTTCCTGGGCAACTTTGCCGAAAGCCACATTCACCAGGCTGTCATTCTGCTCCTGTGCGTGCATGCCTATGGTATGTAGGAGTGACATAGCAAAAACAGTACAGCCAATATATATAAACTTTCTATTCATATTTTCGTTATGATTAAATTAATACGTTATGATTACCATCCCGGGTTCTGGTCAAAGCCTTCATACAAGTAAACATCTTTTTTAGGTAACGGCAGCCAATAGTGGCGGTCAGTGTATTTTCTTTCTACCAGTACCTCTTCACGCAAGTTCAATATTTCGTTCTCCTGGGGAGTTTCCTTATTGTAGCTACCAGGAGCACGGTCAAACTCAATTTTTGTCTTCAAGGTATAAGGACTCTTGTCGAGCAGCATCCAACGACGAAGATCCATAAACCGGAAACCTTCGAAAGCAAGTTCTACGGCACGTTCTCGACGAATTTCACTAAGGAAATCTGTTGTGTTTCCTGTAAACTGATCAAGTACACCGGGCATACCGGCACGCTCACGAATCTTATCGATAGCTTCTTTGGCTGTCATATCGAAGGTGATAGCTTTACTTTGCGGTGAGCCATAGCCTACAGCTGTAGCCTCTGAATACATTAAGTAAACGTCTGCCAAACGCATCAAACTCAGTACCATAAAAAACTGACCTCTACAGTTGGCATCATTCACGATTCTTAGGCAGAGTTTGCCATTCATATACCCTGTGAAACAACCTTTCTTCGGATCTTTTTCTTCACTGTCGGCACCATTGGTATACAATTGGCAATATGTACCATTACCAGCCTCTCCACACCATACACCATCAAATATAATATCTTTATAGAAACGTGGATCACGATTCTTCCAAGGATACTTGGGATCATAACCGGATTCCGCATCCGCTTTCTCCATGTCCTTGATAGGATATCCATTGGCCATACCAAAGTTGTTTACATAATTGGCCGTAGGATAACATTTAATACCATTATAAACCATACTTTGTGGACGATAATCCGTATTCATATTGTAAGCCCAACGATGATCATATTTTACAAGATTCTCACGGAAAATAACTTCTTTCAATCCATTCAGTTTTCCACCGGAATTATATACTGCAAACAAGTCGTTGTAATCGGCCATATCAGCCAGTTCGTAGCGCTTGGTATCTTCGGTAATCTTCAGAGCCTCTCCAAAAGCATCAGCAGCACGTTTACAGCGTTCTACATCATACTCTCTTTTACCGCCCGATGCCCAGTTCATCAACGGACTTCCAGCCCAAAGTAACGTCTTACCCTTATACGCAATAGCCATGATTTTGTTTATACGGATATCATTCAAACCACGGGTAGCAGCACCGGCAGACGTTTGATCCCAATCTACAGGCAATAAGGGAATAGCATGATCAAAATCAGCCACACACTTCTCTGCACATTCTTGCCAGGTAAGCCTTGCAAGTGTGGGAGAAACATCCGAAGCTAACACCTGATCAATATAAGGCATTCCCCCCCACCATTCCATCAACATGAAGTGGAACCATGCACGGAAGAAATAAAGTTGCCCTTCAATAAGGTCACGTTCTTCTTGGGTAGCACTGACCAAATTATTGAGATTAGCGATACCGATGTTTGCCTTGCGGATACCATACCAGCAAAGTTTCCAAAGATTTCCTTTTTCTGTACTTTCTTGTGAATTTGGGGTTCCACCTCTCGTGGTAGGATAGGAGTAATAGTTGGTGGTCCATCCCCAAAAATCCCCATAATCTATATTACGGGAAAAAAGACGGAGTTCTAGCGGCTCCCAATATTCATCCTCTCCATAGTTAAAACACGTGTGATACTCGTTATTTGACACTACAGGGATACAATTGTACAATTCCTCGGTAAACCCTTGAAAGTTCTTGAAATTCTTATAGGGATCGGTTTCATTGATGTCACTATTCGGTGATTTATCCAGATAGTCAGTACAAGAACTAAAACCTAATATGCCAGTCAAAGTGATGATTGACACTAGAAATATTTTATTGATATACTTATTCATAGTCTTTACTTTGTTTTTATAAAGTAATATCGATACCCAGATTAAAGCGACGCATGGTTGGATAGGCACCATCTGAAGAATTATATCCGGTATTTGACTCACGGTCGTCCGGCATTTTCGTCCACATATAAAGGTTATCGCCGTTCAGGTAGATGCGGCAGGCTTTTATTCCTACTTTCTTTAGCCAGTTAGCTTTCTGGAATGTATAAGCCACCTCTACATTCTTCAAACGCAAATAAGCGCCGTCGTACCAATAGCGTGTGCCTGATGCAGACCCATCAACCGTTGTTCCCCAACGAGGGGTAGGCAATGTAGCCGTTCCATTGGGAGTCCAATAGTCACCTTCGACATAGGCCACGTGAGCAGTACTGCGGAAAGTTGGGAAGTTCACTTCGCGAGTCACATTATTCACTCCATAGAACTGTGCGAAAACACTGAAACCTTTCCACTCTGCTCCAATGGAAGCATTATAAGTATTCTGAGGCATTGTAGAATATTTATAGGGAGCCTTGTCGTCATCGTTGATCACACCATCCCCATTAAAGTCGATAATATTGTAGTCACCAGGAAGTTTCGCATCATTACCAGTCGTCCAGGCAGTGCTTCCAATCACATCGTCCCATGAGGCTAAGTTACCATGATCAATGTGAGAATAAACCTGATCGATCGCATGGCCTGCGCCCTTCTGATAATCGGGTTTCAAGGGAGCATCATCACGGAATTTCACATTGTTCACCGCGTGAGTCATGCTTGTATTCAACCAGGCACGAAGACCATTATTGAAGGTATGATTCAATCTTAGTTCCAATTCATAACCATGACTATTCACCTTACCAAGATTAACATAAGGAGCATCGGTACCGAAGTAAGAGGCAATAGCTCTGTCACTACCTTTGACAAGAATATCAGTACGGGTATCATTGAATATATCTACCGAACCGGCAATTAATCCGCCCAAAAAGGCATAATCGATACCAAAGTTACGTTTTTCTACGGTTTCCCATGTGATATTCGAGTTACCAAGTCTTTTAATTGTATAATAGGTATAAGGAGTATTTGCCGGGCTTATATTACCCATTATTGTGTTGCCCCCATATTCCAATTGATCTTTATACAAAAAGCGACCGTCTGTAAATCTTTGCCAAGGTTGAACAACGGCATCATCGCCGACTCTACCCCAAGAAGCACGAAGTTTCAACATATCTAAGAATTTCAGATTGTTCTTGATAAATTTCTCTTCACTAACCATCCACCCTAGCGAGAAAGAGGGAAAGAAGGCAAAGCGGTAGTCAGGACCGAACTTCTCAGAACCGTTATAAGCACCGTTGGCTTCAAAGAAATATCGCATGGCATAATTGTAAGTCAAACGGAATACCCAGTCTTCCCGATAAATAGGAAACACATTGCCGGAAGCCTCTTTCAATCGACTGAAAAGTCCGAGTGCTGTCACTTCGTGCTTACCAAAGGTACGTGCATAATCCATTTGCATAGAGTAATAAAGTTTACGATAAGTTGCACCAGTGTTTACACTTCCTGATTGATGTTGCCAAAGAATAGGATTGAGAACTGCATCCAAGCCGGCATCTGTGTCTTTTTGCTCTAATAAAACATCACCCGTATTAGGATCAACCCACATACGTTGTGAGTTATGGTATTGATCATTGATACCTCGCTTATTTTCAACGAATGTATAGTCCATGGAGAAATTAGCCTTGAATTTCAGTCCTTTGGTAAGCATCGCTAAATCCTGTTCCAGGATAAAGTCGGAAGTCATCTTGGTGGTTGTACGTTTCTCTGTGCCTGATGTTGCCAACTGGTAAGCTGAGTTAGGTACATCAGCAGAACGAGGGTTATAGTATCCCCACATTCCATTCGAGTAAATCGGGCGCATTGCATCGGGGGCCGACTTGTAAGCAGCAGCCCAATAACCTGCATCTTGATCATTATAATCCCAAGGCACAGTACGTTGAGCATTGGAGCCAAAGAGATTGGTAGAAAACTTGGTCGTCTTAGTCAAATTGAAATCCAAGTTACTACGCACATTGATTCGATTGTAACCGAAACCGGAATTATAGCCACGCTTGTTGTCATAGGTTTTAAACAAGTCACCTTCACTTACAAAGTCGGCAGCTGCGAAATAGCTGACAAATTTTGTTCCACCGGATACGTTAACACTGGTATTGTAAGACATGGCTGATTTATTAAACAACGCACTTTCCCAGTCTGTATTAGCATAGCGATCCCACTCTTCCGCATTAGCCGGATTACGATACTTATCAATGATGGAAGTCGGTGTATAATCGCTCCATCCTTTTGCATTAATGCAAGCCTCACGCTCAATAGAATTATTTAAGAGATAGAAAGTATCGTAAGCATCATACTTTTCGGGAAGCTTGGATGCAACCTTCGCTGTTACATTAGCCTTGATCTGTATACTAGCCTTTCCTTCCTTACCACGTTTGGTAGTAATAAGGATTACACCATTAGCACCCTTTACACCATACACAGCAGTAGCAGAAGCATCTTTCAGGACCGAAATATTCTCTACAGATGAAATATCCACCGAACTCATTTCACGTTCGATTCCATCCACCAATACTAAAGGCTCACTATTATTCCAAGAGCTCTGTGTACGGATGATAATCTTAGGGTCTTCAGCACCCGGCATACCGCTTGAGCTGGAAGTAATTACACCAGGCAACGTACCTGTAAGTGCTGAGCCAAGACTAGTTACACCACCGGCACGTTCCAACGTCTTGCCACTTGTCTGCGTGATAGCACCAACCACTGACGCTTTTTTCTGTTGTCCATAACCTACAACTACAACTTCTTCCAGTTGTTTGGTATCATCTTCCAACGTCACTTTTATCATCCCTTTGGAAACCACTTTCACTTCCTGTGGTCTCATTCCTACATACGAAACAATAAGGACAGACTTCTCACTGGGCACGGTCAATACAAAATTGCCATCTATATCTGAAATCGTACCTACTGAATTATTACCTTTTAAAGTTACCGAGGCTCCAATGATTGTCTCACCATTACTGTCAAGAACCGTTCCCCTCACCGTTATCCCTTTCTGTGCTGATGCTGTTACAAAACTAAACAACATAAGGAGAAACAAGTAAGGAATCTTTTGAATTTTCTTCGTTACATTTTTCATTACCATTAGTTTAAGATGTTAATTAACTACATTGTTTTCTAATCATCATTCTTTTTTTTAATTGCATTAGCTATCATTATAAATATCACTCATAGTTACTAGTATTAGATTTATATAAAAAAAATAATTATTTGCAAGTAGCGTACAAACCGATTGTAGTACCGGTAAACCCACCAGCCGTAGCAGTAGAGAGATAACTGGCGTCTACATCTTTGCAAAGCAATTTCCAGTTCTTCTCACCATCAAATGAATAATAGAAATTGTAACCAATTCCCAGAGAAACCAGTTTCAAATATATTTCATTCGTATTTGCTTCAATTTCATCAGAAGCCAACAACTGTTCTTTCTCACCGATTTGCTTCAGAGAAATATATTTGTTCTCTCCCATTTTATTCAAACAGAAGAAATATTGGTGTGCTTCATCCTTAAACAACAGTATTCCTGCCGTTTCTTTATCATCAGAAGGATTGAACAACATACGGGTAGTACATTCGAACTTATGATGTTGCATCCGACGGCATACAAATGCCGGAGTTTTCTTTTCCGTTGCACTAATATCAGCACATTTCAAAGTCAGATATCCGGGTGTTTCCGTCAAAGAATATAAATCCGTGGCAGATGCCCTTAAAGTCATCCACGTCATATCAAGCATCGGAGAATCAAAATTCTCAATTAACTCGAAGTTACCAAAGGTAACGGTCGTATCACGTTTCACACCATCACGCTTCACAATCATAGGCACTAAATCATCGCCTTGAGTCATATACGGAAATCCGTCTTCACTCCATTTCACCGGCATCATGAATGTTTCACGACCCAGATTCTCAAACTGATTATTGATAGGACGACATGCTAGGAAAACAGCCCACCAGTCACCTTCCTTTGCTTGAATCAGATCCGCATGACCTGCACAAGTGACCGAATTCGGACGATCGGAGTTCAAATGTCTTTGTGTCAGAATCGGATTGTTCTTCCACGGAAGAAATTTACCCATTGGAGAGTCACCACGGAAAATTACTTCCGAATGCCAGTTGGATGTTCCACCTTCGGCAGACATCAGATAATACTTTCCATTAATTTTATATAAATGAGGACCTTCTATCCAAATCGGCTTATCCGCCGGTTGGGCTCCTTTGTTTACAAGAATTTTACGGGGACCGATCGTTTTGTCTGTTTTTACATCAAACTCTTGTACACGTATAGTACGGTGTCCGCTATATTCAGGCTTATTGTCGGGAGCATCATCGTTATTGACAATGTATGCTTTACCATCTTCATCGAAAAAGAAAGAAGGATCAATCCCTCCGACTTCCGGCAACATAACAGGTTCAGACCATTCACCAAACGGATCTTGCGTTTTGACAAAGAAATTTCCGGCTCCTACATTAGTTGTCACCATATAATAGGTCTTATTATGCGGATTATAAGAAATAGCCGGAGCAAAAATACCGCCACTCACTTTCTGTCCCTCCATGTTCACTAATTGCGAAGCACGATTCAACACATGACCTATCTGTTTCCAATTCACCAAGTCTCTGCTGTGAAAAATAGGGACACCGGGAAAATAGGTGAATGTCGACGTCACCAAAAAGTAATCGCCCTCTCCATTTGTGCAAATACTAGGATCGGAATACCAGCCCGGCAAAATAGGATTATAGAAATAATCTTCACCCGACAGAGGATTAGAAATATAAAAGTCATCATTTCCCTTATAAGAAAAATAATCAAAGAGAGCCACAGACTTTCCGATAGCCGGTAATTGTTGTTCTTTCTTTGAACTACATGAAATCGTCACCATCCCCAACATATACAAGGAGCATAGAACGATCGACATTGATTGCAGTACTTGCGTATTCTTCATAATACTTTTATTTTATTTCTTTATAGCCACTATGAGCCTGTGATTTGTTGCAAAGATATGCTACATTATTAAACTACAGATATAATTATGTTACGGGCTTCTTTTTTAAAATTACAACCTTCATTTTCAATGTTACATCTATCTTTTCCCTTGTATCTTCATCCTTCATATCAGGGTTATTTAAACTCCCAATAATCTAAATTCAAAAGTTTTTTCCCTTTTTCTCCTTTAAAGCAAAGATAAAGGTCATGCATTCCCTTGGCATTTTTAATCTGACATGACATTAATTTATATACATCCATTCCTCCTGTCGGCATAACATTAATACTACCAACCACCGGACCATCTACACTATCCAGACGAACCTCTATCATCCCACCTTTTTCAACGCAAGCAGCACTGACACTAAACTTTTTCGCTCCCTTTGTTCCAAAATCAACACCTCGCACACACAAGTATTCATCATTGTCAATGTCTGTCACATACAAACCTCCATTTTCAAACTTTTCAGTTTTCAAGCCATAACCCCAAGCCATCGTTTCAGTTTCTACCCTGCGGTAAGGATTAAAAGTCCCTATTTGCTCCAGTTTTGTATCCAGCCAATAAGGTACCTCCTGAATTGTACCATCCGGATTATAATGCATTTTCGCAACAGAAACCGAACGTCGTTCCTTATGTTCGGAAGTCTCCAGATGAAGCAAATCATAGTTCAAACCGAATACGTAAGAGCTCCCTTTATAATCAATAATTCCGGGATGGTTGCCTCTGGTTCTTTCCGTAGGACGCATAATATATCCTTTTGTAACCCACGGTCCGGTAGCTTTATCACTCATGGCATAACCAATTCCCTCCGGACAGCAGGTCGAAGCAAAAGCCATGTAATAATGACCGTTCCGTTTATACACCCACGGACCTTCCTGATAATGTTCCGGCTTATTTTCCACTTGTACGATCTCTCCCGAATACGAAATCATATCCTCATTCAGTTTTACATAATAAACATTCGGATTGCCCCAATACATATACGCTTGTCCGTCGTCATCAATAAATACGGTCGGGTCAATGTCATACCAATGTTCCTTCTGCCAAACCAACGGTTTGTTCAGAGGATCTTTAAAAGGTCCGTAAGGAGAATCGGACACCAATACGCCAATACCATTACCGTGAATCGGGCAATACATATAAAATTTGCCATTACGTTCGATGACTTGTTCTGCCCAGGCACCGTTATCACGTTTCACCCAATCAAAACTCTTCAGAGAAGCGACCGCTCCATGATCGGTCCAATTGACCATATCGGTAGAAGTATAAAGTAACCAGTCCAACATTTTGAATCCTTCGGCATCATCCTCATCATGAGTTGTATAAAGGAAAACGGTATCATTATATACCATCGGAGCCGGATCAGCGGTATATTTTGTTTGGATAATAGGATTTTGTGCCACTCCTGAAGTAACGGCAGTCATTGCCAACAGAAACGACACGCCTAAAAATTTTAAGTTTCTCATATTCTTTTATTTTAAATGGTTTTAGATTCTACTACTTTACATTTTTATTTTCAGCTGTTTTCCTCTATACTCTATGGGCTTTCCATTGATACTTTCTATCACATCTATTCCTGACTTTCTATCAACTTTTACCAACTTCAGTTTGCGAGATACAGTCATACCGGAATATCCACCTTTCCGGTCAGAGATTGTCAATGTGTTATTTTTATCATTCCAGATTATTTCAAAAGTTGAAGACTCCCCCTTCTCATAATTGTAATTGTCGCCTTCATCTTCATAGACCGTAAATGAAGAATCGGCTCCCGGATAAACCCGTATCTCCCACTCTGCATCTGTTTTCTCCGAGGTATATTGTATAACCGGTCCCATTGGAATGATAGCTCCTTGACGCACCAATAGAGGGATTTTATTTATCGTTGCTTCAGCGACAATCCATTGTCCGCCCTTATATTTTTTTCCGGTCCAAAAGTCAATCCAATCGGCTCCATCCGGCAAATATACACGACGCGTCTTATCTACATTTCCCAAAGGGTTAGAATCCACCGAATAATACATAGGATTGGTAACAGGAGCAACCAATAAAGCTGGTCCGAACATAAATTCATCTTTTAAATCAGCGACCTGCATATCCTTGGCAAAGTCAAACGCAAGTGTTCTGGTCATTGTATAATTTTCATGGTGAACCTTTCCTGCTAAAGAATAGATATAAGGGAGTAAGCGATACCTTAAATGAATCATTTTAATCAAACTATCATAAAAAGGTTCACCCGGTTTACCAAAACGCCATACTTCACGAGGAGTATCGGAACCATGACTTCGAAACACCGGCAAGAAAGCTCCATATTGAAACATACGAGTGTATAATTCCCGATAAGCCATATCAGCCACTCCTTTATCATAATCTCCTTTCCAAAACCATTGAGGTCCATTCTTTGTAAAGAAAGCACCAATATCTATTGTCCAATATGGGCAACCTGTTGACATAAAATTTAATCCTGCAGGAATCATTTGGGCAAAAGATTGCCAAGTGGCATGAGTATCGCCATTCCACGTTATGGTAGAATAACGTTGCTGGCCTGCATAACTGGAACGAGTGAGATTTACAACACGCTTATCTCCATTCATAGAACGTTGATTCTCATAAATTCCCATCGCATGATATAATGAATACAACTGGCTTCGCTCTGCCCCCAATACACTATTCAGCAAATTCGTGTTTAATTCCCAACGTTGCCGATGATTATCCGCTCCATAACCATCCTTCATAAAAGTCCAATCAGCATCCAATGGTTCTGAAGCGTCACACCACCAGGCATCAAAACCATTACAAAAAAACTCATTATTCGCATAGTTCCAGTATAATTTTCTTGCCAACGGATTAAAGGCATCATAAACAGGGGTACTGCTTAACAACCATCCCCTTCGTTTAAATTCCTCATGTTGAGGACAGTTCATGGCATTTGGCCATATTGAAATCATTAATTTAGCATGCAGAGAATGAACCTCGTCAGCCAGTTTTCTTTTATCAGGATAGAATTTAGGATTCATACTCATATTCCCCCATTGACCTTCCGGCCAATAGTTCCAATCCTGTACAATCATATCGATCGGTATTTGCCTTTGGCGATACTCTTTTAAGGTATTAATTAAATCATCGGAACTAACATAACGTTCTTTAGATTGAATATATCCAAAAAGATAGAGAGGCATCATTGGAGAATTGCCTGTCAACAAACGATAATTAGCAACCACAGCATCCATTGTCTTACCTTTCATAAAGTAATAATCAATCTGTTTAGCTGCCTCAAGTTCGACAAAACTCCCTTCCGAGTTATCCTTAAACATCATGGCACATCCCGCGTCAAACAGTAATCCATAACCGGCTGTTGAATTTAGCACCGGTACCATAGCTTTCAAATTATGCTGGCACAGATAAAGTTCCTTACCACGCAAATTCATATAGTCTTCCATATGAGATCCCCACCCATATAAAGCTTCCAACGGTTGCCATTTAAAATTGATCCTATATTTCCACGTGTGCCCTATGGTATCATAACGCAAAACATTTTTTATTTCTTTATCACCATCCGCGGTTTTCTCTATATGTTTTGAATGTTCATCATATATGACTTGCTTCGTCACTCTCTTTTCACTGATTCGAGGTATATTTTGATCTTCCTGCAATAATAATCTCCCCTCTTTATCCAAATAAGTGATAGAAGCAGTACTTAAATCAACTCTGACTATCAAGCTATCCGATTTTAATAAATAACAATCCGGATTTGGGGTATATACCCAACGAACAGGATTATCAGATGTACGTGGCACGCAAACATCCGTTCCATTTCCCATAAATGTATTTTCCCCCGTATATTGAACTCTTACCACATCCGGAGTCACAAACTCGACTTTTAATATGCCTTGTTCCAAATCACAAGAAATACCATTTACAAGAACAGTAGCCTGCTTAACCTGTGCAAAAGCAGTGAAAGCATCTGTTAAGATCATAAACAGCATCATTAACCATGTCACAAAAAATCGTTCTAACTGATATTTTTTCTTCATAAATAATATGGTTATAAATCCATCTTTTGCGAAACATAGACGATAGCATCACGCAACGCTATACGCCAGTAATTCCAATCGTGTCCTCCTCCCTTCACCCGGAATTCATAAGGGATATTTTGTTCGCGAAAAGCTTTAATCAAATCCACATTGGCTTCATACGTAAAGTCTTTATCTCCACAATCAATAAACCAATGTATCTTTTTCCACTTCAAAATCCGGTCGGCAGTTCCTAACTGTATCGTGCGGATCGGATTATTATCATCAATCAATTGCTGACGCCAGGAAGCAGAAGGGTCATCTTTCAGAAACTCCAGATACTGACTACGCAAGTAACTGCTCATACCGTACACCACATTAAACATCTCCGGATGATATAAACCATAAACGATAGAAGCTCCACCTCCCATTGAATATCCGGCAATGGACCGGAATCTCTTTTCAGACTTTATTCTGTAATGAGTTTCAATATAAGGCACAAATTCATAAAAGAAGAAATCCTCATATTTCCAATGCGAAGCGTTGAACCAAATCATATTATTTTTATTCGCTTCCGGGCATACGATAATCATCTTTGACGCCAATCCTTTAGCAACCAGAGTGTCAGCAACCGTCTGTAAATTGCCCCAATGAACCCAGTCGGTATTCGAGCAGTTTCCCCCATGTAATAAGTATAGTACCGGATAACTACAGGTATCGGATAAATTATAATCATCCGGCAAATATATTGTATATTCACGTTCTGTAATACCTTGCAACATCGTGCATGGCATTTTTCCGTATTCCACCCGACTCTTTGCATGAGCTCCCTCCAACAGGCAGAAAAAGAATATAAATACGACAATATATTTCATATTACCTTTCATAACAAACTACTTTACAATCAGTATTCCGCCATTGCAAAGGATGGATAGTTGCAGTTCCTGTTTTTTCCCTATTTTTATTTCTTTTACATCCCCCTGCAACGTCTTATCATCACTATATAGTTTCACCTTTTCTCCATTAGAGAACATCGGCAGATTAACTTTGACTTTCAGTGTCTCTTTCTGTGCATTGACTCCGGCAATATACCATTTGTCTCCATGACGACGGGCAAGAATGACATATTTACCGGGATAACCGTCAATAAAACGGACTTCATCCCAAGTCGTGGGAACCTCTTTCATAAAATCAATAGCCCATGACGGAGCATCGGTCAGATTATTCGGAGCTAAAGCGAAATGCTGTACCGGACTTTGGAACAGTACCGCAGTAGCCAACGCAAAAACATCCGATGTCACTCGTCTACTTCCTCGCGGGGCATTATCTGCATTATAATATTTGTTCAATGCACTACCCCCAAAATCCATGCTGCCTACCGTATTACGAATAAACGGGTGCAGAGTGGCATTAAAGGCCTCATTATCACAACTGCCTTGAGAGAAATGAAGATTTTCACTAGCCAATACAGCCTCACTCGATGCGAAGTTAGGATACATACGTTCCCAGCCACGAGGCAAAGTGCACCCATGAAAAATAACTAAAAGGCCGTATTCGTTTGCATCCGACAAAATATCTTCATACAATTGCATGGTGACTTGCTTGTCACCTCCGAAAAAGTCGACTTTTATTCCACGGATACCAATGCTCTGCATCCATTTCATCTCCTTGCGTCTGGCTATCGCATTATCCATTATACCTCTCGGAGTTTGTGGAGCATCATTCCAATACCCGTTAGAATTATACCACAAATAAAGAGCGACTCCCTTTTGTTTCCCATATTTAGCCAATTCTTCAATTTTATTACGTCCTATTTGTTTATCCCACAAGGCATCCACCAACACAGACTGATACCCCATTGCTGCCGAAAAATCAATATACCGGAGTTGCTCTTTATAATTAGTACTCCCATCCATGCCGATAATCCAGCTCCACGAACCCCGGCCATATACATATTCTCCTTTTGCCGGATAAAGTGGCTTCACAACGTCAAAAGGAACGGTAGTCTCCACTATTGGAGCCAAAGTCTTACCCACAGTAATAGTACGCCAAGGCGTCTCGCCCGGTAATGCTATCCCCGGAGCAACCGTGCCATTCCCATTCGCTTCCCCTTCTTGCGGAAACCCGATGGTATATATACCTCCTTCATGTCCCAACAAACGGCTCGCACAATATCCGCCATTTACACCCGTTTCGGAAACAAGTACCCAACCGTTATTTCCATTGCGGAATAGACAGGGAAATGTATATCCTTCTCCCCAACCATTTTTCCCTGCAGCATCATCTGCCGTATAAGATGTTTCATAACTTGGAGAAGTGCGGGCAAATCCCCCCATCGGCTTACTTTGCGGACAAAGGAAAGTGGTAGTTCCGTCAGGAAACGCAAACCCCGTAGCTTCGTTCTTAACCACGCAACTTAGTGTCTCACCTTGCGGATACATCTTATATTTAAAAGCAACATCGTTATTACTTATGCGGA
>ERZ1106983.526-NODE-526-length-45933-cov-4.683639_pt1 | contig 45933 bp, 51 predicted proteins | sample MGYA00403693_ERZ1106983 | MGnify/ENA primary metagenome ERZ1106983 (study PRJEB35170, sample SAMEA104062420) | human gut metagenome | biome: human gut; feature: human-associated habitat; material: faeces | place: Denmark | collected 2012-07-13 ...
GGGTGGAATTATAATTAGAAAATTGTAAATTAAAAATAAATTTTAAAAAGGAGACATAAAAATGGAAAATAATTACAATGTAGGAGATATAATAATTTTAACAAAAAATTCTGAAATCTTAAGAAATGTAGGAATAGTAATGAAAAAATACAGGGGCGCAAAAGCAAAAATTACAGAAATGGATTATGATGATAAAGATGGTCTTTTCTATTTAATTAGAATTGAAAATACTAATACATTTTTTTGGATTAGTAAAAAATGTATTGATGAAATAGAAACTTCCAAAAAAATTACAAGTAAAGAATTATCTAAGCAGAAAATTTATATCAAATATCATAATCCAGAATTAATTTATTTACAAAAGATTGGCGGCGACAAATCTGATTGGATTGATTTAAGAGCCGCCGAAGAAGTAGCTCTTAAAAAAGGAGAGATTCGTAGAATTTCTTTAGGTATATCTATGCAGTTACCAGAAAACTATGAAGCCCATGTTCTTCCTCGTAGCAGTACACCTGAAAAATTCGGTATTATCATGGCACATTCACAAGGTATTATTGACAACAGTTATTGCGGAGATAATGATGTATGGTCATTTTTAGCATTAGCTATAAGAGATACAACCATCTATGTAAACGACCGTATAGCTCAGTTCAGAATATACCAGAAACAGCCTGATATCTCTTTTGTACCAGTTTGTAACTTGGGGAATCCAGACAGAGGCGGCTTCGGTTCAACAGGAACAAAATAAAAAATAAGGAGAATATAAAATAATGAAAGAATTTGAAAAAGCACAAATAGATGGTAATTCTGGAAGTAAAGATGAAGATAGAAAAATACCTATCACAAATTGTTTTGCCATTTGCATTAATGATAAAGTGGTAAATGTTCTTGCAATATACGGCTATACCATGGAAGATAAAAAGAAATTTATATATAAATACATTAAAGAACATTATCCTAATCACAAAAAAATAAAAATCATAAACTGCACTTATTTTAAATGTGAGTGTGGAGACAATTTGAATGATTTGGACCAAAAAGCTGTAAGAGAAAATTATGTTGATTTAGATTCATTTGATATTATTGAATCAGACGAACCTAAAGATGAAATATTAAAGGAAATAATCAATAACGAAAATTACAATAATACAGAAAAAGGTGCAAAAATTTGTTCGAGAATGCAAGAAATTTACGGCATTAGCGATATCACTTTTATTAAAAATCCTAACTTAATCATTGACAAGTTTGATAGAACATTGTGGAAACAAGCATTTAACGAATGTTATGATATAGTTGGAAAAGAAGGATATGCAGAAGATGAATTAAAGCACTCCTTTGCTTTAATAAGAAAGGATAGAAGAGGTGATGAATATGTATTTGATGCGCGTAGTTCTACTCACTTTAGAAAAATATCAGAAGAAGAATACAAAAAATTAATTCGTGATTTTGTGCTCTTTAAAAGAAAATATATATATTTTGAATTGAAATCTGTATCTTTCATACCTGAATCTAATCAAGAAGTAATGAAATACGATATATTTATCAATGGTATATTTTATAGGAGAATATGCAATGAATAAAAGACTAAGAAAGAAAACAAATAAAAGACAAATTATAAAACGAATAAGATGTGTAAAAGCTCCTGCCGATTCTGTAATGTTTATTATAATTGATACCACTAAATGTAATCCAGTTACAGCTAAAAAAATAGCAGACATTTTAAAGAATTATACCAGCAAAAGAAATATACAAGCTGTTGTAATACCAGATTGTATCAAAGATGTACAGGTAAAGTAAATTTTACAAAAGAAGATTTGGAATATTTGCATAAATATTTAGAATCAAAATAAAACAAAAAAATACCCTCTCCTACTAAAACGGGAGAGGGTATTTTTATCATTTACTTTTATACATAACTTTCATAACAGTATTTTCATTATTGTTTAATAAAGTAACTCCATTATAAGCATAAAGACTTTTAATTGCGTCAACATTACTTTGGTCTAAGGGAGTTTCTACATAATCTTCTGGATTTGTATAAGTAATAATCTTAAGAGGATTGGTAGCTAAATGAGCTTTCCATAATGACAAACCTTTATCTTCTAAAGATTCATCATAGAATTGATTATAAGGAATATAAATAAAATTATTATTATCAATTCCTAACCATAATTGTGGTTCATTTTCTATTCTTTTGGTTCTTACAAAATACTGATTGCAAAATCCTGCCCTTCTATTCATAGGAACAGGTAAACTTCCTGACAATTGAAATCTTTTATCAGATGGACTAAAAGACCAATTTTCACTACCATCTAATGTTATCTCTATACAGCGATTAATTGTTTTTGTAGGAGTTATTTCATCTGCATAATCTTCAACTTTTCTAAAAGGTTCAGTAAAAGTAAGAGAAATTGTTTGAGGATTATAATAAGGTTGCCATGGAATAACAGAACTTCCTTTATTAAGAACTATATCTTTAAAATAACCACCATTACTTGTAGTTCTATTTCTAAAATAAATATTAATAGATTTAGTATCTTCTGTAGTTGTAAATTTACCTGATGAAGTATTATTTAAAATTACTACATTATCTTTTATTATAGTTCCATCTTCTTTTAATAAAGAAATTGAAACATGCATACTTTCTACATTAGGTGTATCATTAAATATAATACTATAAAAAGTATACAATGTATTTGGCATAACATTAATATTATAATTAAGACTTAAATAACCGCTCGTAGGATTAGTTATAGAAATTTTATTTCCTGCAATAATCCATTGACCTAATGCGGAAGAAGGGTTATTTATATCAAACATTTGTGCGGATTTAATCGTAACAGATTTAATATCAGCATTTACAATTTCTTGCGGATAATCCGGGCTTGGTGATGGTTTACCTCCCGTATAAGGTTCCCAATCTGAATCTGTTGGAATTGCTTCTTTCATCCATACCATAGGCTTTATTGTACCGGGTTTTATAGTGCTGTTTTTATTACCGTATATAGAAATTATAACATGCACATCATTTACCATAAGGTCCTCAGCCGTTATTTCTATTGGTATTGCAGTTTGGCTCGTGATTTCCTTATTTAATCCTGTCCCTAGCAACAAAAAGGCGCACCGAGGGTAAACATCAGACTTTGATATGTTATATTTTCCGGGTTTAAGCACCTGCAATGTTTTGTCTTTGGAATAGATGTGCTCACTATAAAATGTTTCCGTTAAAACACCTGTTCCAGTTATAGTAAAACTACCATCATCATTATTGACTACCGTTGCACCTCCCTGGGACTTTGATGGTATCTTATTGGCATCAAACAACTGTGCTCCTGTAGTTTGCAACTGAGTAGTATTCCCTTCAATACTTTCTAATTGCATCCAATTACTTTTAGAATCTATAGTAATTTCATTACCTGTAGCTTCAAAATAATTACAGCAATCCATCTGTTCTCTATGCATTAAACTCATTAATTACTCACCTTCCATCCCTGAAAAGTAAGAAGATTATTGACTATACTACATTGATATACTGTATTAGGGGCAACAATCATTTCAGATTTTACACCAGCAGGAAAAGTTACTACTGTAGGAGTTGCCCCAGAAGTAAACTGAAACATCCATTCTCTAATTATTTCACCCGATTCGGATGAATTATTTAAACCTGTAATATTAAGAGAAGCTAATTCTGAAAAAACATACAAAATATTATTTGTTAAAGCCATAGAAATAGTATTTCCTTCTACGGCCTTAACATTGGTTTTATATGAAAATTTATTATCTGTTTCTGTTTTAGTATAATACTGACTTAAATCTATGGTGCTTCCCAACGCATCCCATTCTGTTCCATTCCAGGCTACATTCATTCCTGGTTCGCCATAAATAGATTTAACTGTTATATTATACATATCTCCTACTTTTGGATTGGTAGGAAGTAAATCCACATTATCTATTGAAGCTTTAAAAACTAATGCGGCAGGAATAGATTCTATTTCACTATTTATCTTTGCAATTTTATTCAAACAAATAGCTAAAACTTGCATAGGAGACATTTAAACACCTCCCTCAGTTATCCATGTTTTTGTCATTTTATTAAAGAAATATACCTTAAATGTATCCATCTCAAAAAATGATGAACCATTAGGAATTCCTTCGTCTACGGGTTTATTGTCAGTACTTAAACCGCAAAATTCTGCTTCGGCAGTACCATTTGCCCCCCCCACTTATTCATAGTTACCATATTTTTTACCTCCATTACTCATCAAATTTATTTACAAGTCCAGCAAATTTTAATGCTCCATCGTCTTTAGCGTCAAATACAATACTTTTATTTGTAACTAATTTACCTTCGTTATTCAGATAATACCATTCGCCACTATCATAAAGCATTCCTTTATGCATAGCTCCTGTATCATCTAAATAATACCAATCTCCATTGTATTTATACCATGTGTCTGTTAAACAAACACCGGCTCCATCAAAATAATACCAATTATCTTTGTATAGAAGCCACTGGTTAGAAATCATACCTCCATCCCCAGCAAGATAATACCATCTGCCATTTTCATAAAACCATTCATCATGAATCATAAGGCCGTTTCCAGATAAGATATACCATCTATCTTTATCTCTTACCCATGCATTTTTCAGCATAACTCCATTCTGAAAATATACATAACCAACTTTAACTTTTTTCCACCCCTGTAAACCTTCCTCTGCCTGATAATTAATATCCTTTATCTGAAAAGCATTTACCCAGGGGGTAGCTGTTCGATTGCTTCTGATGGTGCCGTAGTTAATGCCCTTGGCCTCTATGACCTTGGTAGAACTCTCTACAATGCCGATATGACCGTTTTTCCATACCGCCCAACCAAACTTACCATCATCAAGTTTTGAAGGCTGTATCTTGTTTGTACCAGTCTGTTCAAAATTACTGGAACCACGAATGACACCAGTATACCATGAAATAAGTCCAGAACAATCAACTGCATACTCACCAACCCATTTTAAAAGCTGGTTTATATAAGACTGAGTATAAATGTTAGGATACATTCTAGCCCAGGAATATATTTTTGTTTTAGTAAGTATTTCTCCTTTTGCACCATAAGCATAATGTGTTCCAATCTTAGATTGCGCAAATTCCACTAAACCCCTTGCTGTTTTTAAATCTGCCATAATATCTTCCTTTCTTTTTTATTAAGCTAATCGTATTCTAGTTACATATGAATTTGTGCCTACATAACTAGATATACCTGTTAATGTTCTTGCTTGAGTAATATCTATAGTAATTGTATAAGCTGTACTACTTTAAGGAGAATCTATATTACCTATATTAGTTAATACTCTCATATAAGCAGTAGCACCCCAATTAGTACTCCTTACATAAAACATTCCTTCCAGAATTAATTTGCTATAAGAAGTTATATTTACATTTAGGCCAGATAAAAATAGGTCGTTATTATAATTTGTTTGTGTATTTATTTTTAATATTCTTGTATTTTCTTTTCTCCAATAGGTTCCATCTAAATTATAAGAACCCATATTAAATGCACCATTATAGTATAAATCAGTAGGAGTAGGAACAAAACCTTAAAATATTCCTGTTACAGATTTACCATATAAAGTATATATCGCATCTTTTTTCAAAATACTTGGAGACGGTAAAGCAAATGCAGGAATAGTAAAATTTCCTTCAATATATTTTTGGTTAGTAGGAATAGTAACAACAGATGTGTTAGGATTTACACTATAACCTTGCATTGTAGGAATAGACTGAGTAACTTTTCCTTGGCCTGTATGATATCCTTCTGCAATAGTATAACTTCCGTTTATTGGTAAAGTATAATTCTGTGTACCACGATTAGGCATAATTCCCTCTATTGGTTCATCATCAGAATTAGCGGTTATAGCCGTATATCCTGGTAAAACCTCTTTATTTGTTGCTGTGACCTCAGAAGATAACCCCCCAGTAGGGAATCGGTTCAGCGTACTCATTTTTATTTCCCTCTTTTCCTTTTATTCATATTATAAAAATATGTAAAAAAGGGAAGGTGTTATCCTTCCCCTTTGAAATAAAGAACATCAATCCTTACGTTCGTCTGATTTACCAGTAGCCGGCCCTGTGGTTACATAATTCTTTTCTGTGTTTAAAGCTGTAGGAGTTAAATCTTCCCTACGATTGATAGCATCATTCTTTCTCTGCTCCGGTGTCCTCTTGTCACTATGACCTTTTAAATTTGCCATCTTAAATTCCTCTCTTTCTTGAAACATTTATTTCTTAGTTACATTTATATTATACTCTAATTAGAGTATTTTATACACTTATTTTGTAAATATTGTTTTAAATTACTTAAATTAAAAAGTATTTTTAACAATAATTATTTTACTACTTCTTCCCATAAAGATTCTGTTCCTGCTACTCCCGGTTCCCATACGTTATTATTTACAAGGGACTTCCATTCCTTTTCATTATGACGTACTACTATATCCTTTTCGTACCCGTTTGTACTATCAGGCTGTTTCCAATCTGTAATTTCATTAGGATTTTCCACCAAAACTTCTGCAAATAAAGAAGGAGATACAGAAGGTTTCCAATCTTCCTGTGAAGTATGAGCAGTAATAACTTTATAAAGAATATAATTTTCATCCTTTACTCTTTCTCCTACTTCATATCTTATACCATTACCTGACCAAAAAGGATAAAGGTCTACTACTTTAATAGCTTGTTCATCTGTAAATGTGTTAACTATAAATGAAGTAGCAGTAGCCAATATAGCATTCTGTGCTTTTAAAATAGCAACTTCCTGCTCCTGTGTAGGAACATACTCAATTTCAACTAATTTACTTACATCAACAGGTGTAGTATCCATAGGTTTTGCTACTAGCACTCCATTTTCAGTAGCTCCTGGAACTCTATAAAATCTCCCATCTACATATTTATCTCCAATTTGGCAAGGATACTGTAAACAATCTACAGCAAAGGCATCATTACCATAACAACCTTTGGCAATATCATTCGCTGACCGGTAATTATCACATACCACCACATTCTGTACCGTTTCGCCAGATATCATTGCGAATACTTCGTGTGCTACCATATTAATCCTCCTATTTTAATCTGATTAAAATAACCCCTGAGCCGCCAGAACCACCCCATAAAGTATTTCCATAAGAAGCTCCGCCACCTCCACCACCGCCGCCGCCAGTATTAGCGGCACCTGAATTACCAGCGTTATAAGGGCCACCACCACCAGCTCCACCGCCAGCACCGCCATTACCAGGATTACCATTAGAAACTCCACCACCACCGCCGCCGCCAGAGTATAGAGTATTACCAGCTTCACCAAAAGCTCTTGTTGTGTGTCCCTGGCCTGGAGCAATTGACCAGCCGCCACCATCTGATTTACCGTTTTCACCAGCTCTTATAATTGGCTGTGAAGTTAAATCGTTATACCCACCTGAACCGCCAGCAGAACCGCCGGACGCACCGTTGCCTGAATTAGCGTTGAAACCTCCGTATCCACCATTAGCCGTACATAAGACAGCACCGCTTCTTGACACCGAAGTCGAGCCTCCTGTACCGCCAGCACCCGAAAGCGAACCGTTGGGAGAACCACCAGCACCTACTACACAATTTAATACTTGCCCCATTGCTACACTGATATTTAAAGCCGTGGCAGTATATCCACCGCCGCCTCCACCGCCGCCTTGTTGATAGGCATCTCCTGTAAAACGGTATCCATTGCCACCTGCTCCACCACCACCTACACAAAATATATCAGCAGTTGTAAACCCATATGGAATTGTGAAGCTTTGGGTTCCAGTTATAGTAACCAACGAAGGTCCTACGGTCGTATATACAGCATTTTTAATTGACGATGGGTCATATACCGGACTGTATATGTCTCCAAAGTTTGTTATGGCATACCCAAAGCATGTAAAATAATAAGTAGTATTTAAAGCTGGTAAATCCATAAATGCTTGTGACCAGCCTCCAGGAGTAACATTATCTCCTACTCCCGCATAAATCGCATCCCAAGCCGAAGCATTCCAAGCTGGATATCCGCCTCTACTGGCTTTTATTATTACTCCGCTGTAAGGTTTCCCTGCCGCCGCATACGGATTCTGCCATTTCAAAAGTACTCTGCGTCCACTATATGCGGCTACGCTAAAAGACAGTATACTATTTACTGTCATAGTACCTGTAAGTTTCTGTTTAGGATTTGTACTATAAAATGTTTCTCCTTGTAACACATGATTAACTAAAGCATTTCCAGTTAATTCTAATGTACCTACTTGTTCATCATCAGAACCACTGCCTAAAAATTTATAACCTTTCATTACTTCTGCTGGGGTTGCTGTTAATTCATCTGTAGGCGCACCACCAGAAGTAAAGTTATTCATTATAGCCATACTTAATTGTTTCCTTTCTTTAAATTTTTATACACTTTTATTTTTAACCTAAAATTATTACTTGTATAGGTAAATCAATTGTAGGTTTATTTTTAAACGCTGTTAAAGTTATTTGATTATTAGCCTGAGCCGTACATTGAATAATACATTTCATAGCCATTTTAATCTGGTCTAAAGTGATAGTAGAAGCTAAACCAACTTCAATATTGTTTGTAGTAGTAACACCAGCTATACTAATTACTTGTGTAAATGGGGCCGCTGTTCCTGTCCATCCTGCCGAAGTTGCTGTAGCAGTGGCCCCTACTGATTTAGGGGCCGCTCCTTCTACTATATTAACATTAGTTTTAGGATGAAGCTGGTCGTAACCAGTATCATTTTTTACATTCATTTCAATGTTCATTTGAGCCATTTTTACCACTCCTTTCAACTATAATTATTTTTTATATACGTATCTACATCAGCAGAATACGTTAATCCTATCTCAGTTGGAGAAATATAAGAAGATACATTCATTTGTGTAGAGGGTAAAAAGCTACTTAATTGTGATAATTCAATAGCTGATTCATTTCCTTCTTTAGAACTTTCTATAGATTCATTTATAGAATAATTTACTCCATTATTATAAGGAATAAATATTACTGTTGTAGGGTGAGCATCCATATATTCATTTGGGTCTGCATCAGCAGGAATTCTAAAAGATAGAAATTTATAATTCGTTTCATTTCCTACATTATTGGAAAAAATTCCTACAGTATCTTCTTGCCAAGTAGTTTCAACCCATCTAAAATTATCAGCATAAGCACCTTGTATTTGTGACGGAATTATCATAGAATAATATTCACTTCCAACAGGTCTTATTTCTTTAGAATTTGTCATTATATTATATGTGGAATATTCAATACTTCCATCCAATACAACTTTTTTTATATTATGAACTACTTCCCATTGTCCATTATTATAATGAAAATAATCTCTTGCATAATCACCTATCTTATAAAGAGGGGAAGGCAACATAACTTTTGCAGAAGTAGGAATACCAGAAAATGGAACCCAGTCTGTAGATATTGGTGGGTTATCATTTTTCCAAAACATAGGCTTTATAATTCCAGGAACAGTAGTAGCGCCCGTTTGTAAATAAAAACCAATAGCCACTTTTAAATTTTCATCAGCTTTAAATCCGTTTATTATTTCTTGTGTGATTGTTTTACTATTGTTAGAACTCGTGTTAACGAAAACAAAAGTAAAACCTTCTTTATAAATTTTCCAATAAAAATAAGGTCTTACATTCGATGATGTTATAGAATAATTCCCTAAATTCTTTTCAATATATTCTATAATTTTTAATGAATCTTCTCTACTATAAGTATAAGTATAAAAAAAATCATGAGTAAGAGTATTACTTCCTGTTATAGTAAAACTTCCATCATTATTATTAGTTAATGATACTCCATCTATTGTTTTGCTAGAAAGCTTACTGGCATCAAATAAATTTAATCCTGTTGTATCTATATTTAATACACCTTTTCCTTTTTCTGCATAATCTACATATTCTGTAATAAAATTATTATCTTCCATAAACATCAAATTAGTATAAGTACAGGATTCTCCTGCATTAGTTACTCCCAATCTAAACGTAATAAACTCTGTATCTGCATTAGTAGTCATTCTTAATACCCCTATAGTATTATCTATAGAAACTGAAGAAGCACTAAGGCCGTTACGAAATATATATACTTTTCCTATATCTCCTATAGCATCCCACGTAAGAATATATCCCTTATTAGGCTTTACAGGAATTTTATAAACTTTATCATTTGCATCAAAAGTAGTATAACAATCCTCTTCTGTAGCTGTTAAAGTTATATATCTAAGAGAAAAATCCCATATTGCTGTTCCTCTTGTTACTCCTTTAGAACTATTTAAAACAATAATATCATGCCACTCTTTAAAACTCAATAAATTAGGTGTCCAACCTACTCCTTTAATATCCTGTGGAAATTCTGGATTAGGAGAAGGTTTGCCTCCTGTGTAAGGTTCCCAGGGCTTGGGCGTGGAACCTGCATGGAGCATGGGCTTGAATGTTAATGGGCCGGATATACTTAATCGCATCACTATCCTTATTGCAATGGGATTGTCATCTGTAACTGTAAATCTTGAACCATTCCCACTATCAGAACCAATGACTTTATATAAACCATTATTTACTGCATAAGCCATCAGTTGATATCCATCACCTCCTCCACCATTCGGACAACCAGAAATATAGTAATCCCCTAGTGGTAACGGCTCCTGAATACGCAAATCAATATACGATGTCCCTGTACTAGTTCCAGTAGCTATTACTGTTCCATCTGGTTGTGGGCTATAAGTAACCCCAAGATAGTTTTTAGTACTTAATGATGGTATGTCCAATAACTGCGCCCCGGTCGTGGAAAACTGCTCTATATTACCATAAGCTTCTACTGATTCTATAGGTGCTGTTTCACTATCATTTACTGTTAATGAAATATTATTTACATCTGATACTGTAACTGTTTTATTTGGATATACTTTATTTACTTGCCACCATTGACCACCTACTACTAAAGCATCTGGATTAGGTTCTGTTGCAGATACAATAATCTTGGCTCTGGGAATAGTCATAAATACTTCCCAATCTTCTGGGTTAATGTCAGGTTGAGAATTATTATTTCTATTTTTTGCTACGTATAACACATTATTATAAGTTACTACATTTTTAGGAGAATAAGTAATCTTATAATCCCATTTATATCTTAAAGTAGTATCAATAGCTGTGGCTCCTATCTCTCCTTTTAATCCAATTAGAAGCCAATAATCTGTATTTGTAGGAAGAATACCAGCCGTAGTTGTTTTTATACACATATATATCTGTTCATTATAAACTACAAAATTATAAGGAATATATATTTCAGTTGCACTAAATTCTTTTTTGTTTATAAAATTATTTATCATATACTGGAACTGTTGTTCATCTTCTGATAATACTACTTCTACAGAATTATAATAAAGATTCTGTAAATAAGTTAAAGAAGTATTTATCATATTAAACACTTCTGGTCTTACTGTCTCTGAATCAATATCTACATTATTTGTAATAAGAGCTAATGCCTGAGAATAATATCCTTCTCTAAAATACTGCATAAACTGTTGTCTTAAATTTTCGTTTTTTAAAGCTAAGTCCTGCCATTTAATAATGTCAAAACTTGTGCCACTAAAATCAGATAGATTCTCCATCTTTTATATACCCCCCCCATCTGATAAAACTCTAAACCATAAGTCCCCTGTCTCTTGTAAAGCTGGGTAAGAACTGGTAACAGGGATTACACGGGGCCTAATTGTACCTATGTTAGACCAATACTCTGAACCCTCAAAAGGGGCCTGATTTTGGTTTTCCTTAGTCGCTCCCCATACATAATTTCCATAAGTTACTACGTTTTGTACAGAATAATGAACTGTAGAATCCCATACATAAAGAAAAGACATTCCTACACCAGAATCACCTTTTTCTCCACGAATAGAAAGATTTCTCCAATAAGCTGTATTTGTTGGGTCAGCTCCAACAGGAGGATTACTGATAGCAATATATACATATTCTACACCATTATAAGTATAAGTTACAAAATTATTCTTAACATACGTTGTAACAGGACTAAAAACTCCCTTATAATTAAATAAATTAATGATATTTTGCCATTCACTCTGTTTAACTTCTATATAAGGAAGTACATCAGTTTTAAAAAAGTTTTCTAATGCAACTGTAGTGTCTACTAAAGTATTTAATTTCGTAGCATCAATAATCTTTTGATTACCATTCTGTATTTGTCCAAATATACTTTCTGCTTCTTCCATATTACCCGACTGTACCGCAAGCTGATATTTTTGAATCAGTGAAGCATCAGTAGGAGTAATATTTAAAAAAGTTACAAAATTTTGAATAGTATTTGGAAACGTTGTATTAGAAAGTGATGGATATAATACACTCATTTCTTACCTCCTTAAAAAGATTCATATTGCGGATAATAAGATATCATACTGATATTCTGAACACCAGTTTCTTGCAAATCCGCTGAAAAGCTTTTAATAATATATTGTTTTGGCGTATTAGTATCCTTTACTGTATACGAAACAACTATATTTACATCTAGCCACCAAATAGGAACACATGTTAAATTAACTCCATCATTCATTCTTGTACGTAAGAATAATTCATATTTTGCTCTTTGACGAGCTAATTCGTTAGTACAAATATTGTCATATTCTCCACCCTGTAAAGGAATAGCAATTTCTCCTATTGTACTTCCTATATAGAAAGGACTTTCTGGGTTTTCGTCTTTAGCTTCTCCATATATTTGCTGATATCCCAAAAATATAAATTTCTGATTCTGATATCTGGCAACATAGTATTGATTTGCTCTATCTAATGCCGCTGGCGTTCCATCTTCATTAACAAGAGGTAAAGCAGTATTAGAATTTACTTTTATAAAAGGATTTCCACCCATAGTTATAGGATTTACCCAACCTACAGTGAAACTTGTATCAGCAGTAATATTAGTAGGATAATCTGCAATTGTTAAATTAATAATATTGCTAGAAAGTGTAGTTTCAGAAGGAAAATATGTTGGGTCAAGAGACTTCCCAAATACTCTTATTACATTTTTTACAGATTCAAAATCTGTAACAATAGATTCTGTCAATGTAACTATGTTCCATACATCATCATCTATAAGGGACGCTTCATCATGACCACTAGGAATGCTTTGATATTTAAATACTCCATTTACATCAAAGAAGATTTCCTTTGTAGCATCAACATCTCTTAATTGAGCCAATAAATTATAGACTGTATCTCCTATATCTACCTGTATATCATAAGGTAAAGTATAAGGTAATTCTTCTACAATATACTTTTCTACTCCTGCCAATTTCAAAATTTCAATAATAGCATTACGTACATTACTTCCCTGGGGAATAAGTGTAGGCATATCACTAATATATCCATTTCTTACACCTGTTAATTTAGCCATTAAGTCTAAACCTTCAAAAGATAAAGCATTTGTAGAAGCATCATAAGCCCATGTGGGAGTATTAATAATATAAATACCCAAATTAACCCACTGCCATTCCTGTGTTAAGAAATTAAACTCAGAAACAAAAATCTGAATGTACTTATCTAACCAAATTTTTCCACCACTCTTAATCTCAAATTCATTCCTATCATCTACAACTAAGGTAATGTTGCAAGACCTTCGCTGGTCATTATTAGCATCAACATTAATGGTTCCACTTACAACATTACCTGTTATTTCGTCTACAATCTGATAAGAATAATTGAGTAGATTAATTTTTATCTGACGATTTTTAACTCTTTGCTTAGTAACTGTGTATAAATCTTGATTTATTATTAAAGCCATTTATTAATCTACTCCTTTCTTTATTCACCAAGTGTAGAAGTATCTACTGAGGGTTCAATCAGTCCTAATGACATTAAATCACTTTCTGAATTAGCATCTCCTACTTCCACATATTCAAAGTTTACATCAATCTTACCCATGCCCCAATTATTATTATAAGTGGTTGTAGGTTCACCAACTGGCATAATTAAAAAGATATTTCCATTCCAGTCTTTTAGAATTTTTGCTTTATTATTTGTAATAAAGTCAATTAATTCTTTACCTTGTTGTACAATTGCCATTCTATTCAAGGCTCTAGTTTCATCATAATCTTTAGGAAGAATCGTTCCACTTACACTACCAGAGTGATAATTCGTTAAAGCATTTGATACTACAATAGGGTATTGACTACCAAAAGCTTCAAATACTCCTACTTTTTTCACACGTTTTGCACTACCATAAGAAACACCAGCATAATATTTGTATATAGTATCCTTATCACATAAGAACACTCCTGCAAATTGGCTGGTAATACTATTGGTTATATAATCTCCTTCGGCCCCATTTAGAATTGGAACCAAAGCATACTCATAATCCACAAAATTTCCGTTAAGATAATCCCTAAACACGAAGTTTAAATCATCAAATGTTTTAACTGGAACTGTTTTCAAAGTTACCCAGTTGAAAGTTCCTTTTATTCTTCTCTTTACTTTGATAGCTGTCAAATAATCCAATAAGAACTCAACGTTACCACCATTGATATTACCATTAAAATTAGCATTGATAATATCCAAATAAGCCCATTCTAAAGGCTCAATAGGAGAATATTCGGCTGTTACATTATTGGTCAAATGAAAATAATCGTAAATACCATTCTGTAACTTAATGCTAGTTATGTTATTTACACTACTAGGTGATGGGTCGAGGGCGTTACTATCTTGTACGAAGTTGTAACCTACGAAACTAAACATTCTCTCCACCTCCTATAACTTTGGCTACGGGGATTACAGGCCCTAAATTAACCAACATAATATCGTATATATTTCCAATCCTTCTTACCCATAAAGTTAAATAATCAGTGTCAGCAGGAAGGGGAATATAATTACTATATCTAAAGTAAATATCTCCTGTTATAGCATTATTAGTACACCATAACTCTACATAAGTTTTTAAAGTAGTTTCATTTCTATAATAACCATGTCTATAAGTAAAGGTTATTTTTTGTCCTATATTATTGTAAAAATAACTGATTTCTGTATCAGGATTCATGTCACGCATCCACCATTGTGCAGTGAAATCTCCATTTGCCTGGAATCCGCTCACCCATCTTACCCAATGCCCCTCACCTCTTAAGTCAATTTCTTGACCTGTAGCATTGTCGATAAATATAGGTGGAGAAGGATTACTTTCACCTTCAATAATAGAAATAATAGATTCTCCTGTAATATATCCTTCTTTACAGTCATTTGTCAATCCTAAAATACCAAAAACAGAAGGACTAGAATAAGTTACTGTAAACAAAGTCTGTCCTGTAGTAACTAAAGTTCCATTGACTGTATACCCCTTTACCTCTATATAATAAGAAGTTCTATCATCAAAACCTGTTAATAAATAAGATAATGATAACGGAGGTGTCCCGGCCCCAGGATAAATTTCTCCACTGTTATTTATTTCACTATGATTTGAGTTATATAAAATAACAGAATAGTAATTTAACAATTCTCCTTGTGCCTGATTATAAGTAAACTCAAATAAAAAACTTGAAGCATTTATAATCAATGTAGGAGGAATATTAGTAAAAGTTAAAGTAGGTGCGCTATAACACCAAAACTGTATAGGCTCACTAGGAGTACTTGCTTCTCCTGTAGCATCATAAGTGATAATAGAAGCATTATAATATGTTCCATTAGTTAAAGTCCCACCAGGAACAGTATGCTCAAATTTAAAAGTCTCTACAGAATTTTGATAGATTATCTGATTTGTAGAATTATTTCGTATAGTAAGCTGATTCTTTACTACCTGATTGCCACCAACAGAATAAAATGTAAACGTTGCTGGATTGGTAGCATCAAACGCTATCATAGCGTTAAGTATTGGTTTTGTTACCATTTATTTTTTCACCCCTTTATATTAAGGCCCTATTTTCTTGCCATCAAAATATAACCCATCATTTGTAAAAGCATACACTTTTACAATATCTCCCCCTCCAAAATTACCAAATATTCTTATATCTCCATTATTAGCATCTAAACACAAATAATCTTGACCTTTTCCTGTATCTCCACCCATTCCATGAAATGAAATTTGCGAACCTTCTGGACTACTAGGATTTGAAAATTCTGATTTTAATTGCAAAATTCCATAATCAGTTATACCCAATATTATTAAACGCCCCCCCCAGATATATACATATTACTTGTCTGTCCTTGAGGATAAGTTACTTTTACAATATCATTAGTTGTTAAAGTAGTCCCATTATAATTAGGAATATTATCATATTGTTTTCCATCCATTTCTATTTTAACTGTTTTATCAGTATTTACCGCTATTACTCTAGCAGTTTTTGTAATATCTCTATTACATTTTTCTATTTCTTGTCTTGCGATAATTCTCATTGCATCCAATAATTCTTTATTTATATCAAAATTTCCTGTCATAATATCTCACTCCTTTTTTATGTAGAGAGGGGAGGTTAAAACCTCCTTCCTCCCATCTGAATTGCCTGATTTTTAATATTTTTCAACTCACTAATAAAGCTATTTGCATTGGTTACATTAGGTAGTACTAAACTATCAAACGCATAAGAATATTGCGTTGAACACTCTTGATTACCAGGATTATGTGTAAGAGCATTAATCCATTCTCTAGGTGAATATTGTCCTAATTTCATAAGATTCTCAGTCAAATGATTAGGAACAATACCATCAGCTTCATTTACACCACTACCTAAAACTCTTAATTCTCTACCTTTTTCTCCTACCATTGTAAGTCCATGACCAGTTGTAGTGCCATTAGCGGCAGCACCAGGGCCATGAGAAGAATCACTAGAATCCCAATGTCCACCACTACCAGCATGGTCACCAGGGCCAATAGTTCCACCACCGCCAGCAGAACCACCACTGCCTCCTGTACCATAATCATAATCATCATCATCGTCATAATCATCGTAATCTCCCCTATGTTTCAATTGAGAAAGAATACTGTTATAACGGTCAATATAATCTTGTAAATTACCTAAACGCTTCTCCCAGTTTTCTCCTTCAAGTGAAATTCCTAATACTTGTTCAGCAATAAGTTTATTCTGTTGTTCTGTATAGGAATTAACCATGTCTTTCCATTCATCCCTATACTTTTCCCAATACTCAATTTGTTCCTCTACACTTTCAATAGTAGCATCTCTAATATCTTCTAATCGTTTAATTTCTTTTTTAGTATCTTGTTCTTTCTGATACTGTGTAAGAGCGGCTTTGGCTTCATCTACGGCTGACTGGTCATTCTCATAAACAAAACCTACACCTTCTCTATAAACTCTAATCTTAGTATTTTGCGCTCTTGCTAATGCCTCTAATTTTTCTTGTAGTTCTATTTCATCATTTAAAGCTTCTTCTGCTTCATTGATTTTATCTATTTCAGCATTATATTTATCTTCAATAGCTTTCTTTTGTTCTTCAAGAGCATCAATCTCTTTTTGAGCTAAAGAATCAATATAATTAAATGCAGTTTCATAACGAGATTTTTGTTCATTTAACCATTCAGTTTCTTCATCCCATTCTTTTTTACGCTGTCTCTTACGTTCTTCTGCTAAATCTTTCATTTTCTTTTTCTTAAAAGCATAAATTTCTTCTTCTATATCTTCGCTCTGTGCCGCGTAAATAGCATCTTGAGCATAATATTTTTGTCTTAATTTCTCAAGTTCTCTATAATAAGTTTCCTGAGAAATCAAATCCATAGCTAATTTATGGTCTAAAGCATCTCTTTCTAATTCAAAATTTGCTTTAGTGCCAGATACCATTCCCTTTTGTATTTTAGCTGTCCAGTCTCTATATTCTTCTGCATATGCTTCATTATTTGCATAAAATTCCTGAACTATTTTATCTACTTCTTTCCAATAACCTAGTTCAGTAACATCTCCCATATCAAATTTAAATTTAATTTCACTAATACGTTTTTCAAATTCTTCTTTATATGCTTTGGCGGCTTCTTTAGCGGCTTTTTCAGCACTATCTTTTCCACCACCTCCACCTTTTTTCTTACCTCCGCTTGTATCTATAGAAATTCCATCAAATAAATGTGCAAGTAAATCATCCTGTTGTTTCTTTTGATAAGCTTCTACTTGCGCATCAAAATCATGACCATAGTTTTTAGTTCCGTCTCCTGTGTCACCGCTTATACCACTTTTTAAAGCACTGGCAAAAGCTCCTAAACTTCCTATAAGAGACTTAAAACCTTTTGCACCTTCAAAAGCTTTTTGACCTGCTTCAATAGCCGCATCTCCTGCTTCTGCAATTCGCTGAGTAGCCGCCATTCCTGCCGTTGCAGTATCGTCCAATGAAGAAGATAAGGTATCTACTCCTGTAGCCGCTGTTACTGCGCTGTACGCATTTGTAGCATACTCCTGAGCCATCTGATTAAGAAGTTCTGTATTGACTACCAGCTTTCCTTCTTGCATAGATAAAGCTTGATAGAATTCTGGATTAAGTTTTAATAACTTAGCTAAAGTATCAACATTTAAATTACCTGTTTCATTATATTCTTTGGCTACCTCGGTTAAAGTATCATAGGCTGTTTGGCATTCACTCAAACTTCCTGCTAATTCTTTCATCTTTTTAGCATATTCTTCGGCGGCCTCTGCCCCTTTATTCATTTCAACTTCTAAATTTTCCGCTTCTTCTGTAGCATTTTCACTCCACTCTGGGAATAAACTATCTGCAATATTTTCAAATCCTTTACGGTAAGAATCAAGAGGTGTCAAACTATCCAACACTACTTGTTTAGCCGCTTCCATTTCTTCTTTACTTTGATAACTAGTTTTAAGAAATGTTTGAACTGCTTCGTTATTAAGTAAATAAGCTTCTTGTGTTCTACTTAAAGTTTCATTAGAATTATCAATTTCTCCTGATAAACTTCTTAAATCACTTTTAAAACGATTTAATAAATTTATTTCATTTTGAGTAGGCTTTTCTAAAGCTGACATATAATTGATAGCTTCTACTAAAGCTTTCTCTAATTCTTCTGGTGTTCCTTTAAGATTTACAATCATTCCTTCGGCTTTTTGAGATATATCTTTAAAAGTTTTATCTAATTTTGTAAATACTTCATCTGTTAGATTATTACCTATATCCATACCATAATTAAGTGTGGTATCATTAAGAAGATAATCTTGTGCTTTCTTTATTTCATCTGTTGCTTTTGCAACTGCTTCTGCGGCTTTTTCAAATGATTCCTCATTTAATAAAAGATTTCCTGCTTCACGACTTTCATTTAATTTATCTAACTGTTCTTTTTCAAATCCATATTGTTCAGCTAAAGTTTTTCTTATTTCAGCTAACGATTTAGCCTTAGTTTCTTCATCATCCTCAGAAATCCAAATTTCATTATATTTTTTCTGTAGTTCAGCAATAGAATTAGCTTGCGTACCAAAATCTTCTGCTGATTTTAAAGCTTCTTCTCTTGCTTTTGCTTGTTCTTGTTTGTAATGAGAATAAGCGGCAACACCAATAGTTAAAGCCGCCGCAACACCACCAATAGCAACACTAGCTACAGTAGCACTAGAAGATAAACCAGTAAATATTTCAATTAAAGAAAAACCATCTTTTCTTAAGGCGCTTACTAATCCTATAACATTAGATAAAGAACCTCCTACTTTTGCTAAAGAATTTATTATATTATAACCTTTTAAAGTAGCTATAATGCCTACTACAGCAGTAAGAACCGTAGGTAAACCACCTAAATCATTTACTAATTTAAGTACACCTGTTCCAAATTCAATTATCTGCTTTACTAATTCTGAATTAATTCCTTCTGTCCAAAATTTCTCAAACTCAGAATTTAAAGCTGATAACTTACCTTGAATAGAATCCATATATTTTTCATTTTCTTCCATTGCAGAACCAACAGAATTCAATGCTGTATCAGTAGCGTTAAGAGCGGTTTCAAAGTTTTTAAGAATAGCTGTTACTACATCTACCTGAGTTTTACCACCAATTAAACTAGCATAATATGTTTGTGTATTCTTATCCAACTTTGGAAAAATTTCTGCTAATTCGCTAAAAATTTCATAAGTACTTTTAATTTGACCTTGTTCGTCTAATAAAGAAATACCTAACTTATCAAATTCTTCCTGCATAGAAGCCGCCATACCAGCAACTTGTTCTCCATCTTCATTAAGCCCTTGAAGGTTTAAAGTAATAGAACGTAAACCTCTAGCAATTCTTGAAGCTTGATTAGGAATTATTTCAGCACCAGCCGTAAGTAAACCAATAGTTTCCTCAAAAGAGTTACCTGCTAATGCCATTGTACTTGCAACTTTAGGCAAAGCTGTAGATATATCACCAGAAGATACAGCAAAATTATTTGCAACTTTATTAACAGCATCCAAAACATGAATAGCTTCATTCGCTGTAAAATTAAATGCTTTCATCTGAGAATTAATAAAACTAGCACTATCACCAGCACTTATCGCTTCGTCAGCAATATTTTGAAACATAGTTGCTAATCTACCTAATTCCAAAGATGTAGAATCATCATTACCCATCTTTTTAAATTCAGTAGCCGCTTCTACCATTTCATCTGCTGTTCTTGCTACAGTTAATCCTAATTCTCTAGCATTATCAATGAATCCTCCCATTTGAGAATCCGTAAGTTCTGATACTTTTCTGTATTCTACTACAGAAGCATCCAGCTCTTTTACTGCTTCGTATCCCTCAACAATTGCTTGTCTAAATTTATTTATAATTAAAGTAGCCGCACCAAATTTAGTTACTTTACTTACAATATCACCAATACTTTGAGAAGTACCTTGTGCCGCTTTTCCTGTTTCTGTAATAGACTGTTTACAATTATTTAATGAGTTAGTGGCATTATTTAAAGATGTTGTATCCACATCTAAATTAATCTTTATTGTTTTATATCTTTTAGAGATTGTATCTAACTGTTTTTGTATATTAGCGGCATCTAATGTAGCCGCAACCAGAATTTGAAAATTACTACTATTTAAAGCCACAATAACTCACTCCTTTTTATTTTGTTTTGGCTTTTCTCCCCATTCCTTTCTTTACATTTACATTTTCAACTGGGAAAAGTTGAGAATGTACTATGCCAATAGCATCTCCTATATCATCTTGATTCTTTACAGACTTAGGTATATTTAAATTATAAAATAAATTAAGTCCATAAATTTCATTTACTTTTTGAATTGTTTTATATTTCATAATAGGACGTTTAGTACCTTCTCTGGTTCCATCATAAACACCTAAATCACTACGCCATGCAGAGGGCATAAGAAATTTTATCTCAACTCCATGAACATTAGAAACACCTAAAACAATTCCCTGTAATACAGAAAGCATTTTAACTGTTTGAACATTTCCTCCACATTCGCCACTAAGAATAGTATCTTCGCAATAAATCAAAGAAGGGGAACAAACATCTATTAATTTAGATAGTTCATTCCCCATATTTATGCATCTGTCTCTCCATAAAATCTTATTACTTTGTTTCCATATTCCATAATCTACTAACTTTTTCTTAGAATCAAAAACAGAGTACCCAGATGAAAGGGTACTCATATCTAAACCTAATATTACATTTTTCATAATTCTTTTACCAAAACGAACTAATATTATGGCCTACACCTACAGAACGACATTGTATTCCTTGTCTTTCCATTCCTTCAATAAACCATTCTCTTAGTTTCTTCCCTTCATTTAATTGCTGAATTAAAGGTGTCCAAGGGTCACGGGGATTTGTCCACCAACCATCACCAAACAAATTACCTCCTAAACCTTGATAAATGATTCCTGCCAATTCATCTCTTACATCTCCATAAGAAGTATACAAACTTCCATGCTGAAAAGCTTCTGGGTTATAACTCATAAAAGATACATTTTGGCTCATTTCTCCTACTGCGCCCTGTCTTGTTTTATTGGATTTAGCTTCCCAAGATTCAAGAAATTCATATGTTCTTTCATATTTTTCTGGGCTTCTTCCATAAACAATCTGATTAATAAGATGTTTGTAATTAGTTAATATTTTATCCATTGTGTATTCAACTGCTTTATGAACTGGTTCATTAAACATCCCATAAAATTCAGCCGCGTTCTTAGCTGTTGGCATAATATTACCTCCTTAATTATTTTTCAAAGGTAATTCAATATCTTTGATTTCTTTTAACATTCCTTTTAACTCTGTAGTTGAAGGTAATTTTTTACCATACTTATCTAAATTTTTAGATAAAGTATTAAGAAAAGTAATAACTGCAAAAGAAGTATTACGAGCATGATTAATATATTCATCAATCAAATGTAAGTTCTTAATAGAATTCAATATCTTATCCATTAAGCCGCTATTTACCAAATAATCATAATCTTCTCCTTCTTCATCCGTTATATTTGTAAGTAATTTAACAATAAGATTGTCGCGGATTAAAATTTCTTCGGCATAAGTTTTACCCAACATCATCTTTTTAGCAATTAATTCTACCTCACTTAATGTCATATAAGTATTAACATATACATCGAATTCCTCAATATAAGTTGAAACAATTTCAATTTTTTTCATAGTATTCATTTCCTTTCTTTGCTATGTTTATATGTACGGGAGAGTACAAAAGAGTATAACTCTCACTCTCCCTTAAGTGCAACAAGTTATCATCAACCAGTCTTTAATGATTCGTACTTGCTGTTACTTGTTTGTAACCTTCTTTACAGTCTGGTCTACCCACGTAGAAGCCATTCCAGACACAATACCCACTGCCGCCGCTGTCATAACATCCTGAGCCGGGAAATCAGGCATAATATGAAAACCTATCACTCCACATATACCTCCCACTACTCCAACAATAGGCAAAATCTTATTGTTTTCAAGTGGAGTGTAATTCTTTACAATACTTCCTGCAAGATAAGCAATTACAACAATAGCTGGGATAGAAACAATTCCAAAATCTGGCATATTAAACCTTCCTTTCATTCTTTAAAAATAAATTTTAAGTTTCTATGATTAAATATGAATCCCATATTTACTCAACATAACATAACTGATAAAAGCTAATGCAAGTACAATAGTTTTCCAATTTTTCTTAATGGCAGAAAGAACATTAATATTATTATCATCTTCAAATTTGTTCATTCGTTCTTTAATATCTCCCATGTCAGCAGTTAAATTTTCCATATTTCCTTGTATTCCTCTCATAGCTAATTGTACATTCTGCATGGTGATATTTAATTCTTTTGTAACTCCTATAACATCTTCTGCCATTTGCGTAATGTATTTATGAGATTCTTCTAAACGAACTAACTTAACTTCATGGTTATTTATTTTATCATTCGCGGCTTTTAAGTCCGATTTAATTTCCTGTACCGCCGCTTCGTCCACCAAAAAAGTTACCTCCCCTCTTTTTTATAATTAGTCACTAGCTAAGTTGATAATGGCCTTAGTATAAATTTGTTCAACATCTTTATCCAATAATGAACCAATCCATTCTTTTAAACGGCTTCTATCAATACTTCTTATCTGCTCTACTAATGCTATACTATCAGCCAAAAGAAACTCGTAATTGCCTTTAGTTATAACATGATGCATGGGTAAACACTTTTTGGGCTTAGTTGTCAAAGGAACAACTATAATTGTAGGACTGAATCTATTTCCTATATTATTTTGTAATATCAATACAGGACGAATCCCTCCTTGTTCACTTCCTATCACTGGGTTTAAATCTGCATAAAAAACATCTCCACGACAAACATTTTGTTTATATCTCATAAAAATATCTCCTTATTTATGTAGCTTAATTTATTTATTAAGCCAATTATCTAACAATTCTAAAGATTCCTGTATCGTTTTTCCTGGAAGGCTTTTAGGTCTGTAATGGCATCCTTTACATTCAGAATGATAATGTATGCTTCCTTCAAACATTATTTGACGAAAAAATAAAGGTTTTCCGCATTTAGGGCAATATCTTGTATTTTTATTAGATTTTTCCATTTCTTTTCTTTCTTTTTCATCAATAATTTTACCTACTCTGGTATACTCTTCTTCTATTGCGGATAATAAATTTCTCTTAACAAAAAGATTAAAGCTATAATTACCGCTCTGACGTACATCTTCGTTTAAACTTTTCATAAGATTGTAAAGTTTTAAATGAACTTCGTACCAGTCTGTTTTTTCTCCTTTATAAGTACTTTGAATAAATTTGAATTCATTATACGCTTCAATCAAATCATTAAATCCAAGTTTCATAATAAACCTCCTTATATTTTTATAAGGTTATTATATCATCTATTTGTTATAATGTCAATAAAAAGAGTTATATTTTTTATGTTATATAACTCTTTTTTTATTTTATAAAGACTTTCGGACCTTTAATATAATAATTATTACTGATATCCTTTTTTCTTATTAATGTAAAAAGTTCCATTTTTGCCTTTAATTAAAGTAACATATTTAGGCACAAAATTAAAAGGATTATCTAATACAATTACTCCGTTATCATATTCTATATATAGCTGGCCTTTCTTTTCAAATCTAACTATGCTGGCATTATCTGGTTTTTCCACCCTAGTTCTAATCATACAAGTTTCCTGAGTATCTCTTAAAGGTTTCCAATCCTGAATTTTCTCACACCAATAAACAAAAGGACATATATTTCCTCCTTGTTTACGACATTTAATCATTTCTCTGTTTCCTACTTTATCTTTATATGAATCTGGACACATACTTTTACACCTCTTTCTAAATTATGTACAAATGGGAACAAGAGGTATCTCTCATTCCCATTTCTATGGTTACAAACTCGTAAAAGACATTATGCCACAGTTACATTAGCAAAACCTTCTATTGTAGGATTAGCGGTTAAAGCTACGTTTATCGTAGTAGTACCAGCCGCTACACCTGTTACTTCGCCTGTGTTCTCTACAGTGGCAGTAGCAGTAGCAGAGCTTGTAAATGTCAACTGAGTTGGATTTACTTTTTTAGGAGAAGCATTTCTAATTAATGCATAAGCACTAATAGTTTCCTTTTCTCCAACAGTAAGTTCTATATCAGGCTGAGTAATAGCTAAAGCATATGCGTCATTAACCCAATTGGCACCATTAATAATTTCTTTAATAGTACCGTAAATAGCATCCTCTTCACACCCTTCTGTTTCACTGGTAGCCAATGCTGAACCAGTAAGAGGTGTTTGAGCCGCACCTGTCATATTCATAGTGATATCCTGCGCACCAGAAAGCATAAGACGTGGAATATCAATCTGAACCTCACCAATCTTTGTCGTATTGGCATCATTAGGATTATTACTGTTACCCTGGAAAAGTGAAGCAGTCATAACCGCATGAACAGTCGCAGGAATAAAGTTAGCATTTACTGTTAATACTCGCATAGAATCAAAAGTATTTGCATACTTAACACAATAAATTTCTCCTACTGTTGCACCAGTGATACTAACAGTTTTACCATTTGGTATAGCAGAAGTCCAAGAAGATTCCGAAGGTTTCTTATACCAAACTACCGCTCCATAGCTTCCAAATGAGACAGGAGTATTGGTTACATCAATACTTCCAGCAGTAGAAACTGTAACCTGCTCATTAAAAATTGCCGTACCTCCAATAGAAATTTCACTACCTACATTCTTAGCAATATATTCCAAACGGAACATAGCGTCTGTAAGGTTAAGGTCCATTACAGAGGAATGTGCATACTTACCGTACAGCTTTGCGCCCTGTCCTGCACGAATTTCCTCCAAAGATACGTTTAAAGAAATCGAAGAATCTACCAGAGTTTTTGCTGTGGAGAATAATTCCCGTCCATCGTACAAATCAACTGTGGCTACACCAGCCAAATAAATATCAGCCATTTATTTTGCCCCTTTCTTATTTAAAAAATTATATTTTTTTGAATCCTTTTTCTAAACTCTCTTTCTTTCCAAAAGCATTAGAATATTTACTCTTTTTATCTCTATATACAAAATGTTCTATAGGTTGTTTAAATTTACCTCCATTAGCTTCAATATTCTTATTTACCACATAATCTATTTCATCGACTACTGCTTCAAATAAGGACATAAAACTATAATAAGTCATAAGTAACAATTCTTTTTTTAATATACCAGTATGAGCCGTAACAATAGAAATTTTACGCTCAAGAGTAACCGTTTCTTTACCCTTATTTACCAAAGCATAATATTCATCTATGGCTTCTTTAATATCTGGATTCATGTCAGTATCATCTTCATAGCCATAAACATTTTGATACATAATTAACTGAATTATATTATTAAAATCTTTATAATCTATCAAGATATCTTTAATGAACAAAACAAATTTTCCTTTGTCATTTATTTTTATTAAGAATTGTTCACTTATATTATCTAATTGAAAACATAGTTCCAAAATTCGTATAAATTTCCAATAAAAAATTGTATGAGGTGCTTTAACCCCATCTGCTCCCCCAAATAAATCATCATACAAAACAACCTGTAATAAAAATTGTAAATAAGAACTTTGGATAATATTGACATCTCCAATTTTATTTTTATCAATTCTTAAAATATCATAAGAAGGAACAAATTTATTAGCATCTTTTGTGAAAACAGGATATAACATTATAGTTTCTTTTTTTCTGGTTATATAGGGAATGGGTAAATCAATTTCAATATAATTTTGATATGGCGTTATATCAAACATTAAAACACCCACTTTCAGCTATAGAACCAATTTGTATTGCCATAAAAATAGTACATCCATTATAATTTCTTGTGTTATTTAAAGCCATTCTTGAACGGCAATACTGAGATAAATCAGCATTAAACTGAAATTGTCCAATACCACCAATATCAGCCCCATTAAGAGTTTTCATTATTTCCATTTCCATAACGTCTGCTCTATTACAAGGGATTCCATTGTATTCTACCATGGCTATCTTATCACCAAAAAGAATATCAAACTCATATACCACTACAGCAATCAAATGATTTTTAGGCCAATTATCATAGCGAAAACATTTTAAAATTGTAGTAGCATCATATTGCATATTTTCAACTAAAGGATTAAGAAAAATCCTATAGTCTTGTTGCTGGTCTTGATTTTTATAAATCATTTCCATTTTTTCTTCAAATGTTAAATTAGGCTGGGATAAACAATCATAAGTATTATATTTTAATATTTTAAAAATATTTTCATTGTTTTGTGCCAACGTCATTATAATATTATAAGGGACGGATGGCAACATTGCAAAATTGTTAAACATAACGTCCCTCCTTAAAATGCCGATTTTAATTTAATTTCCAATGTTTCACTTATGTCGCCAATAGAAAAAGTGAAAATCAATGGAATTGTAGACGCTCTTAAAGCGGAAACAGTAAAATTATTGCCGTTTCTTTTCAAGTCATAATAACTTGAAGCTAATCCCTTAATTGAATAATCTACAATATCTGTTTGTTTAATACCATCAATATAAAGATTTACACTGAAAGTTTTGCTCTGCCCCTGTGGTATAGAAGCAAGTACAGGGTCGATTACAAGCTTCTTAATCTTAGGCAAGGATTCCACCACTTGACATGTTACACTGCCTAGTACTTGTTCGTACTGACTTATACTGGCTGTAAATTGCATTTCTGTTCCAGGATTACCCAGTATAGTGTAATTACCCTCGGAATCAATATTGGCTCCCGTAGGAGGTATACAATTCCATATGATAGGTCGATTAACTACCTCATTATTCAATCTTACTTCGGCTGTTAATGTGCCTGAATCACCTTTCATAGCACTAAAATTACCCTGTAAAATATTTACAGAATAAACATAATCATAACGATTAGCTACACTATTTTCAATATCATCCCCCGGCTGAATTTCATCAAGGTATAAATCAAAATATAGTATTGTAGTATTTTGGGTTACATAATTATTTTGTAAATAATTGTTAAAACCCGTAATCTTAAAAGGTCTACCATTAAAAATAAACCTTTGATTCTGTTTCCACCATTTTGTATTATTATTTCCTTGTACAATAAGAACAACATGATTGTCAGGAGTAACTATATCTTCACTGTATTTAGGAGAAGGAGAAGTAGCAGTATAATCCAATACACACGGAACTTCTATAATATCTCCTGTTTCTTTATCTATATATTTAGCTATATTATTACACCTACGTACTACTACAGAAACAGAATCCCCATTATAGTTATCTGTAAATGTAGTAATCCAATAGTTATTATCAAATTTGTACATATGACCTCTTGCATTTCTAAATGACTTTTGTCCACTCTGAATAATTTCTTTAAAAATAAGTTTTCTGAAATCATCACCATTTTTACGACCTGTAGAAGATTCATTAATTACATGATTGATATAAACTTCAATATCTTCATAAACAGAAGTTCCTATATTTGTTTCTTCTTGAATAGTATATCTTGTAGTAGTATTACCCCATTGAGCATCTACTAACGCTTGCATACTACTTCTGTATTCATCATCAGGAGACATAGCCAAATTGTCAATGTAATCTACATAATATTTCAAAGCCATAACCATATCCCCCTTTTTATTTTAGCTTAACCATATTGATTACTTTAAAAACAGTAGATTTAACCATATCGTGGTCAACTTCTGTTCCTAAAGCTTTCAATCCCTTTACCATGGTTATTGCTTCCTTATCAATTTCATCATTTTCTAATCCAGATAAAAACACTAATAACTTCCCTATATACTTAGAATATTTCTCTACAGAATCTTCATAAATATATAGGGTTTTAAATATTTTGTTTATAATAGATTTTCTGTCCATTAATAAACCATTTCCTTAAAGTATTCAAGTCGATTTACATATAAAACTTGATAATCAACTGAATCCTGTTTAATCTTTTCTCTTATTCTGTCTAAATATTCAGACTTTTGTTGTAAGTTATTAGCTTCTGCGTAATGTTTAAAATCTGTATTAGTAAGATGAAGTTGAAATTGTGTTACATCATTTATTTTAGTTTCTAACCATATATACACAAACCAATCAGCCAAAATGCTTTGTTCGTGTATGGTTAAATCTCCTATAAATTCTCTGTTAGCTATATTATAATCCAAAGGGTGGACGCATTCAATAAATTTTGGTATCGCTCTAATCAAGATACCGTCAGTATACTCTTGAAACTTCTCTTGATTAGTCTGATATAATTTATCCAATTTGTAATCTCTGATAATAATAAGAGCAGAATCTTTTATCACATCAAAGGAAGTTGCCATAAAAGTATACCTCCTATTTTTTAATTAGTTATGAGCTATAGGTTCCATTCCCAGAAAATCAATTCCTGTTAATTCTCCTAATTCCATCATAACATTAGCATCCACTTTTTCAGCATTTAATCTCTTATCCCGAATCATCTGAACAATAAGCTCCTGCTGTCCTCTGGGTGCGTCCTTATACATAGAAACAATAGTGCTAGAATCATAATCAAAAATATTAGCTATTGTAGCTGGCTCCAAAATTTTCTTGTAATTATAAGCCTTTCTTAATCTCTTAACGGCTTCTGCATCCGCAATATAGAAATATCCTTCATCTACAAAACGAGCATTATTTCTTACAATATCCTTTAAATCTCCAAAAGGAATATCTAAAGCCTGATTAAAATGCTTAAAATTATAAATGGTTCCCTTACCATTTCCTTCTGTAGCTAAATTTAATTCTCCCATACACATATTCACTACAACAACTTCTTTTTCCATTGAATTTGTATAGGGAGCTGATTCAGTATGGGTCATGTTTGTATTCACTAACTGAGTAAGCTGTTGCACCTGTGCTAAAAGCTTCTCATATTCTTCTCTTAAAATTGCATCGTTAGATGGAACTGTTTTACTTTCCATATTTTCCTCCATTTCATTTACTTCTACTTCTGTAGGCTCAATAGAAGTTCCTGTTTTCTTAACAGTAGTAGTTTTTGTTGCAGATGTACTTGTACTTGTTTTTGCCATATCCTTTTATTCCTTTCTTTCAAATTAAAAAAACGCTGGAAGAAAATAACTTCTCCCAGCGTTAAAATAGTAATGGTTTATGCTTATGCTAACTTCAAAAGACCAGCAGTAGCATTAGAAACAAACTCAAAAGCCCAGCTCTTGTTGATAGTAGAGTTGGAAGTTAAGTTAGCATTGTCATAATAGTTGTTACTATTGTTTAAAGTAACACCTTCAACAACACCCTTAACTAATTTGTCTGTAGACGGAGAAATAACGTAAATTTCCTTATCGTCTAAGAGCAGACCATAATCCTGATAGTTAGCGGTAGCAACCTGTGGAAGCATCAGCACATCGTACTCAAAGAAATTACGAATAAGCTGAATACCGATAGCTTCGGAATTGGTAACAATTCTGTAACCTGCGGCATTATCAGGCAGAACCTTAGATAAAGCGGCAGTAGTACCTACAATAACAGCCTTGTCACCCTGGTTGTAAGCAGTTACCACCTGACAAAGATTTAAAAGCGTATCCTGCGTGTACCCGGTTTTAACCAGTGCAGAAGGATAATCAGCCCCATTAAGACCAGCATGGAAAGCGCTGTAAGCGTCTCTGGTCATTTCTGTATCCATAGACAGAATTGCTTTACGGACATAATCGGCAAGAGTTTCTTTTCCTGCCAGCACCTTATATAAAGATGCGTATACAGTAATATCGTGATTTACAGGCAAAAGAGTTTTATTGGAACTGAATTCTTTCTGCCTGAAAGTAGTCCTCTGACCATGGCCAGCCGTAGAAATAGTCATAAGCGCTCTTGGCTTAATCTCAAACTGTGCGGAATCGCCCCAGCCAATATTACGAATATCGGTATAAGTTCCGATAGAGTTTACAATTGTCTCTGGTAAAACTGCCTGGATAAGCATATCCACAATAGCAAAAGCGGCCCAACCAATAGTAGGATGGGTAACGATATGAGCGGGTTCAAGATTCTCAGGAATCTGGAAATTTGCAAACCTCTGCACTTCCGTCATAAAATCTTTGTTGATTCTATCTTCTTTAGCCTGTAAAGACACAGAAGAATCAAAAGTTCCTAAATTCTTCTTAGCAACTTCTGACATAAAATGGAAATAATAGTCTCTGAATCTTTCAGCGAATTTCAGAGTAGTATCGTTACCATTGGCAAACTTTACAATACTTAAGTCTCTCATAAAATTATACTCTCCTTATTTATTTTTTAATTAGTTTACACGCATCAACAGCCAGCCTGGAACGCTATCACTGCCTACAACAAAGTTAAAATTCTTGATGATTTCAAACTGAATACCAGCATAATCAACCGTAGGAGTGGTCTTAGCAGTCATTCCGTTATTGGCGGCATCATACTCCACTACTTTTGCACCAGTAACAGTTCCTGGGTCAAAATTCTCTGCAAAGAAAGGTGCACTTACCTGAACAATATCACCAATCTGAACAGCAAATACATCAAATTCCACATTGGCAGGATTAAAGAAACTTCTGGGGTCATTGTTAATACCCTTATAAAGCAGAGTACCATCCCCTAAAACATTTACTTCTGGTGAGCAAGCCATCCAGTACTGCTTATGCGCATTTGCGTCTGCTAAAGGTGTAGCATTAAATACGAAAGACTTTCCAGGTGTCGTACTTAACCCAGTTTCCAAAGTAAGCAGTGTTCCATTCATTGTATTAGTAGTTGCAATAGCACTTCTGTTATAAGCATCTACATTATCAGCCGCAATCCTTGTTAAAACTAAAATCGTGTTAGCCATATTAATTTCTCTCCTTTTTTATTAATCTTCCCACAGGCCGCCATTTTTCTTTGTTTCTACAGGCGCACCCATTCTCCACAAACCATTAGAACTAAATTTCTGTGACTTGCCATGGCTCTTTTCAAAAGCCATACTTTTTGCTTTATTCTTCCAACCATCAATGGATTCCATCTTACAAGCCATTCCTTCTGTCTTAAGAGTTTCAAAACATTCCTTATCCACAAACTCTTTTACTTCTTCCAAGGTTTTGGAAACTTCCATTTCAACTCTTTCCTTGTCTTTATCTTCCTTGAATTTTCTTAACTTTTCAAGCTCTGTAGTATGTTCCATAATGATATGGTCTTTTTCTGCCAGTTTTTCAGCTAAAATTTTATTTCTTTCAGCTTCTTTCTCTAACATTTCCATATATGCAGAAGCATCTACATTTGCATCAGAAGATAACTTTTCAATAAATTTAGCACATTTACGAAGATTAGCTCTGTGCTCTTTATCTTCATTATTATCTCCTTCATCGTCATTGTCGTCGTCGTCATTATCCAACTTAGACTTTTTAGACATTTTCTGAACCTTATCCTTTTTCTTTGTATCCCAATGAATTTCCGCATCAACGGTTTTATCGTCTTTTCCCACTTTTACATCCGCTTCTACTTTGTAACGAATATCATCTTTGGTAAAAATGATGTGGTCTTTCTCTACGCTGTCAACGTAAACACCCTGACCTTCATGGGACTGAACCTTTTTAATTATTTCACCCCAAGCTTCACGACCTTCAATTTCAAATTTTTCTGCCGCCATTTTACGCTCCTTCCCTTCTTTACTCTTATTATCTTTATTTTCTTCATCTTCAATGTCTAAATCCTTACGGATTTTTTCTACTTTATCAACTACTGATGAATCATTTTCTGCTTTTGCATAACCTAAAGCAGAACTCAAACCACCTTTGTTATACACTAAAGTATCGCCTTTAAACTGCATAACAGGATATTTAAGCTTTTCAGATGGAGCTTCTTCCCAACCATCTTCTACTACCATATAAACATCCTTAACTAAAGAAGCTTTATTACTAGCTTCCATAATCTTTTTCCTTAATTCTTCTTTGTTTATATCTCCCCATGGAGTATCTGACATTGCATCTTTTGATTTATCTACTTTATACATCTTATCTGCCATTGCTTTTCTCCCTTCTTCGGCAAACTTTTTCAGCGCTTCTAGTTCGTTAATATGATGATTTTCATAAAATTCTGTTACTTTTTCTTCAAACTGAACTAACTGAGCGTTTGCACTGGGGCAACTTCCATTAATTCTTTTTCCTAAAATAGTAACTCCACAAATACTTAAATGAGAAACATCTTTTTCATCTTCTCTACCATCTGCCATTATGGTTCCGCTAGTCAACATTTCAACAGAAACATTTCTAAAGTTACCATTTTTAAACAAATTATAAGTATCTACAGCGTAAATTTTAGATAAAATAAAATCGGCGCTTGCCAATAAATAACCGTCTTTATCATAACTGAACTTTATTTCCTGGTCTTTAGGAACTTGCCCTACAATAACTTCTAAGGGAGAATGACCTTCTGCTTCTTTTGTATAAGGATTCACCCTACATACTACCCATTTACCCAATATACTTGAAGCGCATTCACGTAAAACATCTTCACTTATATCCAGTTTATGAGAATTTGGCTTTGTAGATAAAAATACCATTGTGCCGTATGCAAATTCTGGGTCAGAATCTTCAATGAAATTCTCAATTAAATCAATAGAGAAATTATGAATTGTGCCTGTTAATGTTTTATTATCCTCTATCTTTTTCACTCACTATTCTTCCCCTTTCTTACTACGGTATTAAATTCATTAATTCTTTTTAACAAAATATCTTCATTTATTAATTTTAAATAAACATCGACAAAATGTTTATTTAATTCATAATAACAGTATTTTTCATCCATATAACGAGGATATAATTCATTTTTCTGTAATATGATATTTTCTTGCGTATCTTCTACAACCCAATACGAAGTAATATCACTTGGGGTACATCTTTCTACCATTACAATTTCACCCCATCAATCTTCCAAGATTTAATATGCCTATCAAATTCATCATAAGCAGTAGGAAGCTGTTGAGCCTTATCTCTTAACGTAATTACCTGCCCCATAAGTTCATTATATTTCTGCATAAAATCAACCATATCAGCTAATACATTCTTATCTTTATGAGAAATAGCTATATCCTCCACTTTTACAATCATTTCATAACCGTCTGAACATTCTTTTAAAAGTGTTGTGAACATAACAAAAAGATTCTCATATTCTCTGTCATCTTTATGTGTTTCTGGATATACAGAAGGAATATTGTATCTGTCTTTTATTTCCGTTAATGAATCTGCCAATAAAGGAAATAAATGTGCTAAATTATGATGAACAATATCTGAGGCTTGTGGCATACTAAACACATTCTGCATCCAAGATACTGCTCTATCAAAACTTCGATTAAGGTCAAACATTTTACCTACTAAAATATCCAAAGCTTCACTTGTTTCTTGAGAAATTAACATATATTACATTTCACCCCTCTTTTTTATAAATTGGTACAAGATAGTACAGATTCAAAAAACCGCTATCTGGAACACTTTATCATGTTCAGACTAAAAAACGGCTCTAATCACTTGTACCACCTTGTAACCACCTATTGGTTACGGCTTCTCTCTCCACTATCTGACAAAGGTTCATCAGAAGGAGGTCGCCCCCCTGGATTAGACATATTATGAATAGAAAGTAACTGAGAAAGGTTATCTAACATTCCTCCATTATGTCCTTCTTCTAACAGTCTATCAAAATCTGTGGGCTTATATCCAAATGCCGCCGCGTATGCACTTGAATTAAGAACTAATCCAACATCAGCAAGTTTCATTACAGAATCTTGTTTACGTTTTCTCCAAAATGGTTGAGTACATCCATCAAAAGTAAATTTAAATTTATACTGTTTAGTTTTCTGATTAACATAAAATTCTAAGAAATTATTAAACTGTGAATAAAGTTTTGCTACAATTTCATAATCTGCTGTTACTGCCGCTATAAATTCTTCATTAGACATTCTATCCGTAGCATATAAAAGTCTACTGGCAGAGGCCCCGTTAGCTACAGTATCTTTAGCGGCATCTATAGCCATTCCTGTATTTTTATCTTCAAACTGTTTAAATTCTGCTTCTTCCAAAGGTAGTGCCACAGATTTAATTACAGAATCAGAAGTCATAGAACTTTTTAATCCTGCGGATACCAGTCTCATAAATTTACCTAATGTTCCTGGATTTAATGCAAATCTATCAGGAACTTCCCCAGATTTAGCACTTTCCTGCATTCTCATTTCTCCGTACAGCAAACCAAAAGCCGAAGCAATATCTTTATTTTTCTGCAACTTTGCTATTTCTGTATTGTTGAAAACATTCTTCAAAAATGGAGATAAGAAAGGTACAGAAGAAAAATTGGACATATCAAATTTAAAAGCCCAGAAATTATCCATAGGGCTGGTCTGATGAAAAAGTGTAAATGTTCCATCTCTGTTACTTAAAGGACTAGAAGGAATATAATCCATTAATCCTTGAGTAGCCCATACTTCACTTAAGTATTTTTTGAAAATAGGGTCATAACAATTTATGTCTACCCCCGGTGTACCAATAAAATACATCATATCAAAATCAAACAATAAACCACTTTCAAAATATCCTGTTAATAAACATCTGTCCTGTGGTAATGTTTGCAATGTATATTTAGGGTCATTTTTATTCATGTTATTTCTAAAACTCACATAATGAGTTTCATGGCGCAACAACTGTTTTACAACTCTTCTAAATTCTGCTTTATAGTCAAAATTATCAAGAAACTTATATACTCTTGCTTTATCTTCTAAATATCTGGACGAAGTATAATCCTCTTTGGGATTTTTTACATTTTTACATGTAATTTGTAAATCAAAAGAAAGAAGATTTGTATAATATTCAACAGTTCGATTATAAAGCATATCAAATACTTCCATAAACTCACTGTAAGCTTGCAAATTATTAGCTTCTCTTTTATAATCCTTTAATGCTTTAATAATAGATTCCACATTAGTAGGAATGCGTGAATTATTATTAAGATTGATTAAATTTTCATTAGAAAGCCATGGGGTATATACACCAAAACTTTCATAGCCGTATAAATTATTTGCAAATTTTATTACATCGTATGCTTCTTGTTCTGATAACATAACAGAATCAGAAACAGAAATATTATTCTGCTGTTGGTTAGGAATTATCCTTGGACTATTTTTCATTTATATTTAGCTTTCTCCTTTCTTTATAAATTTATATATGTAAAGGGCTATAAAAAATAGCCCAAATTTGTTAAAATACCAATTGTTCTATATCAATCATACTAGTATCATTTTGATTTTGTATAGCATATTTATTTTCCAGTAAAGTAGCTATATAGTTACAATAACTAACTGCTACTATTTTATCCTTTGTAGCATCTGTTGTGGTAGGTTCATGAAGTTTAACCTTACCTCCGTTCCAGGTTTGATTAAGACTTATAGCTTCACCTATCATTTCCAGAGTATGAACATAAGGCAATTTAATAATTGCTTTTTCTTCGCTACTTAAATCAAAATAACTTAAATCTTCTTCCATCAAAGTTTCCAAATTAAGTTCATCAATTAAGAAATGAATATATTCACCTTTAAGAGCTTTTTGTAAGTCTAACCACATATTACTGTTTAATTCCTCTGTACCCTGAATAGGAATAATAGCAGGAATTGCTTGTGGGTCAACTGCTCTACTTTTCAAATCTTCAAGTTTAGCTTTTGGAAGTACATGCAATCTTTCTTCATAAGAAACTGTAAAACCATGACTATTCCAATGCTTTTCATCTCTTTGTGGATGTTCAAGAATTGTAGTAAGGTCATTGTAATTTACTTCACCGCCATTTCTAAGTCTTGTATTGTTTCTATTACTATTTTTGAGATTAGTCTACAAATTCCCAATGCATTTTCTTGGCTGTCTTATTTTTACCTTTACAAACTGCACTGATTGCGGCCTGAGTTATGCCATACTCTTGTGCGGCTTCACTCTGACTATTATAGATTTTTCCAGTTTCAACACATCTCACTCTTTTAAAATGAGTAGGTGCATGAGTTTTCCCTATTTTACTTTCAGCTATCTTTCTTTTGGTTTCATCAGAATGATGTTTACCATACATTCCATTTTTCTCACCATCTAAAGATACCCCATACATAGGATTATTTTCTCCTTGCATCCTTTCTGTCTGAACTTTTCTATATTCTTCTTTTTCCCACAAACCTTTTTACGCAATCAGAATGATTTTGTTTCCATTCATCAGAATGATGTTTACCATACATTCCATTTCCTTCTCCACAAAATCTTTCTTTAATAGTATCACTACGTTTTAAATAACAGACATTGCCAGCAACATCAAATATATTATAGCCTTTTTCTAAATCATAAGACTGATAATAATCCATCCAATATTGCTCTCTTTCAGTAAGAAAATCTTCATTTGAAATATCTTCTATTTTTTCCAATATTTCAACTTTAAAATTTTCCATACCATATTTATCAATATCTTCTTTCATATAAGAATTAATTAAACCTTTCTTATATCGTTGAATACGTTGATAAAAATTAACTGTCTGTCCAACATAATGTTTACCATTAATAAGATTAGTCCATAAATAAATACAACCAAAACTAAAACGCTTACTAGAATTTACTTCCCAAATTTTCATAATTTCTACCTTAAACCTTTCTGCAAAAAGATATGATAAAAAGTAAATAATAATCCTGTATTGCAGTACAAGAAAAGGGAGCTACCCTCTGTCTTATTTACTTTTTATAAGTTAAGAAAACGCCGCTACACGTTAGATACTATATGTTTCCATATAGAGCAGACTATATCTTCATCTTAATTTCATAAGATGTGTGCCACTTCCACTGCCAATCGCTTGCAGTGTACTCCCTTGCGGGATAGTCGTTGAACCTTCTCCTATTCAGAGCTTGGCGGCTGATTGCCCATTTTAAAGCACTTAGGATTTAACCTTATGCCATCCACATGATTTTTTCTACTTTCGTCACCATCACGCTTAGTCTTATTTCATACTTACGTTGTGGTTCATATGGCTTTAGGGGTTTCCAGCAATTCAACACATTTATTCATTTTATGTCACCATAAAAGTGGACCTCAGAATTAATCCAATACAATATAGTCAGCTTGATAATCAAAGAAAAATTCTCTAATTTTCAAGTTAAATCCTATACTGTCTCCTGCGGGGTGAGTACCTATATAATCTACTTCCCTTAAGGTTTTCCCATCATCTCTAAAAATAACAGACATACAGCCAATAACACTGTTATCATTTTTAGAATTTGATGTAGTATTCGCAAAAGCATAGTCAATGAATATTAATCGTTTTTCTCCATCTTTCTTGGGTCTGTTTCCTAAATCTACATTAGAATATAAATCTAATATAGTAGGAGGTTTAAAAGCATTACGTATAATTTGGTTCTTTTTAAAAGATTCCATAGAAAAGAAAGCTCCATCTGCTTCCCCTATCATTTCATTCAAATCCTCTGTTTTATGGTCTATTTCACCATCAAATTCTTTAGCATGGTAATAATCTTGCCATGTTTTCAAACCAAACAATATAGCCAAGAATATATTTCCAGCAAAGAAATTATACTTATGTTTTGAAGATATCATACATTGTTGAACTACTTTTTTAAATTCTGTCCAAAACCATTCAATCTTAAATCTTGCAGAAGTAATATAAACTGATTTACATTCCTCCAACCATCGAGACAGTGGTTTTCCATCTTCATCTTGATATTCTGGTAAAGTTAAGAATTTAGCTTGACGTGGATGTGCCATTTTTTGGAAAACACTATCAATTATAGTTTTCTTCAAAAGTCTGCATTCTTCATATATCAACAAAGTTGCACGTTCACCTCTAGCACTATCCAAACAAGGAAGTACTAAAATAGTTGAACTTGTAGGCTTAACTTCCACTTTTATCTCATTATCATTATACGAAAATTTTATATCTTCGTTATCATAATAATATTGTAATACAGGAGAAAGTTTTTTACAAAGTTCATTCTCCATTTTCTTTTCTACCATTTTCTTTGCCTGTGGTATTGTAGAAGAAGTAATAACAACTTCTGCATAAGGATAAAGTAAAGCATGAATTAAAGCACCTAATGCAACAATAAATGTTTTACTCAAACCTCTACTACAAATAGCAAAAAAGGTACTACTTATACCCATCAAATAAAGCATAATATGCTGAAATGGATATAAAGAAATCATTAATCTATGAACAGCATAAAGATTCCAATTTCGTCTATAAAATGTAGCCCATTCTATAATATTTTTTCTTCTCTGCTCATATGGTTTTTTCTGATTTCTTTTTCTCTTTTCTAAATTTTTCCTTTTTCTTTCTTCGATTAATTGAGTTATAGTTGGTTTTATCAACTCAATTTCTTCATTATTTTCTTCTTTCACTTTATACCCTCCTAATCACGTTTCTTTGGAATTAAAGGGTATTCCTTAGTTCCTGCAATCAAATTCTTAACAGCAGAAACAATATACTTAAACCAATCAGATTCAATATTACAAAAATCTTTGTATTTATTCAAATCTTCACATTCAGCCGGGGTAGTGTTCTCAATCTCCCAAATCTGTTTTTCCAGCATTTGTTCTGTAAGTGTTTTTTCCTTCTTCTGAGTAAAGTTATCTATTTTCAATGTTTTCATAAGCTTAAGAATAGATTCCTGCTGTTCTTTTCCAGTTTCATCCTTTTCTTTTGCTCTACGATAATCTAACTCAGAAATACATAACTTCCTATACAAACTCTCTTGTGCGGGAGTTAAATTTATATCTTCCGTATAGAAATCCCAACGATACTCAAGATAAGCATAATCATCTTCATCTTGTTCTCCCCAGTCTAAAATAAACTGTTTGAGTTTTTCTTTTCTTAATTTTTCTTGATTAACGTCTACAATAGCTTCTGATTTGTCTACATCAGTTACACCAAAGCTATCCCATTTATCAGTTTTTTTCTTTAATGCCATATAACTTGAAATAAAATTTCCCCAATAGTTATATGTACTGGTTAAAACTTTTTCATCACGAGCTTTTTTAACTTTTTCCATAAGATTATCATAGACTTTTTCCATAAAGGGTATTCCAACTTCACTGCATGTCACCCATAAAGCACTTCTTATATCTTTAAATCTTTTTAAATTGTCCTGATACATTTCCTTAGTACAATTTTTACAATAAGGCATTACTCCTGTAGTGTGATGAATATTATCACTTTTGTAAAAATTTTCTATTGGATACTGTCTATTGCACCTAATACAATAAGAATCAGTTATGGGACGAATTTTTTTAACAACTGTGGCCATCGCAATCACTTCCATTCTTTTTTATTTATGTATTAAAATTAAAATGTCAAAAAATGAAGGTAAAATTAAGTTTGTAATCTTAAAGTGGCTCTTTTCCTAACGGAATCTTCATTATACCCACACTCGATTATCAAACTTAATTTTACCTTCACTTTTATGTTTATACTACTAAATTAATCTTCCTCTTCCACATCAATTTCTATAGGTTGAACAATTTTTTCGTATTTTTTCTTCTTTTTTACAGCCATTTCTTTTTTAAGTAATTCTTTTTTTGTTTTGCTTACTCTGGCCTTTTTTTCAACTTCTTTGCTTCTCCGCCTCATTCCTAAAGGTATTTCTCTATTATTGAGATATGCCTTTATATAATCAGACGGATTAAACTTTACTACAACTGTTTCTGGCACTTTTTCTAATTTATGTTCTTTAGTCTGAACATTATAACTGTTTCGCATAAATCCACCAAACATATATGTTTCCAAACTACCTATGTTAGTGATAACGAACTTTCCATTACGTTTAAGTTCGTCAGCTATAATTTCAATTAAAGCCAAATAGCAAAGTTTAGCCGTTTCAGCAGTAACAGTTTTTCCCTGTTTTTTTACTGAAACGGCTATAAGGTCAGAGATTTCTCTCAAAGTCAACGCATTCGCTTTGGATGCCCCTGTCCTTGCCATAAGGTAATCTCCAATCTCACAACATTAATTAAAATTTATTTTTAAAAAAATGTTGAAACTTACTTTACAAATGGGCGGCCCTTGGTAGATTCCTTAATTTCATCCACTAAACTCTTAGAAACCTTAAATACAGGCTTGGTATAAGAAGGAGTTTCAGGAAGCAGGCCCTTCTCTCCGGTTCTAGGATTGATAACACCATTTCTCTCTGGCTTACCATTAATCTGAGCAAATCCCATCTTTCCCAACCCAAACAGATTAAACTTCTTACCTGCGGTAGCACACTCTCTACAAACTTCGCCCATAGCGCTCAGAACTACCTTTGTCTGCGCCTGAGATATACCAGATTTTGCCGCAATAGCCTTTACCAGTTCTGCGGAAGTCATGTCAGTTACCTTGATTACTTTCTTTGCCATAATTTTAGTTCTCCTTTAAATTCTTTTTATTCTGTTAAGGATTGCAACTCTTTATCGAGTTTACATCCTCAATTTACTTTTGGTTTCTTTGTTACTCCCTTATAACAAATCAAAGTCATTTGAATTTTTATGACTATTTTTTCAATAGTTTTTATTATCTTTTTTAACACCCTCTAATTCCTATTTTTTCGTACTTATTTCTTCTACCCCTCTCTTTTTTGGTCAATTTTTGAAGCACAAAATCTACACATCGTCTGTCTATTTGAATTAATTTTTATTAATCTGCCACACTTACACTGCTTATATCCATCCTTATATGTGGCTATTAATAAGTTACCTAGATTTTCTAACTCAGTAATTCTAAATACCGGGGTTTCTCCAAAATACTCAGAAAGCATATTTACTCTTATATTTAAGTTATCACACTTTTTTGTAGTTTCTATTAATCCTTTCTTTTTCATTTCTCCTAAAAGAAGAAATCTATCTGAACCAGTACAAGCCACATTAGCCATTTCAAACCAGTTAGCGATACTTTTACTAGTCTTAGTATTTAACCAGCCGTTACACCCCATGTAATGCGCTATAACATAGGCTGAAAACAATAGCTTACGCTCCTGGTCGGTTTCTCCTTTAAACACTTGACACATATCCCATGTGTAAACCACTACATCTTCTCTATCATTAATTCCGGTAATTCCTTCTTTTACCTTTTTGAATATTCCAGAAATATACACATACCATTTTTCTTTTAAATATTCTTCTTTATAAAGTTTCTTCATCTGTTCGTCTACATTGTAAATTGTTTCTTCTGCTGTATCACATTGAGCCGCATAATATTTAGATATCAAATTAAGAAAAGAATAAAACCCAATATCAGGTTTTTCAGTGCCATTCAAAGCATCTAATACATATTTTTTTTCATTTACTACTATTTTATTCATTTTCTTTCTCTCCATCTTCTTTTAATTTTTCAATTATTAAATCTCCAATAACAGCCCAACAAAAATATTTGTTCTTATTCTTTCCATAGCATAAATCTAATACTATATTCATCAATTGCCATTTATTAGAACAAATCTTTATTGCTTCATCTCTAAATTCCTGCTGTAATACTTCTGTCTTTTTATTTGCTTCTTCGGCAGATAAATTATTTTCTTTAGCAATTATTTTAAAGTTTTTAATTCTGCGTACATATTCTTTTTCTAATTTTTCAATTTCTTCTTTTTTTGCTTTTGGATATCGAATAACTTTATCACTCTTTAAAAAAGAATAATCAAAATTTTGATTCTTTAGTTGAGTAACATATCCATTAAACTCAGATTCAATATACCAACATAAACGATTCATTGTAGATGGAGAACAATTAACTGGCATTTGAACATTATACCAATATAAAAATTCTTCACATTCTTCTGATAATTCTTCTTTTGTTTCTAAATCCTTAATATCACATCCATAAAGCATTAAACATTTATCATTACTTTGTTTTATATAACTATCATATGCTTTTTTAATAGCGGGATAATTATACATAAAATAATATGGCTTTTTATCTGCCACTATTCTTTTATCTAAATCTGTTTCACAATAATTTCTCATGTACCAATGTTTAGGCATATCTTTAGCAATAATTCCCTTTAATTTCTTTACTACTTTATGTCACCACAAAGAATAGACTATATCATTACCATTAATTAATTTAATGGCAATCGGCGCTTCCAAACAAGGAATTTCACCTTGAATGTACAGACTTCATCTCCTTATTTCATATGAAACTTAGGCGGTATGTCTTAGTCGTTTAACCTTCAAAAAGATTTCTCTTTAAGCTTGGCACAGGATTGTCTTAATATTTTTATATTTTAATTAATTCCATACTTCTCAAACAAATGTTTTTGTGGAGCAAAATCTTTATAGTATAATTTTTCTCCATTTAATCGTGCTATAATAGCTTGTGTTTTATCAGTATAATAACCTAAACTAATATACTTACGATTAACAGATACATAGGCTCTCCATTTTTTATCATTAGGAGAATAATTTACACCCATAATACCAGAAGTATTATTTTTGGGTATAGATTGATTTTGTGCATTTTGAGAAAAATTACATTTCCTTAAATTTTGCTTTCTACAATCATATTTATTTCTTGAATCATGGTCAATTTTTTCATTATTAAAAGTATTTTCAACATTTCTAAAGAATATTAATCTATGAAGCAATATTCTGCGATTATCTGGCAATCTTGTAATTAAATACTTTGATTTATCTTCATACCAACAATAGTCTTTAACCAAATCATAATCTTCTTTATTTATCAAAAACATATTTCCTGTATTTCTAGCTATCAATTTTATAATATTAGTATCTTCATCTACTATAAATTGATTAACTCTTTTCATTTTTGCACTTATTTTTTCACTTTTATCACATCCATGACCAGTAGTATTACCACTTACCAAATTTTCTCCACGTATAGAAACAATTTTTCCACATTTAAGACATTTACAATTCCAATGTAAACGCTTTTTCTTTTCCTCTTGAGTGCCTTTTTCATCTATATCAATTACTTGTAAACATCCATAAATATTATTTGATAAATCTTTTCTTCTCATTACTAATCCTCCTTTCTTTATTATTATAACAAAAAATATTAAGACTTCCCCTGTTAGCCTATCTTCAAATTGTCATTTACTACAATTCCGCTCCTGTACGTAAGATAGACACCCTAGATTTCTAGGTTCACCGATTTTTACTTGGACTCAATTTTTTAGGTTAATCCAATTCGTTTTGTTGAAATAGTTGACCACATAAGATTCTTTTATTTAATATTTCGTACTCTATTGTACCCTTTTGTAACCCAAAGAGAATATCAATCATACTGGATACATCGTTGGTAATTTTACCAACCCCATTTCCCAATCCTTTGTAATTGCTCTTTTTTATCATAGACCTAGTAACAATTTGTTTTTGGGCTTTACGCTGAACACACTGAATAGCTAATAATTCTACATACTTTCTCAATAAAACTTTATTATTTGTAGAATAAATAGCATCGCCATCAAAATCGCAACCATTCATAGCCATACAAAACGTATCTTTGTTGTTAATAATAAATATAGTATCCATATGACGATACCAATAATTCACAGTATCATTATTAATTCTTTTCATTTTACGAATATTGTTATGACTTGTCATAGGACTACGAAAACATACTAATTCTTCTGCATCTTCTTTATCATTCCAATATTTGGAATAAACTTCTTTTGCTTCTAAAAGACCTGTAACTTCTAACCCAAAAACATGTTGCATTAAAGCATAAGGGTCGCCACTTACAAGCTGATAATTTCCATTAACCAATAATTTACCAATCTTAGCATTATTGATTTTTTTCTTTATCATTTTATTAATTCTGTCAATTACATAAGGGTCTTTCATCATTTCTGGATTAAGATATAATGCTTGTGCATAATCATTACTCTTTGTTTTTTCACTTATTCCCAGAAATTTTAAAGTTTGTTCATAATCGCCAGTCAAAGATTGCTTAAGCCAATCAACAGTAGGTTTAGCCAACTCTTTAATATCTTCATCTGTCAATTCGTAAGATTGTAAGTACTGATAATTTATTTCTCTTACATCATCCAAAACTTTAGGTGTAACTTTAGTCATGGCAAAACGATAGCCATTTTTTATATAATTGCTATGATAATCTTCCCAACTATCATAATTATCCCAAATCTTTAAACTGGATTCTGTAATAATCATATCCACATTACGAATATCATGAATATGCCCCCAAATATCTTTCACTTCGTAAGTATGGGCTATTTTCTCAGCAAAATCAAGAATATCGAACACATACAGCATTCCTTTAAGCCACGCATTTCTTAAACAACCACCAGCAGGAATATAATCTAACTTAAGCTTTTCTGCTACTCTCTGCATATATTCTGGCGTACATAAATTTAAACCATCACTGCCATTATTTTTAAGTAAAATATTTTCCAATATTGTTACTTCTGGTTCATCATTGTTAGTATCATCTATATTGATTACACTGTCATAAAAATCAACAAAACAATCAGAAACCACAAGTACATCTCTAGGTTCCACAATTTCTAAAGATGCAGAACAAGTAAGAGATTTATAAGCTTCATACTTTGCAGGAACCAGTTTATAATCTTTTTTTCTGCCGCATTCACATCTTTTGTCTAATTCTCCTAAAAGGTCAGAACGAACAAATAAAATAGTTTCATTTTTCAATCCTCCTGTAGTTCCTACAAACCATTGGAAATTAAAACCATTTACATAAATGCCTTTTGGAGAAGTAGCCCTGGCATAATCTTTTTTCTTAGATATTTCTACTGCCAGCACTTTATCTGTAAGATTGGATTTGTAAGCTTTGGAAATAATATCCAACAACCTAAAAGACTGATTATCAAATAAATCTACTAATTCATCTAACCTTACAGCTAATTTTTGGTCTAACTTAATATCCCAATTGTTAGAAGCTAATCTCTCTGTAGAAATCTTAAATATTTTTCTTCTACTATTTTGCATATTGTCCCTTTCTTAATATTTCTTGTGATGATTGTATTATATATTATATATACAATTT
>ERZ1106983.531-NODE-531-length-45660-cov-7.923978_pt1 | contig 45660 bp, 34 predicted proteins | sample MGYA00403693_ERZ1106983 | MGnify/ENA primary metagenome ERZ1106983 (study PRJEB35170, sample SAMEA104062420) | human gut metagenome | biome: human gut; feature: human-associated habitat; material: faeces | place: Denmark | collected 2012-07-13 ...
CGTGCAGCGCTTCGTTGTGACGCACTGGGTAGGTGGGTGGTCCATGTCATTAGGGCGGAGAGGATGTCAAAGCTGTAGTCATATCCATACCAATCTGGGACAAGATTTGTTGGGCTTGGTCGCGGAGATGTTCATCTACTCGCACTTGAATGTTTACCATGGCATCTCCTATTTATGCTAAATCAATGCTAACAGCATGGTATCAGCACATCAATTGCGCCCTTGCCAAACCAAATCATGACCGTCTTCGGAGAACGAGCCGGCCCGATCATTGGAGCGATCGAAATAGAAGTCTGAGGGAATGCGGGCGCGGCGCCTGCTCGTGAGGTGCAGTCGATCCCGGAGGCACGCACCGCACCTGATTTTGCTGTATCCGAGTCCCTTGAATCATTCGTTTTTAGACTGAGGATGAAAGGCCATGTTGTCGACAAATATCAGCAACTAAGCCTCAAGTCCTAAGCCGCATCAACTTGACGCAGGAAACGCATTTGCACTTTCAAAAGAAGCCTTTACAGCGTGAGTCATGATCAGCAAAATTCGTTTTCGAAAATTCAAATATGCGGCCGCAGAACCTCCTGCAGACCGCTCCGATTGATGGAGTTTGTTCATGTCTCTTAAGACCAAAGTTCTCACTGCCGCCGCATTTGCTGCTCTGCTCGCCTCCACCGCCGTTCAGGCTGTGACCTATACGGTCGGCACAGGCGCGACCTATCGTCCCTTTGAATACGAAGCGCCGAACAAAGAAATCGTCGGCTTTGACATCGATTTGATGAAAGCCATCGCCAAGGCTCAGGGCTTTGACGTCGAGTTCGTCAATACCACTTGGTCGACCATCTTCCCGGCGCTCAACAACGGTGACCGCGACATCATCATGTCCGGCATCACCATCACGGACAAGCGCAAGGAGGCCGTCGACTTCTCCGAACCCTACTTCCTCGCCCACCAGCTCATCCTCACGAGCTCGAACCTGCAGATTAAGAGCCTCAAGGATCTCGAGGGCAAGCTGATCGCCGTCGTCAATGCTTCTGCTGGCGACGTAGCCGCTTCGAACGCCTTCGGCAAGGCTTCGACCAACATCCGCCGTTTTGACAACACGCCGCTCGCGCTTGAAGAGCTCGCCAACGGCGGCGTCGACGCCATGATCGGCGACGTGGGCGTGCTGCAGTGGTACATGAAGCAGAACCCCGACAAGAAGTTCAATCAGTGCCGTGATCCGGAATTCCAGGAACAGTACTTCGGCATTGGCGTGCGCAAGGGCAACACTCAGGTGCTCAACGACGTCAACGCGGGCCTGAAGAAGGTTATCGAGTCGGGCGCCTACAACGAGGTCTACCGCAAGTGGTTCGGTTCGGATGCTCCGAAGCTTCCGGCCTTCACGAAGTGATCGTCCTTTGACTCAATCCTTGAAGCAGAGGGCAGCAGAGGATTCCCCGGCTGCTCATCGGCTTCAAGGTTAAAACGCGCCGCTCATCCGACATATCCGGACGCGGCGTTTTCCTTATTCAGAACAACAACAAAAAGGATCCCTCATGTTTGGCTTCGAATCCAGTGTTATTGCGGAATACTGGCCGCTTTTCGTCCATGGCGCCTGGACGACCGTTCAGGTGACCATCATCTGCGTCTGCCTGGGCATGTGTCTGGGAACGCTCTTAGGCATGGGCCGCCTCGCACAGGCGCGCTACAACCCGCTTAAAGGCTTCCTGCACTACTGCGTGCGCTGGCCGATCACGGTCTACGTGAGCTTCTTTCGCGGAACGCCGCTCTTTGTGCAGATTTTTCTCATGTACTTTGCCGTGCTCCCGGTCTTTATTCACCCGGTTGACGGCTTGCTGATTTCGGGCCAGCTTGCCCGCGACATCCGCTCGAACTACGGCGCAATGCTCGCCGGCGTCTGCGCCATCACCCTGAATTCGGGCGCTTATATGTGTGAAATCTTTCGCGCCGGCATTCAGTCGCTCGATAAGGGACAGATGGAAGCTGCCCGCTCGCTCGGCATGTCCTACATGCAGGCCATGCGTACGATCATCCTGCCGCAGGCCTTCCGCCGCATGCTGCCCGCACTCGGCAACAACGCCATTGCTATCCTGAAGGATTCCTCGCTCATCTCCGCCATCGGCCTGGCCGAACTCGCCTACGCCGCCCGTACTGTCGCGGGCGCTTCGGCCCGCTACTGGGAACCCTACATCACCATTTCCTGCGTGTACTGGGTGATGACGCTGCTCCTCGCCTGGGGCATCCGCAGACTTGAAGCCCGCCTCGGCCGCGGCGACAACGGCATTGGGAGCTAAGAGCCATGACCGAACCCATCGTATCCATTCAGAATCTGAAGAAAGCCTTCGGCGACCATGTCGTGCTCGACGGCATCAATCTCAACGTCATGCCGGGCGAAAAGGTCGTTGTGCTCGGCCCTTCGGGATCGGGCAAGAGCACGATGCTTCGCTGCATCAACGCCCTTGAGATACCGACCTCCGGCGCCATCTTCTTCAACGGCGTCGAAGTCACCAATCCGAAGACCGACCTCAATCACGTGCGCGAGCACCTGGGCATGGTTTTTCAGCGCTTCAATCTCTGGCCGCACAAAACCGTCATTGAGAACGTCATGCTTGCCCAGCAGCTCGTTCTTAAAAAGGATCCGGCGGCAGCCAAGACCCGTGCTGTTGAACTCCTCAAGAGCGTCGGGCTTTTCGACAAGGCCGACGCCTATCCGGCAAGCCTTTCGGGCGGTCAGCAGCAGCGCGTTGCTATTGCCCGCGCACTTGCCATGGAACCCAAGGTTATGCTCTTTGACGAACCGACCTCTGCGCTTGACCCAGAACTCGTGGGCGAAGTGCTTGCCGTCATGAAGCGGCTGGCTGAATCCGGCATGACGATGATCGTCGTGACGCACGAAATCGGCTTTGCCAAAGAGGTCGCCGACCGCGTGGTCTTTATGGACGGCGGCCATATCATTGAAGAAGGCGCACCATCGGAAATTCTGGTCGCGCCCAAAGAAGAGCGTACAAAATCCTTCCTCGCGCGAGTGTTGTGAAACGGCCTCAGCCTTTTTAAAAGTTCAAACTCAAGCCGAAGCGTCCTTCATGCGCTTCGGCTTTTTTCGTTTCAAAGTAAAGTACCTCGATAATCCTTAATGTCATTGATTTACAAGACAAATCAATGTAATCATGAATACGTAAGCGGACCCGAATTCTTTGCGTATCATCAAGCTGAACCGTACAATCAATCAAAAGAAGTACCTACGAGGAAGCACTTATCCGGTAACTTACTTTCATGCATGAGAAAGCATTTGTTTTAGCTGTGCTTTCAGCCCATTTGCTCTGCTGCGGTCTGCCGCTGTCACCTGCTTCTTTTGAAGGATTGGCATAAACCCGTACGCTTGATAGCCTCGCAATGCAATCTGCTTCCTTCAGACTTTCGCCTGACTATTTTTTCACGCCATTATTCCCTCTCGGAGATCCGACGAATGCCTCTCGGCCGCATACATTCCTACGAAACCTTCGGGTCCGTTGACGGCCCCGGCGTCAGGTTTGTGGTCTTCATGCAGGGCTGCCGGATGCGCTGCGTCTACTGTCACAATCCTGATACTTGGCGCATTCATGCCGGTGAAGAAAAGTCTGCTGCCGAAGTGCTTCGCATGGCGCTGCGCTACCGCCCGTACTGGGGCAAAGAGGGCGGCATCACGGTAAGCGGCGGAGAGCCCCTCCTGCAAATCGACTTTCTGATTGAACTCTTCGAACTGGCCAAAACCGAAGGCATCAACACCACGCTCGATACGTGCGGTCTGCCCTTCACAAAGGATCCGGCGTGGCTCGTCAAATTTGAGCGTCTCATGAAGTCGACCGACCTCGTGATGCTCGACCTCAAGCACATTGACCCGCCGACACATAAGCGGCTGACCGGCTGGAAGAACGACTCCATTCTGGCCTGCGCCCAGTGGCTCTCCGAACACGGCAAACCCATGTGGATCCGCCATGTGCTCGTGCCGGGCTGGACGGATGAAGATGCCGCGCTGGTGAAACTCGCCGCCTTCGTTGCCGAGCTTCGAACGGTCAAACGCGTGGAGGTGCTTCCTTACCACACGTTTGCCATCCCCAAATGGGACCGACTCGGAATACCCAACAAAATCCGAGACGTTCTGCCCCCCGAACCTGAACGCGTAGCCAATGCGAAACGCATTCTGCATGCGTTCGGCGACTGACCGATTTCCCCAAACTTTTGAATGCTTTGATTATTTCTGGAGGTTTATATGACCAACGCTTGGAGAGGCTTCCGAGGCGATCACTGGCGCGACGACGTCAACGTGCGCGACTTCGTGCAGCAGAACTACACCCCTTATGACGGCGACGAATCGTTCCTCGCCGAACCCACTGACGCTACCCGCAAACTCTGGGGACACCTGGCCGAACTTCAAAAGGAAGAACGCGCCAGGGGCGGCGTGCTCGACTGTGAAACCGAAATTGTCAGCTCCATTACAGCCTACCCTGCCGCCTATCTCGACCCTGAACATAAGGAATACGAGAAGGTGGTCGGCATGCAGACCGACAAGCCCCTCAAGCGTGCGTTCATGCCCTACGGCGGCATCCGCATGGCTCAGGAAGCGGCGAGCACGTACGGCTTCCATGTGAACGATAAATACACCAAGATCTTCAACGAGTACCACAAGACCCACAATCAGGGTGTTTTTGATGCGTACACCGACGAGATGCGCGTGGCCCGTCGCAACCACATCATTACGGGTCTGCCCGACACGTACGGACGCGGCCGCATCGTGGGCGACTACCGCCGCGTAGCGCTCTACGGCATTGACGCACTGGTCGCGGAAAAAAAGAAGGACCTCGCCAACTGCGGCTGCGGCATCATGACTGACGACGTTATCCGTCAGCGTGAGGAACTTTCCGACCAAATCCGCGCACTCGGACAGATGAAAGTCATGGCCGAAAGCTACGGCTTTGACATTTCCGGCCCGGCGAAGAATGCCCGCGAAGCCGTGCAGTGGCTTTATTTCGGCTACCTTGCCGCCATCCGCACGCAAAACGGCGCAGCCATGTCCGTGGGCCGTATCTCTACCTTTCTCGATATTTATATCCAGCGTGATCTCGCTGAAGGGACGCTCACGGAAACTGAAGCGCAGGAGCTCATTGACCACCTCGTCATGAAGTTCCGCATGGTGAAGTTTGCCCGTATTCCGGCCTACAACCAGCTCTTCTCTGGCGACCCAGTGTGGGCCACGCTGGAGATGGCCGGTCTCGGCATGGACGGCCGTTCGATGGTAACGAAGAGCGACTTCCGCTTCCTCCATACGCTCGAAAATATGGGGCCGGCTCCGGAACCCAATCTCACGGTGCTTTATTCGAAGAACCTGCCGAAGGCTTTCCGCAAATATTCGGCCAAGGTCTCCATCAATACGTCGAGCGTCCAGTACGAAAACGACGATGTGATGCGTCCGATCTGGGGCGACGACTATTCGATCTGCTGCTGCGTATCGGCCACCGAAACCGGCAAGGAAATGCAGTTCTTCGGCGCTCGCGCCAACCTCGCCAAGTGCATGCTCTACGCCATCAACGGCGGCGTTGACGAAAAGACCGGCACGCAGGTGGCGCCGGCCTTCCGCCCGATCACGAGCGAGTACCTCGACTACGACGAAGTGATGCTGCGCTTCAAGCCCATGATGAATTGGCTCGCGGGGATTTACGTCAATACGCTCAACCTCATCCACTACATGCACGACAAGTACTTCTATGAGGCCGCTGAAATGGCGCTCATTGATACCGACGTGCGCCGCACCTTCGCAACCGGCATTGCCGGATTCTCACACGTGGTCGATTCACTCTGTGCGATCAAGTACGCCCGCGTGAAAGCGATCCGCAATGAGGCCGGTGTGGTGGTGGACTATGAAACGGAAGGCGACTTCCCGCGTTACGGCAACGACGACGATCGTGCGGACAAGCTTGCTGTGTGGCTCCTCAAGGAGTTTCTCACCTGCATCCGCCGCTACCCGACCTACCGTCATTCCGAAGCGACGACCTCGATTCTCACGATCACGTCCAACGTGGTGTACGGCAAAGCTACAGGATCGCTCCCCGACGGCCGCAAAGCCGGCGCGCCGCTTGCGCCCGGCGCCAACCCAAGCTACGGCGCAGAGCAGAGCGGTCTGCTCGCCTCGCTCAATTCCGTAGTAAAGCTCCCCTACGAGTATGCGCTTGACGGCATTTCCAACACCCAGACGATCAGCCCCGACGCGCTCGGCCACTCGCTTGACGAACGCGCGGACAATCTCGTCAACGTGATGGACGGCTACTTCGCTCAGGGCGCTCACCATCTCAACGTCAATGTCTTCGGTACGGAGAAGCTCATCGACGCGATGGAACACCCCGAAAAGCCCGAGTACGCGAACTTCACCATCCGCGTCTCCGGCTATGCCGTGAAGTTCATCGATTTGACGCGCGAGCAGCAGCTCGATGTGATTTCCCGCACCTGCCACAAGCGCATGTAATGACGCCCTAGGCGCTGAAGGGCCTTCTCCCTTCAGCGCTTCGAGCGGATGGCAGCTTTAAGCTCCCGATGAACGCATGCCGTTTCTTCGGGAGCATTTTTTTTGCAGCCCGACAAAGGCCGGCAATCTATAAAGCGAAGCTCTGCATTTCGGCCGGAGAGGACAGCTGGAACCGCCCCTTAAGTGACACTAGGCTGGCCCAATCCTCTGCCGCATTGAGGGCTCGCCCCAAGTCCTTTAGAAAGGAGCCATGCCGGCATTTAAGTGCCGCTTTGACATTCAACAGCTCTTTGGCCGGCGATGCGTCCCATCACAAGGCAGTTCGTGATGCCGGCGCCGCCGAGCCGGTCAAAACCAAAAATCCCTCCGACGACCTCTCCAGCGGCAAAAAGTCCCGGAATAACGCCCCCCGTTTGCGCACGCACCTGCGCCTGGGCATCCGTCAAAATGCCGTCCAAAGTGGTGTGCACATAGATCTGCTCCTCACCAAAATAAAAGGGCGGCTTTTCGATTCTTTGGGTGAAGAACTTTTTGCCGGTCAGCGGATCCAGCCCTGCATCAGCCGCCCGATTGTATTGGGCGAACGTTTGTTCGAGCACCGTCGGAGGGATCCTCATCGCTGCTGCCATCTCCCTGATGGAGCCGGCTTTTCTCACGATGCCGTTGATGAGCTTCAGACTCAGCGTTGCACCCTTATAAGACTGCGCATCGGTGATCACCCAGCAGCGCCGGGACTTCAATTTGAGGATGTGTTCAGAAATCGCATTCCAAGGCAGATTTTCATCGACGAAGCGTCGGCCGGCTTCATCCACGTACATGTCGCCGCCCGCATAGTCGATTAACCGACCGCCCCAAAAAGGCAGCAGCTGCAAGCCGAAACCTTCGGCAATAACGCCGCCGGCGCGCTGCGTCAGATCCAAACCATCGCCTTGTGCACCGTCCCAAGCGGTACCGTAAGGATCGGCACTCGTATGAATATCGGCAGTGAGCTGCGGCATGATCTTCATGCGGCGATCCACATTAGCAGTAAAGCCGCCGGACGCAATGATGACGGCAGGCGCTTGGAAATACTTGAGGCGAACTTCATTTTCTGAGCGGATGGTCACGCCGACCTTCCAGAATGATTCCTGCCGTTCAAGCGTTTCAACCTTCGCCGAGAGGATTGTTTTCCCGCCCAAACGCCGATAGCAGTCCATGACCGCCAGGACATAGCTCCGTCCGGCAGAATTGCCCGGCATTGCCCAGCTGCGCGGATGAAGTCCCGATCGGGCTTCAAAGGGGCGGCCGAAGGAGACGCCGAGCCCTTCAAGCCAGTCGAGCATAGCTGCGGACCCGCGGGCGATCTGCACCAAACGTTCCGGGTCTCCGCTGCCGCCGCCCACAGCGAGCGCATCGGCCACAAACTGTTCGACAGAGTCGCGCCAGCCATTTGAAAATGCGCCGGCTCTTTCCGGCGCCACCGCAGCAATAGAGCCGCTCGAATAAAGAGAGTGACCGCCGACAAGCGGTCCTTTTTCCAATATCAGCACGCGCCGGGCACCGGACTCCAGTGCGCTCGCGCCGGCTGTCAGACCGGCGAGCCCGGAACCGATCACGATGACCTGCTGCCTAGGCTCGAGCGCATCGGATGAATCTTCAAGAGCGGCTGCCAGAAGCGATGACGGCAAGGCCGAGGCGACTGCGCCCGCGGTGAGAAGCGTTCTGCGTGTCGTCATGGCACATCCTTGGGCTGCGGCGTCGGGAGATTCTCCAGCCACTGATAAGCCTCGAGAGAACTCTGAACGCCCAATTTGGCATAAGCATTGGCTTTATGCATCTTGACGGTTTCCGCACCGATGCCAAGCACTTCGGCAGCTTCCTTATTGGAAAGCCCTTTAGCCGCAAGCACAAAAACTTCACGCTCTCGAGGCGTCAGCGCATCGTAGGCCGTCTGATAGCTCTGAGCTTCGGCTGCCGCCTTCGCAGCCGCAAGTGACTTTTTGCAGGCACGCTCCACGGCAGCCGCCAGCACCATCGGATCCCCTCGTTTCTCAAGGAAATCCAGTGCACCATATTTCATGGTATGCACCGCCGTTGCAACATCGCCGTGCCCGGTCAAAAAAATCACCGGCAAGCGGCTTCCAGCCTCTACAAAGCGCCGCTGCAGATCAAGCCCAGTCATGCCGGGCATGCGGATATCCAGCACAGCGCACCCCGGACGCTGGAGGTCGTCATCCTGAAGGAACGCCGCCGGACTTTCCCAATCCTCCACCTGCCAGCCAAGCGCTGTGAGAAAGGCCTTTTGGCTTTCACGAAAGTCATTGTCATCGTCAACAAGACGCACCAAAGGCGCGGGCAAAATGCATTTCATGGAAAAAATCCTTTTAGAGCGGCAAATCCCGAGCATCGATCATAACGACAGCCGCAGCGCCTCCCGTTGGGCGAGCTTCAAAGAGAAGTGAAGCGCCATGCCGATCGGCTATGCCTCGACAGATAGAAAGACCGAGTCCCAAGCCGCCGAAGGTTGAAGGATCGGCTGAAACGCTGGCTGCTTTGCGATTAAGGCGCTCGAGTGAACCCGCGTCGAGCATGACGCCGGGATTCTCCACCCGTATCCGCCAGCGATTTGCGGCTTCCTGCGGTCTATCAAGCGTGAGACGAACTTCGGCAGGTTCATCGAGCGAATCCTTCATTGACTTCATCGCTGATGCACCATTACGCACCAGATTGAGAAAGAGAATTTCGAGTTCGAGCGGACGCCCTGTGGTCCAGGCTTCACGCACTGCAGAAGAAAAAACCACTTTTGTGCGTTCGGCGCTTCGCTCTTCCGCACGGAAAGCGCTTATCGCCCGCTCAATGATTGGCATGAGGTCACATGCCGCCAGCGGTTCGTCCTCTTTTTTCGCATATGCGCGCACGCTTGAGACGATGTCGGCGATGCGGTTCGCTTCATAGTCAATGCGCCTGAGAGCCTGCTCAAGTCCGGCATGCGCACTGGTTTCATCATCGCGGAAAACGCGCTGCGGACACTTCATGCGAATCACGGCCGCCCAGGTGCGCAAAGCGCCCACGGGCGCATTGATTTCATGAGCAATCATGCTCGACATCTGCTGCACAATCGAGCGGCGTTCAAAACCGGCGAGTTCCAATCGAGCGGCAGAAGCCTCTTCGGCCAGACGCTCACGTTCATTCATCGCCTTAGCGAGTTCCCGCGTGCGGCGCCGCACCAGCGCGTGCAGCCTCAGTTCATTCAATACGAGGAGCAGCAAAAATCCGGCTGCCGCCAGTACTTTGCCAAAGTGCCGTTCAATGAGCGCACGGGGACTCATATCCTTCAAATAAGCATAGGGACCGATTTCCAGGTCCTTCAAAAGCCCGTCGACATCCGCATGCGAAACGTTTGTGAGCCACTCATACCCGCTCGCATCTCTGAGCCCCAGGAGCGCCACAGTCATATCGCGTACCGCTGTTTCCGGAGCGGAAGAAAGCGACCATAAGCTCAAATCCGGATAGAGAGCCGTTGAGTGTGCACAGGCGAGGTCTCCGGTCTTGGCGTTAATAACCCGAATATCCTCCGCGCGCACCAGGCCGTGCATGCGCACGGCTTCAAGCAGGCAGGCGGGCAGAATCGCCGCATCGGTCGAGCCGTTGAGGAGTGCGGAAAGCACATCCGGATAAGCATTGTTGCGGTACCCGACAAACCCAAAAAAATGATCCGGTTCGAACCCCTGCTGCCGGAGTTCCCGTGCGGCTGCAAGCCAGCCGTCGATGGCCGTCGGGAGTCCCGCAAAGACCCTGCGGCCGCGCAAATCCGCAAGGGATTGAAAGCGGGAATCCGCACGGACAGCGAACACGGCTCCCACTGAACGCTCTGCGCTCTGGGCAAGATTCGTGCGCCGAGTGGCGATACGGGCAGCCTCGACTCCGGTCATGCCGGAAAAAGAAGCCGGCGCAAAAAGAAAGTCCGGACGCAGACGCTCAATCTGAGTCTTCGCCTCGGCGTCAGCGATCGTCACGGTCCTGACGAAATACTTCGGCAGTGCGCGCTGCAAGGCCGCCGCCGTCTGCCGAAGCATGAAAGCGTCGTAGGGATTGACCAATGTATCGAGTTCTGCAATCGTGATCACAGGGCGAAACTGCTGCGCCTGAGGATCTATGGCGAGGGACGCCGAAGAAACCGCAGCCGGCGTCTCTCCCTCCGGAGGACGTCCGACGGCCGGCTCCGCCCCAAATAAAGAAACGAATGAGCAGACGAAAGGAATCAGCAGCCGCAGCGAAATCGAAGCCATGAGTCCGGCAAAAAACAAGAATGTCAGCCCCTCCCCCGAACGGGGGTAGGCCCAGGAAAGGCACTGTAGCAAACTCCTTCTGCACATCCGGAGCAGAAATCGAATTTACCCAAAAGATTCTGCTTCGCCGTTGATTCCACTAACTATCAGAAAAAAAGAGCACCCTTATGCAGCGCCGTCATCTCCTCAGTTCCGCTTTCGCCGCCGCAGTCTCTGCCGCAGGCGTCACTCAGGCGAGCACCATTGATCAATTCGAAGGCAAGACGCGTCCGATCGATACGATGAATCGTGTCAAGGGCTGGCAGCCCGGCGCCGTCGAGCCCATCGAAATCAAGGGACGATCCATTGGCACAGGCCGCCCGAAGCTCATCGCGCCCACCACCGCCAAGACGCCGGACGATCTCGTTGCGACGGTGAAGCACTTTGCGGCAATGAAAGCGCTCGACATGATCGAAGTCCGCATCGACTATCTGGGCCGCCTTGCACCCAGACAATATGCCGACGTGACCCGCCGCGCCTATGAGGCCGCGGGCGACAAGATCGTGCTCGTGACGCTGCGCAACGGTACGGACGGCGGTCCCTTCATTGCCGAGGACGATTACTACGGAGAAGTCTACGAAGCGGTACTCACCGAAGGCCGTGCCGATATAGTCGATATTGAACTTTTCCGCGATGCCGCCATGGTGCGCCGGCTCGTCGACACCGCTCACAAGAAAGGCGTGAAGGTGATTATCAGCGACCATGAATTCAAATTCACTCCTGACGAAGGCGAACTGATCCGCCGCCTCCTGCTCGAGCAGGAAGCCGGCGCGGATATTTTGAAACTCGCCGTCATGGCCGCTTCGCCTGAAGACGCCCTCACCGTGATGAACGCGACGGCCAAAGTCCGCCACTACTACTCGAACCGTCCGATGCTCACGATGGCCATGGGCAAATGGGGCGTACTCACCCGCATTACGGGCGAAGGATTCGGCTCTGACCTCACGTTTGCGAGCGTCGGCGGCAAAGCGAGCGCCCCCGGTCAAATTCCTGCCGAGGACTGTCTCAATGTCCTTGAAGTGCTCCACAAGGCTATGAATCCTCAGTGATCTGTTCTGATCCGCCGTTTCCAACACTTCCGCCGCTTCCAGTCACGGCGGCGGATGCTTGAATTTCACTTTCTTCCAACTTCTCACCGCAGAGATTTCAATATGAAGAAGACTCTCCTCACGCTTTCCATTGCCGCGGTATTTGCCGTCGGCGCATCCGCCGCTGAATTTAAGGCGGGCACCTATACGGCCAAAGCGCCGGGCATCCACGGCGACGTAACAGTCACGGTCACTTTCACGAAGGATAAGATTGCCGACGTCAAGGTTACGCACTCCGAAACCCCGGGCATCGGCTCCAAGGCCGCTGAGCTGCTCCCGGGCCGCATCGTAGAGCGTCAATCCCCGCAGGTTGACGGCGTTACCGGCGCCACCATCACCTCAACGGCGATCCGCACGGCCGTAGCCGACACGGTGAAGCAGGCCGGCGCGGACCCTGCGGCGCTCGTTCCGCTCGCTGTTAAAAAGCAGGCGAAAAATGAAACCGTCGACACCGATGTCGTCGTCGTGGGCGGCGGCGGAGCCGGCATGTCCGCCACCATTCGCACACGCATGAACGGCCTCAACGTCGTTCTCGTCGAGAAAATGCCCTTCATCGGCGGCGCCGCTTCCATTTCGGGCGGCCAAGTGGTCGCGCAGGGCTCCAAGCTCCAGAAGGCCTTCGGCGTGACGGATGACTCGGTCGAATCGATGGTGAAGGACTTCCAAGCCAATGGCCACAACCTCAACGACCTCTCCAAGCTCACGCTCTACGCAAAGAACGTCGGTCCGACGATCGACTGGCTCCACGATCAGGTCGGCGTCAAGTTCATTCCGAACGACCTCCCGTTCCTCGCCGAATACTCCCATCGCCGCGCCCTTGAATTCCAGGGCGGCGCGGGTACGATGGCGCATCATCTGCGCGAAGTCATCGGCTCCAACGGTGCGAAGGTTCTCTTCAACACCCGTGTTGAAAAACTGATCGTCGAGGACGGCAAGGTGACGGGCGTTGAAGCCGTTGACGGCAACACCGGCACCAAATACACGATCCGCGCAAAGAAGACGCTGCTTACCACCGGCGGCTACGGCAACAATAAGAACCTTCTCACGGATACCTATAAGAACACGCTCTATTACGGCCCCGTCTCCTCAACGGGCGACGGTCTGCAGATGGCCCAGAAGCTTGGCGTGAAAACCCAGCTCCTCGAATACGGCAAGCGCTATCCGAACGGCATTGAAGTTGCGCCGGGCAAGGCCAAGTCCACCATCTACGCCAATGTCGGCGCGTTCGATCAGGCCGGCATCCTCGTGAGCCGCGACGGTCTGCGCTTTGTCAACGAAAAGGCGTCGAACCGTCACATTCTCGACCCGATGCTGCAGCAAAAGGGTGGCATGGCTTATGTCTTCATGGATCAAAAGTCTTGGGAAGGCTTCTATAAGCGTCTCCCGGAAACGGGTGTTTCGCACGAAGATGCTGACAAGTACCTTGCCGCCAACGGCAAGTCGGCTCCGATCTTTGTGAAGGGCGCGACGCTTGAAGAAGCGGCCAAGCTTGCCGGCATCAACGCTGAAAATCTCAAGGCAACGGTCGCCAAGTACAACAGCTTTGTGAAAGCACAAAAAGATGCTGACTTTGGCCGTCCTGTCCAGTACATGAAGGCTGAAATTGCCGCCCAAGGCCCGTACTACATCGTCGAACAGAAGCCCCGCTTCGCCACTACTATGGGCGGCGTCTGCACGGATGATCACCTCAATCTCATCCAGAGCAACGGCAAAGTCATCCCCAACCTCTACGGCGCGGGTGAACTTGTGGGCGGCGTGATGGGCGACGATTCGCCTGCCGGCGCCAACGTCGGCTGGGCACTCACTTCCGGACGCGTTGCTGCCGATGCCATCGCAGAGGCCATCAAAGCGGGCAAGTAAGCCTCTCCCCTTATTGCCGACGAGCGCAATCTCCCTAAAAACGAGTGTTTAGCGAACACTCGTCAGGGCGCTTTGCCGGCATAAGCACCTGGAGCAGCGTGACGCCGTCACGCTGCTTTTTTTATCTGCATTTGCCTTTGCGGCCGTGAGAGCGATCGGCAAAAGCGGTATCAGGCAGAAATCAGATGCAATTGCAAGCTGTTCGAAAATATCGTTTGCGCTACGCTTCATTTCACCATGAAGCATTCCCATATCTCACACTCTCAGCCCCAAGGCGGCCTCTCTCGCCGGCGGTTCCTCTATGCCGCGGCGGCGGGCAGCGCACTTCTGAGCGCCGGCGCGCTCACGGCATGCGCCTCTAAACCGAATGTACCCGAGCCGCTCATACAGCCTCTCGGGCAAACGACTTTTGCGGCCTATGCTGCCGACACGCGCGCCTGGATCGAATCGCGCCGACGCTGGGCAACGGACGATCATGCGCTTGAACTTGAAGCCAATTGCCCTGCTGAGACACGTCCGCCCTCGGGCACGCCGATTCTGGGCGGCATTCTCTGCATTCACGGGTTAGGCGATTCGCCGTGGTCCTTTGTTGACCAAGCGAAGAACCTTTCGGCTGCCGGATGGCTGGTGCGCACAGTGCTCCTTCCCGGCTGCGGAACCATGCCCGAAGATATGGCAGCTCCGACGGCTGACGACTGGCGGCGCGTAGTGAATGAACAGGCTGCCGTGCTGCGGCGGGATCTCAATCAGCTGGAACCGGGCACCGACGGGAAGCCGCGTCCGATGTGGCTGGGGGGCTTCTCCACCGGCTGCAATCTGGCGCTCGAGGCCGCGCTTGCCGGCCGAGCGGATGCCGACGGGCTGCTGCTCTTTTCGCCCGCCTTTGTCGTGCGCACGCATCTCACCTTCCTCGCGCCGCTCTTAAAGCCCTTCATCACGTGGCTCAGGGAACCTCAGGAATCCCTGATGGGCGGTCAGACGGCCTTTCGCTACACGATGGTCCCGGTGCCGGGACTCGCGGCCTTCGTCGATACCATGCGCGGCGTCGATGATGCGCTCAAGGCGAAGCCCTTTGCCAAGCCTGCTGTGGTGATGCTCTCCGAGCACGACTCCATTCTCGACGCCCAATCGCTCATTGAATGGATTCCGCAGCGCTTTACCTCCGCGCAGTCCCGCTTCATCTGGTACGGCTCCCGCGAAGGACTGGGCAAAGTTGCCAAAGATCCGCGGATTATTGTGCATCCCGATGAAATTCCGTCCGAGCGCATTTGGAGCTTCTCGCACATGGCGATGAGCTTCTCCCCCGACAATCCGGAATACGGCCGGCATGGCCGCTCGCATATCTGTACGCCCGAAGGCGAAAAACCCTCCTACGCAGCCTGCCGCCGGGGCGAGGTCGACTATGGCGCCTGGGGCGACAAGCGCCGCGGCAGGATCCGTGCTCGTCTGACCTTCAATCCGTATTTTGATGAGCAGCAGCGCGTGATTCAGTCCGTCATGGAAAGATCCGCGTGAGCGCCGCCTTCAAGTGCGGATCTTCCAGCCTTTAACGAGGAGCACCACGGCCGCCGCCGTGACGGCCAAAGCCGTTGCCGCAACGATGAGGAGGCTCAGCGTCGTGTTGGTGTCGCCGCTGCCGAAAAATCCCTGCCGAAAGCCGTCTACCAAGTAGTAAAAGGGATTGAGGCGGCTCGCGGCCTGCCAGAAGGGCGGGAGCGAATCCACGGAATAAAAGACGCCCGAAAGGAAGGTGAGCGGCATGATGACGAAATTCATCACCGCTCCCATCTGATCGTATTTTTCGGCCCAAAGCGCCGTGATGAGCCCCAATGCCGCCATGATGGCCGCACCGAAGAAGCCGAAAGCGATGAGGAGCCCCGGTTCCCGCACCGGGGGCGATGCCCACCAGGAGCAGAGCAGATAGAGCCCGGCGCCAGCGAGCGCTGAGCGCACGAAGCTCGCGCCGATATAGGCAGCGGCTACCTGCGGTCCCGGGATGGCCGGCAGAAGAATAAAGACGAGGTTCCCTGAAATCTTCGACTGAATGAGTGAGCTCGCCGTGTTGGAAAACGCATTCTGCAGCACCGTCATCATGATGAGACCCGGAATGATGAAGGCCGTATAGGACACGCCCTCATAAACGGGCAGGTGCTTGGAGAGCGCTTCGCCGAAGACAAAGAGATAGAGCCCGCCCGTAAGGACAGGGGCCAGCACGGTGTGCATCCACACCTTGAGGAAGCGGATCACTTCCTTTTTAAAGAGCGTCCAGAAAGGAACCCACATCAGGCTTCACCTCCCGTAACAGCGAGGAAGACGTCCTCCAGATCGGGCTGTCCTACCGTCAGATTTTCAATCTCCGCACCGGCCGCCTTCAGGCTTTCGAGCTTTCGCAATGCATCGTCGGCGTCTTCAATGCGCAGCGTCACATCATTGCCGTGACGGCGCATGAGGTCGCGCGCCGCTTCGGGCGGCAGGTCCCCCTTTACCAGCCGGCAGCGGAGCACTCGGCCTTCAAAGCGCGACAAAAGCGCTTCCGTGCGGTCTAGCGCTGCAACCTCGCCCTTCTTCATGATGGCGATGCGGCTGCAAAGCGCTTGCGCCTCTTCGAGGTAGTGCGTTGTGAGAATCACCGTCCGCCCCTCGCGATGCAGCCGTCCGATGAAGTCCCAGAGGTGTTCGCGAAGCTCAACGTCGACGCCAGCGGTCGGCTCATCGAGCACGATCACCGGCGGCTTATGAACGAGCGCCTGGGCAACGAGCACACGGCGCTTCATACCGCCCGAGAGCGCACGCATGGAAGCGTCCGCTTTGTCGGTCAAACCTAGATTAGCGAGAATTTCATCAATCCAGTCGTCATTTCGGAGAATGCCCCAGTAGCCCGACTGAAAGCGCAGCGTTTCACGCACCGTCAGAAACGGGTCGAAAGTGATTTCCTGCGGCACGATGCCGAGAAAGAGCGATGCAGCTCGTCGATCCGTACGGGTATCCATGCCGCGAACGAGAATGCGCCCGCCCGTCGGCGTGGTCAGTCCGCCGAGGCAGGAAATCAGCGTTGTTTTGCCGGCGCCGTTGGGGCCGAGCAGACCGAAGAATTCGCCTTCTTCAACGTCAAAACTCACGCCCTTCAAGGCAAGCGTGCCCGAGGCGTAGCGTTTTTCGAGGGAGTCGATGCGAACGGCAGGCTGTGCCGAGGCCATTACCAATTCACTCCGAAGATGGTGCGGAAGCGCTCGACGCCGCGCTCGAGATCCATGCGGTCCGGGTGCGTTTCGCTCGCCAGACGGCGCGCTTCGCGCTCGGGCGTCACCTTGCCGCCCATCATCGCGGTCATTCGTTCGAAGAGCGCCGGGGCAATACGGCCGCGGCAGAGATAAGTGCCTGCGAGGGTATTGTTTTTGCCCGCGGCTGCCAAACTCTCCGACGTACGCTTCATCCAGTCGAGCGCTTCGGGCGTTTCAGCATTGCCGCCCATGGTGGCGAAGCACCCGATCGTCTTGCCTTCGAGCTTTTTCGCTGCCGCCTGAATGTCTTCAGGCGCCATGCCGCGGTCACACCAGAAACCGAGCAGAATCGGATTAAAGCCCGACAGGTCTTCGGGCAGCGCTTCAGGCTTGACCAGGACGGCGCCAGGCATCGCGTCGCAGATGGCGTGACCGAGAATCATGGTGTTGCCCGTACGGGAGCTGATGACGACAAGAGGCTTGGCGGCGGCAGCAGTCATGGGGAATCTCCTCGAAAATGGTAGTGAACGCAGGACCGTTGAAATGCAGTCCGTCTGCGCAGTCAGAATAAAGCGATTCGCCGCAGCGTGTTCGAAGCATGCTTGCGGCGTAAATAAGGCTCCCGTCCCAAGCACAATTGAGCCAGAATGACGGCGAGCCGTTTGCTCACGATCCCAACGAGCCGCTTTTCTAACGCATCTCCCTTCATACGAGCTTAATGCGCAGCCTCCGAGATCGTTGGGGGAAGCGATCTTCGGAGGCAGAGCGGTTTGAGACGAGCTGAAGCGGATCGATCAGGCCGAGAACTTGGCTCGGGCGGCAATGAACTTTTCCTTCACGGATTCGACGAGCTGATGATTTTCTCGACCAACGAAAACCGAGAAGGCCGTTTTGCCTTCCTTGGTAAAGAACTGCACGGCAAGAGACTCGCGTCCCATGAAGGGGAAGGTCGTGAAAGCCACGGCCGAGAACGAGTCATACTTCATGTGGCCGCCGATTGTCGCCGACTTGGCGAGGATGTTGTAGTAGCCCTGAGCAATCTTTCCCTCATGGAGCTGCCCCTGAATTTCAAAGATGCTGCCTTCATGCTGAATGAAAAGCGTGATCTTTTCCCAGGAAGCGAGTTCCGCCCAAATTTCGGTGAAGCGCTCTGTGATGTCGCCCTTGACGAAGGTGCAGTTGGCTTCCGGCAGCAGTTCGGCAGCCTCATGATCCGTTACGCCGAGTCGGCCGGCGATAGAGCTCACCGTCACCGGATAGGGCGCAGCCAGCATTTCCTCGATGATCTTGGCTTGTTCGGCCGTAGGCTTCTTGCAGCAGCAGTTGGTCATGGCGTTGTTTCCTTTGTGAAGTGAAAAAAAGGTTGTGCAAAGTCTGAAAAAATCATTGGGCAGCTTCAGCCGGCTGCAGATCCTTCATGTCGAGCGCAGTTCCGCAGGCCTGCAGAAGCTCCAGATCGTGGGTGATCAGGAAAACCGCTCGGCCTCGGGCAGCCTCGGCCTTAAGCAGCTTGGAAATGGAGGCCATATTGGCGCCGTCGAGCCCTGACGTCGGTTCGTCCAGAATCAGAATTTGCGGATTCTTGGCAAGCGCACAAGCAATGACTACGCGCTGCTTCTCGCCGCCCGAGAGACTCTGCGGATGGCGTTCCGCGAGCGGAGCCAGACGCAGCGTCGTGAGGAGCTCCGTGACCCACGCTTCTTCTTCAGCGGTGAGTTTCGGCGTCTTCAGACGCTGCCAGAAAGCCGCGTGCTTTTTCGCTGCGGACTTGGCTGCAATCATCGAAGCCTCAACCTCTTCGCGCACGGTGCGCATCTGAAGCTGATGGTCGGCATTTTGGAGCACCAGCCCCGAATGCGGCATGAGGCCGTCGCGGTCAACGGGCCGGCCCTCAATCGAGAAGACGCCTTGGGCTTCATTGAGCCCGGTCAAGATGCGCGCCAGCGTTGTTTTGCCCGTTCCGTTTGCACCGATCAGCGCCGTAATCCCTGCGGGAACCGAAAAACTCACGTTGCTGAAGATGGGCTTTTGAGCGCCTTTATACGTAAAGGAGACGTGTTCGGCCGCAAAAAAGCCCGCCGGCACGGTCCCGTCTCCCAGTGCCGTCGGAATGCGCGGCAGGGTCGGGCGTAGATCCTCCACCTCGGCTTGGCGAAGCCCGTAAAGACGGCGCACATTCTCATCGTCAAAAATAGAGAACGGGCCCCGAACCGCCACCGCTCCGGCCTGCATGACGAGGACCTCATCAACCAAGCCTTTAAGCCAGTAAAGACGATGGTCGACCACGAGAATGGCTGCGCCCTCGGCTTTGAGTTCCCCGAGGATGCCGGCAAGCGACACTGTGGCTTCAGGATCCAGATTGGCGCTCGGCTCATCGAGAATGAGCGCTTTGGGGCCGAGCGCGAGAATCGAGGCGAGTCCGACCTTCTGCTTTTGCCCTTCAGAGAGCTCGTGAATGTCCTGCGCGAGAAGATGTTCAATCCCCATGCGCTTGGCAGCACGGTCTACGCGGGGACCGATTTCTTCAAACGGTACGCCGCGGCTTTTGAGCGCGAAGGAGATCTCATCGCCCACATTGAGCGCGAAGAACTGCTCTTCGGGATCCTGGAAAAGCGTACCGATATGTTCAGAGAGCACCGCTACGGGCGTATCTTGAGTGGGATTGCCGTCGACCAATACTTCGCCCGACAGGGTGCCGCCGTAGATCTGCGGACACAGGCCGTTCACCAGCCGCATGACCGTCGTCTTGCCGCAGCCCGAGGCGCCGGTAACAAGCTTAAGCTCGCCCGCATCAACCGTGAGATCAAGACATCGAACCGCATCCGGCGAGTCTGGTTCGGCACCGCTGTAGCGGTAGGAAACTTTCTTCAGTTCAATCGCGTGCATGGGCTTAATCAAGGCATGACAGCGCCGGGCGTCATAAAGAGCTCGCGCAGGAAGATTTCAGCGAGAAGCGCCAGAACGACGCAGACACCCATCGCTATAAAGATGTTTCGATCGAGTTGGGAGAGCGGAGGCGCCTTTGGAAGCACCGTGCGGTGCGCCGTGCCGATGCCCTTCAATTCCGCTGCAATACCCAGCGTTTCAGAGGATTTGAGTGCGCGAAAGAGGATCGGCGTGAACAGCAGGCGAGCCGACAGGATTGGGTGCGTCGTAATCATCACTGGGCCCATCGGCCAGCCGCGGATACGAAGCGTCTCCCAGACCTGACGAATATCGTTTGTGAAGGTCGGTATGAAGCGAAGCATGACTACTGCCGGCAAAAAGACAACAAAGGGCAGATGCAAACGCTCCAGTGTTCCCAGCAAGTCCTCAACACGCGTCGTGAGTGCGAGCACCATCACCACATTCATCATGGAGACGCCTCGCAGAAACGGAACGAAGAGCGCTTGGGCGGAGAGACCACCCAGCTTCGGCGCCCAGAGCGAAATAAGCCACCCGAACCCGGCTGACACCGCCATCATCACGGCCATAAGAATGTAGAGCAGCGTCACGAGCTTCGGGCGCTTAAGCATCAGCACGTAGACAAGCGTGAAAAGAAAGAGCACCATCTGACTTATGACGCCGGAACAAGCCACAACAAGTACGGCGGTGACCAGCATGACCGAGAGCTTTGTTTTGGCGTCAAGCCCCCGCAGCATTGAGCTCTCGTCTTTAACGAACAAAACCCGCATGGCGGAGCTCCCCTACAGTTTTCCATCCAAACCAGAGACCAATTACAGAGCCCGCATAACCGAGCAGCACGATCGGGATGATGATCGTCATCAGTGCCGGGGTCTCTCGCAGGAAGAGATAGGACACCCCGAGCGAAAGCATCTTGCTCACGAAGTCGTAGACTCCGACCGCCACCCAAGGCGCCCAGGGCTTATGAACGCCGCCCGAAAGCACGACGAAAAGTTCACCCAGAAGAGCGCCGGTCAAGGCTGCCGGGAGAAGCGTCAGACTTCCGCCCAAAAGCAGGACGCTTACGAGCATGCTCACAACGGTAAAGAGCGTGAGCGTCCAAAGCTTCGGAACCTTGGTGAGCAGCACGATCATGAGGGTCGTATAGACCAAATTCTTTCCCAGGAGCGAAATGGGATTCATCCCGCCGCCCGCGAGTGCAATCAAGAGACTCGAGAGTTTGGCGGCAGCGGCAAAGACACCGATGAGCACGAGCTCTCTCGGTTCCCAACGCCTTTTAATCCATTGAGGCTTGGTCGTTGTCATCGCAGTGACGGCTCCTGGAATAAAAAAATGACTTGCTGAAGTCGACCGGCGCCCTGCACCTCTTAGGACGAGATACAGGGCGCTGCTACTTGCTTTTTTCAGCTCAAAAGAATGAAGTTAGAACTTCGCATTGAGCTTAATGGCGAGATAACGGCCCGGTTCGTAGATCGCGGTCTGTTCGCGATAGGCCTTGTCAAAGATGTTGTAGAAACCCGCATCGAGCGAATATTGCTTTTGTTCGCCAAACGAAACGCCCCCTGTCAAGTTCAACGTCGTATATCCAGCAAGGGAATAGTTGTTGGACGAATCAGCAGATGCGTATTTTGTTTTCGTGAGCGAGCGTGCATAGACATCTGCGCGCAAACCCAGACCATCATGCTCTCCCGTCCAGCGCATGCCATATCGAGCCATCAACTCGGGCGTCGCCGTGTCATAGGTTTTAAAGCCTGTACCGTTATCGTACTGACGACGCATCCAAGTGAGGACTGTATAGGGTTCAAAACCAGTTTCCGCGATGCGATAGGCAAGGCTCAGCTCAGCACCAAACGTTTTAGCCTTTGCCACATTGTCATACTGATAGGAGCGACTCGACGCTTTGAAAACAGTGGCAATATAGTCATCCGTATCAGAATAGAAAATTGCGGCATCTGCCGTCAAAGCCTTCGAAAGCCAGCGGGCACCGATTTCAAAATTGTCAGAGGTTTCCGGCTTAAGGTCAGGATTTGCCTTTGTGGTAGACATCGCCTGACCCATCGAAGTATCGATGTAAAGTTCCTGCAGAATAGGACTGCGAAAATCCTGAGCATAAGTTGCACGAACGCTCAAATTATCCGTGGTTCGCCAGAGAATGCCCGCATTGAAAACTGCTTTTCCATCGGACGAATCATTACTTGTTTTAGTGTGCGTATTGTTATTGACGATATCCATATCAGTCTTAACCCACGTGTAGCGCACACCGTAGTTAAGAGATATGTCGTGAGGAAGATACGTCTCCATGCTCATGAACAAGGCATTGAGCATTTGGTAGCCGTCGTAAGACCTGTTTGTCTTCATCATCGGCATGACATTGGTGCCTTCATTCCAACTACGAGCATCCAGCTTGTCGTAATTGAACTCATAGCCCGCAATGAGGAAATTGCTTTCACCCAACTGCCAATCGCTTTGAACAGAGAAACCGTATTGGTCAATATCGTTGTCGGCATTAGGTTTCAACGTAAAACGATTGCCTGCGAAGACCCCCATTTGCTGAAGTGCTCTAGGGTCAAAACCCATCTGAGTAAACGCATCTACCTCCTGCTGAGTCCAAACACCGCCTACCGTATTAATCATCTGTTTTTTAGATTTCTGATAGAAAGCGTCCGTCCGTACTCGTACCAGAACATCACTGATATTTTTGACTTCACCGAATATGGCAGCCTTAGTACGCTTCCACTCCGGAACATCCACGGCAAAGTACTCATCTCCGTAGTTGCCTGAGCCAAATTCCAAATCGTAGTAATCCAAATTCAAACCAACCGTCGCATCAGGGGTGATGTCATAAGAAAGGAACCCCGAGGCTGAACGAGCTGTGAAATAGGTATTGGGCATTTCCCCCATCGGGGTTTCTAGATTGTCATTGTCCTCAACCGCAGCAGAGAGGCGGTATTTCCAACCATTCACCGAACCATAAACAGCGGCGGCAGCATTTGTACCGGAAGCAGATGTATTCATACCGCCCGACACTTCTCCCTGCAAAGGCTTCGTCCCCCCTTTCTTTGTGATGATGTTGATTGCGCCACCAATGGCATCAGAACCATACAGCACAGATGCCGGCCCCTTGATGACTTCAATGCGTTCGATCATTGCCGGATCAATCAGCATCGGAGCGCCAGACATTGATTTCTGTTCGGAAACCTTCTGCCCATCAATCATGACAAGCGTGCGGAATGCATTTTCACCGCGAATCTTGATGCGCTTCATACCCTGACCGCCGTCGTTATTGATCTGGATGCCAGGGAGAAGTTCAAGCAGTTCGCCCACGTTACGAGCGTTGCTTTGCTCGATCTGTTCACGCGTCACGACGGAAACGCTCATTGGCGTTTCCATCAAGTCCTGCTCGAAACGGCCAGCGGTAACCGTTGTGGTTTCGAGCGTCTGATATTCATCAGCAATCGCCGCACCGAAAAAAGTAAGTGCAGCAACAACAGCGGCAGAAAGAAGGTTGTGGGTATAAGTTTTCATGGATAAGTCCACTAAGTTCTTCTTGGTCCTAGAAAGAAACTGGAGGGATTCGCTGTGGGAAATAGTGCTTTTTATTGTTTTGGATAAAACTTCAGCGAACGCCAAGTTCGCGAAGTCCGTCCTCACCGAGGACTCGTTCGATCACATCTTTGGGTGCCTGAGCGACCATCTGAGTAATCATTTCTTTGGGCATTTTTTGGCCATTTCAATGATCATGTCGCGAGGCATGCCTTCGAGCATCTTTAAGATGCCCGACGGCATCTGCCCATGCGCGTGGCGGCCCGCACTCGCCATCTTCATCATCGAATCGGGAGCACCCATGTCCATCTTTTGCTCGCTCTCGGGTTCGGGCAGCTGATGGGACAAAAAGTCCATCAGGAGCTGAGCGAGGGTGACGTGCCAATACTGACCGGCAACCGTCTGGTAATACCAATCGCCGCGTTTGACGAGAAGGCCGGCCTCACACCACTGTGAGAGCACAACCTTGGCAAGGTCTTCAAGCGGAAGTCCGCCGAACTGTCGGCCGATGGCCTTGAGATTGATGGCGCCCGACTCCATTTCAGAGGAAATCGTGCGCAGCAGGTGCCAGTTGTGTGTCGGCGCCATCGCAAAGGCGACGGGCTTTCTGCCTTCGCCGAGCAGCCGGTAATAGTCGGCGAGCTTACGTTCCATCATGTAGGAATAGCCCGCCAGACGTCCGCCCGCTCCGCAGCCAAAGGCCAGGCAGTCGCAGGCGCTCTTACCCCAGGCGTTGTAGATATTGCGTTCACGAATCGTTCGGCCCCAATGGTTGTTGGAGAGCCGGCGCCAGTTCTGGCTTGTGAAATACTCAACGCTTTTGGCGAAGAAATCCGCCTTTTCGTCAGAGGTTGCCGCACGCGGAAGCTTCCCGTTGGCGATGTAGCGGGCGAGCGGGGACTTCTCAAAAACGTTGAGCTGATAGCAGTCCACCCCGTCGAGATGCAGTGAAGCGGCTGTCTTCAGGTCGTCTTCCCAGACCTCCATCGTCTGCCCGGGGAAGCCGTAGATCATGTCGCAGACCACGGACGCATTGTTGTAGGAGCAGAGCTTGTCGAGACGGCGGATGATCGTGTCGCGATCATCAACGCGCATCACCGATTGCCGAATTTGCGTGTTGAAAGTCTGCACACCCAGTGAAAAGCGGTTGACGCCGGACTCGATCGCCGCATCCATTTTGGCGTCACTGAAATTGTGAATTCGCCCTTCGAGCGTAATTTCGCAGTCGTTTGCGAGCGGCAGATATTTCTTCACTGCTCCCATCACCAGACGGATATCGTCGGGTGAAAAAGCCGTCGGCGTGCCGCCGCCGAAATAAAGCGCATTAATGGGCGCAGCATTCTGTGCCGCACGGTCGCTCCAAAGCTCAAGCTCCTTCACGAGCTGCTTGGCATATTCCGTCGTTGCCTCTTCTTTCCAGGGGTTCTGATAGAACATGCAGTAAAGGCACCGCGTCTCGCAAAACGGCACATGAATATAGGCGAGGGACCGCCCCGAGCGAGGTGTGTCGTAATGGCTGTCAATGGCTTTTTCAGCCTCTTCTCCAATCAGCGGCCGACCGCCGGGCCCCGAATGCACAGCCGCTTTGGCAATAAAGGCCTTGTGCAGCGGATCAGACGCATCAGCAAAATAGGCTTCAACGCCTTTAGTTTGGAGCGCTTCATTCATCGCGCGAGCACCCGACTCAAAGGTTGGGGCAGCGGGCTTAGGTGCGGGGCTTTCAGACAAAATGCGGCCTCTTATGGAGAACTGTCCGTATGTATAACACGAACAATAATGAGAAGGATTCGCATTATATAGGAATATTCCTTAAATACTATCCTTTAGCAAGTTTTCATCGTCATACCTCATAACGATCATTTTATATTGATATTCCTAGTTTTTTAGAACAAAAAATATCTCTTTAGGGATAACGAAGCCTCCCATCCTGAAAGCCCTAAGATGGTGCTTGTCATGGCGACTCTTCAGCCGAACGACTTGAGCCTGACAGCTGCGAAGCGCACCTAGGCAAGCTAAAAAGAGACCCAGACCGTTCAAGCAAAATCAAACGATCCGGGTCCGGCTCTGAAGGAATAATGAATCAAGAGAGCGCCGCAGCCCGTTCTGCGCTCTCCCACACATCGGCAGGAATGATTTGAGCAGCGGCTTCGAAGCGGCGGCCGCCCAGCAGTCGGTGCGGCAGCTCAAGCAGTTCTGCGGCATCAATTCTGAGCGCCATACGAGCCGCAAGCGCCTGATGCCAGTAAAGTCCTGCATCGGTAAGACGAATCCAAGTACCAAGAGCACCAGTACGGCGAAGGAGCCCGGCAGCAGTCCAGTTATCAAAGAGCGGCTCGAGCGACTCTGTGATGCGCAGACCGCTCGCATGTTCAATGCGTTCGAGCGAAAAACGCCCGAGGAGTGCCCCCTGAGCTAAGAGCGCCGCTGCGCGCCAGCCTGATTTTGGCTCCGCGACGGACGATACGGGACGCCGCCCCATCCAAACTGCCGAGAGCCATTCACCCAATTCGGGCTCAATCAAAAGCTCACGGCCAAAGAGTCTTCCGTGTGCGCCGCATCCGAAGGCAAATTTGTCCGCATCACCGGCAGCGAGCACATCAAAGGTTGTTCGATCGTGCTCAGAGCGGCTCCAAGCCAGCGCTGTCCGCCGCTCCCAGCCGTTGTCGGCGAGCACTTCAAAAGCACGTTCATGCATTCGAGCCATTAGGGCCGGATCCGCCGCTCGAAACGTTTTGGCCACCTCACCCAACATGTCTGTTTCTCCGGCAGCCCGAATCATGAGGCCGTCAAGCGGCAGCTGGCATGCCCGCTCAAGATCTGCGGTCCATACTTCAAGCGACTGCCCTGGCAGACCGAAATTCAGTTCGACGGCAACCGCACTTTCGTTATATTCAGTCAGACGCTTGAGGAGCTTTTCGGCAGCCCCACCGGCATCAAGCCGGCCAGCGGCCTGGCGCACTTCCGTCGAGAAACTTCTTACCGGAAGGACGAACCGCGTGACGCCGCCCGCAAGCGCAGCCTCAATCTTTTCTTCGGAGAATCCGTGCACACGTGCCTGAAGCTCGATGCTGCAGTCGTTGGAAAGCGGCAGATATTGACGGGCTTTGGCCAGCACATGGAGGATGTCGACAGGTTCCAAAGCGCTCGGCGTTCCGCCGCCAAAGCGTAGCGCCTGAATCGGCGCTCCCGCCTGGGCATGGGTATCCGCCCACGCAGCCATTTCACGAACCAGTGCGTCGGCCCAGCGACGGCTTTCGAGCTCCTTATAAGCATGCTGCCAGCAGCCGCATCCGTCGCATTTGGACTCGCAAAACGGCGCATGAACCTCAGCGACGGCCGCCCCTGTGCGCGTGCGGTCTAAAAGATCTTCGACGATTTCACGACAGGCTTCGCCGGAGAATTCTTCAGCCGCCGCCGGGAGCGCAGGCGCAGTGTCAAGCGCGAATGCAGACGTTCTCGGATCCGCCGACGGCACCGCACGCCAATCGAAGGCGCCCGAAGCATGCGTACGGCCAACCGGCTGCGCCAACGGATGCACTGTGCCTTCGCTCATGACGGTCTCCTCAAAACATTTAAATGTTAATGAGAATTATTCTCTATTCGTCGCTAATGCGCAAACAATTCCGTTCGATCTGAAGAAAACACACACAAAATACCTGTTGCTGCGCAATGCGCCTGCGGAAACCTCCCAAGCGCCAGAAACACAAAACCGGCCCATTCGTGAGAACGGCCGGCCTTGCTTTGCCTTGATGTCGTCAGCCCTGCTTAGACCTTATCCGACGGTACCTTGGGTTGCTCTTTCGTTGGTTCCTTGGCTGCGTCCGGCGTTTCAGGGGAGGTTTCGTTTTTACTCTGCTGCGGGACACGATCGCTCGGCCAAAGCTTTGTGGTATCGAAGTGAGCGTCAGGCGACGGCTCAACCTTCTTTCCCGTTGCCGAAGCGAGTGCCTCGCTCAAACGGGCAATTTCACACTGCTGGGCTTCAACAACACGCACAAGCTCAAGAATAGAGGTGGCATACGGGTCGCGCATGCCGGGTTCGAGACCGTATGCGTGGAAAGCGGCGGCTGCCGCGTGAACGCCGCGCTCGCGCTCCGGCTGGCTGCAAGGCTCTGGGGCTTTAGCCGGCGTCTTTTTAGAAACCGCGATGCGTCCCGGGACACCTACCACCGTTGCGCCGGCCGGAACCGGCTTCACAACGACCGCATTGGAACCGATCTGGGCGCCGGCTCCCACCGTGAACGAGCCGAGCACCTTGGCGCCGGCACCGACCACCACGCCGTTTTCCAGCGTCGGATGACGCTTGGCGCCGGCCGTCAGATTCGTTCCGCCCAAGGTCACGCCCTGATAAATCGTGCAGTCGTCGCCCACTTCCGCGGTTTCCCCGATCACGACGCCCATCGCATGGTCAAAGAAAACCCGGCGGCCAATCTTGGCTTTAGGATGGATTTCAATCCCGGTGAGAAAGCGGCCCACCTGAGAGACCCAGCGGGCAAATGCCGTCCAGCCCTGAATCGCGCACCAATGCGCAAAACGATGAATCATCACCGCATGAAATCCCGGATAAGCAAAGATGATTTCCGCTGCACCGTGAGCGGCCGGATCCTTTTCTCGAATGGTGGCGATGAGTTCGCGAGCTTCTTTAAACATGGGGATTTGAAACCAAGTGAATAGCTTAAGAGTCCTGATGGGACAGCGGATATCGAAGACTTACTGTTCTTCGGGCGGCATCGGCGAATTTTTGGGGTCGTTCTGCGTCTGCTCGCGCATCGCCGCCTTGCCTCGCGTCTTGGTGCCGATGCGGTCCCGCTTCGGACAAATCACCGCTGCGCAGACGCCGCGCAGCAGATCGAGTTCGTTTTTAGTGAGCCCGGCGCGGCCGAACAGCCGGCGAGAGACTTCCATAAAGTGACGCGGTTTCTTGGGATCATGCGCTCCGCAGGCAGCCATCGCCCTCTCCCAATGATCAAAAAAGCCCTCTATCGCCTCGAGCGGCGCAGGTTCTTCATGCGCAAAGCGTCCCTGCCAATCGTAAAGCGCACCGGCATCTCCGCGAGCGTCGAGGAGTGCGAGCTGCATCTCATAAGCAGCGATCTGCACCGCTTGTGAAAGGTTAAGGCTTGGACTGACCGGATCAGCCGGAATCGCTGCGCAACCCTGACAAAGGCAGACTTCCTCGTTGGTGAGACCGCTTCTTTCCGTGCCGAAAACGAAAGCAATGCTGCCTTCGAGCGCCGAAAGACGAGAAGCCGTTTCGGACGCCGCCTGACGCATCGGTGTGAGCGGCGCGCCGAATTCACGGTCGTAGCCCGTCATCGCCCAAGCATACGTAACGCCTTCGAGGGCTTGAGCTAAAGTCGCATAGGACTTTGAAGCCTCGAGCACATCCGCCGAACTCGTTGCATAAGCTAGTGCTTCTTCATGCGTCCGATAGTCAGCCTCACGAGGCGCTACAACGCGCAGATCGCGAAATCCCATCGTTTTGATGGCTCGCGCAGCCGAGCCGATATTGCCCGGATGAGCAGGTTCGCAGAGGATGAAACACACGCGGCGGGCGAGTTCGGGAACGGACTGCATTGAAAGACGAAAAAGCGGATGAGTAGAAACACTAAAGATTGCCATTCTACTCGGCGCATCGCCCTCAGCGTCAGCCGCATATCAAGAAGATTGCCGACTGCGTATCAGGCCTTGGCCAGAAGTACTGTCGCGAGCGCCATCATGCCTTCTTCTCGGCCGACCGCATCCATCTTTTCGTTTGTCTTCGCTTTAATGCTGACTTGAGCTGGTGAAACGCCGAGGAGCTTGGCCACATTGGCACAAATCTGCTCCTTCAGGGCGCCGAGCTTTGGCCGCTCGCAGATCACCGTCGCGTCGAGATTCACCACCTGCCATCCGGCAGCCTGAGTGAGATCCATGACTGCCGCGAGCAGTTTCCCGCTGTCCGCACCTTTCCATTTCGGATCTGAAGGCGGGAAGTGCGTGCCGATGTCGCCCAGCGAAGCAGCCCCGAGCACTGCGTCGGTCACAGCATGAAGCAGCACATCGGCGTCGGAATGACCGTCAAGGCCCTTTTCAAACGGAATAGTGACGCCGCCCAAAATGAGCGGGCGGCCAGCAACGAGACGGTGAGAGTCGTAGCCCTGACCCACACGAATTTCAGGAATCGGCATACGGCCTCCTTGCCCTTCAAGCAAACATTCTGCAAGCCGCTCATCCCCCGGCTCCGTCACTTTGATGTTCGTCGCGCGGCAGGAAACCACTTTAACCGTCTTCCCCGCGCGTTCCATTGCACTCGCTTCGTCCGTGATGCCGTCGAGTCCGGCATTCAGCGCCCCGATGAGCTCTCCTGCTCTGAAGAGCTGCGGCGTCGCGGCTCGCCAGAGACCAGAGCGCGGCACAGTTTCGATGATGCGCCGACGGGCGTCAGCACGCTTCACCGTATCGGCCATCGGCACGGCAAGAATGCCGCCCGCAGCAGAACTGTCGGCCGTCACCTCATCAATCAAATGACTCACTTCACTCGGTCGAACACAGGGACGCGCCGCATCATGAACCAACACCCAGCTTTCGGGCGGCAGGCAGGCTGCGCGAAGTCCGCCCAAAACGGAATCGGCGCGCTCTGCGCCGCCCGCACGCAGGATCTTTACGCGGTCACCCCATTTTGCGAATGATTCGGCAGCGTGGTCGATATAGGAATCCTCAGGACTCACCACCACAAAAACGCGTTCAACCCGAGACGCTGCCAGAAGCGCTTCCACGGTTCGCACCAGCATGGGAACGCCGGCTATCGGCATGTACTGCTTGGGACAGTCCGCCCCCATGCGGCGTCCGATACCTGCAGCAGGGATGAGGGCGAAGATTCGAGCGGAATCGACTAATGGTGCATCGGTCATGGAAGCATTCTCGCAGTCAATGAGATGCTTCGAATTCTACCGAGCAGAATCTCTAACCCAAACTTCCCGCAGCAATCACGGGTTAAGTCGAGGTTTGCCGGGCAAAAGCGTTTTAGCCGCAACAGGCTTTTTTGGATTACCCCCTTTAGGGCATACCTCCCAAAATGCCTCTGTTTTGAATACCAAAAAGCTAAATATTTATTTAAATATCAAAGCAATAAAGGCTCACTTCACACTGTCGAACCCCATCATCCGTCTGCATGAAGTTTGCACAAGCCAAGGGTTAACACCTAATTTTCATGTTATTTCTCCGCTTTTTCTTCGCGCAGAATGCGGTTCCACATGTTGCGGAATATTGCATTCCGATTGATTTTCTTCATTTAATAAAGTTCTTCAGGAGACGTTCGTGAATCACACGTCCTTCAAGATCGCTGCGGCGGCCCTTGCCGTAGCTTCTGCCCTCAGCTCGACGGCTTATGCCGGCGGTTTCCAGCTCACCGAACAGTCCGCGCTCGCCCTCGGCCGCGCATATGCCGGCGTCGGCGTTGATGGTACGGACGTTTCCGGCATGTACTACAACGCTGCGACGATGACGCTGCATCCGGGCACGCAGGTTCAGTTCGGCGGTGTTGGCGTCGGCATGAATCTCGAGTATGTCGATCATCAGAACCCCGGTGAAAAAAATAACGGCCGCGATAAAGAAGAGCTTGTTCCGCACGGCTTTATTTCTCACCAGATCAATGATTCAACCTGGGTTGGTCTTGCCATCACGGTGCCTTACGGTCTTGCAACGGATTACGGCGAAGACTGGAACCGCAAGGATCACGGCTACAAAGCTGAAATGACTGTGATCAACTTCAATCCGAACGTTGCTTGGAAAGCCACGGATACGCTCAGTATCGGTGCGGGCCTTGCGCTGCAGTACGTTGATGCGAAGTTTGGTGTTGGTTATAAAAATCAACAGATGAATATGAGCAGCACCTATGAAGCTACCGACTTCACTTGGGGCTTCAATGTTGGTCTGATGTGGCAGCCGGTGGATAGTCTTCGCTTGGGTCTCTCTTATCGTTCTGAAACGAAACATTCCACCAATGGTGATGTAACCATCAACGGTTCTACTGGCGGAGCGCTGGACGGCACTTATGATGCCTCGGTTACCGTGTCTGGCCCGGCTTGGGCTATGGCCACGGCTGCTTGGGATGTCAACGATTATTTGAGCCTTTACGCGACTTTCCGCTGGGCTGACTGGTCGAGTTTCGACAGCCTGCAGACAAACAGCTCTGCACTCAGCACTAAAGTTAACGCTGCGATACAACATGTCGGAGGTCTCGATTCTGATCAGGGCAAACTCCTCTACGGCATGTATTCCAAAATGACGAACATCGAAAACGGTTGGAAAGATACCTACCTCATGTCTGTCGGCTATGACCTTCGCGTGAACAGCTTCTGGACGCTGCGCGGCGGTATCGCTTATGAAACGTCTCCGATCGACGACAAGACCAAGCGTACGGCCATCATTCCTGACGCGGATCGCTGGTGGTTTGCCATTGGCTCGTCCTTCCATTGGACCAAGGACTTCCAGACCGATATCGGCTTCGCTCATCTGCATGGCGTTCACGAACGCTCACTCTACGACAGCCAGTCCGGTGAAGAAGTCGGCCGCTATCGTCACCTTGACGCCTACCTCCTCGGTGTTCAGATGCAGTACCGCTTCTAATCAGCTCACGCTGATTTGAGGTCAAGCCCGCCCTGGTTTAATGCCGGGACGGGCTTTTTGCTGTGCGCTTTATGCCGCCGGCATTCCATCATCGTCCTACACTCAACTCCAGATTCGGACGATCGTCAGAAAGTGACGACTGTCTGCCCTAAGCACTCTGCTTGGAGACAACGATGGCCAGTTATGACGTCTTTGAGCCGCTCTTCACCAATCAATTCATTGGCGGCGAGTGGACGGCTTCCTCCTCTCCCAACCGCATTGCGGTTGAGAATCCCGCGACCCTAGAAAAATTCGCTGAAATTCCGGACGGCACGGTCGACGACATTGATCGTGCGGTTGATGCCGCTTACGAATCACTGCCAGCCTGGCGGGCAACACCGCTCGAAAAGCGCCGGGCACTGATGCAGCGGTTTCTCGAACACTTCAAAGCCATGCGTCAGGCGATCATTGATCTGGAAGCTGCCGAACTGGGCGCTCCGATTGCTTTTGGCGCCAATGCGCATTGCGACTATCAGTTCGTCCGCATTCAGTCCTACATTGACGAAGTCGAAAAAGTCGTCTTTGAAGAGCCTTTTGAACATTCAACCGTCATTCGCGAGCCCGTCGGCGTGGTCGGCTGCATCACGCCTTGGAACTATCCGATTGGGCAGATCGTCCAGAAAGTCATCCCGGCGCTCCTCACCGGCAATACTGTCGTGCTGAAGCCCAGCCAGTCGACGCCGCTGACGGCCTGTCTCATGATGGAGGCCTTCCGCCTCGCCGACTTTCCGAAGGGTGTTGTGAATCTTGTATCGGGACGAGGCAGCCGCGCGGGTGCTGAGCTTGCCCTCAACCCCAAAGTGGCGATGATTTCCTTCACGGGGTCAACCGCGGTCGGCGTATCTCTTTCGCAGCAGGCTCTGAAAACCGTCAAGCGCATCAGTCTTGAGCTGGGCGGCAAATCGCCTTGTGTGTGGCTGCCTGATCTGCCCGACTACCGTCCCGCCGTCAAGCCGCTCTTTAATTCAATCTTTTTGAATTCCGGCCAAACCTGCACGGCACTTTCTCGGCTCATTGTGCCGAAGGCTCGGCTCGCTGAAGTTGAAAAACTGCTTCAGGATCATGTGAAGGATTATCCGGTCGGTGATCCGTTTGATCCCAAGGTACTCATTGGACCAATGGCCTCTCGTCAGCAGTTTGAGACCGTGAAGTCCTATATCGAGCTGGGGGTGAAAGAAGGCGCACGTCTGCTTGCCGGAAGCATCCCGGAAGAACCTGGCGCTCATGAAAAAGGCTGGTTCATCCAGCCCACGATCTTCACGGACGTTAAAAATGACATGCGGATTGCCCGTGAGGAAATTTTTGGTCCCGTTCTCTGTGTGATTGCTTATGACACGGTCAACGAAGCGGTAGCCATTGCCAACGATACGCCTTATGGCCTCAACGCCATGGTTGTGGGTCCCAAGGCGGAAGCTGAAGCTGTTGCCCGCCGAATTAACGCCGGCAACGTTTATATCAATGACGCGCCGCGCGATGTAACCGCTCCTTTCGGCGGCTATGGCGCATCAGGCATCGGCCGCGAAGGCGGACGCTACGGGCTGATGGAATTCACGCAGCTCAAAGCTGTCTTTGACCATTCAACTTATTGAGAAAAACTGTCCAGCATTTCGGCAAAAACGGCGCAGCATCGCAATGGATGATCCGCGCCGTTTGTGCTGCTGAAATGCCTAAGAGCACTCAGGTTCTCGGATCACAGGCATGCGGAATCTTCCACGAAAGGAAGAGCCCCGCTGCCGCACCGCCGATTGCCGGCGAAATCCATCCCAAATCAATGTTGGACCAGGGAAGATCTGCGCAGAGATTCGACAAAAAGGGCACATTAAGGCCAAAAGCTTCCAGTCCGGCGGTCACGGAAACAACACCCGTAAAGAGCATCGAAAGCGGATAAACCCAGCGGTGCAGATGAAGATTTTTCCAGGCCAGGTTGATAAGACCCAACGCGATCAGCACGATGGCGAGCGGATAGATAGCCACCAGCACTGGGATCGAAAACTTCAGAATGAGCGTGAGACCGGCATTGCTGATCACCATGCTGACGACCGCAAATACCACGGCCCAGCCGCGGTACCCGAGTTTCGGGAAGAGCCCGGAGAAATAGTCCGAGCAGCAGGCAATCAAACCCACGCAGGTATTAAAGCATGCAATGAAGAAAACGAGCCCCAGGAGCACCTGTCCCGCCGTGCCGAAAAGTTTGTCTGCGACAGCCGTGAGCGTTTGAGCGCCGTTTTCCATCCCGGTGAATGCGCCGCCCGCTTCTGCGCCGATCTGCGTGAGCGCACCGTAGACCACAAAGAAAACGGCCGCGGCAATGCAGCCGGCAAAAACCGTTTCCTTCACGACGGCGCCTTCGCTCTTAATACCCATCGCACGAATGTTCATCGCAATGATGAGACCGAAATTCAGAGCCGCGAGCGTATCCATCGTCTGATAGCCGTCGATGAAGCCGTGCGCAAGCGCTGCGCCCGCATAAGCAGCAGCGGGCGCACCGGCTTCGCCAATGGGATTGACAAAGGCGCCGAGCCAGAGCACACAGATGAGCGTAATGAGCGTGGGGCAGAGAAATTTGCCCAGACGGCTCGTCAGCTTTTCAGGGTTCAGGGCAACTAAAAAAGCCGCCAGAAAGAAAAGCACTGAATAGGCAAGCTGAGAAAAGCCCAGCGCCGTCCAGCCTAAGAGCGGGGCTTCGAGCAGACCGTTCTCGGCGAGAAGCGGCCGCACCACCATCTCGAACGACGTGCTCGCCGTACGCGGAATCGCCAGGCAAGGGCCGATCGAGAGATAGATGAGGAACATGAAGATGAAGGCAAAGACCGGATGCACTCGGGCGCCGAGGTTCTTTAAACCCCCGGATTCCGCTACGGCCATCACACCCAAAATCGGGAAGCCGACAGCGGTAATGAGAAAGCCGATGAAGGCCGAGAGCGACTCTGTTCCAGCCTGCACGCCGAGCCAGGGCGGAAAAATAAGGTTGCCCGCGCCAAAAAACATCGCAAAAAGCGTGAGACCCACCAAACTTCGCTGCCTGAGCGTTAATGCCTGCATTTCTGAAATTCCTCCTCCTCAGGAAAAGGCTCTAAGGCTAGCACACGCCATTCCTCGCAACGCTCTCGTTTCTAGGGATTCTCCGTTTGACATTCCATTGATCAGCGCCTTGTGCATAATGGAGATCTCTCTATTTTTCCGCTTCAGCAGTCTTTCCGGGCGCTTTGCCGCACCCCGTATTCATCATGACTTCTCTCGGCCCGATCTTTGCCGACGACCTTGCCCGCGTAAAGCCGGGTGATCGGCTTCGCCTTACGATTTCTGCTCAAACGAGCGATGCTGCCGCTTTGGCTCAGGCTGCGCTGGAAGCACGCGCTCGAGGCGAACGAGTTCTGGTGGTCTGCGCCGACCCGGCCGACGTGCCGCGTCTTGCGCAGGAGATGCCGTGGTTTGAGCCGAAGCTGGATGTTCGGCCGCTGCCGGATTGGGAAACGCTCCCCTACGACGTGCTGTCGCCCCAGGAAGAATTAGTCTCTGAGCGCCTTGAAGCCCTTTATCGGCTGACCGCACCGACGGGGGGCGCTGACGTGCTCCTCACCTCTGCCGTGACCGCCTCTCAGCGGCTTTCACCCGTTTCTTATATCGGCGCCAACACGTTTTTCTTTCATCAGGGCGAACAAATCTCCTTGACGACGCTGCAAAAGCGCCTTGCCGCCGCGGGCTACGCCAATGTGAAGCAAGTGCTCGCCGCCGGTGAATTTGCCGTTCGCGGCAGCATTGTCGACGTCTTCCCCATGGGGTCTGAACGTCCCTTCCGGCTCGATTTCTTTGATGACGAAATCGAATCCATCCGCTGGTTCGATGTGGATACGCAGCGCTCGATGGAATCTGCCGAGGAAATCCGGCTCCTTCCCGGCCATGAATTCCCAGTTGACCCGGAGGCGCTCCTCGCCTTCCGTCAGCGCTGGCGCAGAGAGTTTGCAGGCGACCCGAAAAAGAGCATCGTTTACTGCGACATTGAAAAGGAAATTCTCCCGCCGGGGATCGAATACTATCTCCCGCTCTTTTTTGACGAAACGGCTGCGCTCACGGACTATCTTCCTCCCAATGCACGGGTCTTTCTCTTGGGTGACATTGAAGCTGCGCTCCAGGCATTCGGGCGCGACATGGCCTCGCGCTACAAAGTGTTCGCGGCCGACCCGCAGCGTCCGGCGCTTGCGCCCGAGCGCATTTGGCTCAAACCCGAAGAATTCTTCAAGTCGCTCGCGAACTTTGCGCGCTTCACGGTCGAGAAAAAAGAGAACGCAGAGGATCTGAAACGCTTGAGCGGCATTGAAGTTGACCGCAAGAGCCAGAATCCGGTCGGAAAGCTCTTGGAACGTACGCGCGAATCGGCAATGAAGGGAGTGCGCACATTGATCGCTGCGCCCTCGGCCGGCCGTATGGAGACCATGTCTCAGCTCCTGCGCACGGGCGGCCTGAGTGTAGAAGAATTCCCCGATTGGCAGACCTTCCTCGAAGCTGATTCAGCGCTTGGCATCGCCGCCGCGCCGCTCTTTTCCGGCGCCGTTTTCCATCATCCGGAAATCGTTATTCTCTCGGAAGCAGAGCTTTATGCCGCCAGTCCCCGCCGCCATCGTCTGCGCCGCGTGAAGCACGCGACGACCTTGGAGATGATGGTGCGCGACGTCGCCGAACTCAAGCCCGGCGACGCCGTCGTCCATGCCGACCACGGCATCGGGCGCTATCAAGGCCTCGTACATATGGAGACGCCGGACGGCGACGCGGAATTTTTGGAGATCACCTATAAGAACGACGCCAAACTTTTCGTGCCCATTACCAATCTGCAGCTCATCTCGCGCTATGCCGGCGCCGATCCGGAGCATGCGCCGCTCCATCAATTGGGGCGCGGCGATTGGGAAAAGGCCAAGCGCAAGGCCGCGCAGGAAGTTCGCGATACGGCGGCCGAGCTCTTAAATCTGTATGCCATTCGCCGCACGCGCGAAGGCATCCGCTTCAAGATCGATCCGGCAGACTATCAAGCCTTTCGCGAAGGCTTCGCTTTTGATGAAACTCCCGATCAGTCCACGGCCATCAATGCGGTGGTCGACGACATGACTTCCGGGAAGTCGATGGACCGGCTGGTCTGCGGTGATGTGGGCTTTGGCAAAACTGAAGTCGCGCTTCGCGCCGCCTTTATCGCCGCCATGTCGGGGCGTCAGGTGGCGGTTCTCTGTCCGACCACCCTTTTGGCCGAGCAGCACGCCGCCACGTTCCGCGACCGCTTCCGTGCCTGGCCGGTGACGGTTGCCGAGCTCTCACGCTTTCGCACCGGAAAAGAATCAGCCAAAGTACTCGCGGGCTTGGCTGACGGCACGGTCGACATCGTGATCGGCACGCATAAACTGCTTTCCGACAAAGCGCAGTTCAAAAATTTGGGGCTCGTTGTCATTGATGAGGAGCACCGCTTCGGCGTGCGCCAAAAGGAAGTGCTCCGCAAAATCCGTGCTGAAGTCGATGTGCTCACGCTTACGGCGACGCCGATTCCCCGCACGCTGTCGATGAGTCTTGAAGGCATCCGCGACTTCTCCGTCATTGCCACCGCTCCCGAACGCCGCCTTGCTGTGAAGACCTTTGTGACGAGCGAACAAGACGGTACGATCCGTGAAGCAGTGCTTCGCGAATTAAAGCGCGGCGGACAGGTCTACTACCTCCATAACGAAGTGAACACCATCGAAAACGCCCGCGCCCGGCTCGAAACGCTTGTGCCCGAAGCCCGCATTGCCGTTGCCCACGGGCAAATGCACGAACGCGAGCTTGAGCACGTGATGCGCGACTTCTACCAGCAGCGCTTTAACGTGCTCTTATGCTCCACGATTATTGAAACCGGCATTGATGTGCCTTCGGCCAATACGATCATCATTGAGCGTGCCGACAAATTCGGTCTCGCGCAGCTCCATCAGCTGCGCGGCCGCGTCGGCCGATCGCACCATCAGGCGTATGCCTATCTGCTCACGCCGCCCGATGGGGCCTTCACGAAGGATGCCCAGAAGCGTCTCGATGCCATTCAGGCGCTCGAAGATTTGGGTTCAGGCTTTTACCTCGCCATGCACGACTTGGAAATCCGCGGCGCCGGCGAGGTGCTCGGCGAACATCAAAGCGGCGAAATCGCCGAGGTGGGCTACGACCTCTATAACCGCATGCTCATGCAGGCCGTGAAGGCCTTAAAGCGCGGTGAAACGCCGCAGGCGGGCGATCCGCTGCAGCTCTCGACGGATATCAATCTTCACGCCCCGGCGCTCCTCCCTTCGGCCTATGTGCCCGATGTTTCGCAGCGTCTGGCCTTTTACAAGGCCTTTGCTTCGGCAGAAGACCGTGCGGCCCTTGAAAAATCCACCGAAGCGCTCGTCGACTGCTACGGCAAACTCCCTGACGCCGCCCGACGCCTCATTGAAGTGCATAAACTGCGCCTCAAGTGCGAAGCGATCGGCATCCGCCGTATTGATGCCGCTCCCGCGGCGATCATTATTGCCTTTACGCCAAAGCCCAACCTCGATCCGCTCGCCCTCGTGAAGCTCCTGCAGTCGCGGCGCGACGCGCAGATGCTTGGGCCCGAGCGCCTCAAACTTAATGTCGCCAACCCTGACCCCGAGAAACGCCTGCAGACGGTCTATGACGTGCTCGCCAAACTGGCCCTGCCGTCGGACCCGCTTCCGCCCGCCCCTGCCTCTCCCGGCACATCGTCGATGAGTCTCAGGAAGCCCAAAGGCGGCAAATCTGCGCCTGCCGTTGCTCGGTCCGCTAAGCCCCCTCGCCGCTGATCTCTAAAGTGCAAACGCTATGGAAATCTCTGAACTCGATCAAATTCCTGAGCCCCGCCGCCGGCGCTTCTTTAAAGCTGGGCTCTATCTCTTTAAGGCGCTCGCCCTGCTGGGCGGACTGGTCGCCACGGCCTGCGGCTTCATGCTCCTTTATGCCCTGTGGTCGTCACGCTCGGCACTCAGTACCGGCAATATGCTCTTTGTCGGCGCAGTGGGGCTTTTTGGCCTTTACATCGGCTTTTCGACCGTGCGGGACCTGAAGACCAAAGAAAAATCCGTTGAAGGCTGGGCCTTTTATGCACTCCTCACGGTCGCAGTCGCTGCCGCTTTTCTCGGCATTCTTCTGCGCAATGTCTCCTATACGGTCTCTTAATTATTTTTAGTTTCGGCCATGGCGTCTGCATAGACGAGCGCGAAGAATACGCCTAAAATGATTCTAAACTGACTGGTCAGTTCAGAATGCACGCTAAGGATTTCGCCACCATGTCGAGCGCAAAAAAGATCGTTCTTCTTGTCGGCGCTGCCGCCGCAGCAGCAGCCCTCTACTACGGCCTCAATTGGTGGGAAACCCATCGCAGTGTCCCGCCGACCGTGGCCTGGGGAACCGTCGATATGCGCACCGTTGACCTCATGTTCGAAACCTCCGGCCGCATTGCCTCGCTTGCCAAAGAGGAAGGCGAACGCGTGAAAAAGGGCGAACCCTTGGGTGAACTCGATCTGAGGGCATTGAAAATCGAGCGTGAACGCACGGCCGCACAGCTCGAAGGACTTGACGCTGACTGGAAGCTTGCGCTTGAAGGCTATCGCGCCGAAGAGATTGATGCGGCTCGCGCGCAGGCCGAAGCGGCCGAAAGCAGCGCCAAACTGGCGCAGACCACGCTGGCACGCACGCAAAAGCTTTACCGCGCCCATGTGGCGTCTGACCAGGCGCTCGATGAAGCGCGATCCAATGCCGACAATCTGACCAAGGTATTCGCCGCGACGCAAGCCGATCTTGCGCGCCTCACTGCGGGCCTGCGCCCTGAAGAAATTCGCGCCAAAAAGGCTGCCCGCGATGCGGGCGAAGCTGCGCTTAAAGCGCTCGACTACCAAATTGATGTGGCAAGCCGCATTGAGTCGCCCGTCGACGACGTTATCCGCAGCCGCCTGCTTGAACCGGGCGACATGGCGAGTGCGAGCAAGCGCGTCTATGAAATTGCCGTCACTTCGCCCAAGTGGGTGCGGGCTTATGTGACGGAAACCCAGCTCGGCTTCATTAAAGAGGGCGCCCCGGCCCGCATCACCACGGATACGACGCCGGCGTACGAAGCCACGGTGGGCTACATCTCCCCGGAAGCGGAATTCACGCCTAAGACCGTGCAGACACAGGATCTGCGCACACTCCTCGTCTATGAAGTCCGCCTCACGCTTTCGGATCCGGAAAATAAGCTCCGTCTGGGCCAGCCCGTGACGGTGGACTTCGCGCCGCAAGCCGAGGCTCAAAGCGGTTTCCTGGATCTTTCAAGCAAGGCCGCGCCATGACGAAGGCTTTAGCCCCAGCGATCCGTCTTGAGGGCGTTGTCAAGACTTTTCCCAACCCCCTCGACGCTGCCCGTCCGATCCGTGCGGTGGACGGCATCAGCCTCAAAGCGGGGGGCGCTGAGGCCTCCGATCGGCTCATTGCGTTGGTGGGACCGGACGGCGCGGGCAAATCCACTTTCATACGGCTCCTCTGCGGTCTGGAAGCACCGGACGAAGGCCGTCTCTCGGTCCTCGGCACGACGCCGGACCCCGACAACGAAGACTTCACCACTCGCATTGCCTTCATGCCGCAGACGCTTGGGCTCTATAAAACGCTCTCGTGCCGCGAAAACCTGGAGGTCTTTGCGGGCCTGCGGGGATTTGAGGGGGAGGCCGATGGCGCTCACGGCCTCGCGCGCCGCATTGCGGAACTCCTCAGCATGACCGGACTTGCCGGGTTTGAAGAACGTCAGGCCGGAAAACTTTCGGGCGGCATGAAGCAAAAACTCGCGCTCGCGAGCGCGCTCCTGCGGATTCCCGATCTCTTGCTCCTAGACGAACCCACCGTAGGCGTGGATCCCCTCTCGCGACGCGAACTCTGGTCGGTAGTGCGCAGGATGCTCGCTGACACCCCCATGACGTGCGTTTTTTCGACAGCGTATTTGGAGGAAGCCGAGGCCGCTGACCGCGTGCTCCTTTTTGAGTCGGGCCGCATCATTGCCGACGAAAATCCGCAGAGCTTCATCTCGCGCGCCAAGGGGCGCACCTACCTGCTCCCGCTTGCCAACCGCGCCGAACACGACGCCCAAATGCTCTGCCGACGGCTATCGGAAGAAACCGCCGCCACGCGCTCGGACGCCCTATTTCTAGACATCGTGCCGCGGATGGGGGGCGCAGCAGTAACGACACTCGCGCCGACGCTTCCGGTGAAGGACGCCCGTGTGCCTTCGGGGTTCGTGCCGCGCCAACCCTCGCTCGAAGATGCCTATGCGCTCCTTACCTTCCCGCGAGCACCCAAAACCGCGAATCGTCTCGCCAGTCCTCCGTCAGACGTCTCCGACACTTCGGCCGCTTCGGCCGCTTCGGCCGATGACACCGCCGAGCGTCCCGTCGTCATTCGCGCCGACGGCATTGCCCGCAAGTTCGGGAATTTTGTGGCCGTCGCTGACACCTCGTTTGAGGTGAGGCGCGGAGAAATCTTCGGGCTCCTCGGCCCCAACGGCGCGGGGAAAACCACCACTTTCCGCATGCTTTGCGGGCTCCTTGTGCCCTCCAAAGGTCAAATTGAAGTGGCGGGCTACGACCTGCGCACCGCCAAGGCGGGAGCACGCGCCCGCATTGGCTACGTTGCACAGAAGTTTTCCCTCTACGGCAAATTGTCTGTCGAGCAGAACCTGCGGTATTTCGGGCGCAGCTACGGCTTTTTCGGCCAAGCGCTGCAGGACCGCATTGACGCTTCGCTCGAAGATTTCGGCCTGACGGATCGCCGCGACACCACAGCCGGATCGCTTTCATTCGGCGCCAAACGAGATCTTTCCATGGCCTGCGGACTGATCCATTCTCCCGAAATCCTCTTTTTGGACGAAGCCACATCAGGGGCCGACCTTGCCAGCCGCCGCGCCTTCTGGCGCCGCATCAATGCGCTGGCATCTGCGGGCACCTCTGTCGTGGTGACGACGCACTTTCTCGAAGAAGCGGAATACTGCGACCGCTTCCTCATTCAGGATGCGGGAAAAGTGCTCGCACTGGGAACGCCGCGTGAAGTGAAGCAGCGCGCAGCCGTTCTCTCCGCCGTCAGCGGACAAAGTCTCGTTGTCGACCGCATGTCGATTGAGGACGCATTCGTCGCCATCGTTGAAGCAGGCCGCCGCAGTCAGGAGACGCCCTCATGAACGCCCTGCGCTTTTCACCCCGCCGCTTCCTGAGTCTCCTTAAAAAGGAAGCCATTGAGATCTTTCGCGATCGCTCCATCCTGTTTATGGGACTGGCGCTCCCGCTTCTCATGCTTTTCATTTACGGCTACGGCGTTTCCATGGATATGGAAGCCGTGCCGGCTGCCGTGGTACTGAAGGAGCGCACCCCGGCTGCGCTCGCATTTACGCGCGACCTCTCAGCCAACAAGCAGTTTGCCGTCCGCACCGTGCAGGGCCGTCCGCAAGCCGAAGCGCTGCTCGAAAAACGAGACATCGAGTTTATTCTCGAAATTCCGAACGGCTTCGAACGCGCCCTGACCTCTGGCCGAGGACAGGTTCAGCTCACGATTTACGGGGTCGACAGCAATTCAGCCGTGATCTTTCGCAACTATGCCGCCGGCATCTTGGCGCAGACCGCCGCCAAAATAATTCAGGAGGGGCGCATCCCTTCGAACGTGCAGAACGCCGATCTGCCGGCCGTGACCATCGTCCCCAGAACGTGGTTTAACGATGAAGCCAATTCCCGCTGGTATCTCGTGCCGGGCCTTCTGGTCATCGTTTCGGCGGTGTCCGCGAGTCTGATGGGAAGCATCGTCATCGCCCGAGAATGGGAGCGCGGCACCCTCACGTCGCTCTTTGCGACGCCTGCCTCATCGCTCGAAATTCTGCTCTCCAAATGGACGGCTTACTCGTTCATCGCCTACTGCGGCTTTCTGCTCTGCCTCATCCTCGCCTTCCTGCTCTTCAATGAACCGCTTCGCGGCAGTCTCTGGGTCCTCCTCGGCACCGGCTTTCTCTTGATCGGATGGGCGGCAGCACTGGGGCTTTTTGTCTCGGCCAAAACCAAAAGTCAGTTCCTCGCAACCGAAGCGGCAGTGCTCGCCTCCTTTATGCCGACCATGATGCTTTCGGGCTTCATCTTCGACCTGCGAAGCGTCCCTGTTTGGATTGAAGTGGTCGGCAGACTGCTGCCGCCCACCTATGCGGTTGAAACCTTCCGCATCTGTTTTCTCTCGGGCGGACAGCCTGTGACCCTTGCCGTCAACGCACTGGTGATCGCGCTTTGGACTGCGGGGCTATTTGCCGGCGCCCTGAAAGTGCTCGGCAAATCGCCGCTTGAAGCTAAGCACTCCCCCAAAAAGGCCGCATCATGACCCGCTCGAACCGCTTTCAGCTCCTTGATGCGCTTTGGGCTTCGGTGAACCGCATCATTGCCATTGCCGGGAAGGAATTCGTCGCGCTCTTAAAGGACAAGGGCTCACGCCTCATTCTCGTTGTTCCCGTCATTGTGCAGGCCGTTCTCTTTGGCTACGGCGCTACCTTCAACCTCGAGCGCGTCCCCTGGACCTACTACGACGCTTCGCACTCCTCGAGCTCCATGGAAGTCGTGCGCAGAATAACCGGAACCGGTATTTTCGAACTCAAGGCCGCGCCGCGGTCGCTCGGCGAATTTGAAGAAACGATCTCATCGAGCACAGCGCTCCTCGGCCTCTACTTCCCGCCGGATTTTGAAAAGAACGGTCAGGCGTTCGCCGCCGCAGACGCGAGAAACTCCACGACGGCCGGCGTTGCCATGGGCTACGTGAACAGCATTGTTGCCCAGATCAATGCTGACCGCGGCAGATCCGCCGCTTTTGCCGTCGTTGAGCGCTACCGCTGGAATGAGAACGGTATTACGCGCTACGCCATCATTCCGTCGCTTACGATTCTGCTTTCCATGCTGCAGGTTCTGCTTTTGGCAGGACTCTCCGTTGCCCGCGAACGTGAGGAAGGATCGTTTGACATGATGCTCATGACGCCCGCCTCCTCACTTGAAATTCTGGCCGGCAAAGCCGTACCGCCCACGATCATCGCCTGTCTTCAGGCGCTCGCGATTTTCCTGATTGGTCTTTTCTGGTTTGAACTGCCCTTCTCGAGCTCCTACCTGACGCTCGGCCTTTTCATCGTCGGCATATCGCTATGCTTCGTTGGCGTGGGACTCGCTATTTCTGCCTTGGCGAACAACATTCAGCAGTCCATGGTGATGGTGATTTTCTTCCTGCTGCCGTGCGTTATCCTTTCGGGACTTTTCACTTCGATCCGTGCGATGCCCGAGTGGCTGCAGACCCTGACGGTTATCAATCCCCTGCGGCATGCCATTGTGGCGCTTCGGGCGATTTACTTCGAAAATGCCGGATTCGCTGATCTTGTTCCTTCTCTCATCCCGATCGTATTAGCCGGTATGCTCTCGCTTGCCTGGGCGTCCTGGCTTTTCCGGCATAAGATTCAATAGACTGCCGACCCCTCCCGACAAGACGCCGGCGTCGGGCTTACTGGACAACGCATATGGCTAAAAAATCTGAAGACCGCCGCAGAAGCATTCTCAATGCAGCACTCGACGAATTTGAAGCAAAAGGTTTTTCGGCCGCGCTTGTCGAAGATATTGCACATCGGGCCGGCGTCTCCAAAGGCACCATCTACGGATACTTCAAGGGAAAGGAAGCACTGCTCCTGGGGCTGGCCGAAGAAGTCGCAGTCCTAATCCAAAAAGAATTCGATCAGCCGAGCGAACACGCATCGCTGCCGCTGATTGAAAGACTTTGGCGAACGGAAGCCGGGCTCCTCGCCGACAATGGTCACGGGCGGCTGGCTCGAATCCTGCGTGTTGTTTGGTCTGAAGGTCTCCACCGCCCCGAGCTCACGCGACCGATCTACGAAAAATTTCTGATTCCGCACTTCGCGCCGGGCAGCCCGCTTCGAACGGAAATTGAAGCCTCCAATGTCCCCGACTTCGTGAAGAAGTACCCCATGGTGCTCATGGCACCCGTCATGCAGGGCATTTTCTGGGCAGGGATCATCGACAAGGTCATGCCGCTTAACCTTGAAGAATATTTCAAGGGCTACTTAACCATGATTTTTGGCATAGAGCCGCAGAGCGAAAGAACGGATATTCAAGGCACCAACGATGAAGCCACCAAAGCTGCGAACATCAAGCCAAAGAAAGCATCTGGGAGCAGTCAGCCGCTGACGACCCCTTCGGCGGACAGGGCTCACACAAAAACGGAGCCGAAATCATCCTACTGAACGAAAAAATAGAGTCTGGCAGCACCGCACGGCGACCCTGTCCTTGGCTGCCCCACCCTCTCGCCTGAGGATCGTTTCCGCTGATTTTTATGCGCCGCTTAGGGCCTGATTTCATCCGTACGGCCCTTAGTTACTGACTGGCCGAGTTTATCCATCCACCGCTTGCAGGTGCTCGCGCCGACCCCTGTAGCTTCCGCAATCTCATGCCAGGTGTGTCCTTTTTGACGCATGCGCACGGCTTTTCGTTTGACGGCATCCGAATAGCGATAGAGGTGCGGCGAGATGGTGGTGCGGAATTTCCCCGCACGCCATGCTCTGG